>Ga0079998_109524_pt1 | contig 11582 bp, 2 predicted proteins | sample PerSpoBPS_BMetaG_FD_69201 | JGI IMG/M metagenome (GOLD analysis project Ga0079998, IMG submission 69201) | Thermal spring microbial communities from Yellowstone National Park, Wyoming, USA - Perpetual Spouter B (PS_B) MetaG (SPADES assembly)... | ecosystem: Environmental > Aquatic > Thermal... | reverse complement strand
CACTCGTAGAAGATGCGGGTGGAAAACCTATACATCTTCTCCGGAGGCCCAACCATAGACTCAACGTAGCGCAACAGCGCCTCCCCCAAGATACGCCTCTCGACCATGGTCTGCGGCAATACGACCAGCTTCCTCTGCCCGGCCACGGCATACACGCCCTCGCGCCCCCACCCGAAGCCATCCAACGATCCGTCCCACTCCCGAAGCCCCTCGACAAGAGTAACCTCCACGACGGACCTCCGCAGGTCAAACTCCGTAAACCTGGGTATGGAGAGGACAAGCTTCGCCGCGATCTTGGCAGAGTCAAACGCCAGATCCCTAAAAGGCTCCACAATCCCTAAGGACCCCCGCACCTCGCGCCTCTCGAAACCGCCAGAACGCACGATAGCCTCCACCGTGACGAAGACGCCAGCTCTCATCCCGGAGAGGGAGGGGTGGGACTCGGGGATCGGGAGCCCTCGGAGCTTGGCGACCATGGCGGAACGGACGTGAGAGATCAAGACCGCACCAAGCATAGAAAAATGGAGAAGGGAGTTAAAAAAGGTTGGGGAATAATACGGGAAAAAGGAGGTTTTTTACTTCGGCGGGGCCAGTATCTGCATCAACCGCCTCCTCCTCCAGTTGTTGTACTCAATTATCAATATCGCCAATATGACAATTATCACCAGCAACAACAAGCCGTACAGCACCAGCGTCGGTAGCGGTATTCTGGTGCCCAAGAAGTCAAGGCCGGCGGTGCCCGGCACAACTATCTGTATGTTCTTAGTCTCGCCGGGTGCCAGCGTCACAGAGCCCGGAGCCTCCTTGCCCAGAGCGACAACTTTAATGTTGTAGGTGCCGGCGAGCACCTCTTCATCCTTCGGCGGCTTAGAGTACATCAAATTCAGCGGGCCGGTCAACTCCACCGAGGAGACGTAGTTGTCAATAGGCTTCTTGTCGTCGTCGACAGCAGTCACGCTGAGTCTCGCGGTGGGAACCTGCACCGTGGCAGTCACGGTCTGGCCGACCGGCACGTTGACGGTCTGGCTGAACTCCTTGCCGAAGACCGCGGTCTTTACTGTGTACTGCTGGCCTCCCAGCACCTCCACAGGCCCGACCGTGCCCTGGCCGCTGGACACGCCGACAATCTGGACGCTCCACTCGTTCCTCACGGTGCCGAAGCCGTCTACCACCTGCGCCACTATCTTGGCTGTGGGTATCTTCACGCGGATCACCATCTGCGGACCCCTGGCGGTGAAGGTGGTGGTGTTGGTGAAGCCGAGACCGGTCACCCTAGCCACGTACTGCTGGCCCTCCACAAGCTCGGTAGCGACCTGGCCCATGCCGGAGGCCACGTTCTCAACCACCACAGGGAAGTCGTTGCGGACCGCGCCAAAGCCGTCTACCGCCTGGATGGTGACCTTGACGGTGGAGACCGGTATCTGAAGCGCTAAAGCTTTCTGCTTCACCTCTAGGGTTTGCTCCTTTACTAGCGCTTTGCCGTCGGGAGTCACTGCGTTGGTGATGATGCGGATGTTGTAGGGTTTCTCTAACACGTCTGTCCTAGGCAGTACGGCTTGTATCTGGCCTGCGCCCTGGGCCGCGGTGATGTCGCCGTACAGTACCTGAACGGTCCAGTCGGATCTCGGAACGCCGGTAGCGTCAACTGCTTGCACCGTCACTACGCCGGTTAGGCCTAGCTCGGCGAAGTCCAAGCCGGCGAGCAGGTCGGTGGTTTTACCGCTGAACACCAGATACTGCCCGCCCTTCACCGGGACCTCCTGGCCGCCGAGCGTCACGTGGGTCACGTAGATCTCCACCGGATACTCCACAGACACCGGCACCTTGCCTCCAAGCGTCATAACGCCACCAGACACAGTAAACGGAATCCTCACATCTCTCCTGGTGCCGTTGAGGAACTCAACGCCCTTTACAACTATGAAGCCGCGAGTGGCGCTGTTCTTCACAGGTATCTCAGTGGCGTATATGACGACGGCATTGATGTTCCAGCCGGTTGCAGGCTGCGAGGCACCGCGCTGTATGCTGTAGGTGCCAGTGGCAACTAACATGCCTGTCTCGTCATACACATAATACAGGAAGCCGGTGGCCGGCACCTGTGATAGGAACCCGCTTGGATACGTCGAGATCCTCGGGTCAAACACGCGCGTAGTACCGTCGGCGCCTGTCTTGTTCGCCGCATTCACAAGGCTACCCTGAGTACCTTCATCTACGACCCTAACCCACATGTTAGTCAACGGCCTGCCAGTGATGTCCCTCACCGTCGCGGCAAGTGGATAGACGTAGGTCCTTATCTTGCTGTTGGTCGAGGCGTCGCCCAGCTCGGTGACGTCTCTGGAGATCAGCTGGTCGTAGATCCATATGGTGAACTCCGGCTTGCCCCTCAGCAACTCCATCAAGTAGCCGTTGTACCAAGCCACCCTCACCACGTTGGTCTGGCCTATGGCAGATATGTCTGGCAACGGATACACCAGCCTACCGAGGCTGTCGCTGTACACCACGGCGTACAGCCTGCCGCTTCTGTCAAACAGAGCCACGGTCTGGTTGGCCAGCGGCCTGTCGTTCCAGTCACGTATCTCCCTCAGCGGCAGAGTCGGGTAGCTGAACACGTACTTGTAGTCGGTGTCGTCGCTCCTCACAGTCAAGTCGCCCCACGTGCCTCTGGTGGTCTCCGTAATCTTGCCGTTTAGTATGTTGAAGGTCCAGTCGGAGGTCTCGGCGTGGCTGGCGTACAGCACGTTCTGCACGAAGTACTTAGACTCAAGCGGCCTCAGGTACTTAGTCACATCAACCTCGCCGAGGCCGAAGTGCTTAGCGGCGTCGTAGAGGCCGGCGTGGTACGCGTTGAGGCCGTACTGGTAGTTGGGTTGCACCAGCTTAAATGCCCACACGTCAGTGATGCTGAACATGTAGGTTCTGCCGAAGCCGTAGCTGTTGAGCAACGCGGTGCTGGTCTTGCCGGAGTCGACGCGTAGCGGCGACATGGGTATGGAGTACTTGTAGTCGCCGTACTTAACGCTCAGCGAGCCTACCACGATCGGGAAGTCGGCAGTGTTCTGCACAGTTAAGGCGTCGAGAGCGACTGTCGGTAGTTTGAACACCCCACCTGCGAGCCACATGGCGGTGGAGTTCCACATAGGCACCTTGGTGTAGTTGCTCAACACCAGCGTGCTGGTGCCGGAGGTGCCGAAGCCGAGGCCAATGATTCTGCCGGAGCCGTCGAACTCGTCGAAGAACGTCTGCGTCGTCCAGCCAGCCGGACAGACGTTAGGCACGTAGTTCACTACTAGGTACTTCTCGAACTTGTACACGTTGATGCTCACCTTGTCGTCCTTAACAGTCCACGAGGAGTACTTAGTACCGAGAGCCGGGCCCTTGGAGGGGTCGTCGCTGGCCGCAATTATCCATATCCTCGCGATACGTGAACCGGCGACCGAGGTCTTGTAGTACCACGACGGCAAGAGCGCCACCTCGCCGGACTTCACCACGTAGGTAATCGGGGTGCCGAAGCCGCCATAGGTGCTGTAGGACGTGTCAAAGCCATTATTAACCGAAAGGTCTTTGTCAATTGCATAAACAACGGTCGTTGGGTCAATGCGCTCAGGCACACCGGGGGCAGGCGGCACTCCGCATTCGTACATCGATACGGTTGTGTAGTTGGCGGCAAGAGGCACCAGCTTAGTGGCACAGACGCTGTAGGGGCCACTCTTCGGGTCGTACATCTGGAACTCGATCACGTACTTAATCGTCGACCTATTCATCACTATGTCGTAGGCGTTGGCTGCAACCTTGCCGAAGTTCAGCGGCAAAGTGACGACCACCCTTGTGCCTCTCGTGCCTGCGAGCATGTCTGTTAGGTTGTACACCTTGTAGTCTAGGAACTTGCCGTCGCGGTACGCCGTTATGTTCACAACAGCCTTGCCGCCGCCTGCAGTCTTCCACGGCAGAACCACCTTCAGCGTGCGGTAGTTTACGACCTCCACGCCTCTCAGCGTGAGCTCGTAGGTATACTTATCATCCTCGCCGGCTTGCGCCACGTCAGTCGGTACGGCACATATCGTAGTCGCACCGTCGTAGCTCAGCACCCACAACACGTCATTCCTCTCGACCATGTCCGTGGCGTGGTACAGCACGTTGTACTGCGCCAAGACCCAGTCATAAGGTACGAGGAACCACCTGTCGAAGCTCACAGCGTATTCACTACTCGGCGCAGAGGTTACAGTAATAGTGCCTACGGTGTATGTTCTATTTGTGGCAACATAGCTGACAGTTGCTGGACAGCTCCCAGCAGATACATAGATATCCACACCCCCGCTAAGACTTGGGATTATGGATATACTACCGCACTTCGCGTTGATGGTCAACGCGATTGAATAGTTGGCATCAACCCTGGCGCTGTAAAACGTCACTAACTCGCCGTTTATCACCACTACGTCGCCTGTCAAGATTAGTAGCGGCGCCTGAACTGTTGAGTCCACCGTACCGTTGTAGGCTGTGAGTTTCACATATGTTGCGTTGTTAGCCGAATCCGGCACAATCTGCGCACCTATAAGAGTAATATGCAAGATCTGGTTAGCCGGTACTTGTAGAGAGCCGCTAGCGCTGGTATCTCTAGACGTTCTGTACGTCTGGGTGGTTGTGGTATAGCTGTTGAGGATAGTGAACTGGTATTTCGGAGTCGTGGCGTTGCGGAGGACAACTATGTTGGGCAGGTACGCGAAGTCGCCGCCGAATGTAACAGGCTTGTAGAGGCCATACAGCCAGGTCTGTTGTGTAGTGCCGCCTACAATAGCGTCAACTTGATCGTTGTACGGGTAGCCCGTGCTCTTGGCCAGCTCGTTATCCAGTAGATAAGCCAGCGAGTAAGTACCGTATACGGATGTGAACGGCGAGATCAACTGGGGCACCAGCGTCTTGTTGGCAAACATCCCGTCGGTCTTGTTCAAGGCAAGACCGACGTAGACGTCGGTCAGCGTGAAGCCGACGAAGGTGTCAACAGGCAACCTCATACTCTTGGTGTACGTAGTTACGTTAACTGGATATACGTCGGCCTTGATGTCAACAAGCGGCCCGGTAATGGTCACGTAGTCGTCAAACACCTTCTGGCCCATGTACCACACCACGAACCTCAACCTCTGGCCCTTCATAAACAGCCTCGCAATCTCGGCAGCGCCGGCTTGCGACGGAGTCATCTTACACACATCAATAACGTCCTTCGGCTGCTGCGAGCTCAGCAGGTATACGGCGGCGTATCTATCCGTCGAGGCGTTTGCCACGAAGCCTGCCATGGCGGCAAGCGCATAGGAGTTGATAGCACGTGAGTAGTTGGCAGTTGTGTACTGCGGACAGCCAAGAGCCTTCTTAACGTCGTCAAGGTACTTCTGAGCAAGGCCGAGGTAGATGCTGCGCATGCCGGTTATGCCTATGGCGCGGAAGTCGGTCAATATCTTGAAGTCGCCGACAGTGTAGTCTCTCCACATCGATGCTCTGTCATACGGGCTGTAGTCATCCGCGAGTACCAGCGTCACGTTTAGCAGGAACGGCCTAGTGGCCTGCGGATAAGGCCCGAAGAACACCGGCTGGCTCCTCAGCAGATTCTCGCCGGTCTTATCGAAGACCCTAACCACTAGGTCGTAGACCTCAACCGGCAGATCTATGGCGTTCTTGGCACAAATGTACTTCGTGGCGTTGGAGGCATCCAGCAACAGCTTGGAGTCGTACACCACCAGCCCGCTGTCTATGGCGCCGCGGGTGCCCAAGGTGTAGACGTTATCAGAAGGCGCGAAGCCCATGAATTGGGCATAAGAAGCGTAGTCGTTGCTCCTATCAATCTGCTCATAGGTGTAAGACCACTGCTTGTCGGAGCTGGGCACAATGGTCCTCACCTGCACTCTTATCGGAACTCCGATAGGCACATTCGGCGTATACGCGTATCCGTTCTTGTTAGAGATGCTACGCGCAATCTCTGTGCCGCCAGTGCTGAGCACCCTAACCACAAAGCCGGCCAACGGCTCCTTCAACGGGTCGTAGTCAACCGACACCACCTGGCTCCAGACCCTGAAGTTCAGCGGCGCAATAGGCAGATACAGCACCGGCTTGCGCACCACGCCGAACTTAACTGGTATCGTGAACCACACCGGCGAGGAGGCCGGTATCTTTGTCAAGTTGTCTACCGGGTAGAGCGTATAGCCGAAGTAGTTAAGCACCGCGTAGGCGCTTATGGAATCGCCCTTTAGGTCAAGTTGCTTATTACCCCACTCGTCGATGGGCACCATTATGTCCACGGGGACCTCGCTACCTACAGGCAACTTGGCGACCGTAACGTTGCTGCCGCCTATGTTCATCACAAGCGAAATACTGGCACCAGCAAAGCCGGCACTGACGCCCACTATCGGGTTCCCACATGCATCCTTCATCAAGATGTTCTGGAACACCCTAGCAATCGCGATGTGGATTACATGCTCTCTATCGTAGAACCTGCCCGGCTGAACGATTTGAACCTTGTACATGTCGGTGTTTTCATTATCGTCGTATTTTTCCTGTAACGCGTCGCCAGCCTTGCTGTGGTACAGCAACCCGCTGGAGTTTATCACCGGGTAGTACGCTACTATATTAGCGGTGCCAACCAGCGTGTCGCCGCTGTATATTCTGAACTTGTAGGAGTAGCTACCGACGAGCCCAATCATGAACTGTTTGAAGAAGTTGGCATTGGCGGCGACATCGGTGTAGTTGAAGTACTGAATCTTGCCGCCTGTTGTGAGGTTGCCAACGAGAGGCGGCATCGGCAGATAGCCGCTGGCGTTAAACAGCACCAGAAGGGAGGCCTTGACGTTGCCTACCAAGCCGGGCACCGGCTGATACGGCGGCAGAGTCCAAACTACCTGGCCAAGCCAGGGGTCGTAGGAGATGGCGCCGTCGTAGGCCATCCTGTTTACATACATAGCATCGCTTTCCACCACGAACCTCAACGAGGCGAGGTCCAGCGGGTCTGTGTAGAAGTACTCCCGCGGATTGGCCACGGAGGGCGGCAGAGTGTTGTTGCTCCACCTCCAAAGCCTGATCTGAACGGGCAACACAGATAAGTTCAAAACGCCTTGGAAGTTAGCCGGCTCCGCCAGAGCGACCTCAAGCACAATCGCCTTCACGCTGTCTTGCCCAGCGGTGTATGAGTACTCAACCACAAGCTTCGTGGTCAAGTCTGCCGCAGACACCTTTGCGTCGTTGTTAGTCAGCTGGAGCTGGCCTCCGAGCCTAGCCAGAGTAACTGGGTCATAAAGCTTCAACACTGCCTGCCTGAAGCCGTCTGGCCCGAGCGTCCTGTAGCAGTTCATTATGTCGGAGAATGAGCTGATGGTGCCGCATACCTGGTTTAGGACGGCCTTGACGTCTGCTAGGTCGAGTCTCCAAGATCCTTGCGCCCTGTCGAGGGTGACCCAGTTGTCGCCCACTTTCAGCTGGATCTTGAACCTGAAGTTCTCAGGGTTGAAGATGGGGTTGCCCTTGAGGTCGAGGAGGCCGGTGATGGTCGCCATGTACATTGTCATGTTCCATATCACCAAGCCACAGGACATCGGCGCCGTGACACCCGTGCCTGGGCCAGCCGTCTTGTTAAGCGTAATCGCGACCTGCCTCAACCCGCCAAAGGCGGTAAACTGGTCGTTTTTGCTCTGTATAACCACGCCTCTGGAACCCTCAATTGTAATGTAGACGTAGTGGTTGTAGTAGACTTGTGAGGTGTCTACCTTAAGGTCGGCCTTACCAGCTGTGCCGAAGGAGGATACATATGTGCCGAGGTATGTGAAGGGTCCGAACACGCTGGTTATCTTGGGGTCAAACCCCTTCACGTAGTTCGTGGGGCCTGTGGCTGGGCCTACGTTGTCGTCGAGGGTTATGGTGGTTCCTCTGATTGTGACAGTTCTTGTGAAGGTTAGGCTAAAGAGCTTGCCCAGCGTGTTTACGCCCACGTAGAAGGTGTGGATCACGCTGGACGATAGGTTTCCGAATCTGCCGGCACCGTTAGTGATCTTTATCACGCCCCAGGAACCTGTGTAGATGTTAGTGCCAGTGAGCTCCGGCCTGCCGCTGAGGTTGCCGATGACGTCAATAAACCTGGCTCCTGTGAAGGTCTTGTTGTAGATGAGGAAGTAGTAGCCCGGCCTTGGCCACTCAACCACAATTGCTACATACCAGTCACTCTGTTTAGTTACGTCCACACCAGCGGGGACGTTTATGTTGAAGGTGACGAAGCCCGTGGCGTTGGCCACAGCAGAGACCCTATAGTCCTGGAACACGGACGGGTACTTGGGGCTAGACGCTATCTCGCGGATAATCAACGTGAAGTTCTTGCCGGCGGCGAATTTATACGGCGGGAAGTTCCCCAGGCTCTTCTCCCATGGCGTACACAGGGCGTACTGAGACCCAAAGCCAGCCGCCGCCCTTGCGTCGTTTATCTGCATTATCACGTCGAAGGCGGAGGGCAGGGCCTGTCCAGGCCCATATTGGGCATAGGCCACCGCCGCTAGGACGGTTAGTACTAGGAGTGCTAGGATTGTCTTTGTTTGGTTGTGCATAACTCATCGGATGCTGGTCGTTTAAAAAGTTTTCTCTTCTATTGAGATATAACGATGGCGGCTGTTAGGGGCCCTTCGACCCTTATCTCCCCTCCCCCGAGATATACCCTGAGGGTGTTTCCCCCTTTGTCAACGGCCTCGACGTACTCCCCGTTCCAGGTGATGGACTGGGGCTTGTCGCTGTCTCCTCTGGCGAAGGCAGATAGGAGGCGGAAGACGTACTGCGTGGCTGGCTCGTCTGTGGCTGTCGGCTTTTCTTTGTAAAATATAGGCGGCACGAGCGCCGTGGGGACGTCGCAACTATACGGGGTGCCGTCCACAAGTACCTTTGTTATCGTCAGCGGCGATGTGGTGAACTCCACGTATATGTTGTGGCCCGCCGCGTTGAGAGACAGCGAGCCGCTCCCGCCTTCGATTTTTCCGCTGTAGTCGCCTGTGTAGGTACCACCTGCTGAGTTCACTGTTATCTGCCCCGAGACGGCTCTGCCCGTAGGGGTGTAGGTAAGGGTGCCTGTCACCCTTACTATGTCAAGGGAGATGCTGGCCGCCACGCTCCCCGACCTGCAACTTAGTTGCAGACCCAGCAGTCTTCTGCTGTCTGTAAACTCAATTCTAGAGATGTCTTTTACCGTTACTTTGGGCGGCGTCAGCGTTAGGGAGACCTTCAGAGTGTATGTGGTTGAGTTGACTCTTATCTCCAGCGTCTTCTCCCCCGGGACCTGCACGGTCTCTGTGTAGTTCTTGGAGGCAGCGCCGCCCGGCGCCAGCTTGTAGTAGTCAACGCCGCCCGGGCCCTCGACGGCGAGCGCCACGGCCCTCCTGGTGGCGTTTGTAGTGATTACATAGCCCCACGCCAAAGCCACCGTCTTGCTCACCGCCGAGAGCGATGTGGAATCTGTCCCGTTGGGAGGCGGCCAGCCCCGCCTGACCTCGGGGCTCCACAGCACAATCTGAACCTTGGGCGCCACCACCTTCACCTGTATTGTGTGGCGCAGAGTGGCGTTGAGGCTCCCCGCCACTCTGAACTCCACGTTATACGTGCCCGCGGCGCCTACTGTGATGGTCTTGGTGGTGTTGAGCGCCTCGCCGGGGGCCAGCGCGAAGGCCCTGCCGTCTATGGATAGGGTGGCTGTGGCGTTCCCGGTGTTTTTTATCCAGAGCCACGCGGCGTAGGTCTCGCCGGGTAGCGCCTCCACCTCAGAGACGCCTCCCACCCTCCAGTCGAACGCCGCCGCGTAGTAGCGTACGGTAACCGGCACCTCCACGCCGCCTATCTCCACGACGTAGGTGCCGGCCGCCTCCACTGAGATCGTCATGTTTATGGCCTTGGTCTCGCCCGGCGTCACGGCCACCCCTCCCACCCACGCCGTTAGGTTGCCCAGGTTGCTGACCCTCACCGTCACGGTGAGGTTTGCCGGGAGTCTCGTCGCGTTTATATACACGGGCTCTGCCTGGAGGCGGGGCGCGTAGTAGTACACCCTGAGTGCCTTCACGTGCCTAGTCCCGTTGACCACGGCCTCCACCGAGTGCTCGCCGGCCCACCAAGCTGTCTTGTTCTCGGCTATCCTCACCACCTGCCCGGGGGCGACCTCATACGGAACGCCCCCCACCACGGCCACGCCTGTGCCGTTGCCCGAGTTTTTAACGACAATAGTATAATTTATGTAGATGGGGAGCCTCGTCGTGTTTATCACCCCGGGCGCCTCAACCGCCACCTCTATGGAGGGGGCGTACACCACGCGCGGCGGCTGGGCCGTAGACGTGGGCGTCGCAGTCTGCGTCTTTGTCTCTGGCTTCTCCGCGGTGGTGGTCGGCGGCTGGGAGGTGGCGGTGGCCGTGGTGGCCGTAGGAGTGGTAGCGGGGGTGGTCGCTACGCCGCCGGGGGGCGCCGGCGGCTGTTGCAGAGCCAGGTAGGCGGCTATAAGGGCGATGCCCAGGGCTATTAACCCGATTGCCGTTTTGTTCATGGCGGTGTTTTGCAGTTCATATTTATATTTCCCCAGCCGTTAAGGAACGTGCGTTGGGTTCTGGTGCTGGTGCTCTTGGCGGTGGCCGTCTACGCCTTGGAGACTGAGCACTTCGCCGTGACGCCCGACGACCAGAACCTGGCTAAGTACCTGGAGGAGGCCTACAGCTTCTACGTAAGCAAGGGCCTCAGGCCAGCCCCTCCCTGCCAGGGGGCTAAGTACCAAGTATTGATAGACTCCTCCAACGCCTATGCTGGACACACCGAGATCGGCGATAGGTGCATAGTAAGGATCGTGTTTAAGCCGCAGTATACGCCCAGACTCGTGTATCACGAGGTGGGCCATGTCTTTTTTGAATACTATAAACACTATCTGCAGGACTTGTGGGTCGACGAGGCTGTGCCGGAGGCCATGGCGTCGGTGGCCACCGGGGTTTACTACTTCCCCCCGATGTACTTCCAAGAGAGACTGTATAAAGTAAATCCCTTTGTGCTTGGTAGCGACCGGTTGTATGATTGGTATAAATACAGCGCCGTGGTTGCGTGGTATCTCGAGAGGAGTAGCAACTGGGGTAGCGTTTTGACGGCGTTTTCGACGCGTCAAGGCGCCGCGTCGCTATACGTAAGGTTTTTGTTGGAGCTCGCCAAGGGCGTTTCGCTGGGCGGCATGACGTATAGGCCGGACGTAGAGGTGGTGGAGGTGGCGCCGGGCGCCGTCCGTAAGTACCCGGATCTGCCCGGCTACACGGCTGTCTACTACAACGTGTCTGTGCCGCGGGGCGGCGTGTTGAGGATCTCCGCGGAGGGGGTGGGTACGTGGCGCTTGGCGTCTAACATAGCGCTGGACAGAGACGTGGTGGTGACCAACAGCACCCTCCTCGTGGCCGTTGTCAACAACTCCAGCCAGACCCTCCAGCCCACCCTCGTCTTCTACCTCAGCTCTCTCCAGGCCAGGGTGGTGGACGGCGTGTTTGAGGGAGGAGGCAGAATCTCCGTTAGGCTGTACGCGGAGTACAACTTCGCAGGTGTAAGCGGCGTCGTCAAGGTCA
>Ga0079998_111184_pt1 | contig 11590 bp, 7 predicted proteins | sample PerSpoBPS_BMetaG_FD_69201 | JGI IMG/M metagenome (GOLD analysis project Ga0079998, IMG submission 69201) | Thermal spring microbial communities from Yellowstone National Park, Wyoming, USA - Perpetual Spouter B (PS_B) MetaG (SPADES assembly)... | ecosystem: Environmental > Aquatic > Thermal... | reverse complement strand
GGCGGCCATGGCTGCCGCTGTGCCCGTTTCGGCTTGACAGCCCCCCACCGCCCCCGAAATAGACGCCTTCTGCTCAATAATAAGAGCTACCCCCGCCGCTATCAGCATCGCCTCATACAGACGTCGCCGCTCAATACCGTGCTCCTCCTCTAAGAAAAGCAAGACTCCAGGCAAAATGCCTGAGGCACCCGCTGTGGGCGCCGCCACAATACGCCCCATGCAGGCATTGGTCTCCTTTGCCGCTAACGCATACGCTAAAAGCTTCCGAAAACGAGGATGAATCACCTCCACCGATGCTCCCCAGACTTTCTTCCCGCTGTCGCGCACCAGACCACTCAGCGTCTGACGCGGCTCCGAAAGCCCCGACCGAACCGCCTCCACCATCACCGCATACACCTGCTCCAAACGCGCCCATATCTCGCCCTCAGAACGCCCCTTTTGATGCATCTCGTAGTTCAAAACCACCTGCCAAAGCGGTATGCCTGCCTCCTTAGCCAACTCCCCCCAGCCCGAAAAACTCTCCAACAGCATCCCTCAAAGATAAGAATTCATAGAGTTACCCCGCGCCCTTTGCTACTGAAAAATAGCGTAACCCTCTTCCGCCACCTATCTTTGCCCCCCGTGTGGCGCATCGCCTGGAAAGCCTACGGAGTCCTACTGGTGTTTTATACGATCCTACGGGGCATTTTCGGGTGGTGGAATAGAGAGTTTCTCTCAGAAGACGCGCCATGGGTAAAAATCTTTTGGAAAGGCCTTCACTTTGACAGTGTGGTGGCGGCGTGGGTCTTGACCCCTGTGCTCATAGCCCTTCTTCTGCGGCGGCCCCAAACTGCCAGTTGGCTCTGGCTTTTCCTCACAAGCCTCAGCTTTGCGCTGGAAGTCATAGATATCGGTTACTTTCCCTACACGCATCGCCGCTCAGGAAGCGAGCTCCTGAAAATACTCAGCTTCTACCAGGATACCCTACCTGCCCTGCCTAAATACGTGCGAGATTTTGCCTATGGATTTCTTTTATGGGGCGTTTTAGTGGGTACTTTGGGGTATTGGCGTAAGCGGATTTTCTCAGGGTCAGCTCTGGGATGGAAGAAAGAAGCCATAGGGTGGGGCCTGACTTTGCTTTTGTGGGGCTTGGCGTTTCGGGGCGGGTGGAGGTATAAGCCCTTAGCGGTCGTAGATGCGGCAGTGCCCACCTGTCCAAGCTGTAGTGCCTTTGTGCTCAATACGACCTTTTGTGTGGTGCGGTCCTTAGAGCAGCCGCCTTTGCCTCCTTGGCCCACCCCACCCCCTCATATTCCCCCTTACCCACGCCCTTTCCAGCCAGACTCTACTTGCACTATCGCTAAACGCTACAATGTGGTCGTGCTCATCCTGGAAAGCTTTTCCCAAGAGTACATTGAAAAAGGCTATGCGCCTTTCTTACGGAGCCTCCTCCAAAAAAGCTCTCAGGTAAAATGGGGCTTTGCCTGTAACTATCGCTCAGCGGAAGGCGTACCGGCCATCCTATCCAGCCTACCCTCCTGGGGAGAAGAGCCTTTGCTTTTTACGCCTTATGCAGACCGCTTATCACCTGGGTTAGGCACCTACCTCCAAAAGTGGGGCTACCACACGGCCTTCTTCCATGGCGGACAAAACGGCACGATGTTTTTAGACTCGTACGCCCAAATTGCTGGTTTTTCGGAATACTACGGTCTTCGGGAGTATCCTTTTCCCAAGCGGGATTATGACGGCTCGTGGGGAATATGGGATGAGCCGTTTTTGCAGTTTGCCGCTGAAAAGATAAGCTCTTTTCGGGAGCCTTTTGGCGTGGTGATTTTTACGCTCAGCTCCCACCATCCGTATGCGGTACCAGCCCATCTGCAAGATCGGTTTTCGGGTGGGACTTTGCCCATCCATCGCAGTATCCAATACACCGACTGGGCGCTGCAAAGATTTTTTGAGAAAGTGGAGCGGCTCCCCTGGGCCCAGCGGACGCTTTTTGTGCTGACGGCAGACCATGCGGGACCATCCGACGAACCCTATCAAAGCACCCGCACTTTTTGGGTGCCCATCGCATTTTATGTGCCCGGAAAAAACCTACCCCAATTAGATTCATTAGGAAGTCACATAGACATCCTACCCACGATTTTGGAGGCGATTGGCTACCCTTACGAAGTGCAGAGCTGGGGGCAAAGTTTATGGCGGTTTCTGTCATCTCGGTGGGCTCCCATGAAGCCTTTGCCCTTTTACTATGAGGTGGTAGGGCGGGATGCGCTTCTGAGGTACTCACTTACGGAAAGGCCCACAGCTGTGGCCTGGGAGGGAACCCCCTGGAGCCTTGGGGCGGCTCTGGATAGCTTGCCGAGATGGAAGGAGGAATGGGAAGGTTATCTAGCCAGTTATGGCGCTTATATATCCCCCAGCATAGGGCGGATGAGGATTTCTTCTACGACCGTGCCGGGCGGCAGGTGAGCCATGGCCCAGATGAGCTCAGCCACCGCTTCTCCCTGTATGAAGCGCTCGGGCGGGTAAGGCGCGCCCTTCCAGGAGTCGGTCAGCGTCGGTCCTAAGAGAATGGCCGTAACGGCCACGTGGTGGGCTTTGAGTTCCTCACGCAGGTTGCGCGAGTAGGCTAAGAGGGCCGCTTTGGCTACAGCATAGGAGCCCCCCTGCGGATAAGGCCGAATGCTGGCCACCGACGCCATCTGCACAATCCACCCCGAACGTTGCGCCACCATACGCGGAGCTATCACCTTCGTAAGGTAGTAAGCACTTTCTAAGTTCGTCCGCATCATCCGCGTGAATGTCTCATCAGACTCCGTGAGCAAGCTGCCTTGCTCAAATGCCCCAGCGTTATTGATAAGGATGTCTATCTGCTCGTAGCGACTGAGTACATAGTGGCCAAAGGCTTTGGCTTGCTCGACGAAGCTGAGGTCGTAGGTTTGCACGTCCCAATTAGGATGTTTGGCTTTGAGGGCGGCGGTGCGCTCAGGGTCTTTTCCGCATCCGACAATCTGGTACTTTTCTGCAAAACGGCGGGCAATAGCATATCCAATGCCCCGCGTGCAGCCTGTGATCACGATAGTTGGCATTTAGCGAAGATAATGCGCCATTAGCCTTTCGCGCAGGGTCTGAGGAGAAGGTCTTTCTACTTGTCCCCGGTAAGCTAAGGAGAGATAGCCCGTTTCTTCAGAGACGATGAGGACGAGGGCATCGGTCGCTTCAGAAAGGCCTATGCCGGCTCTATGGCGGGTTCCGTACGAAGGCGGAAGGTCTAACTTTTCTGAGAGGGGCAGCATACAGCGCACGGCGATGATTTTGTCCTGGCGGATGATGGCGGCCCCATCATGAAGGGGGCTTTGCTTCTGGAAAAGCGACACGAGAATATGCGCCCGTACGGGCATCTGCACAGGGTCGCCACTCTGCACATACGGCGTCAGATCATCTTGCCCTTCTATCACGATAAGCGCCCCAAGCTGCTGACGACGAAAAGTCTCTATCGCCTCCACCAGCTCTTCTATGATTTGCTCTACTTCCACTCGGAGAGATTTTTCGCCGCGCAGACGCCGCAGAAGAGGTAAGTTTCGGATTTTCATAAGGTCACGCCGCAGCTCCGGCGCTACCCAAAAAGCCACCAGAATCCCGCTCGCCGAAAAAATATACCGTACAAGCAGCGATAGCGTGGGCAGTTCTAAAAAACTCAAAAGCCGTAAAAAAAACAGCATGCCCAGAAGAATCAGAGCCGCCTCCAAAAGGCCATTGCGCCGAAACCACCACAAAACACCATAAACGATGAGCATGGTAAGAAAAAGATCCCACAGGTCGCGAGTCGTTACGGGTATAGGTCCTATGGTGAAGAGCTCCATATCTCCCAGATTTTGAAGATATGACGTAGGGGAAGGGGATCATGCACCCGAAACAGCCGAGCCCCCGCCAAAAGCGCCTGCCAATGCAGCGCCGTAGAAGCCCAGAGAGTCTCCTTAGGGGAGACTTCCAGCACCCGCCAGAGCATGGACTTTCGGGAAATACCTACCAAAATCGGCCGCCCTAAACGCCGAAAAATCCTTAGGCTTTGGAGAAGCTGGTAGTTGTGCTTTAGGGTTTTGCCGAACCCAAAGCCCGGATCAATGATGACATCGTGGATACCTATCTGCGCCAGCTGTTGGAGTTTTTCCACGAAGTACAGCCAGACTTCTTGGAGGAGGTTTTGGTAGGTGGGGTTTATCTGCATGGTTTGTGGGGTGCCTTGGATGTGCATGAGGATGTAGGGGACTTGGTACTGAGCGATGACGGGCCAGAGGGTAGGGTCCCATGCGCCCCCAGAAACGTCGTTAATGAGATCGGCGCCTTCTTCCAGGGCGGCTCGAGCAATGCCCCCTCGGAAGGTATCTACGCTAATAGGCACGTCGGGAAAGGCTTTTCGGATAGCCCGTAGAGCAGGTAGGAGGCGCCGGTATTCTTCCTCTTCGGGCACTTCGGGCGCACCAGGTCGCGTAGAGACTGCCCCTATATCCAAAATATCGGCCCCTTCGCTCAGGAGCTTTTCCGCTCGGGATAGGGCTTTCTCGGGTGTATCCGCCTCCCCCCCATCCGAAAAAGAATCCGGCGTTACATTGATAATCCCCATGATATAGGGCCGGTCTAAGGCCCAGACTTTATCCCGAAGCCGCAGGTAATACATCCGACAGCACCTTTTCTATTACCTCCCGAATAGTGCCATACGATTGCGGGTAAAGGAAAGGCACCTCCGAAGGTTTCGCCCACAAATACCGCTCAATCCCTTCCTCTGCCTGCACCTGTACCGGCGGTCGCACTCCCGCCGTCTCAAATAAATACCAGCGCACCGTCTTAAACATCCACGCCCCCCGCTCCTGATAAATATGGTAAGTTTCCATTAGGTAACGAATAAGGCGCAGCTCCATAAGGCCCGTCTCCTCCATAACTTCACGCTGGGCACTCTCTTCAGGCGTCTCCGTAGGTTCTACCTTACCTTTGGGAAGGTCCCACCGCTGACGCTTCCAAATAAAGAGAATATTGCCTTCGATATCGCGCACAACACCGCCCGCCGCCAGCAAAGTCTGAAATGTTTTCTGATAACTCTCAAAAAAACTTTCCAGTGCCTCCTCAGTAGGGAAGTACAATATGTATCGCTGGCGAGTTTGGGGCTGGCTCAGATGTAAGGAACGGACTTGGTTCATCGTACCCGGCACATACAGCATCTCCCGCGGCCGCTCAAATGGAAGCACCTTAGTAGAGGGCATGAACCGATCCTTTCGACTGAGAACCCGTAGCTCCAAACAGACCTCATGATGATAGATACGTCGGCTCATAAGAACGAAGGTAAGCTTTTTGCCTAAAGCACGGGAGCTTTCCACCAGCCTGGGCGACTTATCCACATCTGATGAGGGTAGGACATCTCATGACCATTAATCAGAACTTAGGCTTTTTTCCTTACCTTTGCCCCCGAAATGCCTAAGCATGCGCCTCATCCTGGCCTTGCAACTATGGAGCCGGTTTTTTCGTATACTTGTCCTGAAATGGGGATGAGGACAGGCATGAGGGGTAATGACCTCCTGAGATCACTATCCAGAACTTGGGCTCTTTTCCTAACTTCTGCTCCCGAAATGCCTAAGCATGCACCCCATCCCGGGTTTGCAACTATAGAGCCGGTTTTTTCGTATATTTGTCCGGAAATGGGGATGAGGAGAGGCATGAGGGGTAAGGGCGGGGTTTTTCGTTGCGGGGTAGTTTTTTATGGCTATGGCTATGATACTACGAGTTATGTTCCGATACGGGGTACTTTTTCTCTCCTCTCTGCTGTGGGCGCAAGGCAGTGTTACGGCGACCGAGCCGAGCCTGCAAGTCTGTGGTCCAAATGGAACCGTCAGTGTAACAGTCTTCAACACCGGTAGCAGTCCGCTCACGGGTGTTCAGCTGGCTGTCCAGATGCCACCGGGCGTAGAATACGTCCCGGGGACGGTGAGTCCACCTACCGTCACGGAAGTCAGCACGACACCGGCTAATCAGCCGGTCTTTGGCGTGCCCGATTTGCCTCCAAGCTCCAACATGGTCATCACCTTCCAAGTGCGGGCTACTTGCGATGTGATCCCATTTCTAGCCGATGAGAGCAACGAAGTTAAAAACACCTATACGCTCACTTGGAGCGGGGGTGGGTCCGCCTCCTATACCTCAGCGGCCGAGTACACTATCACGCAACCTTCCCTCCAATACCTAAGCATAGCTAATCAGAACTTTTCCGCTTCAACCCTGCCGCAGACCTTCACGCGCACCTTCACAGTTACGAATGCAGGTACAGCTCCTCTCTCCAGCTTTCGCCATTCGGAAACCTCTGGCAGCAGCGTTACCATCTTGAGCTCCTCGGGTGGTACCGTCATCACCCACACAGCCCACAACTTAGTATTGGAATTTAGCGGGAGCGTATTTGGCTCAAATAACCTCTTTGACCCCGGTGAGACAGTCACCTTCACCGTAACCTATGAGGTTACCTCCTGTGATGCGGCCACCTCTAACTTCTCCCTTACGTGGGGATGCTACAGCCAAACCTGCCAAACCGTAAATGAAACAGGGGGGGTAGACTTCGCCAGCCTCACCCCAAACCTAAACCACTATAGGTTTTCCTACATCCACGAAAGTAGCTGTTACGGAGACGCTCCAGCAAATGCCAACCATGGGCGCCTCCTCATCAAAAATATCGGCCTCGGACCAGCAAAAGATATTGAGGTAGACCTGTATGTAACCTTCTGGCCGCCCGATGTGTATGATGGCGTCAACACTTACGACCGCATTGACACGAACTCCATCACCCTTAAGATCGGCTCTGGCGGCACTCCCCTTCCACGAGTCATCACCAGCGCCCAGAGCGGAACCGTACACGGCTGCTTCACAGCCACCGATGTCGTCAAAAAACTAAAACTTTACATTGCGGGCCCCCTCAATCCCGGAGACACCCTCTTTATAGACTTCAACCTCTACACCTGCGAACTCCCCCAAACCTGCCCCTCCACAGGATATGATTTCTATTTCCACGGCGTAGGCGGCGATGTCAGTTACAAAAGCCTGTGTGATGCCCCCTATACGCACCACTTCAACTGGACAGACTACACTAAGGAACGCTATCTTTCTCGATCGGCTCTTTCTGGTAGTGGTCCCGGAACCGTATCTGATGGACAGGTTTTTTCCTATTGCTTCGCGCTGCAATCGGAGATTGGGAATATCGTGATCAATAGCCCGGATGGTCGCTCCGAGTCCGGTAGTCCCTCTGACCCGAATAACTACCAGGTTGTCTGGACGATTCAGCTGCCAGCGGGATTTGTTTATACAGGGACGCCTATAGAGTGGGTGAGCGGGTCGGCCTCCTGGCCCGCCAGCAGCGTAAACCTTGTAGGAAGCACCCTCACGATTACTTTCGACCCAGCTAATCGGCCTGCTGGCTGGACCAACTTCAAGAATGCCTCTCTCTGCATCTCTCTGCAAGCGGCTTGTGGGACCCCGGGGGTTTATCCCATCACCGCCAGCGTAAGCTATAACCCCAATACCACTTGCAATCCGTCACCAGGCTATTGTACGGGCATTCCGACGACCTTTAATGTAGCGCTCAACTGCCCCGTGCCCTGCAACGACGGCGTAGACTTCATCACTTTTGAGGTCAAGCGCATCTCGTACGGGCTGCCCGACCACGATAATGACGGCCAACCCAGCGGCGCCACCTACAACTTTGCCCAAATGCGGCTGGACCGCCTCATGCATACCGACACCGCCGAGGCCTACTTTGGCGGCCGCATCAAGGCCACCTCCTTCCCATTCTGGCAAAACGTCTGGGTCATCTTAGAGGCCGGTAACCTGGGAGACTTACTCACCGGCCTCAATGCCCAGGTCACTATCCGTAAGAATGGAACTGTGCCTGTTTACACATTCACCCTACCAGTTACTACCTCTCCGTTCTGCGCGGGCTATCCCGATTGCAATCGGATGGCCGTAGACTTACGCGTTTCTACCCTGGTAGCAGCAGGTGTAGTTCCTCCTACTTTCCGCTATGAGCACAACGACTCCATAGAGGTGCGCTTGCGTTTCCGCTATGAGATAAACATTGGCGGCATTCAGCAGACCACCGTATTCACGCCTTACTTTTACGCCACTACCGACCCAAGCCCTCTGAACATGTTTTTGGACCCGCATCCTTCAGGCCTGCGGTATGGGTGTCGGGTACAAAGCGGCTCCATGGAGCTCATTGGATGGTATGTAACGGTGGGCGGACCCGCGGAGTTTCAGCGCATCCCCGGCGACCCATGGGACGAAGATGGCTGCGCCATACCCTTCTGGGCCTACTATTATCTCAGCATTGGTCCTTGCTGCCTAAACTACTGCCACACCAATAACCTTTTCCCTTACGAGTATCGGGAGTGGAGTCTGCCTGCGCAGTTTGTCATTAATCTCCCTACGGGCTGGTCTTATGCCGGAGCGGGCGATCTCATCTTCCAGCGCACACCCGGATGCATCAACCAATCTACTGGCAGTGGGAATGCCAACCCCGTAGACCCGAATGCCAACCCGCTCGTGTTCAATACCCTCATTCACTTTACACCGCATGGTGGGTCTCTGACGCCCAGCGACGATGGGTACTTTGGCCTGCTCTACATGCGACTGCGCCCCTCCTGCCAAAGCCGAAATAACCCCGAAAGAGACACCGTTACCTTCACCGTAAACTTCGCAGGCCGTCTCCCCGCCTCCGCTTCCACTAATCCCAGTCTGCCTTATACCCTCATCTATGATGCCCCCCGCCTCAAAGTAGAAGGCATACCCGATTTAGTAACCGTTACAGGAACCCCCATTGAATGGACAATCAAAGTCTCCAACCTCTCTAATGCTACAACCGCCAAAAATGCCTTCCTATTCTTTAGGTCTGCCCAAAGTAGTCTCACGGTTACTCAGGTTATAGACCTCAATACCAGTCTTCCCATCACGCCGATTGGGGATGTTTATCCCATAGGGGACTTGCCAGCATCCAGCGATCGGTACTTCAAAGTGCGGGCCAGCTTTAGCAGCTGCACGCTGGATACCCTCTTTGCTTACGCAGGCTGGCGATGCGAAGGTTATCCCTCCTCTGCTGCATCCTATGCTTGTTACTCTACCGCTCCACACGATACCCTCCGGTATATCCCCACCCAACCCAATGTCCTTTTCTCCAATATAGACATCACCCCCAATCCTTCCAACCTCTGTGATCCCATCACCGTAGAGATTACGCTCAGCAATGCCGGCCAGTCTGCCGCCTACCAGCCCAGGCTCTTCATGCTACTCCCCCCAGGCCTCTCCTATGAACCCGGAAGCGCAGAGTACCTCTATCCCAGCGGCGGCTCCTGGCAACCTCTCCCAGACCCTACTACCCTCTTCATATTCCGAGTATGGAACCTCACCAGCCAAACCTCCCCTTTAGGCCTTACCGCCACAGGACCTCACAGCACCATCAAAATACGATTCCGGGTAGTATCCAACTGCAGCTACGTCAGCGGCCTACAAATCCGCTTCTTCCTACTGTACCGGAACTATTGCAATCAGCCCCTATCGCAGATTAGCTCCTCGCCTATCGTAGCTCTGTCAGACGTCATTGTGCCTTACAACACCTCCATCAATGCTCCCAACCTCACCGTTACAGAATGTCAGCAGACCCTCACCTACACCATTAGCCTTACCAATCTGGGCCCTGGAAGTACAACAACCTTTGATAGCATCCGAGTAACCTTCCCCGCAGGCGTTACTTATGTAACTGGCAGCACCAATGGCATCAGTAACTTTACAACGCATGAGCCCGTGATTACCTCCACAGCCTCAAACGTGATTTTGCAATGGGGACTCCAAGGTGGTCATGGAGTAGGCACAAACATCCAGTATAGCTTCCAGGTTAGTGTGGGGCCCTCTTTGCCGAGCGGTACCTACCCCGTCAGCATCCAGACCCTTATCAATGCCATCCAAACCTGCGGCCCTAGCACCTGTAACACCTTTTATTCCACCGGAACCGCTACCGTCAACCTCACCATTAATCGGCCCGCCGGCTTATGGACTGGCAATATAGACACCGACTGGTATGAACCTTTCAACTGGGGGGATTGCGAAGTGCCCACCTGCGCAAAGGATGTAGTGATTCCGACAGCGCCATTGGGCGGACGCTTCCCTGTCATCAGCGGCTCTGACGTACGGGGAGCAGCCCAATGTCATGACATCACCGTAGAAGATGGGGCCAGTCTGACCCTGACAAGCACAGGGCAGTTAGACATTTGTCGTCACACCACCTTCCAACCCACCAGCACGCTAAACACCGCACCCGGAGCTACCGTCCGCTTTGTTGGCAGCACCAATCAGCTTTACACCTTTAGGGGAACAGGTCAATGGCATCATGTCGTAATGGCGCAAAGTACCCCAGGCCTACGTTTGATTCTCAATGACCCGCTCGTGCTTGATGGCAATCTAACCCTAAATACGGGCGTGATTGACGGCTTTACTAACAACAAAGAAACCATTGTACTGCGGCCCGCAGCCGACGCCGTAAGCATCGGTAACCTCAATAGCTACATTTCGGGGGTTCTCCGTCGGAAGATCAATACAGCGGCTATAGACGGCTGGTATTATCTACCGGTGGGGGACTTCCCCAGTGGGCGGGGATATGAGCTGGCCCAGCTGAGATTTGATAATGTGCCCTCTACGCAAGAGATTACGGCGGCCTTTTACTTGTGGCCGGGAGCGCCGCCTTCTTGTGCTGTGGAGACGGACTGTGGGGCGCCCTTTGGTACCTTGCCCAACTTAGACCATGGTTACTGGGTCATCAACCGCACCCAAGGAGCCGCTTCCTCCTACCATCTACGGGTGTTTTCCAGGGGTTATACGAATGCTATGGGGGTAAGTTATGCGATTGTGAAGCGGCCGACGGGCTCGGGTGGAGTCTTTGACTTTGAGGGAGTTTGCGAAGGCAGTCCTTACGATCAAGCTAGCCAGACCGGTCGCCTGAATGTACCTGACTTCTCCGAGTTTGCCGTCGCTCAAAGCAACCTGCCTTTGCCTGCTCAGCAGCTTATACTACAGGCCGAGGCTCAAACCCAAAGCATCGTGCTCTTCTTCACAGCAGAAGGATTGCCTCCGAATAGTGTGCGTCATTATGAGATTCGGCGCCGAGAAGGAAAGGGTATTTGGCGTTCTATAGCTACCCTGTCCCCTCAAAACCTATACGCTCAAAATGGCTCTCTCCTAAAGTATCGCTGGACAGACCACAACGTTTTGCCTCAAACTTTATACCTCTATCAGGTGATTGCCATAGGTCCGAATGGGGAAGAGATGCTGTATTCTAATGTAGTGGAGGCGATGATATCTGGGGAGGGAGGCTTAGTCCTTGAGCTGCGGCCTAATCCTTCGCAGGGAAGTAGCTGGCTGGTAGCTTCTCAGGCAGGGCTGCCCGTGCAAGTGGTAGATGTGCATGGTCAAGTGGTGTGGGGGGGTCAGACGGTGGTGGGGAATTTAGAGCTGCCTGGGGAGTTAGCAGCGGGGGTATATGTGGTGCGGGTAGCGGATCGGCATCTGCGCTGGGTGAAGCTGCGGTAGGTTGGCA
>Ga0079998_111750_pt1 | contig 11629 bp, 17 predicted proteins | sample PerSpoBPS_BMetaG_FD_69201 | JGI IMG/M metagenome (GOLD analysis project Ga0079998, IMG submission 69201) | Thermal spring microbial communities from Yellowstone National Park, Wyoming, USA - Perpetual Spouter B (PS_B) MetaG (SPADES assembly)... | ecosystem: Environmental > Aquatic > Thermal... | reverse complement strand
TGTTTAAAAATACCTTAAATTTTTCTTCATTTCAAAGTTATGGCAATTAGAATAGCGATTGTTTGACCTAAAATTAAGCCAATAATCCATTTTAACAATGAATTTTTCATAGCTTGTAATTTAATTTCCGTTTCAGACCTTAATTTTTCAATTTCTAATTTTATTTGACTTTCTAATCTATTCGTTCTTTCATTACTTTCTGCTCTCGTTTTCTCAATTTCTAATCTAATCTGATTTTCCATTTGGTTCATCCTTTCATTACTTTCAGCCCTTATTTTTTCAATTTCAAGTCTAATTTGATTTTCCATTTGGTTAATTCTCTCATTACTTTCTGCTCTTAATTTTTCAATCCTTTCATTACTTTCACTTCTTAACTTTTCAATTTCCAATCTAATTTGGTTTTCCATTTGGCTCGTCCTTTCATTACTTTCTGCTCTTATTTTCTCAATTTCCAACCTAATTTGGTTCTCTAATTGATTCATTCTTTCATTACTTTCAGATCTTATTTTCTCAATTTCAATTTTTAAGTTCTTTTCAACATCTAAAATTTTTTCAAGCAATTCACTTCTTATTTTTTCTATTTCTATTCTTATTGTTTTTTCAATTTCAAGTTTCTTTAATTCAAGTTTATCCTCTAAATTTAATTTTATTTTCCTATATAAAATTTTAATGTCTTGCTTTGTTGCTACTTCAGTCATATTAAAATTTTAAAGGGAAAAGTATTCTAAATTTTGTAAATCCTTTCTTGCTTTCAATCAATTTTACTTTACCTTTGTGCATTTCAATAATTCTTTTTGAGAGAATAAGACCAATTCCCCATCCTTTTTCCTTTGTAGTTATATTTCTTGAAAATAATTTATCTCTTATAGAGGGATTTATCCCGTTTCCATCGTCAATAATATCTATAATATGAAATTTTTTCTCACTTGTAATTTCAATTCTTACATTTTTGCTATTTGCTTCATAACTATTTTTTAAAAAGTTCTCAAAAACCCACTCTAACAATTCAGAATCTCCATATATTAAACAATCTCCATTAATAGTTAAGTTTAATTCATTTTGGAATTTTCCCTTTAAATTATTATAAGCGCCTAAAATTGTATCTTTTAATTGAATTGGTTTTAAAGTTATTGAGCTTCCAATTTTAGAAAATCTTTTTAAAATTGAAGATAATTTATTTAAGTCATTTTCAATATCAAAAAATCTATCCTCTCCTTTTTTAAGAAGCTCAAAATTTGCTATTAGTGATGATAAGGGATTTCCCATCTGATGAGCAAGTCCTTTGGCAAATGTTGAATAAAATTTTTCTTCCTCATATTTTTGAGCGTTTCTTAATGCTATAATAATAATGATCAAAGTCGTTATAGCAATAATCATAAGAATATATGGGAGGACTGATAAATAAAAAATTGATTTTGGCTCATCATAATAAACCCTCCCAATTTTAAAATCTTCATATATTATTTCCGCATATTGATTTTTTTTTCTTAATTTTTCTTTAATTTTATTTAAATTTTCATGGCTTTTGAAGTTTCTAAAAAACTTTATGCTATCATTTTGGTCTGTTATAATTATTCCAAATGGTATATTTTTAATAATATTTTCAACATTTTCAGAGCCAAGGATTAAAGCAGAGCTTAAAGCATTTGAAAGAACATAACTATAATTTTTAATCTCGTATTTAATTTTGTTTATCGTTATTCCTGAAACAACAAATGATGATAAAATAATTAGAGAGAATGAAGAGATTAAAAAAATCTGTAATTTTAAGGACATTATAAAATGTTATTTATAACCTCCTTTATGCTTTTCCTTAATTTCTCAATATCATCATCTATCTGATTATTTAAATAAAATTCTAACATTCTTGTGAGTATTGAAGCAATAAAAGCAACTGTCATTGCCTTCCCATACTTTCCATCAGGAGCTATTTCTCTTAATATATCAATTGGTTTAGGTGTTTTCTTTATGAACTTATCATAATGAAATTGATACATTTTTAAAACAAATAAAAATTCGTTCTTTTTTGAAACTGCGAAATCTATAAAACTATCAATAAAAGCATTTATTTTTTCATCGGATTTATCCACTTTTTCTTTTATATAGTTATAAAACTCATTCGCAATATCTCTAAAAACACTTCTTATTAGATGGTTTTTATCCTTGTAGTATTTAAAAAGGAGTGCCTCAGATGAGCCTGTTTCCTTTGCTATGTTTTTTATTCTAACACCATCAAAACCACTCTTTATAACTGATTTTATAACCGCTTTTTTTATTTTTAAAATTGTTTTTCCTCTCATCACTAATGAAAATTTTAAGGCAAACGTTTAAATAAATATAAAAATAAAATTGAGCTTATTAAACTAAAAGAACTTATAAATGACCACATAAGAATATGATTTGATTTAAAAATATCCATAAAAAAACCTCCTATAATTGGACCAATAGCCCATCCTAATCCTTGAAATAATCCAAAAAATCCAATAAAACTCCCTAATTTATTTTTATCTGATAATATGCTTGCAATTGTTTGTGCGGAAGGGACAACGAACATTTCAGCAATCGTAATTATTATAATTGAAATTAAAAGATGATAAAAATCATTAGCAAAACCAATTGATAAATAACCTATAAAATAGAAAAATGTTCCAATTACTAATGCTACTTTTTCATCAATTTTTTCAATATAATTTGAAATAGGAATTTGTAAGAATACAACCAATAAACCATTTATCGCATATAAAATACCAAGTTCATTTTTGCTAATTTTAACAAAACTCGTAGCATATACGGAAAGTGTTGAAATTAGTTGAGACATTGTAATAAAGAAACCAAGAGAAAACAAGGAAAACAATAAAAATTGTCTATTATTTAGAATATCCTTAATTGGAAATTCAAAAGATTTTAATGTTTTATTAGTATTTGGAATTGTTAATTGAAGCATTATTGATGAAAAAATTGTAGCAAGAAATGATATAAAAAATAATAATGAAAATGATTTTACCGCTATTACACCTCCAATAGCAGGACCTAACGACCAACCCAAATTAACACCAACTCTATTTATACTATATGCCAAATTTCTATCTTCCTCTTTGCTTAATTGAGCGACAAGTGTATCAAGATTAGACATATTTATACTAAAAAATAATGAATTTAAAATTAAAATTGGAATGAACAATCTATAATCAAGATGATAAGCAATTACAATACTAATTGAAAGAAATATAAATGACCTTATAAAAAATGAAATAACTAAAACATTTTTTGAGCCAAAATAATCAGATAATAATCCTCCAAGAATTCTTCCAATAATGCCAAAAATTGTTGATATACCAAGAATAGAGCCTATCAAACTCATAGATAAATTTCTAACTTCATATAAATAAATTGATAAAAATGGAAATGCAATTGAATAACCAAAAGCCATAATCAATCTTGCGAATGTTAAACTTAATATATCTTTATTCAATTGACCACCAGTTTTTTACTTCTTTAATAGATTGAATTGCTAAAATAATGTTCCTTCCTAACCTTTTAGCATCCTCAATTGCTTCAATATCCTTGCTTATATCATCATAAAATCCAGTACTATAAACAAAGGCATAAGGAGGTATTAAAAAACCCATAAAGTTAAATGCTGAAACCATCTGTAATATCGCATTTATAGCACCATCCTCTTCCGCAACCGCAATAAAACCCGCCACTTTACCATCAAATAACTTTTCTTTATTTTCAGCACTTGTTAATCTATCTATTAATGTTTTCATTAGCGAAGATACAGAAAACCATTGAACTGATGTAGAAAATATAATTCCGTCTGCCATTAGCATTTTATTCAAAATAAATTTAAAATTGTCATTTGTTTTAATACAATTTTCAACATTACAAAGTTCTCTATTTTCACTATAATTACCAGAGCAATGCTCAATATATAAATTTGAAAGATGAATAATATCAACCTCTGCTGATAAATTTCTACAAACTTCAAGTGCTTTTTCTAATAAAAAGTATCCTCTTGATTTTTTGCCTCTTGGAGAGCCATTTATACCAAGAACCCTAATCATGCTCTTGGATGATATTTTTTATAAACTTCCTTTATGTGAGATAATGAAATATATGTATATCTTTGGGTTGTTGATATTGACGCATGACCTAATATCTCTTGTAAAACTCTTAAATCACATCCATTTAATAACATATGAGTAGCAAAGGAATGTCTAAATACATGTGGATGAACTTTATGTTCAAGTCCTATTTTCATAGCATATTCTTTCAAAATTTTCCAAAATCCTATTCTTGAAAGTCTCCCACCTTTTGAATTTAAAAATACATAACCATTATCTTTATTTTTTATAAAATAACTTCTTGCATTTATTAAGTAACTGTAAAGAAAATCCTTTGCTATATTTCCAAATGGAACAAATCTTTCTTTTGAGCCTTTTCCAGAAACCCTAAGGATATTCTCATCAAAATTTATATCATAAATTTTAAGTGATAATGCTTCACTAATTCTTAATCCTGTAGCATACAAAACTTCCATAATTGCTCTATCTCTTAAACCTCTTGGTTTTGAAATATCAGGTTGCTCTAATAGTAATTCAACTTCTTCAACTGTCATAACATCAGGAATATATTGTTCTTTCTTTGGAATTTCTATAAGCTGAATAAATGATGTGTTTATATTATGATAAACATAAAGGAATTTTAAAAATGTTCTAACTGCTGCTATACATCTTTCAATAGAAGACGCAGAAAAACCAAGTTTTGAAAGATAATTTACAAATTTTTGTACTTCATCAACATCCAAATTTTCAATATCATAATTATTTGATTCAATAAAAGCTATAAATCTATAAACATCTCTCTTATAACCATCAAGCGTATGATAACTATAACCTCTTTCTGACATCAAATAATCTATAAATTCATCTATGAATTTAAGAAGCTCCATAATATCTCATTTTCTTTTTTAAGCTCTTCTAAATTGAAAATTTTACCATGACCACTTAAAATAACTTGTTTTTCATTTATAATTTCCAAAAATCTCCTTAAAGATTTTTTCATTTTTTCATCATCAGAAAGAGGCAAATCTACTCTACCTATGGAGTTAGAAAAAACTAAATCACCTACAATAATTAAATTTTCATATTTCAAACATATACTGCCAGGTGTATGTCCTGGCATATGTAAAATTTTAAAGCTCATTATTTCATCATTTTCATCTATATAGTTATCAGGAGGCTTTATAATAATAGGCTTTCCAATAAATGAGGAAAAATTTAATTGCGGATTAAAAAGCATTATTTCATCTTCTTTATGAATATAAAGAGGAATTTTAAAATAATCTCTTAATATATCATCGCCACTTATATGGTCAAAATGTCCATGAGTATTTATAATACATATTGGTTTTAATTTGTTTGCTTCTATGAAATTTATGATATGTTTTGATGATATATCTGTTGGGTCTATTATAATACAATCATTTTCTTTATAAATAACATATGAATTTGAGCCAAAAATTGGATGTGTAAATTTTTGAAATTTAAACATATAGAGCAAAATTTTAAAGTATTCATAAAATGCATTGGTGCATTGTCCAATAATTCTGAAATATAGATTATTTCTTATTTTTCCTACCCACCTTGAAAATAAGGCTTCGCCTTAAAACTTTCGCCCCCTTCAAAAAACCCCAATAAATTCAATAATTTCTTAAAATTTTTATAAGTTATTGATAGTCAATCATTTAACGCTATTTATTGGACAAAGCACTACCTTCTAAAATTTTCATAAGTTAAAGCATAATTTTTAGGGTTGTTTAAATTCACTAAAAATTTTGTATAAGATTTTCCAATATCTGAATAGCATTTAATGCAGCACCTTTTCTTAAATTATCAAATACTGACCAAAATAAAAATGTATTTTCTAAAAATGGATGTTTTCTTAATCTACTAATATAAACTTCATCTTTATTTACAACTTCAATTGGTGTGAAATAGTTTTCGTTATTATAAACTATTCCTTTAAATTCTTTTAGACTATTCTCAATTTCTTGAAAATTTCCCTTTTCCAAATCAATTTCTACACTTTGTGAATGACAGAATTCAATAGGAACTCTAACAGTTGTTGCTGATATTATTAAATTTTCAAAATGTAAAATTTTTCTACTTTCATTTATAATTTTCCATTCTTCTGTACAATAACCATTCTTAAATGAGCCTATTTGTGGAATTAAATTGTTGAAAATTTTTCTGTCAAATGGTGTTTTTTCATAATTTTTATTTTCTTTTTCATAATGATAAGCATTTAATCCATCTCTACCAGCACCAGAAACACTTTGATATGTGCTTACAAAAACACGTTTTATATTAAATTTCATTAAAGCTTTTAATGGTAGTACTAATTGGATTGTTGAGCAATTAGGATTTGCTATTATTCCTTTATGGAATTTTAAATCTTCTAAATTAACTTCTGGAACTACGAGTGGAACATCTTTTTCTAATCTAAATGCAGATGAGTTATCAATAATAATTGCACCTTTGCTTAAAAAGGCATCTTTCCACTTAATAGATAATTCATTATCAACAGCAAATAATGCAAAATCAAGCCTTGGAATTTCACTTCTTGAAATTGGTTTAACCTCTATTTCTTTATTTTTATACTTAATAAATCTTCCGCTTTCCTTAGCAAATGGATAAATTTCAACATTCTCTTTAATTCTTTCTTCTAATAGTTTTATCATAAGTGAGCCAACAAGACCTGTCGCTCCAAAAACTGCTATTCTCATTTCTTTATAGGTGAAGGAGATTTAAAAAATTCTAAGTAATAATCGGGTGATAAGTTTAATGCTGTTAATCTATCTATTGATTTTCCTATTAAATCCTCTCTTAAAGGACATTCAATTTCAATTGGATTAAATAGAGGCTCTATATTATCAGTATTCAATTCTTTTAATTGAGAAAAATAATTTATCATATTTTCAAAATGTTTATTGAATTTTTCTCTTTCATTTTGAATTTTTATTTTAGCAAGCTCTTCAAATTTTTCAAGATTCATTCTTTTATTTCAAAATCTTTATAACTTTCTATATTTTTTACATCTTTGTTTTCTTCATATTCAATTTTTTCAACTACTGCTAATGGTGGTCCTTCCTTTAATACTTCTAAAAACTTTTTCAAATTTTGCTCCTCACCAATTGCTAACATATAAACACTTCCATCAGGCATGTTTTCTGCATATCCTTTTATATCAAGTTTTCTTGCATGCCTTTGAGCAAAATATCTATATCCTACACCCTGAACTTTGCCATAAACTTTAATTATTAAACTTTTCATATCTTGATGGACACTTCGTCAGTATGCTTTTAGCATAAAGGATTTTATTATTTCTATCAAAAAATCCTTCAACTATTACTTCATTATCTTCTGAAAATGCATCTGGTAAAATTCCATTATAAATAACTTTTATTTCTTTATCATTTTCAGAAATTTTAAATTCAACTTTGCTCATATCCTTTAATACTGAACCTTTTTTTACAATTCCACTCACTTTTATATTCTCAGATTTAACTTGCTTTTGATATATTTCTGAAACTCTATAATAATAAACAGCGGACTTACTTATTCCCGCATAAACACTATACGCTATTGCTAAAATAAGAGCAATTATTATAAAAATGTATTTTAATTTTATCAAGTTTGAAAATTTTAAAGGATAAAAAATAATGCTTTTTGCCTTGTCCAATAATTCTGAAATTATTATTATTTCTTATTTTCCCCACCCACCCTGAAATCAAGCCTTCGGCTTATGAACTTCGCCCCCTTAAATTCCCCCAAAAAATCTATAACTTCTTAAAATTTTCATAAGTTATTGATTATCAAGAACTTAACACTATTTATTGGACAAAGCATAATGCTTTAATTATTTTAGTAGAAACATCATTTCTTAAAATTTCACTTTAAAATTTTCATATTGAAAGAGAAAGATTTAAACTTTGAGGACAAACTTTGGAAGGCGGCGGATAAGTTAAGAAAGAAGGTTGAGGTGCATGAGTATAAGTATATAGTTCTTGGTCTTATATTTTTAAGGTATGTCTCCTTTGCCTTTGAAGAAGTAAGAGAAAAGCTAAAAGAGAAATACAAAAACAATCCAAACTTAGAAAAAATACTTGAAGATAAAAATGATTATATTTCAGAAGGAGTTTTATATGTTCCAGAAGATGCAAGGTGGTATTATATAAAAAATAATGCAAACAAAACTAATATTGGAGAAATTATTGATAACGCCATTGAACTACTTGAAAAAGCAAACCCAAAACAATTAAAAGATGTTATCCCTAAGGTATATGCGAAAACAAACTTGGATTACCACGACCTTGCTTATCTTATAAATCTTTTCTCTGAAATAACCTTTGACAACGACCACAAAGGAAAAGATATTTTCGGAAGGATTTATGAGTATTTTTTAGGGAAATTCACGGAAGCAGAGGGTAGAAAGGGCGGTGAATTTTACACTCCTCGCTCTTTAACAAAGCTTATAGTTGAAATTTTGGATGTTAAAGGTGGAAGAATTTTTGATCCAGCCTGTGGCTCGGGAGGATTTTTTGTTGCCGCTTTGGAAAAGTTGGAAAGGGAAGGCATAGATAAGTACTATCTTTCTATATACGGGCAGGAATCAAAGGAGTTTGTATGGAAGATGTGTAAAATGAACTTGGCAATAAGAGGAGCAGAAGGAGACATTAGGTTTGGAGATTCCTATCACGATGACAAGTTCTTTGACCTTAGAGCAGATTATGTGGTTTCAAACCCACCCTTTAATGACAGTGCATGGGGAAGGGACAGAGTTAAACCCACAGACCCAAGGTTTAAATATGGAATACCACCAGAAAGCAACGCTAACTATGTATGGATTCAGCATTTTATATATCATCTATCACCAAGAGGAAAGGCAGGGTTTGTTATGGCAAATGGTGCTTTGTCCGTAGGTGGAATTGAAGGAGAGATTAGGAAAAAGATAATTGAAGATGATTTAATTTATGGTATCGTTGCCACACCGCCTAAAATGTTTTATACTGTTTCACTTCCTGCCTCTTTGTGGTTTTTGAGGAAAGAAAAACCAGAACACATGAAGGGTAAGGTTTTATTCATCTATGCGAAGAAGTTATTTAAACCCATATCAAGAAGGCAGAATGTATTCACAGATGAACATGTAGCCAAGATCGTGGAAAAATTCAGAATGTTTGAAAGAGGAGAGCCAGAGGAAAAGATAAACGAAGTGGGCTTTGCAAAGGTAGCCACTATTGAAGAAATTGCAAAAAATGGTTATGTCCTTACACCTGGAAGGTATGTGGGAATAAAGCTTGATGAAGAGGACGAGCCTTTTGAGGAAAAAATGAAAAGATATTCGGAAGAATATTCAAAGCTTTTTAAAGAGGAGGAGGAATTAAATTACAAAATTAGAGAGGTTTTTAAGGCTTTAGGATGGGAGGTGTGAAGATGAAAGAAAAAATCAAAAAGATAATAAATCAAGTTTTTGAGGAAAAAGGGATAAAGGTTGAAAGAATAATTCTTTTTGGCTCAAGGGCAAGGGGAGAATATGAAGCATTAAGTGATTATGACATTTTTGTAGTGATAAAGGAGGATATTGATAATTTAGAGAAAAGAAAGCTAAAAAAAGAGATTTATCGTTCTTTACATTTAGCTTTTCCCTTTTCTCCCTTTGATATTATAGTTAAAACCAAAAAAGAATTTGAAGCTGAAAAGGATATTGTAAATACTTTATCTAATGAAGTTTTGTCAGAAGGTATAGAGATATGAAAAGAGATGTAGTTATAAGGTGGATTAAGAAGGCAGAAAGTGATTTGAGAAGTGCTAATGTTTTATTAAAAGCTGATGATGTAATTACCGAGGCTGTTTGTTTTCACTGTCAGCAAGCAATAGAAAAATATCTAAAAGCTTTCCTTACAGAAAAGAATGTCAGATTTGGAAAAATTCATGATTTACTTACACTTCTTGAAATGTGTATAAGAGAGGATAAAGAATTTGAAAAACTTGATAAAGATAGAATTTCTGAATTAACATTTTATGCGGTTGATGTTAGATACCCTGATGAATTTTATACACCTTCCTTAGAGGAAGCAAAGGAAGCTTTTGAAATTGCCAAACGAGTAAAGGATTTTATATTCAAAAAACTAAACATAACCGAGAAAGACATATTATGAAAGAAAAAATAAAAAAAATAATAAATCAAGTTTTTGAGGAAAAAGGAATAAAGGTTGAAAAAATAATTCTTTTTGGTTCAAGGGCAAGAGGTGATTTTAAGGAAAATAGTGATTGGGATTTACTCATTATAGTTGAAGAAAAACTTTCAAGGGATGAAAGAGTAGAAATTTTACATCTTATAAGAAGAAAACTTGCAGATGAATTTATACCATCTGATGTGATTATAAAATCAAGGGAGGAAGTAGAGGAAAGACAAAAAGTGATTGGAAGTGTTATAAAAAGTGCTATGGAGGAAGGGATTTTGTTATGATTGATAAGGAAACAAAGAACTGGCTTATTAAAGCAATGAATGACTACAAAACAGCGGAAAAACTTATAAATCTTCCTGAAAATGAAATTATAACTGATACTTTATGTTTTCACTGCCAACAGGCGGTAGAGAAACTTTTAAAAGCATTTCTTGTATATCATAAGATAGGATTTCAAAAGGTTCATACAATTGAGGAAGCGAGAAATGCTTTTGAAAGCGCAACTTTTGTTAAAGAGTTTATATTCAAAAAACTAAACATAACTGAGAAGGACATATTATGAAAGAAAAAATGAAAATAAACCAAGTTTTTGAGGAAAAAGGGATAAGGGTTGAAAAAATAATTCTTTTTGGCTTAAGGGCAAGGGGTGAATATAGAGTGTTAAGTGATGAAATTTTATCGGAAGGTGTAAAAATGGGGGGTAGTGAAGATGAAGGATCTTAAAATAAAGTTCCGCTGGGAGACAGAGTTTAAAGAAACGGAGATTGGGGAGATACCGAGGGAGTGGGAAGTCTATCCTTTAAGTGAGGTGGTGGAAGATGCAATCGTTGGCTCTACTCCTCTTAAAAAGATTAGCAAGTATTGGGCTAATGGAACAATTCCATGGCTGACAAACAAAGAAGTAGAATATGGCAAAATCAACTATATAGAAGACACAGAAGAAAAAGTTAATGTTATTGCATTAGAAGAGACTAATTTAAGGTTAGTCCCGCCGAATTCCTTAATAATATCTTTCACTGCTTCGGTAGGCAAGGTAGTAATTAATAAAGTTCCTATCACAACTAATCAGCAATTTATATCGTTTGTATTAAAATCTATTCCAGATACTGTTAAATATCTTGGATATTTTTTCTTATTGAATAGAGAATTAATCGAAAGCTTTAGTGGAGCTACTCCGTTTAGCTTTATCACAAAAGAAAAAGCCTTACAGATCCCGATAATTTTCCCTCCCCTCCCCGAACAATCCCGCATTGCTACCGTCTTATCCTGGTTTGATGATTTGATAGAAGTTAAGAAAAGGCAAAATGAGATTTTAGAAAAGACAGCAATGGCAATTTTTAAAAGTTGGTTTATTGATTTTGAGCCGTTTAGGGATGG
>Ga0079998_115580_pt1 | contig 11633 bp, 13 predicted proteins | sample PerSpoBPS_BMetaG_FD_69201 | JGI IMG/M metagenome (GOLD analysis project Ga0079998, IMG submission 69201) | Thermal spring microbial communities from Yellowstone National Park, Wyoming, USA - Perpetual Spouter B (PS_B) MetaG (SPADES assembly)... | ecosystem: Environmental > Aquatic > Thermal... | reverse complement strand
CCCTGGCCTCGGGGGTGAAGCGGGTCTACACTCTGGACGCTCGCTTTCCCGAGGAGGAACTCGCAGTGGGCCCACCGGAGGACCCAGGCTCAGGTTAAAATCCCCCTGAGATGGGAAAGGCTAAGCTTCTCCTCCTCCTGGCCGCCCTCCTCCTCGCGGCCTGCGGCAACCTGAACCTCCCCGGCCTTCAGCCCAAGCCCTTCACGGGGACCCTGGACCTCCCTTCCCCCCTCCAGACCGTGGCCCCCGGGGGCCAGGTCCAGGTCCCGGTGCGGGCGACCTTCAACGACTCCAGGGTGGCCTCCGTGACCCTCACCGTGCGCCTCGCCGACCCCTGCGCCAAGGGGACCTCTGACTGCCCCGGGTGGGACGCAAGCCGCTACCCCGGGGTGACCCACCCCACGGGGAGCCACACCCTGACCCCGGCTAGCCCTAGCGCCACCCTGACCTTCGGGGTGGACCCGGGCGCTTTGTCCCAGGGGCCCTTCAAGTACGAGTTCGTCCTCTCGGGGCATGACGCCTCGGGGAAGCCTCAGGAGGAGGTGGTGACCTTCTACCTGAAGGTCCTCACCCCCGGGGAGCGCTCGGGGATGGAGGCCTGGAACTTCTGGCGGGACTACATGGACCTCCCCCGGGTGAAGGAGGACCCCGAGTGGAGCTTCAGGGCTTGGCTCCACAGCCGCTACATAGCGATGAACTACCCCAACAGTCTCCCCCACGACGAGGACCTCTCCCAGCCCTTTGCCAGCTCGGAGGGGCGGGAGGCGGGGCGGAGGGGGAACGAGGCGGGTGCCTTCCGTAAATCCAACGGTCAGCCCACGTGGGTTCCCGAAGAAACGCGCATCTCTTGGTGGATCGCCGCCCCCTTCCATCGCTTCAACATGATCGATCCCCGGGCGGTGAGCGGAGGTTTCGGGGTGTACAAGGACGTGGGCCCTGTGCCGGGATGGGGGGACGGATGGGGGCGCACCTGGGCCAACCTGCCCAACCTCTACGGGGGGAGCCCGGGAACCCGTCCCCAGGTCTTTCCCGCTCCCGATAGGGCTGTGACTCTGAACCGTTTCGGGGGCCGGGAAAACCCCAATCCCACCACCCCCTGTTCCAACCCCTCCATGCCCCAGGTCCGCCCCTTCCTGACCCAGGAGGGCCTCGCCTGGGACGACGGGAACGGAACGGTGGTCAACCCCATCGGCCTCCCCATCACCCTCCAGACCTTCCCCTCCACCCCCATAGACACCGAGGTCCTGGATGCCCGACTCACCCGCCTCTCCGACGGGGCCCTGAACCCCCTTTGCGCTTACGGTAGCCTGCAGTACTGGGAGGGGCGGGACTTTTGGTACCAGGGGGCTCAGCGTATCCTCCGGAGCGAAGGTGCCGTCATCGCCCTCCCCCACGACCCCCTCACCCCCGGGGAGGCCTACGAGGCCTACCTGAAGGTGCGCCTGGGGAGCGAGGTGCGGGAGTTTACCTGGCGCTTCTCCGTGGCGGGTCAGGGCGACCTCAGGCCCCTCCGGGTAGCGCCCTCCCTCGAGCTTCAGGAGGGGCGGTAGGACTCAAGAGGAGAGGGGAGGGGCCCTGACCCCTCCCCTTTGGCCTTTTCCCCTACCTCGCCTCCTTCATCGGTTCCTTAGCCCTCGCCGCCTCTCGCACCCCCTCTCGGTAGCAGGGAAAAGCCGCCTCGGAGGTGGGCTTTCGGGCGCAGGTCGTCAGGGCACCCTGGAGGTACCCCCTGAGTAAGGGTTTTCCCGGTAGAACCTCCTCGCCAAGGGCACCCAAAAGGGCGCGAGGAGGACGGCGAGGAACAAGAGAAGGAGCCTACTGGAAGCGGTTCGCCCCACGCCTCCTCCCCTCCATCTGCTGCTCGGGCGTCAGGACCTTCTCCAGCTGGGCGAGATAAGTTCTGAAGTCGGGGGCACCGGAGACATCCTTTCCATACCAGAGGATGCCGTAGGCCTCGATGGGGTCCTTAGGGAAGCCCGCGGCCCCCTCCCAGTAGCAGAGGGCGAGGGTGAGAAGGGCTGGCCCGCTGGCGGAACGTGGGCCCCAGAAGGCGGCCCGTGAGCAGGCAGCCTCCTGGTTTTGCTTCACCCCCTGTCCGAAGTACTCCGCCCAGGCCAGCACGCCTCCCGCCAAGGAGGAGATCCCGGGAGCGAGGAGGGCGTAGCGCACCATCTCACTCCCGCGATTGCCCCGTTCCCAGAGATGGTTCGCCAAGGCCCCCGCCGCAAGCTGCCCCCCCAGGCTGTAGGGGCGCTCCCGGACGAGCCCCTCTAGGACTTCGGTCTTGGAGGGGTTGCGGTAGTAGACCGCAAGGGAGACTCCCTTCTCCGCTAGAGCCTGGAGGCCCTGGTCCACCTCGGAGGGGGAGAGGCTGGGGAGCTTGGCACCGGGGAGGGCCTGGGCGATCCTGGGGTCTTGGTCCTTCCACCGCAGGATCAGGGCCAAGGTGTCGTAGCAGTACGCGGCGGCCTCCAGGTTCACCTCCCGGTAGCGGCAGGCGTGCTCGGCGGCGCGGACTGTGGCCTCGCCCACAGAATACGTGCCTTTTGGGGGAACGGTGTAGAAAAGCAGGTACGCATACCAGTGGGCGAACCGCTCCGGGGCGCTTTCCGCCAGGGCGTAGGCCTCGGCGTAGCGCCCCCCGTTTGCCAGCTCCGCGAAGCGGCGGTCGTCGGCCTCGAGGGGGTAGGGCTGGGCCGATGCGCCGGGGCCAAGGACCGAGGCCGCCAAGACCAGCAGATAGGGGAGATAAGCCTTTTTCATGGGTTCACTCCTTTCCTTCCTCTTCGTCGCGCAGTCTAGTTACAGCATATCGGGGGTCGGCAACTGCAGGCGCAGCAACACGAGCAATCAGCGCAACCACAGGAGCCGGAACCGCCACCGCTACCGTTACCTCCGGTGTCGGTCTGGGTGTCGGTAGGAGTCAATCGTGTACAGTTCTCTGTCCTCTGCGTGCTCACTCTTTCATCCCGGGTAGCGCTGGTGAAGCTCAGCGTCCCCCTCGAGGACACCCCCCCTCGCTCGGGGTCCAGTACCTCACGGCCTGCCACCGCTCGGTGATGGTGATGCTTCCCGTGTAGCCCGGCGGGCAGTCCTCGGTGCGGTTTTCAGTCCAAGTGCGGATCACGCTCTCCCCTAGGGCGGTATAGTACCCCGGTGCCGCCTGCCTGCAGCTTCCGTCGTAGCAGAGGGTGCCGGGGAGGGGGCCGGTGTAGGCGGCGGTCACCGAGGCGCTGCCATAGGAGCGCACCGAAACCTGAGCGGGGGAGACAGATTGAAGGGAGTAGATCTCGGTCTAGAAGACGGAACCCTGGGACCTCGAGACCGAGACCTCCGCGCTCGCCGAGGTCCCGTAGACCCCCGGCAGGGCGGGGACGCTCTGAGAGCCGCCACTTCCCAGGGTGGCCCCATAAGGTCCCGCACTTGCGTTCCTAGAGTTTTCTCCAAACTTAGAGAGGCAGGTACAGGATGGCGTTCTCCAGCTCCCCGGGCCGCGCGGTAGCCAGGAGGCGGTTCATTTGGGGTAGGGGCCCCAAAGCGGTCCAGGTCCTCTAGGATCCGGCCTACGCCAACCCCCCGGCGCAAGAGGATGAGTCCCGGCATAGGCTTGCCCCCCTCTATGCGCCGCGCGGCCTCGGCGCTCAGGGTGGCCCGATCCCTGGACACCACCACCCGCCCTTCCCTGGCGGCCCACTCCAGGATTTCAGTGTCCGACCTCCCTCCAAGGCCCACATCCACCACCCGCACCACGTCTAGCCCAGGGTGGCGCCGCCTCAGGCCCAGGAGTAGGGCCTTCTCCACGTTCTCGTCCAGTAGGAGCCTCACGCCCTACCCAGCCGGGCTAAAAGGGCCTTGGGAAGGTGGGCCCTGGCCCGCTCCTCCGCCTCCTGGGTCTCCCTCTTTACCCTCTCCCGGTAGGCGGCCACCTCCTCCGGGTGGCGCAGGGCCCAGGCCAGGATGGCGTACACGTCCGCGAGGTTCAGGCTGGGGTAGGCCAGGACCATCTCCTCGGGGGAGAGGCCCCCCTCGTAGGCGTCCAGGAGGTCTTCTAGGTAGACCCGGGTGCCCTCTACCCGGAGGCCTCCGGCCTCGTCCGCCACCAGGGGGATGCGCTCAGTCAGGACCACGCGCCTCTCAGTATACTCGGGGCAGTCCATGTAGGCTTCTCCTCCATGTTATGCTCGTATTGTATGCGCCTAACCGTCCACCTTCCCGACGACCTGGCCCGCCTCCTCAAGCAGACCGCCCTGAACGAGGGCAAGTCCATGAGCGCCCTCACCGCCGAGGCCCTGGCCCTCTACCTCCGGGAGAGGCGCAGGCGGGCCCTGGGCCTCAAGGTGCTGGAGCGGGCGGGAAAGGCCCCGGTGGACCCCAAGGCCCTCGAGGCCCTGGAGGAGGGCAGGCGTGAGCTTGACCGCCCTTGACACGGGCTTCTTCGTGCGCCTCCCGGTCCACGTCCAGGGGGATGGGAGGGCCGTGGACCGGTGGCGGGCCCTGGTGGAGGGGGAAGGGGAGGGGGTGGTGTCGGGCCTCTCCCTGGTGGAGCTCCTCCGCCTCTCCCTGAAGGGCGCCATCGGGTGGGAGGACGCCGGGCTTCTCCTTGACGCCATCCCCGCCGTGTGCCGGGTGGTGTGGCCGGACTGGACGGTCGGGGAGCGCTCGGCCCGTCTCTCCCACGGCCTGGCCCTGCCCCTGGTGGACGCCCTCGTCCTGGCCACCGCCCTGGAGGCGGGGGCGGAGGAGCTCTGGACCACGGACGCCCACCTGACGGCCTACGAGGGGCGGACGCGGGTGGTCAGGCTCTAGCCCTACACCACCTCCCACCTCCGCCTGGGGTCCAGGAGCACCTCGCCACACCACCGCCTCCCGATCTGCCAGGAGGTCCCGGGCGAGAACCCCGACGCGGGCTTTCCTGGGAGAGCGCCGCGGGCCGAGGGAACCGCTAAGGGTCTTGGCGAGGGGGGCGGCGTTTTCCTCGGAAGAGGGCAAAGAAGGCCGTAGCGACGTTTCTTCGCGAAAGAGATCTTTCGCGCACAAAAGGGTCCTGATAGGGACCCCTGGACCTGGGGGCCTAGCGGCCCCACGGAGGTGGATGGGCCATGAGACGGTTGGTGATCCGGTTCAAGGACGGTTCCACGACCAGCCTGGACCTCGTGCCGGGCCGGGAGCGGGAGGACCTCCTCCGCCACCTCCGGCACTTCCCCGGGAAGGAGGTGGCGAGCGTGGAGAGGCCAAGGAAGATGCGGTCCTGGGAGGTCCGGCGCCGGGTGAGGGCGCATGGCCTCCCTAGAGGGACTGGGAGAGGGCCAGGCAGTACTCGGCCACGAGCTGGCTCATCCGCTCCCTAGCCTGGCCCAGGTAGCCTCGAGGGTCCACCCCTTCCCCCAGGGCCTGGCGGACCCCTTGGGTAAAGGCGGCAAAGGCTTTGGTGGCTAAGTTCACCTTGGCCACACCTAAGCGAACAGCCTGCTGCAGGGAGCTTTTTTCCGCACTGGAACCCCCGTGGAGGACCAGTGGACGCCCCAAGGCTCGGAGCGACCTGAGCCGGTCTAAGTCCAGGGGGCGCTGCTCTAGGCTCTTATGAAGGGTTCCGAGATCCACCGCTATCCAGTCGGGATTGACTGCCTCCACTAGGGATAGGAGCTCCTCGGTGCTCCGCCTTTCCCCTCTCCTTGTCCCCTTGGGCACCACCTCCAACTCCACCTCCAGGGCCCGGCTTCCCGCCAGGGCCCGGGCCTCCCTAAGAAACTCCAGGGGCCCTTCCTCCACCATGGCGGACCCGAAGCCCAGGGCAAAGGCCCGCTCCAGGGTGTCCAGGTCCTCCGCGTGGTCCAGGTGGAGGAAAAGGGGTACCCGGGCCTTGGTTTGGAGGACCCGCCCGATGGCGGCCAGCTCCTCCAGGCCCCCGTAGCGGGCGGCGTTTTGCGAAACCATGAGGAAGATAGGCCTCTGGGCTCGCTCGGCCCCCTGGAGAATTGCTTGGGCGGTTTCCAGATTGATCGCGTTGACCGCCAGGATCGCCTCCCCTCTTTCCCAAGCCGAACGGACAGCTTCCTTGGCTTCCACAAGGAGAGTCTAAAGGTGCGCCGAAGGGCTAGGAGGAGGGTTTCGCTCGGAAGGAGGGATTAAGCGCAAAACCCCTCACACCTCCCAAAGAACCTCCTCTACCATGAAGGGGTGCCCAGGAAGGGCGCGGACTCACAGGTGTTGGCCTACCTCCAGGCTCGAGGGGAGGCCAGAGTGGCGGAGCTGGTAGAGGCCTTAGGTCTCCACCCAGCCACGGTACGGCGTGCCCTTGCCCGCCTCGCCAATCGGGGGCTGGCGGAGCGGGGTCGCGGTGGGGCCCGGCTCTTTGAGGCGGTGCGCTATGTGGGGGACATGCGGCACAACCTCGGGATATCCCTGGAGGCCAAGAGGCGCATCGCCAAGAAAGCGGCCAGCTTAGTTGAGCCGGGCATGAGGGTGGGTATCTCCGGGGGCTCCACCTGCACCCACCTTGCCCGCCTCCTGCGGGGCAGCCCGGTGGAGGTGGTAACCAACGCGGTCAACGTAGCGGTGGAGCTTTACTCTTACCCCAAGACCCGGGTGCATGTCCTGGGGGGGGAGCTCAACGCTTACTCCTACGAGCTCGTGGGGCCTAGGGCCCTCGAGGCCGCCGCAAAGGTGGAGCTAGACCTCCTCTTCGTGGGGGCCACGGGGATCAACGAGAGGGGGTTCTTTATGCGGGACCAACCCGAGGCCAGCGTGGCCCGGGCCCTGAAGGAAAGGGCCAAAGCGGTCTACGTCCTGGCGGATAGCTCCAAATGGGGCAAACAGGCTTTTGGCTTTTTTGCCGCTTTGGATGAGGTTTCTGGTTGGATCAGGGAGGATTAATATGGGGATGTTGGAAGAAATCCTATCTAGTGGCCAAGGTTGGCGGCAAGCCCTGGAGCTGGCGGCGCAGGAAGGGCTTCCCTCCGGGGCTACCCTCTTCCTGGGCTCGGGCTCCAGCTACTTTCTAGCCCAGGTGGCGGCCATCCTGGCCCGGAAGCGGGGCCGGCGGGCCATGGCCCTACCCTCGGGGGAGGTAATGTTGGACCCCAAGGCGGCGGGAACTTGGGACTGGGTGGTGGGCTTCTCCCGATCCGGCCGCACCTCCGAGCTCATAGGGGCGGTGGAGGCCTTGAGCCTTCCTGCCTGGCTCCTGACCACCGCCCAGGAGGGGCCCAAGCGGGAGCTTTTCCAACGGGTGGTCCTTCTGGACCGAGCAGCGGAGGAGGCCATCGTCCAGACCCGCTCCTTCTCCAGCGCCTTGGTCTATCTCCTGAAGGCTTTGGGGGGTGATGGCGCCTTGGACCGCCTTCCCGAGCGGCTTTCGCAGGGCATGGGGGCGATCCAGGAGGCTGTGGAGGGCTTTCCCAGGGGGGAGCGCTACTTCTTGTTGGGCGTGGGGCCTGCCTGGGGCGTGGCCCAGGAGGCTGCGCTGAAGCTCACGGAGACCGCTTTGGTAGAGGCCCAGGCCTTCCACAGCCTGGAGTTCCGTCACGGCCCCAAGAGCCGAGTGGATGAGGGGGCCGTAGTCTTCCTCCTCAAGAGCCACCCCCTGGAGAGACCCTTGGCTGAGGAGCTTGCGGGGCTTGGGGCCCGGGTGCTGGAACTCCCCGGAAGCGAGGCCGATCTGCCCCTCTCCCTGGTGCACCTGCAGCTTTTCGCCCACCGCCTGGCCAGGGAGAGGGGGCTGGACCCGGACCGTCCCCGCCACCTCACCTACGCCGTTCAGCTATGATCCTGGCCCTGACCCCCTGCCCCTGCCTGGACCGGATCCTGCACCTGGAGGGGAGGCTGGAACCCCACGCCCTCCACCGCGTGCGCCTGGTGGAGGAGGTTCCCGGGGGCAAGGGGCTCAACCTGGTGCGGGCCGTGCGGCGGCTTGGGGGCGAGGCCCTGGCCTTAGCCCCCCTCGGGGGGTACCTGGGGGAGCGCGTTCTGGCTCTAGCCCAGGAAGAGGGGCTTCCCCTCCTGCCCCTTCCCGGAAGAGCAGGGAGGGCCTGCCAGATCCTCTGGGACGGGGAAGGGGCCACCGAGGTCTACGAGCCCTGTCCTCCCTGGGCCCTCGAGGGCCTTCCTCCCTTGGACGAGGGGGTGAAGGTGGTAGCGGGAAGCCTTCCCCCAGGCCTTTCCCCAGAGGCCCTGCTGGAAGCCTTTAGGCCCCAGGCGGTGGACTCGGCTGCCCTCTTTCCCGCAGCCCTCCAGGCCCGGGTGGGCCTCATCAAGCCCAACCGAGAGGAGCTCCGCCGCCTAGCCCCTGGGGAACCCCTGGAAGCGGCCCTGAGGCTCCACCGGGCCCACGGCACCGCCCTCTTGGTCTCCCTGGGAGGCGAAGGGGCCCTTTACGTGGGAGAGGAGGGGCTCTACCGGGCAAAAGGCCCCTTGCGGTGGGGTAACCCGGTGGGCTCGGGGGACACCCTCCTCGGGGTTTTTCTCTGGCAGAGGGTCTTGGGCAAGCCCTTGGAGGAAGCGCTGGCCCTGGGGGTGGCTGCGGCCACCGCCAACGTGGGCCGGGGTGGGGGAAGAATAGCGCCAGAGGAAGTGGCAACCTTGCTGCAGGAGGTAGAGGTGAGAAAGCTATGATCTACCTAGGGGTAGACGGGGGCGGAACCAAGACCCGCTTCCTGGCTCTAGACGACAGGGGCCGGGTAGTTCTGGACCTAACCCTGGGGAGCTCCTACCTCCCCGCTGTGGGGAAAGAGGGGGTAAAGGCCCTGTTACGGGAGGCGGTGGCCCGTCTTCCCGAGCCCCCGGCCCGGGCGGTCTTGGGCCTAGGTGGCTACGGCGAGGTGGCTTCCTGGGATGAGGACTACCGCAAGGCCGTGGGGGAGATTCTTCCCTCCTACCACCTGCTCAACGATGTGGAGTTGGCTTTTCTTGGAGCCTTTGGCGGAGAGGAGGGGATTTTGGTCCTGGGGGGCACGGGTTCCATGGCCTACGGTCGTGGACCTTTGGGGCTTGGGCGGGCAGGAGGCTTTGGGCCCCTTTTCGGGGACGAGGGGAGTGCCTACTGGATCGGCATTCGGGCCCTTAACCTGGCCAGCCGCGCTGAGGATGGGCGGGACCCCCCAACCCGTCTTCAGGAGATCCCCCGCCTCCTGGGTAAGCGAGACCTGCTGGAGGTGCTTGCCTGGCTTGAGGAAGACCCGGCCCTTCAGCGCTCCCGGGTGGCCTCCCTGGCCCAAATCGTGGATGCTCTGGCCCCCCAGGACCAGGCTGCCCGAGGCCTTTTGGAGCAGGCGGCCCAAGAGCTTTTCCACCTTGGGGCTACCCTAGTCCGCCGTTTGGGGACCAACAGGATGGCCTACACGGGGGGGGTGTTCCAGAGCTCGTTTGTACGGGGAGCCTTTTTCAGGTTGGCCCTTAAAGAGGGGATAGATCTCCGTTCCCCTCTTAGGGAGGCCGCTGAACAGGCGGCCTTGATGGCTCGTCTAGGAGGTGAGGCAGGATGCGTTTAGGCGGGATCGTGGTCCTTTTGGTCCTTCTGGTTTCCGCAAGCCTTGCCCAGCGGGCCTACATCGGCAACGCTGGGAACAGCACCGTGGTCTTGGTGGACCTGAAGGAGCCCCGGGTGGTGGGGGCCTGGCCCGGCTTCCAGCAGCCCTGGAGCGTGGCCTACGCCGAGGGCAGGGTGTACGTGGCCGAGTACGTGGGCCGGCCCGACGCCCCTAAGCCCGCAGGCCGGGTGGTGGAGCTGGACCGGGAGGGCAAGGCCCTCCGGGTCCTCCTGGGGGCCCACTACCCCATGGGAGTAGCCGCAGGAGGGGGCCGGGTGTACGTGGCCTCCAGCGCCGTGGACTGGTCCGGCCAGGTACGGGGTGAGCCCGAGCTTTTGGTTTACGGCCGGGAGGGAGCGGAGCCCTTAAGCCGCAAGGGGTTCCCCGCCGACAAGTACGGCTACCCCCAAAGCCTTCTCCTAGCCCCGGAGGGCCTCTTTGTGGCCACCACCTGGGGCGTGGTGGTCCTTATGGATCCCGGGACCCTGGCGGAGAGGGCGGTCTTCGCCCTGCCTGGGGTTTTGAACCCCATCCGGGGTTTGGCCCGGGACAAGGAAGGCAACCTCTACCTCACGGGTCAGAAGGACGGGGATGGGCGCCTAGTCCTCATTCCCAAGGGTTCGTGGCTTGCTACCCCGGAGGTCCAGAACCTGGACCGCTTCGCCCAGGTCCTTCTGAAAGGGCTTCCTGACCCCTGGGGGGTGGCCTTCGCGGGGGATGACCTGTACTTTGTGACCAGCACGGACGCTTCGGGTACCGGCCCCGGGGGGCTTTGGCGCTTGGAGGGCAAAGAGGCGAAGCGCCTCCTCGCCCTGCCCACCCGGTACACCCTGGGGCTGGCCATCGGGGAGTAGGCCATGGGGAGGGCCCCTTACCTCTCCCTTTTCCTCTCCCTCCTCCTCGCTGCCTGTCAGGGGCCCGTGGGCGGGAGCGGTGGGAGCGCGGCTACCCCCCTTTACGCGGCGCGGCCTGACGGGGTGTACAAGGACGGGGCCCTCCTGCCCCTCTATGGGGTGAACTGGTTCGGCCTGGAGACCTGCGACCGGGGCCCCCACGGCCTGTGGTCCGGGCGGAGCGTGGCGGACTTCTTGGCCCAGCTGCGGGGCTTAGGCTTCAACGCCCTGCGGGTGCCGGTGGCCCCGGAGGTCCTGCGGAACCAGGGAACCGTGGCCAGCTGGGCCCAGGCCGGGGACCCCGCCTACCCCAGAAGCCCCCTCGAGGGCCTCCGGTACTTCCTGAATAAGGCCCAAGGGCTCGGGTTTTACGTGCTCCTGGACCTGCACACCTTCCGCTGCGACCTTGTGGGGGGGAACCTTCCCGGCAGGCCCTTTGACCCGGGAATGGGCTACACCAAGGATGACTGGCTTGCGGACCTCCGCCGCATGGCCCGGCTTTCCCTGGAGTTCCCCAACGTCTTGGGCGTGGACCTCCTCAACGAGCCCTACGAGCTCACCTGGGCGGAGTGGAAGGCCCTGGCCCAGGAGGGGGCCCGGGAAGTCCTGGCCGTGAACCCCAGGATCCTGGTGGCGGTGGAGGGGGTGGGGAACCTCTCTCCAAACGGGGGTTATCCCGCCTTCTGGGGGGGGAACCTCACGGAGGCCACGGACGACCTGGGGCTTGGGGACCGCCTCCTCTACCTGCCCCACGTCTACGGCCCCAGCGTCAACGCCATGCCCTACTTCGCCGACCCCAGCTTCCCCGGGAACATGGCCGCCATCTGGGAGACCCACTTCGGCCATCTGAGCGGGCGAAGGCTTCCCTGGGGAGTCGGGGAGTTCGGGGGGAGGTACGAGGAGCAGGACCGGGTGTGGCAGGATGCCTTCGTGGACTACCTCTTGGCCAAAGGGGTGAAGGTCTGGTTCTACTGGGCTCTGAACCCAAACTCGGGGGACACGGGGGGCCTTCTGGAGGACGACTGGCGCACCCCGGTGGAGGCCAAGCTGGCCCTGCTCCGGCGCCTCATGCCGCCCTCCTCGGGCCTCAGCTTTGACTTCCTCCCCGCCCTAGGGGAGGTTCCCAACCCCGAGCGGGGGTTCGCCGGGGACAGCTACTACCCCGATGAGCCCAGCCTGGACGCGGGGGCCAAGGTGGCGGAGGCCCGCTCCCGGG
>Ga0079998_111098_pt1 | contig 11650 bp, 9 predicted proteins | sample PerSpoBPS_BMetaG_FD_69201 | JGI IMG/M metagenome (GOLD analysis project Ga0079998, IMG submission 69201) | Thermal spring microbial communities from Yellowstone National Park, Wyoming, USA - Perpetual Spouter B (PS_B) MetaG (SPADES assembly)... | ecosystem: Environmental > Aquatic > Thermal... | reverse complement strand
ACCTCCTCTCTTCCCATTAAGAAAGCCTTGACCTCAAAATGGTATAAGAAAGCCTTTACTTCAAAATGGTATGAGTATTACCAGTCCTCACCATCCCCAAAACACCTTTTACTTCACCTCCGCCATATCCAGTTCATTATTGTCAGTCCTGCTACCACCCACCCCGCTACCCACACAATCACTCCATACCCCAGCTCCATACCTAAAAAATGCTCCATCCCTACTGCCACCCCAAAACTCCCCAGCACTACTGCCGGTACTCTCCTATCCATCCCCTCCGATAACCGGCGCATTATCAGCGAAAAAAAGAATAGCCCCAGCAAAGGCCCGTAAGTATAACTTCCTAACTTCAAAAAAGTATCCAGCGCATACCGCTCAGGTGGAAAATAGTGAAAATACACCGTAACTCCCCAACTCAATAACAACCAGCCAATAAATACTACTCGCTTGAGAAAAAGGTTTTCTCGCCCCGGGGGAAAAAGATTCCGCAACGTCACCGTCGTCAAAGCCACCAGCGCCCCATCCACGCTGGAAAGCGTAGAGCTCACCAGCCCTATCACAAAAAGAGCTCCTATCCAAAAAGGAAAAACATCCTTTGCCAAATACGCATAAAGCTGGTCGCTTCGCGCAGGAACCGCACACCCTTCCACTTCTACATACGCCCAAAGCGCACTCCCTAGCACCAAAAAGAGCAGCTTCACGGGTACCAGTAGACCTGCATATAGCATGAGCATCCGCTGCGCTGCAGATACATCCGACATAGATAAGCTCTTCTGCATTTGGTCCTGATCTAAGCCCGTCATAGTAAAAGCTAAAAGAACACCACCTAAAAAGTCCTTCCAAAAGTAATGCCGGGCTGATGAGGAGAATTCTATGATTTTAGGAACCTGAAAAACCTCCCAAACTTCCGCACTTAAGACATAACCCAACGTAAAAATCGCCGCCCCTAAAAATAGCAGCGTCTGAAAGAGGTCAGTGTAAATAATCGTACCCGTTCCCCCCCGCTCCGCATAACCATATATAAGCATCAAGGAGAAAAGCCCCAAAAGAGGGAAAGGCACCTGCGGGAAAAATAGCTGTAAGACGACTAATGCCAAGTACAATCGCACACTACTAGCTATGAGGCGAGAAACTAAAAAGGTTACAGCGGCGACTTTTTCGGCTCGGGGCCCTAAGCGGTGCCGAAAATACTCATAAATGGACGCCTGCGACAAGCGGTAATATTGCGGTAAAAGCACAAAAGCCACCAGCGTATAGCCCACCAAGTAACCTAAAAGAACCTGCAGATAAGTCCATCCATCTTGGCGGACAGCGCCGGGCAAGGATAAGAAAGTAAGGCCCGAAATCGCAGTTCCAATCATGCTGAGTCCCACCCAAACCCAGTGCGCCTGTCTGCGGGCATTATAAAATGCCCCTAAGTCTGCTCCCCGCCGCCCCGAAATCCATCGCCCCATCCCTACCAGAAACAAGCTATACACGACAGCTAACCAGCCCATATCCCTCCAAGGTAAAGCTACGGCTCCCACCCCCGAAGCAAAGCCTCCCGAACCTGCTGGGCCTTAGCCTGATCATAAAAGGGCAGGAGCCAGCGACCTGCCACAATATCGTCTACCTCCTGCGCCCATCCCAGCTTACGCCAGAAATGCACCTCGCCCCAAGTATACGGCAGACCGGGAACAACCGGCTGGGGGTTTTTGCGTTGGCACTTTTCTAGATCTCGCCAGTCGGGTTCTACGGAAAGGACGGGCTCTCCGGCTTCCAGCGGCCGACCCGCTAAGCGCGCAATTGCCGTCACTACATCCTCCCCCATCTGCCGATAAGTAGTCCATTTGCCGCCCATGACAGAAATAAACCGTTCGGGTGTCCATACCTCCACCACATGCGTGCGCGCCAACTTCGCCGTAGAAGCCGCCCTCCGCGCCACCAGCGGACGATAACCCGCAAACCGCGCCCGAACCTCCAAATCCCCCACCGCAAAATAACCCCGAATATGTTCCAACAAAAACCGCTCCTCCGCCTCGCTCACCTCTGCTGGCCAAATCGGCTCCCCCACTTCCTCTTCAGTCGTCCCTACCAGCACCGTCCCCTCTATCCACGGCAGCACAAAAAGTAACCGCCCATCTTTCGTTTTCGGAATCAGAAAACCCACCTCCACCGGTAGGTCTTCTCGCCTAAAAACCAAATGACTACCCCGGCTCAGACGCAAACGCGCAGGGATACCCGGCCGCACCAGCCGCCGCAGCTCGTCCGCCCACGGTCCCGTCGCATTAACCACATAGGCTCCCCTAGTCTCATACAAACTCCCATCCCTCAACTGAGCCCCCACTATCACCTCCTGAACATGGGGTTTTATAGACACTACCTTCGCATGCGTCCGAATCTCCACCCCATACCGCTGCCGCAAAAACAGCGCTACATGCACCGCATACAGCCGGTCCACAAACTGTCCATCCCAATACTGCCATGCCCCCTTATATCCTTCCAATAGCCGAGGAAACTTCTGATAGAGGCTTAACTTATCTATCCATTCTGTCTTTGAGATACTATGGGGATAGCTTAGCTTATCATACAGCCATAGCCCAAATCCGTAATAGAACTTTTCTAAATGATTCTTTACGGGTAGTAAAATAGGCAGGGTATGGCACAACCCCGGATGACTCCGGAGCATCCAGGCCCGCTCTTGAAGCGCTTCCCGGACCAGCTTCCAGTCCAGATAGCTAAGCCGCTTCAAGGCAGACTCCAAGTATCTCACCCCCCCATGAATAAGCTTAGTAGAGGTGGTAGAAGTCCCCCCACCTATATCTCGGGCCTCCAAAACTTCAACCTGCCAGCCGCGCCGAGCCGCCGCCAAAGCGACTCCGAGACCACTGCTGCCAGCTCCTATGACGATGAGCTTCATCCCGAAGTTTCCCAAATGCAACAAACAATCCCGCTAAGAAAAAAATGTACCCAGGCACTCGATAGCGAACCAGGTTACCAAAATTACCAGAGGTGAGTCCCACCATAAAAAGAAAAAATATAGAATAACCAAAGCAAAAGAGAAGAAATGGGTCGGAAAGCATTTTTCTTACGATACCCATTAATCCGTAACGAAAAATATTCACAATCACTATCGTCAATACCACGATCGTTTCTAATGCTGCAAGAAGGATAACAGGTTTATTAGCTTCCCATATAAAAGGCCGAAACATAGCCGTAAGCGTAGCGATGGGAAATTTGCTGAGCATTCCCGATATAGTAGGCTCAAAGTCACCAATATCATACACACTACCTCCAGTCTCCTGATAATACGTATAGTTTTGCTTCAAATCCGTATATACCAAATAAGCCTGCTTAGGTATGTTATCTAAACTATACTTTGAAGTCCCTTCTGCCAAAGATAGCACACCATAATAAGAAGTGCCGATAAAAAACAGAAATAAAACAGGAGAAAAAAAGTATTTATACAACGGATGTGCTATTCTCTTATTGAGAGTCAAATAAACCCATATAACTATCCAAGGCAAAATAGATAATGCCACATAAGGCTTGACTGTATAAGCCATCCAGAGACCAAAAGCCATCATAGGTAACGAGAACCCTCTTTGGAGGTACAAGAATCGATAGGTCCCATAAATCAAAATGCTAACTCCTATTAAGGCATATGTTTCCTTGAAGGGAGAACCCGTCCAAACATTTAAAGACGGAAGATATAACAGGGGAAAACTAAGCATGTGAGCGTACCTTGGATATTGCCTCACAAAAGTAATGTAAATCATCCAACTAGCCAAGAAACTAACCGTCGCAACTATTATTAGAGTAGCATAGCGCACACCGGCGCCCAAAATCGTAAAAGGCATTGTGAAAAACGCCACCATTTCTGAATTGTAGTCAACAATATAGCTCAGGAAGTAAGAATTCTTATACCTGGCGTAATAATACACATCGTTTGAATCCAATAGTGTATCTAAAAAGCTTCTTTGTGTCACAGACTTATAAAAGTAATACAATGAGTGCGCGGGCATTTCATACAGCATAGTAGCCATTACCTTTGCATCCCGAAGATAGTTAATAGTGTCTCCACCATTATAGTATAAAAGATAGAACAAAAATACAAACAAAGCGCCAGCTACTCGGAAAAACCAGCCATGAATAAATGTACTCCTCAACTTATCATTCTTAATCCGAACCCTGCAAATGTATTTTATGGCAAAGTAAGCTATAATAAAATAAACCGAAGATATAAAAACATCCAGAAATAGCCCATAGTCATAAACATTACTTTCCGTGAGAGCCGGAAAATACACAATCCTGGTATCTATGTAACGCCATTTATCCTGCATAGCTGATTAATGCCCCTACCTCTCTCAGGATCGCATTGAGCCACAGCCAGCCCAGGGGCAGCATACGCATGCCGCCTCCTGTGCCTTCTACCCAGCCTCTCTCCACCCACGCTTCCATCCGCTCTTGAAAGGCCCGCATGCTTTCTTCTCTTAGGGGAAATTCTGCCCAGCTAATCTCGCGAGAAAGACGAAAACGCAACATAAACCACTCTAACAAAGCAGCACTCTCACTTAGATGCTCGCCTTCCACCTGCAAACTTGCCCTCTGCTTTTTCCCGAAGTACGCCACATATCCTCGCAAATCCGACTGATTCCACCATCGGTAAGGAAAAATATAACTATGCGCAGAGGGACCTAAACCTATATATGGACCCCCTTCCCAATAAATGAGGTTATGGCGGCTGTAGAAATCACTTTTAGCCCAGTTAGATACCTCGTAATGATCATACCCATAAGCTTCCAAAAAATCATGAATAAAGAGGTACATCTTTGCGTACTCCTCATCGTCCATACTCTCAAATCTCCCTTGGAGATGCTTTTTATAGAGTACGGTACGGGGCTCTATCGTCAGTCCATAAAGAGAAATATGGGGAACCTGTATCTCATTTACTAAATAGTGTAGGTCATTGACTATGTCTTGAATGGTTTGACCCGGTACGGCAAAAATTACATCTACACTCCAATTAGTCCAGCCGGAAGCGCGGATTTGCTCTATGGCTTTTCGGGTGAGAGTGGCAGAGGCTTTTCGACCCAGAAGTTGTAAAATCTCATCGGATAAGCTCTGAACACCCAGACTCAGGCGATTTATGCCTAAGTCTTTCCAAAAAGCCAAGTTTGCTGGTGTAATATCCTCAGGGTTTGCTTCTAAGGTTACTTCAACGGGATGCCAGGCGGTATGTTTTGGGAGGGTGGTTAGAATTTTTTCTAAGAGGTGGGGGCGCAGCCAGCTGGGCGTACCGCCTCCGAAATAGACTGTCCGTACGGGTTGGGAGAGGAGCCAGGGTTCCCATGTGTGAATTTCCTCCAAGAGCGCATGGGTGAAATCTTCCATTAGGCTATGGCGGACCGAAAAGTAAAAGTCGCAGTAATGGCAGGCTTTTCGGCAAAAAGGGATATGGATATAGAGCCCGATGGGGGCGGAGGGAAGGGGGATATGGGTTTGGGGGATTAGTGGGGTTTGCGTTTGTGGCCAATGAGGAAGCATTCGGTGCTGCCTTTTCGGGTGGCTTTAGGGCGCAGGAGGTGGACCTGCTCAAATAGGGCTTGGGCTTGAGAGCGGAGGCGGGGGAGGTCGGGGCCTTCCAGGAGTTTGGCGATCCAGAAACCGCCTGCTTTTAGCCATAGGGAGGCTAAGAAGAGGCTACGTTCTACTAAGGCAGCGGAACGCGCCTGATCTACTAGGCGCTGACCTGTGGTGGCTGGCGCCATGTCCGACACGACCCCATTCAGAGAAGACGGAGGCACAAGATGCTCCACCTCCTTGGCAAATACATCTATTTGATAGGTGGTCAGATTGGGGGCCTGAACCTGAATGGGTAAAACGTCTATGGCGATGACTTTGCCAAGGGGGCCCACTTTTTGGAGAAGGTACTGAGACCAAGAGCCGGGGGCAGCCCCCAGGTCCAAAATAATCATGCCCGGCTGTATGAGACGATAACGCTGATCAATTTCTTGGAGCTTGTAGACCGAGCGGGCTAAATAGCCTTCTGCTTTAGCCCGAAGAAAGTAAGGATCTCGTGGGTTATAGTTCCCGCTCATAAACTTTTTTGAGGATGGGGTGGCGTTCGGATTTTTTGAGTTCGCGTAGGAAGCTGCGGATGGTCTGGTCTGTAGCGGCCAGGCGACGCAGCCCCCGAACCGCCATGAGTCGCAAGTACCAGGGATTCTCGTAGCGGGCTATTTGCTGGAGGGAAGCAACGATTTTTTCTCGTTCTGAGGGGAAGCTTCGCGTGCTCATAGTGAGAAGCGATATGGCTGAAGCCCGAGCTTCTAAGCTGGCTAAGCAGGGCTGACGCGCTAAGAGGGCCTGCAAACCTACGGGCGACTTTTGTCGGATAAGCACCCTACTGGCCGCTAAAAATATCTCTTCGCTGGGGTGGGTGAGGAGGGACAGGGCGGCCTCTTGGGCCCGGGCCTTATCCCCCATCTCCAGAACCTGCAAAGCGGCCTGGATCACAGCGGCACTGCTATCCTGTAAGGCTTTTTGGGCGGCTTCAGTCCAATAAGCTGGCTGCAGAGCCGCAGGCACCGCCTGCGAGGAGTCACCCATAAGCAAGCTGCCCATCTCCTCAAACTGGTTCAGCATAGACGCTAGCCACTCCCATGCCGCTGCCCGCACCTTGACCTCGGGAGATTCTATTTCTCTTTGAGCTAAGGGAAGGACCTTTTGAATGGTCTCCACATCCCAAAGGTAAGCCCATCCCTCCCATAGGCGCCTTTTCCAATAAGGTGATGCCCCCTCATAAGTACGGAGTAGGAGTTGCATTGAGGAGTCATCCAGAGACTTTGTCAGTTGGCGCAGGGCTTCTACCCGAGCTAAGTAGGGAGAGCGAAGCAGCATTTCTTTCCACCAGCTGTTGGGATAGACCCGCTCTACCAACCCCACAAATAATCGCCCCGGGTCATAATCCACATATAAAAGGCCGGGCCGAACTACCACCACCTCCGTATCCCCCATCAGCTCAAAAGGTATGCGCTCTATGCCGTTACGGGATGCTACCTCTAGCGGCAAAAGGTACCGGTAAGGCCCCAGCTCCTTTCGGTATCCCCGCTGAATTATCCGAAGCACACCTGTATCCCCCCGCATCTCTCCCGTGACTTTGAGCCTTACCTCGTCCCCCCGCCTAAAATGCTGATCAAAAAACCAGGTCCAATCCTCCCCTGTGACTTCTTCAAACGCATGCCGTAAATGGTCTATATCGGCCGCTTTATAGGCATTTTGAGTGAGGTAAGTTTTTAGAGCGGAAAAGAACAGGCTATCGCCCACATAATGCCGCAAAAGGTGAAGGGTTAGGCCGCCTTTTTGATAGGTGTGGGCATCAAACATGGCCATAGGGTCTTTTTCCTCAAAGCGGATGAGGGGGACTTGTTTTTGTGCGGCTTCGGCTAAATAGGTGAGCTGAGCGGTGCGGCGATGGTCTTCGGCCGCTTCAAAACCCTTGTCATAGGCCAGCCACAAATACTCCGAGTAGTCCGCAAAACTTTCATTGAGGGGCAGCTGAGCCCAACTTTCACAAGTTACTAAGTTGCCAAACCAGTGATGAAAAAGCTCATGAGCAATAACGGTTTCTTTATCGTCATTGGTGAGAGCTATGGACTTATCGTAGAAGAGCATTTCGCCATGGACGACGGCGGTAGTATTTTCCATGGCGCCAGAGACAAACTCGCGCACAATGACCTGCCCATACTTCGGCCAGGGGAAAGGCACCCCCAAAAGCTGGGAAAAATACTCTATCATACGGGGTGTATTGCCGAAAATCGTTTTCGTGTGGGGGACCCACTCTCGCTCCATGTAGTAAAGGAGCTCCTTATCCCGCCATTTATCTTTAATGATTTCAAAAGGGCCTACGATGAGGGCAAAGAGGTAAGGTGCATGCGGCTGGCGCAGTTCCCAGCAGTCCCGTCGAAGGCCACCGGCTAATTTTTCGGAGGTGACGAGGAGGCCGTTGGAAAGGGTTTTGAAGCTATCAGCGATGGTAACGCAGAGGCGCTGGGTAGTTTTCTGGTTGGGGCTGTCTAAGGTAGGAAACCAGGCGGAGGCGGATTCGGGCTCGCCTTGGGTCCAAAACTGGCGGGGAATACAGGGGCGCTCCCCCCGCGCATTGATGAAGTAGGCGCCTTTTCGGCCGCTAATAGCGATATCCGACTCGTTGGCCAAAAGGGTATCCAGCCAGTGCGGATGAGCCCGATAACGTAAGCGGAGCACCAACGTATCGGCCGTTCGCAGCGGCCGACTCAGTCGGAGATGTAGCTGTAAAGTATCGTACCGCTGGAATACAATCTGCACTCCCGCTGGCCGCTCCACCCAAATCTCCTCAAAAGTAAACGCCTTCGCATCTATGGACAGACTCTCTCGAGGGACGGCATGCGGTACTATCCATAGACGAGCCTCCCCATAGACTTCCTCTCGCTCCCAGTCCAAAGCTATGTCCAACTCCGTATGCCAAAGCCGCCAATGCAGGGGCTTACTCCCATAGTAACTTTTGGCCCGATCCGAACGCAGCTCCTCCCCATCCAAAGCCGCAGAATCCAACTCCCCCCCAAATCCATCCTCTATTTGAAGCTCACGAACTAATGTCTTATCATCAGAAGAGGCTTTGGCTGCACGATGAGCTTTTTTACCGCAGGCGGCTACGAGCAGGGCAAAGAGAACTATGCTGCTAAGTTTTCGCATGGCTCCAAAGATACCAGCTTTTGAAGTACCTTTGCTTTTCGTGCGGGAATGGCTCCTCTCTCACGATAAGCTTTACACCGTAGCGGCTGTGGTACTAATTATTTGGGTAGGGCTGGCCTTGCACTTGTGGCGCCTCACCAAGCGCATAGAAAAGCTGGAAAGACTCCACCCCTAATCCCCGATCTACCATGGCCGCTTGGCCGTGCGCACTCTCATAAATATCCATCCCCTTTGAGCCGGTCCCGAAGAATCTGTTTGGCCCGGGAATAGTGGCTCTTGATGGTACCTACGGGGAGTTTGAGCTCCTTAGCGACCTCATCATCGGTAAGCCCTTCCAGCTTGAGTCTCACCGTGCGCCGATAATACTCGGGCAAAACCTCCACATACCGCAGAATGACTTCCAGGAGCTCCGACTGCTCCCGCTCATGATGGGGATTGTGCAGAGCCTCCTCCGCAATCTCCTTCAGCACATAGTAACTTTTCCACTCTTCCTCATCTACTTGGAGAGGCTCTTCCTTTCCCGCCATGGACCTCTTGCGCAAACTATCAATCACGTAATTGCTAACACAACGGAAAACCCATGTCCGAAAAGAACCTTTGTCAGGGTTATATTTCCGTATAACATCGTCAAACTTATCCATGAAAAAGTCGTGACACAAGTCAGCCGCTTCATCCCGTAGATACTCATCTAAGGTGACCGTGTCAAACCTCCTGAGGGTGTAGAAGATGTGCTTTTGGATATCCCGGTAAATGCAAGTTACCAGCTCATCATAAGCACTGAGGCTGCCCGTTGATAGATAAGAGCGGAGGAGGGCAGGAATATCACAAGGGGGAGACTTTTTACTCATAGCCAGTAAGAAGCAAAGAGGAGGCGACTTAGAACGGCTTGACTGACCTCAAAGAGCTCTACGGACGGCAGGGGTGCTGTCATCCCTTCAAAAGTACAAAGTTTAGCGGCACAGAAGAGGCCTTCAGCAGGGTGATCTACCCTAACCCGAAGATTGAGGTGCCGAGGAGCCGGTAGCGAAGCGGAGCTATTTAGGTTGAGAGGGGGCTGAATGGACTTTGGATACGTACCTTTGCTTAGTGCTTTTGAAGGTAGCTCTGAGCATAGGTTTTGTGTGGGGGGTAGCGCTGGTGGTGGTGGGGTGGTTGACCAGCCGGCAGAAGGAGCGTACAGCTTTTCACTTTTGGTTTGCGCTTGCGGCTTCGGAGGCGGTGCGCTGGTCTCTGACGAGTTTTCTCATTCAAAATGTAGGGGTTCCGCTTTATTTGAGTGGTCAAGTTATGCCCTATCGCACGGGGGGATTGTACGGGGGTATGGTGGTGATGGGTATCGTACTCGGGGTGGGGCTCTTTTTGGGGCTAAGGGAGAAGCGCTTTTGGCCGGGTGGGTATTATGTGGTCTTTTCGGCGGTGGGGCTGCTCGCACTCCTAACGGCGCGCCTTATGCTGATTTAGCATATTAAAGGCTACACGACTTTTTCTTACTTTTGGCGCCAGTATGGCAGAGGAGCAAGATCGCATTCCGACGGGGAAGATTGCCCGAGCTTCTCAGTTTCTCAAGGGCAGCCTCAAAGTCGGCGCCAACGTTATCAAACACCAGGCTAAAAAAGCCCTCGGCAAAGAAGTCTCCGACGAAGACTTGGACCGCGAAAACGCCGAGGACCTACTCAAAACTTTCACCCAGCTTCGCGGCTCCGCTCTAAAAGTAGCCCAGACCATCTCCTTGGATACGATAAACTTCTCTAAGTCCTTCGTGGAGGTCATGCAAAATGCTCAGTACAATGTTCCTCCGATGAGTGGTCCTTTGGCGGTGCAAGTTTTCAAAAAGAGCTTGGGCAAAAGCCCAGAGGAGGTGTTTGATAAGTTCAATGTCAAGGCTATTCGGGCGGCATCGCTGGGGCAAGTCCATGAAGCCTGGAAAGACGGCCAAAAGCTCGCAGTCAAGATTCAATATCCCGGCGTAGCGGACTCCATCAAGTCTGATATGCGGCTCTTTCGCACCTTCGCCCCCAAGATCACCAAAATCCCCTTAGAAGAGCTGGAGCCTTTCATCCAAGAAATGGAAGAAAGGTTTTTAGAGGAGGCCGATTACCGCCAGGAACTGCAAAACTCCCTAACTTTCAGCCAACTCTGTGCTGGAATATCCGGCCTTCGCTTTCCGAAGTATTACCCGGAGCTATGCGGAGATAAAGTCCTCACTATGGAATGGCTGGATGGCCTGCACCTCAACGAATACCTCGCCACCAATCCCCCCTACGAAGAAAAACAGCGCTTTGGACAGCTCCTCTGGGATTTCTACAACTTTCAAATCCACGAGCTGCGCCAAGTGAATGCCGACCCGCACCCCGGCAACTTCCTTTTCCGAGCGGATGGCACCCTGGGCGTGATTGACTTCGGCTGCACCAAGCGGCTCCCCGACGACCTCTATCAAAACTACTTCGCCCTCGGAGACCCCGCCATTTACGAACCCTCCCAACGAGAACGTTTAGATGAAATTTTTGAGAAGCTGGCTATCTTCCGTCCCAGCGACGATGAAGATACCCGCAACTACATGCGGGACCTCTACAGCCGATTTGCGCAGGTATTAGCTACGCCCTATCGCCTCGGACGTATGGACTTTTCTAAGATGGATTTCTTCAACGCCCTCAACGAAGTAGGCGAAGAAATCGCCCGCACTCGGCAGCTACGCGGCCTCAAAGATTTTCTCTTCCTCAACCGCACCTTCCTCGGACTCTTCAACTTTTTCCATCGGTTAGGAGTAGAAATCGATACGCGCTGCACGTATTTGCCGTATTACGATTACAGCCATCTCGCCACCCAGTAAAAATCGGTCCTAATCCTTATGGCCTCCCCGAAAGCTGACCGTTGAGGAGGGGAATTACTGGATACCTTTTCGGGATACTATTTCCCATTATAAACTTTCTTTTTG
>Ga0079998_112471_pt1 | contig 11680 bp, 14 predicted proteins | sample PerSpoBPS_BMetaG_FD_69201 | JGI IMG/M metagenome (GOLD analysis project Ga0079998, IMG submission 69201) | Thermal spring microbial communities from Yellowstone National Park, Wyoming, USA - Perpetual Spouter B (PS_B) MetaG (SPADES assembly)... | ecosystem: Environmental > Aquatic > Thermal... | reverse complement strand
GAACCTGAGCCTAGGCATCTTCCTCAGCTCGTCAGGCGTCAGCCTAGACACAAGCGCCGCCTCCACGTTGCTCAGATCCCCGCCCCTTACCACGGTGAAGTGCCTCCTCAGCTCGGCCTCGACCTCGGGGGGCAGGTCGAAGTTTACGTATACTTCCATGGCCGGAGCCGCGGAGGTATTTATATCAATACCGCGTGACGGATATGGCGAGGAGCCTCAACACGTCAGCGGCCTCGTCGGCAACGTCGCCCGGCATGAAGACGTGGTGGTTGGCGGGGGCCTCCGCCTCCAGCTTGACCGCCCTCTCGAAGCGGAAGGCGGCTTGGGTTCTGCAGGCGTTTTGGAGGAAGTTGCCGGCCTTCTCAAGCCGGGCCCTCCCCACCGCCGCCTTGTCGAAGCGGGGCGACACGGCCACCACGGTGTATGGGCCGGGGGTCAGCTCGCCGGAGAGGCCATGGGGGAGTCCGGACTCGAAGTGGGGCATCACCCTCCAGCTCTTCACCATGTCCAGTGACACCGTGCAGTGGGCGAAGACGGCCTCGTCTCCTCTGCTGTGCACCACGTTTGCTATCCACCCGCTGTAGCCCGTGAGGCGCCGAGACATCAACATGGCGAAGCCGGCCGAGAGGTCGCCTTCGCACGCCACGGTGCGTCCCCTGGCGTTGAGGAGGGCCAGCGCCAGACAGGGCGTCACCTTGTTCCGCATGAGGAAGGGGAAGCACTGCACGGCGACGAGGTCGGCCCCCTCCCCCAGCCGCCGGAGGGCCGTCACTATCTTGGCCACTTTGACGTCGCCGAACTGCGCCTTGGCCTCTTCGTCGGGCTCCGCCTCTGCCACCGCCGCCTCGAAGGCCGTAAGCGGAACCACCTCCACAGACCAGCCGAACCTCCTCCGCACTGTCTCCACCTGGTGCGTCTCGGCGCCTATCAACACGGCCCTGGCCCCTATCAACGCAGACGCCGCCTCCGCCACCCTCTTTGCCTTTACAAGGACGTCGCCGCAGTTTCTATACGAGGGGCAGTGGTACACCACCACGGAGAGACCCAACGCCTCAAGCTCGGCCTTGGCGTGGAGGGCGCTTGCGAAGCTGTTGTTCTCGCCGAACCCCACGAGGACCGCCCCCCTGGCCCCCGAAGCCTTGACTAGCTCCAGCGCGGCGGCTGTGGTGCCGCCCGTCGCGTGGATCACGAGGGGGAACTTCTCGGGGGCCGGGGCCCGGGGGTTTCTAAACGCGCCTACGTAGGGCTTTACGTAGGTCTCTACCTCTGCGACGTGTTGAGGGCTGTGTAACTCCGACGCGAGGAGGTACGCCATTGATATATATACAACGGTTTTTTAAAAAAATATGGGCGTCTTGTCCGCCTTGGTTGTTAAGGATCTGCGTGAGATCCTCACCTCGCGGTACTTCTTGGTGTCGCTGGTTGGGGGGTTCGTAGCCCTAGTGGCCCTCGGCGCTGTGCTGGGGGCGTCTATACGCGAGACGGCAACTGGCATGCAGAAATTCGCCGTTGTGGTAAACGGCACCACAGATCTGGGGATGCGGTTTGTCGAGAAGCTGAGGCTATACGGCGGCGAGCTCTACAGCTCCTTCTTGCCCGAATTGCTCAGGAGGTACAGCTACGTGGTTGTGGTGCCGCAGAACTTCACCTTCCCCGCCCGCGTGGAGGTATATGCCAGGTACAGAGGCCTTGTGTCTGTGGCGCCGCCTTATGCGCTGGACGCCGCGGCGGCGGAGGTGGCGAGGGAGGTGGGCATTCCGCCTCGGCTACTCAACGTGACGACTCTGGTGTATATAGACGGGGCGAAGCTCACCGAGGCAGACATCTCCGTCCTCTTCTCCCTCTTTATGCTATCATGGGCCTTCATGTTTATTGTCCCCCTCCTGGTGGCCGCGACGGCTGCTGTGGCCATGGGGGTTGAGAAGGAGAAGCGCACCTTCGAGCTCATCTTGTCGACGCCGGCTACGCCCAACGCGCTGATCGCCGCGAAGCTCGTGAGCTCAGTGATACTGGCCCTTATACAATTCGCCGTCATGGCGCTGGGCATGGTAATATATCTCTCCAACGTCGTAGTTATAGAGACCTCGCCGGCAGCGGCGGCGCGGCCGTTTACGCTTTCGATCTCTCTATCCCCCAGCCTCCTGGCGCCCATCGCCCTCTCCACGCTGGCTCTCTCCATCGCCGTGTTGGCGTTGTCGCTTCTCGTGGCCACGAGGACGGAGGACGTAAAAACCGCCCAGAGCGTGGTCCCGTCGGTGGTGTTGCCCCTGCTTCTGCCTGCCTTCGCCGCGCTATTCGCGCCCGTCGACGCGTTAGAGGCGTATCCCTTCGTCCATCCACTTGCCATAGCCACGGCCGCGGTGTTTGGCAGGTGGGAGAAAGTGTATCTCTACCTCGCCGTGGACTGGGCCCTGGCCGCGGCGGCGGTTCTGGCGGTTTCTAGGCTCATGACAGCTGAGTATCTGGTGGCCGGCGGAAGGAGGAGGCAATGATACGCGCTGTTCAGCTCCAGAAGAGATTCGGCAGGTTTGAGGCGTTGCGCGGAGTTTCTCTGCAGGCGGCCCAGGGGGAGGTGGTGGGGCTCGTGGGGCCCAACGGGGCGGGGAAGACCACCACCTTGAGGGTCCTCGCCGGGCTCCTGAGGCCTAGCGGCGGATACGCGGAGGTCCTCGGCGTCAGGACGGACTCGCCGGAGTTCCGCAGGGTGAAGAGGTGGCTTGCCTATCTGCCAGAGGAGGTTATGCCCTACGACAACCTCACTGGAAGGGCATTCATAGAGTTTATCCACGGCCTCTACGGCGTTGACAACATGAAGGAGGCGGTGGAGCTGTCCGGCCTGGGGCCCCGCGTCGACGACAAGATAAAGACCTACTCCAAGGGCATGAGGAGGAGGCTTGTAGTGGCGGCGCTCCTCACAGTGGGGGCGAGGGTCCTCCTCCTCGACGAGCCCACCTCCGGCGTAGACGTCCTCCACGCAGTGGAGATCCGGCGCGCCGTGAAGGAATACGCCAGGAGCAGGGGCGCCGCCGTCATGTACTCAAGCCACAACATGCTTGAGGTGCAGACCGTCTGCGACAGGGTGTACTTCATAGACAGAGGCGTGATCGTCGACAGCGGGACGCCCGCGGAGCTCCTACAGCGCTACGGCGCCGCGGATCTCGAAGAGGCCTTTGTAAAGGCCCTCCGGCGCCACGCCTAGAGGAACCTCAGCCTGGGGAGGCCCAGGATCTCCGCCTCTTTCTCCATGTCCCTCGTCTGTTCCTTGGCCACTAGGTACCGAGACCTGGAGAAGTACTCCTCCACCAGCCTCCTGCTGACGCCCAGCCTCTTGGCCACCGCCTCCACCACAGGGGCTGGGTTTTCGTAGAAATACGCTACGGAGTTCTCCATCTCCCTCACCGCCTCCTCCAGCCCCTCTGCGCCCGGCCTCGCCACGAGCACCGCGAAGAAGAGGGGGGTCCCCACCCTCTCCTGCCACACCTCCCCCACGTCCGCCAGATGGGGGACGCCTCTGTCCACCATCCGCAGGGCCTCGTCGCCTACCACGAGCACCCCGCCGCACTTCTCTAAGGCGGCCCAGGGGTCCTCGACGCGGCGGAAGGAGAGGCCCATAAGCTTGTTGAGCGCCAAGGCGCTCACCGTTGTTTCGCTGACGGCGCAGAACCCCTCGCCCCTCCCCTTGAAGAGCCTGGCGGAGATTATGGGCCCCACGCTGTATATGGCAAGCCTCGGCACAATCGGCATGCCTAGCTCAGCCGCCAGAGTTATGGGCATGAAGCCCAGGTCGGCCGCGCCGGCTACCAAAAGCCGGGCCGACTCCAGGTTCCCCACCTCCACCGCCTCCACCTTGGCCCGCCAAAACAGAGGATCGCTGTGTGCGTACCTGATCCTCACCACCCTAACCACGGCGCAGAAGAGGCCCCGATATATTAACTATACGGCTTCAACGCCCTGTAGAAGTTGTCCCGCTCCGCCGGCACGAAGCCGGCCCTCTTGATTATGTTTATCACGTCTTCCCTCCTGTCTATAGGCGCCTCAGCCCGCTTCCACTCCAGCACCTTCTCTTCGTAAAGCGTCCCGCCGAAGTCGTCGGCGCCGAAGTACATGGCCAGCTGAGCCGTCTCGGGCCCGGTGGTGAGCCAGCCGGTCTGTATGTGCGGGATCAGCCGTGCGTATACTATCCTCGCCACGGCGACCATTCGGAGGAGGGTGGCGGAGGTCTTGGGGTGGGGGATCTTCCTCCCCAGCTCGCTGGTCCCCGGCTCGAAGTTCCACGCTATGAAGGCCATAAAGCCGCCGGTCTTGGCCTGGAGCTCCGCGATTTTGTACATGTGCTCCGCCACGTCGCGCAGGGTCTCCACGTGGCCGTACATCATGGTAGCCGACGCCGGTATGCCAACTCTGTGGGCCTCCTCCATGATCCTAAGCCACGTCCCGCTGTCTATCTTCTTGGGCGATATTACCTTCCGCACCTCGTCCACGAGGATCTCGCCGCCGCCTCCCGGCATGGAGTCCATGCCGGCCGCCTTCAGCCTCTCCAGCACCTCCCTGTAGCTGGACCTCTCCCTCCTGGCTAGGTACTCCACCTCAAGCGGCGACAAGGCGTGGATGGCGATGTGGGGGGCCCTGGCCTTCACGGCGCGGAAGAGCTCCTCGAAGTATTCAATCCCTATCTCGGGGTTCACCCCGCCCTGTATCAAGACCTGCCTAATGCCGTGTCTTGCGTCTACCTCCAGCACCTTCTTAACCGCCTCATCCACGCCGTATGCATACGCCTCGGGGTGCCTCGGAGGTCTGTAGAAGGCGCAGAAGCTACAGTCTATCACGCAGACGTTGGTGTAGTTCAAAATCATGTTAGATATAAACGTGGTGGTGTTGCCGTACATCCTCTGCCTGATCTCGAAGGCGCGCCTCCCCAGCTCCCAGAGATCTTCTCTCAGAAGCTCCTCGATCTCCTCCCTCTTCGGCACAGCCGCCTCGGCGGTCTGCACATATCCGTGCGGATACGCCTATTTAACTGTTTTATAGACCCAACGGCTGGTCTCCGTGGTCTCCGCGTTTGAGGTCATGGAGATGGCGTTGAGGGAGCTCGACCGCTCAGACGCCCTATACCTCATGCGGGAAGCCGACATGTTCACCCTGGCCCAAGCCGCCGAGGCGCTGACGCAGAAGTTCTTCGGAGGCGTGGTCACCTTCGTCAACAACCTGGTGATTAACTACAGCAACATCTGCGTGGCCAAGTGCCCCATCTGCGCCTTCTACCGCCTCCCAGGCCACAGAGAGAGCTACTTGAGGAAGCCGGAGGAGGTGGCATCCATGGTGGAGCTCTTCGCGTCGAAATACGGCGTGACGGAGCTCCACATAAACGGCGGCTTCAACCCCTTCCTCACCCCTGAGTACTTCGACGAGCTCTTCCGCGCCGTGAAGCGGAGGACCCCCCACGTCGTCATCAAGGGGCCCACCATGGCCGAAGCCGCCTACTACGCGGAGCTCTGGCGCATGAGCGTCAAGGAGGTGCTGTCCCGGTGGAAAGACACAGGGCTAGACGCCATCTCCGGCGGCGGCGCCGAGATATTCGCCGAGGAGGTCAGGAAGGTGGTTGCCCCCCACAAGATCTCGGGCGAGCAGTGGCTGGAGGTGGCCAAGATAGCCCACGAACTCGGCATACCCAGCAACGCCACGATGCTCTACGGCCACGTGGAGCGGGATGAACATGTGGTAGACCACATCTTCCGCGTGAAGGAGCTCCAGGAGAAGACCGGCGGACTCCTCCTCTTCATCCCCGTCAAGTTCAACCCCCTCAACACCGAGCTCCACGCGAGGGGCGTCGTGAAGGCCCCGGCCCCCTCCACCTACGACGTCAAGGTGGTGGCGGTGGCGAGGCTGATACTCCTCGACAAGCTCAAGGTCGCTGCCTACTGGCTCTCGGTGGGCAGGAAGCTCGCCTCCACCCTCCTCCTGGCGGGCGCCAACGACCTCGTGGGCACCATGTACAACGAGGCCGTCTTGACCTCCGCCGGCGCCAGACACAACGCCACGGTAGAGGAGCTGGCCGCCATCGCCCGAGAAGCCGGGAAGACGCCGGCGCTCAGAGACACCTTCCACAGGGTGTTAAAGACGTTGTAACAAACGCACCCAAGCAACCCTGTTACACGAAGGTATGTGTACTAGCCTTTTCTGACCCCCCCCCCGCACTGGGGCTTCCCGCCCCTTGGGCGGTTCATAGGCGTCCTCGGCCGGCCTTCGGCGGCCCCTCTGGCCGGAGTCATGGGGCTACCCGGGCCGGCACCGCGGGTCATACGCCCCCGGCAGGGGCTTACTGCAGAAGCTCATGCCTTTAAAACATCCATCCCCGCTAAAGGGCGTGGTTTTCATTGTTTCTTTTATAATACACGTAGTTGTTGAGGTGTGGATCTCAACAGGCTTGTGGAGATACAGATAGCGTTTTCGCGGGAGAAGTTTCCCCAGTTCTGGGAGATACGAGACGGTCGTGACCTCGCCCTCAGGCTGGAGTATTTAACCAACGCCTTGGCGGGGGAGGTGGGGGAGGCGGCTAACTTGGTGAAGAAGGTGGTGAGGGGCGTGGTGTATGGAAGAGGCGACGTGAGGCTTGAAGACGTGCGGGAGCAACTGGTGGAGGAGGTCACAGATGTATTCATATATCTCTTGACCATCGCCGGGCTCCTCGGCGTCGACTTGGAGAAGGCCTACTTCCAGAAGCTCGAGAAAAATAAGAGGAGGTTTTAGCCGGCGCCCCTCTCATGGGCGGCCCGCCGGGCCGACTCCGGGGCTGATCCTGCCGGGAGAAAAATGTGCCGGGTTTTATATGCCTTCAGCTTTTGCGATCTTCTCCTCGATGAAAACCTCCTTGTCCATCCGCCGGTCGATCTTTATGGTGTAGGAGATGCGCTGCGCCCCCATCTCCGCCAGCGCCGCCTCTATCTTGGCCAGGAGTTGCGCCAGCTGGTCGTAGGTGTCCACCTCTATATCTGTGAAGCCTGCCCCCGTCTTGTACCTAAGCCCAGACCCTCTTATGACCTCGGTAACACGTTTGACGTATTTCGAGAGGCTGGGCGAGCCGGTCCCCAGCGGCACCACCGACAGGCTGACAACCATCTTGGCCATGGGAGAAACAACAACTATTTTTAAATAGTGCGTAAACATCCACGTGAAGAGGATATCCACGGGCATTGAGGCGCTGGACAAGGCGCTTGATGGCGGCATACCCCAGGGGTCTTGGGTCGTGGCGACGGGGGAGCCAGGCGTGGGGAAGTCCATCCTATCCATCCACTTCGCCTACGCGGGGCTTAGGGCGGGCGACCCCGTGGTGTATGTAACTACGGAGCAGGAGTTCCGCGACGTGATGGAACAGGCTAAGCAACTGGGGATGGACTTCTCCCAGTTCTCGGTCTACAGCATCGCCTGGAAGAAGGAGCCGGAGGAGCTCCCGGAGATCGTGGTTATCGACATATTCGGCCTGCTCAAGGTGGCTAGGCAACTGACGGAGAAGGCCAGGGAGGAGAGCCCGGAGAAGGTGCGGCGCTACGCCGCGCTATCCATCGACACGTTGATAGAGGCCATAAACGAGGCCTACGAGATCTTGGCCGTGGCTAAGGAGCGGGGCACCCCGGAGCGCCACGTCCGGCTGGTCATCGACTCCATGTCGGCCTTCTGGGTAGACAGGCCGGTCATGGCGAGGAAGTACTCATACCAGCTGAAAATAGCGACACACAGGGAAAACGTAACCGCGATGCTGACGAGCCAATACGCGCCGACGACGAGGCAGGCCTACGGCTTCGGCCTGGAGCACATAGCCGACGGCGTCATCCACATGTGGATGGACGAGGTGGAGGCGGTCAAAGAAATCAGGAGGTGGCTCATCATAAAGAAGATGAGGATGACTAACCACGCCACAAGGGCCTTCAAGGTGAAGATAGAGCCCGGGAGAGGCATCGTCCTAGAAAGCATATAGCCGCGGCCTCAGCGGTAGACAGCCCTAGCGGTCTTCCTCCACTTCTCCAACACGGCCTGCACATCGGGGCCCGGGTCGCCCGTCTTTATGTACCGCCAGAAGCTGGGTAAGTGGGGGTTGCCCGTCGTGGCGTCCTCAAGGGCCAGGGCAACCGCGGTGGGGACGTCCCTGCCGGCGGCGGCTATGGCGGGGAGGCTGAGGTTGAGCTCCTTGGCGGCTAGGTAACACATCATTCTATATCGCCGCGGGCAGTGGGCAACCACCTCCTCCACAAGCCTCTCCTCCCTCTTTATCTTCTTAACCACCGGCCTGTTTCTAAAGGTCAGGGAGGCCCACAGGTAGCGAAGCTTCATCAACTGCTCCACAACCCCTCTGGTTCCCAGTTTTAAAAACGTTGCCTTGGTATTACCCGCGCCGCTCGGCGGCTCCGCCGCCGGGCCTCCACCTGAATCTTATGTATTCCCTCCCCCCGACGCGGGTCCCCTTCGCTACGACCACCCTGAGTATGTTGGGCTCCGGCGTCTCCACCTCCCCTCCGAAAAGCCACTCGAAGACCTCGGCCCCCTCGGGGAGGACCCACACGGCCTCGTAGTCGTACCCCGCAACCTCCTCCTCGTAGTAGTTCTCGTAGAGGTTATCGCCCTCCCTCAGCGGCGCTGGGAAGCTCCCTATGAAGGTGATGTAGGGCCGCGTCGGGCTTCCCCTCAGCGCTATGTAGACGTCGTGTATGAGAGGCCTCACCCGCTGGCCGTTTATCCTCACTATCTCCTCATCCATGAACCTCTGCATGTTCTCCCACACGGTGGATACCTCCCTCTCCAGCTCCTCGCCTCCCCTCCTCAGCAACTTGGCGTAGTGCTGTCCCCGGTCCATGTAGTCGAATATAATCACCATGTTGACCACGCCGGGGCTCACCACGTAGAACCCCTGGGCATATACAGGCACCACCTCCTCGCCCACATGGGTCACGCATCACGTCTTAAAATTCTTGACGGCGCCAATCCGCCGAATTCTCTGCCAGCCCTCCGCCTCTACGGCGCCTCCCCGGCCGGACGACGCGCGGCGGCCTCAAGACACTCCTTCTCGACTGGGCTGAGTCTCGCCGGCACTATTATCACGGCCGGGCCCTCCGCCTCCAGCGACAAGAGGTCTCTCAGCTGTGTGTAAAGCGTTGACCCTCCCCACCCCAGCCTATACACCACCACGACGTGTCTATCCGGCGTAAATACGCCGCGCTGCTCCTCCTCCTCAAGGCGTAGCAGAATCTCGGCCGCGTCGCGGGGCGGCATGAAGAAGCCGTCTTCCCTAACGTCTAGGAGGAGGAGGGTGTGCATGTCGCGCCGGAGGTTCTGCTCAGCGAGCTCGTAGGGGCGCCTGGAGTAGATCCCTCCCCTGGGGTAGGTCACTGTGGCCACCCCGCCCAGTTTATATATGGAGAGACACGCCGCGGAGAAGGCCGCACATATTATCGAAACGCCGGGTATGATCTGGACGGGGAAGCCCCTAGCCCTCGCCAACGCCACCAAGGCGTGGTGAGACGTGGCAAGCGCCGGGTCGCCCGCCGTGACGAGGACGGCCCTCCTCCCCTCCCGCAGACACTCAAAAACCCTGCGGCCAGACTCCTCCTCCAGATCCCTCCTGGTGAGCCTCACGGGCTCCCTGGCCGCGGCCCTCCGCAGAGTCTCCAGATCCAGTGGCCCTGTGTAGTCCTCGTAGAAGACGCAATCGGCCTCCCGTATCGCCCTCAGCGCGGCCTCCGTGGCGTAGCCGGGCCCCGGGCCGAGGCCGACTATGTAGAGCATAGCTTAGCTAAAGCTTTTATATAAATCCGTGGAGGAGGGGCCGAGATGTACGCCGTCGCAAGGCTCAGCGGCTACGTGGAGGAGGTGGGCTTCAGGGCTTGGGTAAGCCGGGACATAGCGGCTGCACTCGGCGTGAGGCTCGGCGACGGCATCAGGCTGGAGAGCAAAACCGGCCTCTCCGCCGCGAGGGTCGTGGAGATACGAGACGACGTAAAAGCTGGCGTGTTGCTTTCGGTAGACGCCTACATGGCTGTCAGCGGCTTCAGGACCCTCCTCGTGAAGCGGCTCCCCCGGGTATACGAGGCGGAGGAGGTGGCCGTCGGCGTGGAGACCGCGAAGCCCATCGACGTGGAGAAGCTGATGCATTTGCTCAACCTCATGGTGGCCTACAGGGTGCCGGTGTTTAGCAACTTCGCCGGGTTCCTCCAGGCGGAAGACGGGGGATGGGTCCGGCTGGTCGTCAAGGCCGTGTCCCCCAGGGAGCCCGCCTACCTCTCGAAGGAGACGAGGATACACGTGAGGTAGCTACTGAGGCGGGGTCCTCCCGAAGTCGAACTTAAGGAGGAGGAGCGGGTCGGTGACGTTCTTCAACGAGCTTATCCTCTGGAGGAGCCTCGCCGTGAGTTGCCCGGACTTATACACCTCCAGCGTCTTCTCAGGCCCCAGCCTCTCCACGGCGGAGTTCAGCTCGTCTCTTATTATGTACTCCGCTATCTGCTCCACGCCGGCTACCTCGCCGTTTCTGATGAGGTTTGCAATTACGAAAAGGCGGAGCTCTGCCATGTCGATTTTATTCATGACTGCCTCCAGCCCGCTGGCCCACTTGACCGACTGGGTGGCACGCTTAAATTCGTCGTCGGAAAACACAAGCCTCACCCGCTGGTTCCACTTCATCCTCCAAAGGGCGAACCACTCGGCGGCCATGTCCCACAGCTTTCCCCACATCCTCTCTATATATACGCAGAGGACCTGCCTCGCCTTCTTTTCCGAGAACCTCCTCCAGTAGTATATACCAGCCCGCGTGGCTAAATAGTGCATGAAGTCTCTAAATACAAACTCCCTAATAGCATCCAGCTCGCCGCGGGGCATATCGCCGAACTGCTCCCTGACCAACTCCCCCAGCATCCCCTCTATAGCCGCCGCCGCGGAGTTAAAATCACAATAATAACTCATGGCTACTATCCAATTCCATATTTAAAAGACTTTACTCATCCCAACCGGCCAGTGCCTCGCCCGCGGCCTTCAGCGCGGCTGCGTGCGCCGCCGTGTGTCTGTATTTGGCCAGGAAGTACGTGTAGGCGCTCCTCAAGGCGGCCTTATCCACCTGGAACTCGACGCCGTAGTCTATGTCCAAAAGCACCAGTCCCTCGGCGGGGGCCGACGGGACGGCGCCCGGCCTGGGCCTTGCCAGAAGCTCCTCGATGTCTCTCCGCCTCAAAACGCCGCGGCCCGCGGCGAGGATAGCCCACGTCAACTTGCGAAGCATCTTATTCCTAAAGCCCCGCCCCGTGTAGTAGATATACACCAGATCCCGCCTGACTTCCACCTTTATTTCATAAACCGTGGTCACCGTAGAGCCCTCCTCCCCCCGCCTCTGGATAAAAGAGGCGTAATCGTGCGTCCCGGCCAGAAGCTCGGCGGCTTCCCGCATGGCGTCTAGGTCCTCGCCCCAGTGCGGCGCCACGTAGAGATACCTCCTAAGCCGGGCCCGCCGGGGGTTGAACCCATCGGGCACCTCCGCCACCGCCCACACCCAGACGCCCCTGGGGAGCTTGGAGTTGACGTAGCCGATGGGCAACCTCCGCGGCACCATTACCACATTTGCAACTGCCGATACGCCCGGGTCCGTCCTGCTCCCCCTCCCCAGCACCTCGCCGAAGACCCGTCTCAAGACAGGCTCCACGGA
>Ga0079998_115574_pt1 | contig 11765 bp, 11 predicted proteins | sample PerSpoBPS_BMetaG_FD_69201 | JGI IMG/M metagenome (GOLD analysis project Ga0079998, IMG submission 69201) | Thermal spring microbial communities from Yellowstone National Park, Wyoming, USA - Perpetual Spouter B (PS_B) MetaG (SPADES assembly)... | ecosystem: Environmental > Aquatic > Thermal... | reverse complement strand
TCGTCCCCCTGGTCCGGGCCCTCTTCAAGCACGCGGGGCTGGACCACGTCAAGAACAAGCCCCTCGCCCTCCGCTACCGGGCGGTGCGGCGGCTCATCGCGAGGGGCTACCCCAAGGAGAAGGTGGCCTACTTCGTGGGCATCAAGCGGGTGGCCCAGGGGTGGGAGTGAGGGTTTTTCCTCCCGAGGATTCGCTTTCCCCCCTTCGGGGTTTATGGGACGCGAGGGCTTCACTGGCCCCGGCCCTTTCGGGTCGGGATCTTGGGGCTTGGAGCGCCGGGAGCCAAGCGGGGGCCGGCGTGGGGCGTGCCCTCAGCTTCCCCTCTCGAGCCTTCTGAGGGCCTCCGCCACCTCTGGAGGGATGAGTCCTTGCTTCATCCCGTAGAGGAGCCATATCCCGAGAAGGTCCGGGTAGAAGCGCCACTCCCGCAAAAGTTCCGCCAAGGTCTCCGGGGTAAGGTCCTCCCAGGACCAGACCTCCGCCACAAGGTCCGCTCCCCCTTTCAGGTCCACCGGAAGGGGCAGGGAGCCTGCGGCAGGGAGCAAGGGCACCAGGGCCCGCGCTCTCCCCGCCTCCAGCACCAGGAGGGCGGCCTGGGGGTAGGCCTTCCAGAACGCCGGCAAGACCCGGAGGTAGAGGCGACGCCCCGCCTCCCGCACCTCCAGGCCCCGAGCCTCCCAGCGGCGGAGCTCGGTGGGCTTGGGAGGCTCCCAGCTTGTCTTAAGACTCGTCTGAAGAAGAGAAAAAGTTCGCTCTTGTTTCTCCCCCTGGGACTCCTCCCAGGGCAAGGGCCGGTAGGTGAAGGGGATCCTCGGACGGGGGACGGAGGGCCTGGGCCTCCGCGGAGGGCTTTCCCGGATTCGGGATGGGGCCTCGGCTTCCGCCTGGCCTTTTCTCGTGGAGGAGCGGGTCCGGGGCGCTCCCCTCAGGACCTCCACCCAGAACTCGGGGGGCAGGCGGTCCAGGAGGGCCAGGAGTGGGAGCTCGGGGGGAACCTCCTTGCGGGGGGCGAGACGCTCCCGGAGATGCCGGAAGGCGCTCTCCCCGCAGAGGGCCTCGGCCAGGTCCAGGGCGAGGCCCCCTCCCAGGGAGGGGTGGAGCTTCAGGGCTTGGGAGAGCTTTTCGCAAGCGTCCTCCCGCTCTCCCCGCGCCAGGTGGCGGAGGGCCTGCCGCCCCAGGTTCAGGGCCTGGGCCACGGGGTCTTCTCCCCTGGGGCCCAGGCGGGCGTGCCGCTCGGCTTCCTCCCGGAAAGCGTGGCCGAAGCGATCGGTCCGCCCCTCCTTCGCCGCGGCCAGGGCCTCCTGAAGGAGCTCCCGGAAGGGGCTCACGTCCTCCCTCCTTTCCCGGGGGAGGCTAGGGCCTCCCAGAGGGCGTTGCGGTACTCCGCCACCAGGTCCCAGTCGTACCCCTCCTCGGGGAAGCAGCCCTCCGGGCATTCCCCGTGGCCCCAGGCCTCCAGGGCCCCGTACCACCCCGGGAAGACCTCGCCGAAGGCGGGGGAGGGAATCCTGGGGCCGAAGCGCTTTTCCGAGAGGGGGGACGCCTTCTCGTAGAGCTCCCCCGGGCTGCTCTTCCCAGGCCGGACCCGGGCCACCCAGCACTCCTCCCGGTACCAAAGCCTCAGGCCACTCCCGTCCAGAGTCAGGTGCGGTGGGGACTCCCGAAAGGGCCTCGCCACCCTCCCCTCGCCCCGCAGGAAGGCGAAGACGAAACAGGGGGCCAGGGCCCGCTCAAAGGCCGGGGCTGCCAGGTCGTAGGACCCCCCCAGCAGGGCGAAGACGCCCCGGAAGGCCCCGGAAAGGGGGGTGGCCGCGGCCCAGGCCTCGGGGGTGCAGGCCTGGAGGAGGCTCCCCAGGTAACTTGGGGGGTGGAGGCGGGAGCCCAGGCGCTTGAGGAGCCTGCGGACCAGGTCCCGGGGATGGTAGTGGGTGTGGAGGTCCTTCACCGCCCGCCTCAGGGCCGCCTCGGGCTTGGACTCCCCGGAGATGCGGAGAAGGGCCTTCTCCCCCGGACCCAGGCCGGCGAGGAGCGCCTTCGCGTTCCTATCCTCCTCCAGGAAGGAAAGGAGGCTCTCCTTCAAGGCCTCCATGGTGTTCCAGCGGAGCTCCGCCCCGTTATTGTGGGCCTCCGTGGCCAGGCGAAGGAGCAGGAACCCCTGGAAGAGGACGCTTCCCCGGCGCAGGCCGAGCCTCTCCAAGAGGGCCTCGTCCGAGAACTCCTCCAGGGCAAAGAGGCCCACGAGGGCCGGCGGCCGGCCGGGCCTCCCCCCTTCCGCAAGGCGCCCTTCCCTCATGGCCCCCAGCATAATCCCCGCCCCTCTAGTCTGCAAGGAGTACGGGATTTGCGAAACCCGCCTTGTCCTCCTCTCCCCGCCCGGCCTATCCTCGCCTCATGGAACCCCTATGGAGCTTGAAGAAAGCGGGATTCTCCCTCCTTGCGGGGTTCGCCCTCCTCGCCGCCCCCGGATTGGCGCAGGCGCGAGGCGAGTGGAGGGCCTGGGCCGTTGACCCCGAGGCCTCGGGGGGCTTCCTCGGGGGGCAGGTGACGGGCGTGGCCTTCGGCGCCGGGGTCTTCGTGGCCACCGCCCCCTTCCGCATCCTGGTTTCCCGGGACACGAGGAAGTGGGAGGTGATCCGCGCCCCGGCCCGCATGAACAGCGTGAAGTACACCCAGGCGGGCTTCCTGGCGGCGGGGAACGCCGGTACCCTCATGGTCTCCAAGGACGGGAGGAACTGGAAGTACCACCAGGTGGGCCGGGACCTGGAGTGGGACCTGGACGAGGCCACCTACGGGAACGGGTGGTACCTGGTGATGGCCGCCCCGGGGGTGGTCCTGGCCTCCAGGGACCTGAAGCGCTGGGTGCCCGTCCTCACCGCGCCCCGGGGGCTCATTTCGGGGATGGACTACGGGAAGGACCGGCTGGTGGTGGGCGGCTACTGGGAGTTCTGGGTGGCGGAGTACGAGGAGAAGGAGGGGAAGGAGAAGAAGGAGGTGAGGGGCATGGACATCGCTTCGGTGCGGCGCAGGGGCAACTACCTGGACGTGTACGACAGCCGGGGCAGGCGGATCGGGGGCTTCGGCATCTCCAGCCAGGACGAGCTCCTGGGCTGGACCGCCGACACGGTGATCGTCCGCAGGGGGCGGATGGTCTACCACTACGACGCCCGGGGCCGGGTCAAGGGCACCCGCCCCGCCTAGGGAGGGTAGGGTGAGGCCCTTCGTCCTGGGCGGCTTGGCGGTCCACGTCTTTGGGGGCTGGGAGGAGATCGGGGGCAACCAGATCCTCCTGAAGGACCGGGAGGGGGCCCTTCTCCTGGACTTCGGCCGCCCCTTCGGGCGGTGGGGGACCTACTTCACCGAGTTCCTCTCCCCCCGCTCCGGCCTCGGCCTTCGGGACCTCCTCTACCTGGGCCTCCTGCCCCCTGTGCCCGGCCTCTACCGGGATGACGAGGAGGACACCCTCTTCCCCTCGGACCTGGAACGGGACCTGCTCGGCGGGGGCCTCCCCTCCGGGGAGAAGGTGCTCGCCCTCCTCCTCTCCCACGCCCACCTGGACCACACCGGGGCCGTGGCCTACCTCCGGAGGGACCTCCCCATCGTGGCCACCGCCGCCACCGCGGCCATCGCCAAGGCCATGCAGGACATCGCCCAGGTGGGCCTGGACGGGGAGGCGGTCTACCTGAGCCCCAGAAGCCTCAACACGGACGGCATCCTGGAGGGGGACAGAAGGCGCTACCTCCGCCGCCCCTACCGGGTCCTGGGCCGCCTCCCCGGCTTCCCCGACCTCTCCCCGGCCAAGCGCAAGGGGTTTGAGGGAGTCCCGTGGGCGGACCACCACCCTCCCCACCTTCCCCTGGAGCTCGGGCCCTTCCGGGTGGAGGCCTTTCCCGTGGACCACTCCATCCCCGGGGCCGCGGCCTTCGCCGTGGAGACCTCCGAGGGCCTTTTGGTCTACACGGGGGACCTGCGCCGCCACGGCCGCTGGCGGGAGAGGACCGAGGCCTTCCTCAGGGCCCTGGAGGGGCGGGAGGTCTTCCTCCTCATCGCCGAGGGTACCCGCCTGGAGGAAGGGGGCCCCGCCCGCACCGAGGACGAGGTCAAGGAGGCCCTCCACCGGGAGCTGAGCGGGGAGAGGTGGCGGGGGGCCCCGGTGGCCGTGGACTTCGCCCCCCGCAACCTGGAGCGCCTCCTCGCCTGCCTGGAGGTGGCGGAAGAGGTGAAGCGCCGCCTGGTGGTCACGGTCAAGGACGCCTACCTCCTCTACGGCCTGGCCCACGCGGAGCCGGACCCCTGGAAGGGCGTCCTGGAGCGGGTCCTGGTCCTCCGGGAGGCCAAGGGCAATACCCCAGGCTGGGAGGAGCACCTTTGGACGCAGAAGGACATGCCTCTCCAGGAGGCCGGCATGGAGGCCATCGCCCGGGACCCCGGGGCCTACCTCCTGGCCTTCGGCTTCTACGAGGTGAACCGCCTCCTGGACCTGCGCCTCCTGGAGGCCGCCCTGGGCGGGAAGGCGAGGCGGGGGGCCTACATCTTCAGCAACTCCTACTGGGCCGACCAGGAGCAGGTCCTGGACCTCCAGGTCCTCCTGGCCTGGCTGCGGCGGCTGGACTTCCACCTCTTGCCCGAGAGCCTGGCCGACCTCCCCCAAGACCCCGCCGGGGTGAAGAACCCCTTCCACACCTCGGGCCACGCCCCCAGGGAGGACCTCCTGGAGGTGGTGCGCCGCCTCAGGCCCCGCCACCTCCTCCCCGTCCACACCGAGCGGCCCGAGCGGTGGAGGGAGCTCCTCTTAGGGGAGGGGACGAAGGTGTTCTTACGCGAGTGAGGAAAGGAGGAAGCCATGAGGAGGAGGAGGATGAAGATGGAGAGCGTGCCCGTGAGGATCCACGACCTGGGTTCCCTAGAGGGGAACCGCCTGGACTTCGGCCGCGAGGAGCTCTGGGAGCGCCTGGATGCCCCCTTGGCCGACCTCGCCGTCCGCCTTCCCGTCTACCTGGTGAGCGAGGCCCAGATGGACCGCCTCTACCCGCCCAAGCGGCGCCGCTTCTTCCCGGAGGACCGGCTCCGCGAACGCCTCCGCGGGTTGAGGGAGCGCGACCTGGAAGAGGACGAGGACCCCTTCGCCCCCCTCCGGGACTTGGAGGCGGAGGACGGGGAGGCCTGGAGGAGGCAGGCGATGTTGGTGGCCGCAGGCCTTTACCTCCGCCGCCTGGACCCCGGCCCGAAGGGGGACGTTCCCCACCTGGCGGCCCGGGAGCCCGCCCCCGAGGCCCTCGCCGCCTTCGCGCAAGAGGAAGGGCCCGCCATCTTCCTCTGCCCGGAGCGGATCCTGGCCTGGGCGGGGAGGGCGGGGGTCCCGGGGGAGGTGGCGGTGGACAAGGTCTACTACCACGAGCTGGCCCACGGCCTCATGGACACGGCGGGCCTCCTCCCGGACCCCTACGGGGAGAGCTGGGGCCGGGTGGTGGAGGAGAGCCTGGCCAACCTGGTGGCCTTCCGGCGCTTCCAGGGGCGGGAGGCCCTCTGGGTGGCCGCCCTGATCCGGGAACAGCCCCCCGAGTACCGGGGGTATGCGGCCGCCTCCACCCACCTCTTCCCCTTCCACCAGGGCCTTCCTCCCCTCCCCTTCTGGCACCCCTTCTTCCGGGAGGTCTGGGAGGACTACCTGCGCTGGCTGAAGAGGCGGGGCTTCCCCCTCCGCTACTCCCCCCTCCTTTTCCTGCCCACCCCCCAGGACCCCGGGGAGCTCAACCTCCTCACCTGGCGGGAGGCCAAGCGGCTCGGCCTTTGGCAGAACCCCGAGGCGGCTAGGGCCTGGGGGGCCTTCGCCAGGCTCCTCCTGGAGGAGGCCGTAGGGGCCTAGGGGAGGCGGGGATGGCCCTAGAGGCGGACAGGGTGGCCCAGGTCCTGGCGCGGGCGGTCAGCCGGCTGCGCGGCCGGGAGGAGCGGCTGGTCTGGTACCCGGATCCTCGGGGGGAGCTCGCCCTCTGGCTCGCCTCGGAGCCGTGGGGCCCGCCTGCCCTCCTGGTGTCCCCTTCCGGGAGCGTGCGGGCCTGGCGCCTTCCCCTGATCCCCTGGGGGGTGGAGGAGGCGGAGAGGGCGGAGAGGGCGGGCTACCTGGCCCTGGAGGCTCTTCTGCGGGACACGGAGCTCGGGCGCTGGGACGGGGACCGCGTCCGGTGGCGAGAAGCGCCGGAACCGCCTCCCGATCTGCCCCCGGCGAGGCTCGACGACCTCCTCAAGGCGGGCATCGTGCCCCTGCCGATACCCTTGGGAGACCGGTGCGCCGTTCTGGCCCAGTTTCCTTTCCTTCCCGGAAGCCCGCGGCTGAAGCTGGAGTGGGCCTTCCTGGAGGAGAGGCGGAAGGTGGGGGGCACCACCCTCGTGGCCCTTCGGGTATACCTACCCCTCTCCCCGGAGGAGGGAGTCCAGGTGGTCTGGCCCGTGCGCATAAGGGGGTGGTACGGAAGATTGCACCGCCCAAGGAAGGGGGCTTAGGCCACATGACCTCAGGAAAGCCTCGGCAGTTAGTCTTGGGAGCAACTCTAGCAAAAGCCTCTAAGGGGAAAATCGCCTTCAAGGGTAATCTGGTTGCGAGGTCGGGTCGTAGAAGTTAGGTTAGATAAGGAGGGAAAACATGCTCAGGGCGGCTCACAGTGCAAACAGCCTTTTCGATTTGGTGGATAAGTCGCAAAGGCATGAATACCAGGTTCCTGAGTTCCAAAGGGACCTTGTGTGGGGACCGGAGCAGGTGCGTGAACTCCTGGTTTCCCTGGTGCAGGGGCACTATGCAGGAGCCCTTCTTGTGCTCGAGTTTAACCCTACTACTCCCCCTTTCGCGCACAGGGAGATTTACGGCACCGGCCCCTTACCTTCTCCGGCTACAAGCACTAGGGCCTACTCAGTTCTGGACGGCCAGCAGAGAATTTCGGCAGTCTACTACGCTTTCCAGCACCCCAACCTTCCTCTTCCCCCTTCTTCCAAGAAGAGACCCTACCGATTTTTCCTGAAGTTAGACAAGTTATTGAGTAGCGAGTTTGATGAAGCTGTCCTGGCTGAGCCTGAGGGGTCCCCCGGATTCAGGAGCGCGGTTGCGGGCTGGATTGCCGGCACAACCATTCCCTTCGGCCCCATAAATCCTTCACTGTTACCAAGTCATCCATCTGGTTTGATCACCCTTTGGCACCTTTTGACAGCGGGACCTACAGCCGCAGGTAGCCTTTTGCTTAGCTTCCTGAGCGGTGTGCGTAGTCCTCTCGCCGCGGCTTCTCCCCATGTCCTATCTGCTTTATTACCTTTGCTTACCTACGAGTTTGACGTGATTGTGCTTTCTCCTAGTTTCCCCACCCCTCCCACTCGTCTGGTTAGTTTTATCGCCCCTCTATTTGTCAACGTCAACTCCAAGGGAACCAGGCTTACTCTCTTTGACCTTGCTGTGGCTCACCTCTTTCCAGTGCTTCATCCTAGAATTAACCTCAGGAGTTTGTGGGAAGAACTGCCCACCACCCATCCCGGGCTGGGAACGCTCATTGCAGGCAGACGCAGGTGGATAGACCCCGACGACCTCCTGCGGATCATGGCCTTGATCACGGGGGGTTCGGTCAAAAGGGCCGATCTCTTGGACCATCTTCACGGGGTCGCGACCGACCTCACTAGCGGAAGGACACGTTCAAGTCCTGTAGGCTATACCTTTACCTCCTTCTCTGACCTGTGGAATGAGGCCGCCTCGTGCTTAGAGGAGGCCTACAATCGTGTAATCAACGACTACGGAGCGCTCAGGCCCGAGTGGATCCCGTACACTTCCATGCTTATCCCCCTCGCCGCCCTGATCCACGTGGAGAAAAGAAGTGGCGCTCCGGGTGCCCGTAATAAAGTGGATTGCTGGTACTAGCACAGCGTGCTCTATGAGCGCTACGAGAAGTCGGTGGATACTACGGCCATGGCGGATTTCAACCAAGTAACCAACTGGATCCTAGGCACCCCAGGCAAACCCTCCTGGATTTCGGGGGCAGTCCCCCCAGGGTTGGACCTCAAGGTAGAAGACGAACCCCAATCCGCTATTTTCAAGGCCGTACTTAACCTCTTTGCTTTAGCTGGGGCTAGGAATCTACTCAATGGCGATCCCCCCGGAACTGACCTGGAGCTTGATCACCTGTTTCCAAAGGGCGGAGCAAAACCCTGGTCGGGGCATAGTTGGATTAACTCGGTCCTCAACTTCACCTTGCTGGAGCCCAGCGTCAACAAGATAAAAAAGAGCAAGGACCCGGATATCTTCTACCATAGCGACATGCTCCCCGGGCACGCCGCAAGTGGGAGGCCCGTGAGGGACACCTGCCAAAGCCACCTGATAGGACCTGGGGCGGAAAAAGTTTTCTCAGGGGCCTCGAGTGCGAGCCCATCGGCCGTTAAAGATTTTGAGCAGTTCATTGAGGAGCGCGAAAAAGATGTCCTAGATGCAATCAAAAAGCTTCTTTCGCGCTGCTGAGAATCGGCGGAGCGGCCCGGCAGGGATGTGGACCCCCTAGACTAGAGGCCGATTTTGATGCCTTCGTGTGCTACCTCATAGCTTCACCCCGGCCATCCTGAGGGAGACCCGGCTCCGAATAAGGTTGTGGACCAGCGTCAGCGAAGCTACCTTGCGAATGAGGTTTACCCGGGCTACCAGGCCCCTGTAGGACCGAGCCACAAGATGTTTCCCTGACGGGAAAGCAGCCATCCGATGAAGGCCCAAAGACCGCACCATCACGCTGAAGCGAACTTCAATCCAGTTCCTGACCCTCCCCAGCAAGATGGGTGCTCTCGGTTTGGAAGCATAGCACCCCCTCTTTTTTCACACCCCAGGGGTTGGGGTCAAGTAGCACACGGAGGAAGTTTATGGGGCTGGATCAGGTGTGACCCCGAGGTGTACCGGTGTCGCGGCGTGGTGGAGGGGGGGATGAAGACGCGGCTGGGCGGGGCCTACCTTTGGGAGCGGAAGCGTCGGACGGCCATGGTGCGGGTGTTTTTGGAGCTCATCGCCTACGGCCTTAGGGTCCCTCTCTCCCTTCTTCCGCCGCCCCCCGGGTACAAGGCGATTTACTAGGCAAGCCCTCCGGGCATTGACGGGATGCCTTTTGGGCCATTAACATTGCCTCATGGGGCAAACCAAGCTGATCCCTCTGCCCGAATACGCCCGGCGTACCGGGATCCCCCTCAGCACGTTGCGCCTTCACATTCGCGAGGGGCGGCTTCGGGCCGTGCGCCTGGGACACTACTGGTACATCCCCGTGGAGGATGAGAGGGATAGGGAAGGGAGGGGCCGGGTCTATACCCTCTTTACCCATGCCGGGGGGGCGGGAAAGACCTCCTTAGCGCGGGACCTGGGGTTTGAGCTGGCCTCGAGGGGGTACCGGGTCCTTTTGGTGGACGCCGACCCCCAAGCGAACCTCTCTGCCTGGCTGGGTGTGGACTTGTCCGAGGTGGAGGATCGTGAGACCCTCCTTGCTGTGGTGGAGGGGAAGGGACTGCCGGAGCCTCGTCGGCTGGAGGTGGGAGGCGTCACGGTGGACCTTGTCCCCGCCAACATGAATCTGGCCATGGCCGAGGTGGTCATACCCACCAAGAGCCTCGGGATGGTCTTGCTTCGCACCGCGTTGATGGAAAGCGAGGTTATGGAGCGCTACGACTTCGTCCTTATCGATTCCCCTCCCTCCCTTGGCCCCATAGCGGGGATGGCCGCCCTTGCGGGGGAAGGGCTTTTGGTCCCGGTGGAGACCAGCGCTAAGGGTGTTCAGGCGCTTCGCGCCGTGGTGGAGGTGAGCAAGGACTACCTTCGCACCCTCCGGGCCCTACGCTTCCTCTCGCCGGAGGTGGTTACCTTTATTCGCCTCTTGATTCCCACCAAGTACGACGGCCGGACGGCTCAGGACAAAAAGGTTCGCCTACTTTTGGAAGAGGCGGCCGCCATCGCCCCCCTGGCTCCAGCCCTTTCCTACCGCCCAGGTCCTTACAAGGAGGCCATCGACCGGGCCCTGCCCATCCACGCGGTGGGGGACGAGCGGCTTTTGGGAGAAATCCGGGCCCTTGCAGAGGCCTTCTTGTCTCAGGCAGGCGTCCGGGCTCAGGAGGAGGTGGCCTAGATGGGCGTTATGGAGCGTATGTTCCGTGAGGCCATGGGCCTCGCCGCCAAGGAGGAGGCTTTCGGAACGGAGGTAGTGCCCCTCTCGGTCCTTGTCCCTCAAGCCCAGCCCCGCAGGCGCTTCCAGAACCTCGAGGCCCTCGCCGAGAGCATCCGGGAGAAGGGGGTCCTCCAGCCCCTCCTGGTGCGGCCTCTCGGGGACGGGCGGTACGCCATCGTGGCCGGGGAGAGGCGCTACCGGGCGGCGAAGATGGCGGGGCTCGCCGAAGTCCCGGTCCGGGTCCTGGACCTCTCGGAGAAGGAAGCCAGGCTCCTCGCCCTGGTGGAGAACCTCCAGCGGGAGGACCTGAACCCCTACGAGGAGACCCTGGGGGTGCTGGAGCTCCTATCGGAAGAGTTGGGGAAGACGAGGGAGGAGGTGGTGGGGCTCCTCCGGCGGATGCGGAAGGAGAAGCGGGGGGAGGCAGGCCAAAACGTTTTGGCCTCCCCTGAGGCGCAACGGGTGGAGGAGGTCTTCAAGGCCTTGGGCAGGATGACCTGGGAGAGCTTTGTCCAGGCCCGCCTCCCCCTCCTAGGCCTCCCCGAGGACCTGAGGACGGCCCTGGAGGAAGGCGCTATCCCCTACACCGCCGCCCTGGAGCTCAAGAGGGTGAAGGACCTCGAGGCCCGGGCCCGGCTCCTGGAGGAGGCCAAGGGGGGCCTCTCCCTGAGGGAGCTCAAGGCCAGGGTGCGGGAGGTCTTGGTGAAGGAAAAAGCCCCCCCGGCGTGGCACAAGGAGGTGGCCTCGAGGCTCGCCCGGCTGGACCCGGAAAGCCTCCCTCCGGAGAAGCGGCGGGCGGTGGAGGAGAAGGTCAGGGAGCTCCTGGCCCTCTTGGAGAAGCGATGACGGAAGACACTTGGATCCTCAGTGTAAGGAAATACCTGAGCGAGCTTCGCCGGGTTCAGGCCCTAGCCCAGGGCGAGGCCGAGCCCGAGGCCCAGCTCATCCCGTTGGTGAAGGGGCTTTTGGAGGAACCCCTGGGGGTGCGGGTGGTCATTGAGGCCCGCCCCAAAGGGGATACCAAAGTGGGCAAGCCGGACCTAGGGGTGAAGCACCAGGGGCTCCTGGTGGGCTTCGTGGAACTCAAAGCCCCGGGCAAGGGGGCCGACCCCGAAAGGTACAGGGGCCACGACCGGGAGCAGTGGGAAAGGTTCCGCCAGCTACCCAATCTGGTCTACACGGACGGGCGGGACTTCGCCCTCTTCCGCGAGGGGGAGAAGGTCCGGGAGGTGCGACTGGCCTCGGAGGGCGACGCCGAAGCTCTGCGGGAGCTCTTCCTGGACTTTCTCAACTGGAGGCCCCTAGTCCCCAGGAACCCCCAGGAGCTGGCCCGCTTCCTCGCCCCCCTGGCCCGCTTCCTGCGGGAGGCGGTGCTGGAGGAGGTGAGGGAGAACCCAAAGGGGGAACTGGCGCGCCTTCGGGAAGAGTGGCGCAAAAACCTCCTGCCCGAGGGGGATGAGAGGGTCTTCGCCGACGCCTACGCCCAACTCATCACCTACGGCTTCCTCCTGGCCGCGGCCCTGGACAGCGGGGAGGAACCCCTCTACCTGGAGCGGGCCCTGGAGCTCCTGGAGGGGCGGTACGGCCTCCTCATGGAGGCCCTCTTCG
>Ga0079998_101891_pt1 | contig 11874 bp, 10 predicted proteins | sample PerSpoBPS_BMetaG_FD_69201 | JGI IMG/M metagenome (GOLD analysis project Ga0079998, IMG submission 69201) | Thermal spring microbial communities from Yellowstone National Park, Wyoming, USA - Perpetual Spouter B (PS_B) MetaG (SPADES assembly)... | ecosystem: Environmental > Aquatic > Thermal... | reverse complement strand
TATAACCTTCAACTTTGCTTTCTTGTTGACCGGACTTAAAGAAACCATAATTGGTAATTGCCTCCAACTTTCAACTTTTTTCCCGTCAAACTCAATAATTACATCTCCTCTTTTTATCCCGACCTTATCCGCGGGGGAACCCGGGATAACATCTGAAACCAGAGCTCCTTTTGCTTCTTTTAGACCAAGCTGTTTTGCTATTTCAGGGGTCACCTCTTGAATATATACTCCGAGCCATGCCCTTTCAACTTTACCCTTTGCAATAAGTGTTGGAACAATATCTTTTGCAAGTGAAGAAGGAATTGCAAAACCTATCCCAGCATTTACAGACATACCAGATGGATTAAGTATAGCAGTATTTATACCTACAACCTCTCCCTTTATATTTATAAGAGGTCCTCCCGAATTTCCCGGGTTTATAGCGGCATCTGTTTGGATGAAGTCTTCATATCTTGTTATTCCCAAGCTTCTGCCTTTTGCAGAAACAACACCAACGGTTACGGTGTGCCCAAGTCCGAAAGGGTTCCCGATAGCTATAACCCAATCCCCTACCCTGAGTTCGTTTGAATCACCAAATTTCAGGTATGGCAAATCGGTAGCATCTATTTTTAAAATGGCTATATCTGTTGCCTCATCTATCCCAACTATTTTCCCTTTGAAGGTTCTACCATCCCACAATGTGACATTTATATCAGTTGCACCACGCACAACATGAGAGTTTGTGACTATGTAACCATCAGAAGAAACAAGAAACCCTGAGCCAAGACTTCTGGTTGGGACACGCCTTTGCGGCTCACCAAAAAACCTCCTGAAAAACTCTTCCCCTGGACCAGGACCCGGTCCAAAAAACCACCAGAAAGGATTTTGTTGTTCTTCAACCCTTGTGGTACTTATATTTACAACTCCTTTACTTACTTTTTCAACTATCTCCGCAAAGGAAGGTAAAGCGCCAAATTTTGAGGAAATAATTTCTCCTTCTTTTCCTTTTTCTTTTTCTTGCTCACCACTTTGAGAATTCTTCTCTGCCTCCGCCTCATCTTTCTTTTCCTCTTTCTTTGCTTTTTCTCCTGAAATCTTTTCTTTGACTTCCTCAATTGGATTGCCTATTTCAATTTTCCCTATTGTCCCTGATTCTATCCCTTTTGCCAAAAGATATACAAAACTACCGACTAAAATTATCCCCAAAATACTACGCCAATTCATAAATCAAAATACCTCCTCTATAAAAATAGAAGTAATCATTTTTCCCTGACAATTTTATATTTTCTGAAAATCAAAAATTCAGCCCTTTATTTTTCTTTTTTTTCTATTTCTTTATTTTTCTTTTTTCTATTTCCTTCTGTATTCCTGATTTGAGCTTTCCCTGAACTACAAGTTTTATAAGATGACGCCAACCAAAAACGAGAGGAAGTTTTCTATCCAAATCTGATACCTGAATATCTTCTCCTGATTTTTTGGCTTTTCTTTCAAGATATTCTCTATATCCTTTGAAAGTTATTAGCCCTTTTGGCCATCTCATAACCCCTCTTCTTGCGGAAATTTTGAGAAACTTAACTACTTCCTGAAACGATGGTATAGGATCTCCAACCACAACCCACTCTTTCAGCATAAAATCGTCAGAAAAATTTAATTCCATAATAACTCCCTCATTTTCTGTAAGATAAGAGGAGAAAAGCAATTTATATACTGAGAGATAGAAATCCCGAAAAGGTGTGTAGAGCTTATCTAATTTTTGAGGGTCTTCAATTCTGACTTCGCCCTTATAGCTCAAAGATAAAATTTCTTTCACAAGTTCCTCAAACGAAAATTTTTCTCTATCAATCAAAAGAGGGATAGTGTAGCACAAACAAAAGTAAAATGATTCAACGAATAGGTCAAAAAGTGTATTTTTTACGAGTTCATTTTTATAATACATAAGATATGAGCGTTTTGCAAATCTACCGACGACATAAATCTCAGGTGGATTAAGGATATAATTTTTGAGGTCCTGTAAAGATATTATATTGTACTTTGCCCCTCTCCTTTCTCCGTCCACTTCAACATCTGTGAGATAAACCGAAGGAGGCAAAATTCTATTAAGCATAACATGAAGAAAAGATGAATGTACCTTTTCATAAGCATCAATAACAACATAAAAATCATATAGAGAATCTTGATTACCGGGTTCGAATAATTTTGAACCATAAACTACAACTGCAAGGAGAGAATCTGAAAATCTGGCTTTGAAAAAATCTAAAAAAGCAGGTAAGAATTTATCCTCATAAGGAAAAAAAGAGAACTCCTTTTCTATAATCTCTCTTGCTTGCTCCTTTACACCAATCTCCATCTTTTATAAAAATCAGAGTTTCAAAATTAAAAATCAAGATTTCAAAATCAAAAAGTAGTTTATTTACTTATAGTGAAAGATAGCTCATTTTCTATTTTTTCAACTCAAACCTATCTTTAAAATGGGCTGATTATACTCCAAGTTCTTTCTTTCTTTTCTGTTCATTCTGCTTCTCTTCATCTTGGGGAGGCTTCTGATAGAAATTTTCCTCTTGAAGATTTTCTTCGTTTTCCTTTGGTTTAGGTTGAGATTGTGGGGTGAAAAATCCTGGAACCTGGGTTGGCTGTTGCTGATTCTTCTTGTCTTCCTCTTCTCTCTGGATACCAAGCATAAAATCACTTATTCTCTTTGCTTTATCTTGCGGAAGCATGGACAATATTTTTCCTGCCCTTCTTTCTTCAACCAAGATGAGCACCTGCGCAGCCATATCTTCGCTCATAGAAGAAATAATTTTTGCAGCATCTTCTGGCGTAGAGTTAGAAATAATACGAGCCATCCTTTTTACACCTTCCTCCATAGCCTTTCTTTTCTGCTCTTGCAAAATCTTTCCTTCTTCACGGGGTGGAGAACTTTTTTCTTCTTGCTTCATCCTTTGCTTCAAGGCTTCAAGTAAAGTGTTTATCTGTTTTTCATATCCCTGTATTATAGATGATAGAGCCTGTGAAAAAGAATTACGGAGGTTTTCTAATTCTCTACTCCTACTGTTTTGAAGCTCCTTAATTTTAGACTCATAGTTTAGAACTAAATCGGAAATTCTCCTCTCGTAGCCATTAGATAAATCAAGAATTTTCTTTTCGCATGAAGATGAACTTTCTTTTATCTTCTTTTCACATAAAGATGCTTCTTCTTTTATCTTCTTTTCATATCCTGAGACCAAATCTGTGATTTTCCTTTCATAACCGGAAGAAAGCTGGGAGATTTTTTTGTCGTAATCGTCCTTTATTTTCTTAACTTCAACCTCCAATTTCTTCTCATAATCACTTTTGAGCTTTTCTATTTCATCTTGAAGCTTTTTTCTTTCCTTATCAAAATTTTTTGCTAAATCTTCCATCTTTTTCTTGAAGTCATCTTTGAGTTGAGCTATACTTTTATCTGCATAAGTGAGTTTCTTTTCATATTCCTGAATTTCCCTGCGATGTTTCGCTTCAATTTCCTTGATTTTTTTTTCATATTCCATCACAACATCTGATATTCTTTTTTCGTATGAGATAATAGTTTTTCTCTGATCAGCCTCAAATAAAAGTTTTTGATCTTGCAAGGCTTTAACTTTCTCCTCCTCTTTCTGTTTTACTTTTTCAAAGCATAAATTCTCAAGAGCTTGAACATCCTTTTTGAGCTTAATAAGTTCTGCAAGTTTAGCGGATATTTCATCTTCAAGCCTTTTGAGATAAGCTTCACGCAGGAGCAAATCTTTTTCTTTTGATTTTATTTCATTAAGGCGTTTTTCAAGTGTTCCTATAAATCTTTCTAATGAAGGGGGATCAAAAATTACGGTACACCCATCAATTTTTAGCGAATCCCTTTTTTTCTTTTCATCTTGGGCAGAAACGAAAGAATAGAAAAACAAAAGAAAAGCTCCAAAAACTAATATCTTTACAGTTTTATATTCCAACCTTTTACTTTTTTTGTACTCTCCACTTTTGCTATTATTCCAGTTGATTTTCATAATCTTTTCATCATATTACATTTTCCAAAACTTAAAAATGAGTAAATCTACTTTTACATTAAATCCAATTCCAATTAACATAGCAAATCATAATATAGCAACAATTACTCATTTTTGCCTTCTTCTTCGGAGAAAGACTTTTTTATAAGCATGAGTTCATCAGTAATTTTCTCTTGCTTCTTATTTAGGAGATTTATCTCGTTCGCCAAAACCTTGTAATACAATTTCTCAGCAAGGTCAGCTTCCTTTTTACTCTCAATATATTGTTGTCTCATTTCCTCCTCTTGACGGATAAAATCTATAAGTTCTCGCTCCTTCTTCTTCTTTTCATCTCTGAGCCCACTTATGTAGTTAAGGAATTGAGAAACATACAAAGGAGAAACTCCCTCTTCCATAAGTTTCTTTTCAAGTTCAGAATAAGTTTTTGATTTTTCATTCTCCAAAATATAAATTTCCTCCTCTTTCTGTCTTCTCCTACTGATAGAAATTAGAAGCTCCCTTTTTCTCTGAGTTTCCGATATTTTCTTAAAATCAAGATAGATTTTGTAAAGCTTTTTCATAATTCAATATTTCACCAATTAAAAATTTTAACAATTTTGAATTTTTTTCATAGCTACGAGAAGAAATTTTTTTTACAACTTTAAGAAAATCCTCAAGGTAGTAGTTTGCAAGTTTGATCTCCTTCCTCAACAAAGACAGAGTTTTTTCTTTTCCAAGAGTGTAGAGGATATTAGGAGCTCCTGATAATTCATCCTCTTTTACATCAGATATATCATCTAAAATCTGAAAAGATATACCAAAATGCAAAGCAAAAGAATTAAGAGAATTCTCAATTCTTTTCCTGAATTCCTTTTTTCGCAAAATTTTTTTATCCGAGAAATACAAAGGTAGGACACAGCTTATTTTAAAAAGAGATGCAGTTTTCTTTGTTTGGATTTGAAGTACAATATCTTGCAGATTTTGAGACAGATCTAATTTTTTTTGAGACCACATCACATCAAGGATTTGTCCTTCTATAACTGCTCCCATATAATATGCAAAAAACTTTACAGCCTGCGGTGATGAGAAAATCGGTATGAAAGAATAGTTCATAAGCAAATCTCCTATAAGTAATGATATTTCTTGACCGAATCTTTGAAAAAGCGGAGGTTCTCCTCTCCTCTCTTTCGGTTTATCTATTATATCGTCATGAACAAGTGTAAAAGCGTGTGATAGCTCAACAGAATATGCAATATCAAAAGCCTTTTTTTTTCCTATCCCCAGAAGAAAAGAAATAAGTATAGTAATTATGGGTCTAATTCTCTTTCCACTTGACAGGACTGATGATTTTATAGCTTCAGAAATATAAGGATGAAACAAGCCAAAATCTAACTCAACTTTTCTGAACAAAAAATTTTCAAAATCACGCTTTAAGACTTGTATATACTCCTTTTCTTCCATAACAAATACCTTAACTTAAACAAAAAGAGAAAATTTAACCCTCTTCCGGCTCGTTTTCTCCTTTCTGGATATTTAATTCTTTGAGTTTGTTTCTCAAAGTTCTTACTGTTATTCCTAAAAGCTGAGCTGCTTTTGTTTTATTTCCGCCAGTTCTTGCAAGAGCCTCTAAAATGAAAACCTTCTCCATACTTCTTATGTTGAGGTCAGAAAAATTTGCACTAAAACCTAAATTTTGATCACCCATACGACCTACTTTACTATTAAATTCATTTTTGCGGTCTAATACTCTATTTTCTCCTCCTGATGATGATAAACTACTACTCGAGCCTTGCAAATCTTTTTTAATCAAATGGTTATCTTTACTTTCCAAAATTGGTTCAAAACCATTACTCTTACCCAAAGCAGAAATGAGATCAGAAGTTGAGAAAATTATATTCTCCGGCAAAACCTTGACATTTTTCTGCCCTGACCAAGAGAGTATAAAAGCTCTTTCAAGAACATTGTAAAGTTCTCTGACATTTCCGGGCCAATCATATTCAAAAAGTTTTGAGAGAAAATCTTTATCCCAAACTATTTCAACTCCATATTTTCTCCCAAGCTTTCTGAAAAAATAATCCGTAAGATAAGGGATATCTTCTTTTCTTTCTCTCAAAGGCGGAATTTTTATAGGGATAACAGATAATCTGTAATACAAATCTTCTCTGAATTTTCCTTCTTTTACAAGATTTTCAAGGTCTTTATTTGTGGTTGATATAACTCTGACATCTACGCTAACAGAATTGACAGAACCTTGACCGAGCCTTTCTAATTTTTTTTCCTGAATTACTCGGAGTATTTTTGGTTGCAGATGTAAAGGCATATCTCCTATCTCATCAAGTAAAATTGTTCCACCAGATGCAAGTTCAAATTTACCTAATTTTCTTTTTTCAGCACCTGTGAAAGCTCCTTTTTCATATCCGAAAAGCTCTGCTTCAAGCAAGGTATCAGGGATTGCTGACATATTCACAGCTAAAAATGGTTTATGAGCTCTTGGACTATATTTATGTATGTATCTTGCGAGAACCTCCTTTCCAACTCCTGATTCTCCCATTATAAGAACTGTTGAGTCTGTTTTAGCTATTTTTCTTGCAAGAGCCGCAAGATTTTTCATAACTTCACTTCCTGCAATAAACTCAAACTCATATTTATCTTCAATAATATCTCTTATTCTTGTGATAAGTTCATCAGGTGAAGTTTCTCCCTTTCTTATAAAATCAACGGCTCCGAGTTTCATAGCTTCAACAGCAGTAGGTATATCACCAAAAGCAGTAAGGACAACAAAAGGAGTATTTATTCCCAAAGATTTTACTTTTCGTAGCAAATCAAGCCCAGACATACCAGGAAGTTTTAAATCACACAATACAAGGTCAAAATCATTTTCAGATAGAATCTCAAGAGCACTTTCAGCAGTATAAGCAACAGAAACTTTGAAATCTCTGCTCAAAAAATCAGACAAAGATTTAGCAACTTGGACATCATCTTCAACAACTAAAACACTATTCCCCATACAAGAAAAAATTTAAGAATTGAACGATAAATAATCAAGAGCACAAAAGTACTACCAATAATAAAATCCACCTTTCTCTATCTCTTTTATTTCCATCCATATTCTTTCTCATTTTTGATTTATCATCATACAAGAGGAAGGAAAACAATCAAAAGCTAAAATAAGTAAAATCATTTTCTGAAATAAAATCACAAAGCAAAATTAGAATAGAAGAAAAAAAATGAAAAAGCATAAAAAGGAATACCGAAAATACAAAAATGAACTAAAAAGGTTTGACCCAATTTTGAAAGAAATTTTCTCAAAAGCGGCTGGAAAACTTATCTCAATAGCAACCGGTGAGAAAATCCAAGAAAAACTTGAAGACATAACTTCTGAAATAGAACTTGTTAAATCTCTCCGACCAGATATGGTTTTCAGAGCAAGGAAAAAAATTTTTCACATTGAAATCCAAGCACAACAGGATAAAACTTTACCCGAAAGGATGCTTTTATATTCCCTTGCAATTAAGGAAAAATTCGGACAAAAACCCGTGCAGATCATCTTATTTGTTGGTAAGGGAAATCCTCCACCTTCTACTTTTAAGGATGAATTCACTTCACACAAATTCATAGTTTTAGATATGAAAAAAATAGATCCGAATGAGTTTATAAAAAGCAAAAAATCAGAGGAGGTCATCGTTGGAGTTTTAGCAGGCAAGTTCAAAGATAAACCTAAAATAATAGAAAAAGTCAAAGAAAGAATTGTAGAAATTGTGAAAAATGAGGAAGAAATTGCTAAATATATAGATAGCATAAGTTTTTTAGCAGGCTTATTTGATATTGAAATAAAGCTAAAACCTATGCCAATACAAGTTGATATAAGGAAAACTTTCCTCTATAAGTGGGGAGAGAAAGAAGGAGAAAAAAAAGGAAAACAAGAAGGTTTGAAAGAGGCAATTTTATTGGGAGTTCAAATCAAGTTTGGTAAATCAAAGATGAAAGAGGTAAAAAATCTTTTGGAAAAAGTAGATGATTTAACTCACCTAAAAAAAATAAAGAGAAAAATAATAGAAGCAAAAACCTGGGATGATTTTGTCAGATCTATCAAAAACTCAAATTCAAAAAACAAATTTAGCAGGTTTATTTGATATTGAAATAAAGGTAAAACCTATGCCAATACAAGTTGACATAAGGAAAACTTTCCTTTACAAATGGGGGAAAAAAGAGGGATTAAAGGAAGGTAGACAGGAAGGGCTGAAAGAAGGGCTTATAAAAGGTTTGAGAGAAGGAATTTTTGGTATTGTTCAAGCAAAGTTTGGCAGTCAAAAAGCAAAACTAATCAAAAACCTTTTAGAAAAGATAAACGATATAAACCACTTGAAAAAGATAAAAAAAGAGGTGATAAGAGCGGAAACTTGGGAAGATTTCATTAAATTTCTCAAAAACCCAAATTCAAAAAACAAAAACTCAAAAGGAAAATAAGTAATTACTAGTCAGTCATCAGTTCCTAACAAAAAACCTTCTTTTGAGCAAAACAAACAAAATAAATGCAGGGAAAATCAAGTAAATTATGTAGAAAGTAACATTTACACTTGAACAGCCATATATTGTCTGCTTTTGTCCAATATTTGCCTGTTTTTCTTCTCTGTTGTCAAAACTTGATTTATCTCCAAAGAAAATAAAAGGCGCACCACCTTCTCCTGATCCAAGACTCATAATATAAACAGGTGTATTTTTATTTGTATTAGTTCCATCACCAAGCTGACTATAATAGTTATCACCCCAGCACCAAAGAGAACCATCAGCTTTTATTGCACAGGTATGATTATATCCTAATGAAACAGAAGAAACTCCTGACGACATTATCTGAACCGGCGTGTTCTTGTTCGTATTTGTTCCATCTCCAAGCTGTCCTGATGTGTTATTACCCCAGCACCATAGCGACCCATTAGTCTTTATTGCACAGGTATGAGAATCTCCTAATGAAACGGAAGATACACCCGATGACATTATCTGAATTGGTGTGTTTCTGGATGAATTAGCTCCGTCTCCAAGTTGGCCCAGATAGTTATACCCCCAGCACCATAGAGAACCATCCACCTTTATTGCACAAGTATGGTCTTTTCCTAATGAAACAGAAGAAACTCCCGATGGCATTATCTGAACTGGCGTGTTTTTGTCTATATTTGTTCCATCTCCAATCTGACCCGATGTGTTATTACCCCAGCACCACAGAGAACCATTAGTCTTTATTACACAAGTATGATAATATCCTAACGCAACGGATACCACTCCTGATGACATTACCTGAACTGGGGCGTTTCTGGATGTATTTGTTCCATCTCCAAGCTGACCATACCCGTTATACCCCCAGCACCATAGCGATCCATTAGTCTTTACTGCACAAGTATAGTCTTGCCCTAATTCAACAGAAGATACACCTGACGACATTATCTGAACTGGTGTGTTTTTAGCTGTATCTGTTCCATCTCCAAGCTCACCATCTCCGTTAGCACCCCAGCACCATAAAGAACCATTAGTCTTTATTGCACAAGTATGAGAACCTCCTAATGAAACAGAAGTCGCTCCTGATGGCATTATCTGAACCGGCGTGTTTCTATCAGTATAAGTTCTATCTCCAAGCTGACCAAACAAGTTATTACCCCAGCACCATAAAGAACCATTAGTCTTTATTGCACAAGTATGAGAACCTCCTGCTGCTACTTTTGCTTATACAAATACACAAACATCCTCCTCATCTATTTCTCCGTTGCAATTGTTATCTTCACCATCACATATCTCTGCTCTCCCTGGGTTTATACTTGAATTACCATCATCACAATCCCCTGTTGGAGCTTGGGATACATATCCATCAGATGGCTTTGTGCATGAAACTTTCGTTGTCCCATCTGTATAGCCATCTTTATCAAAATCTTTGAACCATAAAGTATTCGGGTTAATATTCTTGTCCTCATCGTTGCAATCCCCTGTTGGAGCTTGGGATACATATCCAGTTGGTTGCTTCCAGGAAACCTGGGTCGTTCCATCCGTATATCCATCACCATCCACATCTTTGTACCACACAGGACACTCCTCCTCTCCTCCTCCTCCTATAACACCTGTCCCTGCTGTAATTGTCAGAGTTGGTAGTGGTTCATATTTGCAAAGCTTTCCAACATCTTTGCACGAGTATGTAAATGATTGATTCCCTACCGTCACCTTTATACCTTCTGATGAAAACTCAAAAGTAGCATTATTGACCTGAAATTTACCACTCCTACCACATAGAGAATCTTCTGTGATACCGCTACTAAATTCTTGCTTGATAGGTTCTATTGTCTTGAACACGAATTCCCCTTCCACACATTCATCCTTTGGCGAAGTATTAAACGAATATTTCCCTTCTATCCTTACATAAGAAGTAGGAAAAGAGGATAAGCTCTGAAATCTCGCAGAAGATATGTTTTGAAACCCAGCAAAAGACATCGTTACCTCTATTCCGAAACTCTCAAATAAATACTCATCTCTCCTTTTATTAAGAATATCTTCGTTTGAATATGAACCAGATAACTTTATCCCCAATCTCATCATCCCACTTGTATCTCCACTTATTGAAAATTCTGACATGTAGTTCCTTGCTACCGTTCTTAACTTCCACACTTCCCTTCCCTCCCTTATCTCAGATACCGTCAAATCTTGACTCTCTATAAAATAGATAATTTTTAAACCCACAGTAGTATCTCTAACAGAAATACCAGAGGGAATATTTCCTGCTAACTCCATATATCCCTTGATACTTCCTGTTGAAACCGTTGAAACACCTCCCTCATACACTTTGCAATCAGACAATTTTATATAGGACTTACGCATTTTGTTAAATTTTTTGCATAATTTTTTATCAAAAAAAGGAGGTGAAAAAAAATGAAACAGCCTAAATGCCTTGACCTTGATTACATTTACTTCCTTATCGCCACACAGAGAACCTTTACCTGTACAGAGGCTTCTCGTTCCTCCCCTGACACCATCAATAAACCTGCTCACGATGCTTTTACTCGCCTTCTTCAACGACAGCCTCTCTCTTCTGAAAATCTATGGAACGAAGTAAAAACCTTCGTCAAAAATGATCAAGGTGTCCTAATCATAGACGATACCGTGTTAGAGAAACCATATTCTCAAAAAAACGGCTTAATAACTTACTTGTGGAGCAATAAAGACAAAAAAGTAGTAAAAGGAGTAGGTCTTATAACTTTGCTTTGGACTGATGGAAAATCTTATATCCCTTGTGATTTCCGTATCTATGATAAACTGGGCAGACAAAAAATCAGCATTTTAAAGATATGTTAAAGTTAGCCAAACAAAGGGGATTAAACCCAAGCTATATCCTTATGGATAGCTGGTATGCATCTTTGGAAAATCTTAAATTTATTGCTAATCATCTTGGTTGGTTGTTTTTAACTCGTCTAAAAAGTAATCGTTTAGTAAATCCGGATGGAACTGGAAACAGACCTATAAAGGAAATTCATATACCACAAGGAGGTATAATTGTGCATTTAAGAGGTTTTGGTTTCGTAAAGGTGTTCCGGACAGCTTCCCAAGACGGGAGCGAGGGATACTGGGCAACGAATGATTTAAATATGACGGAGGAAAAGAGGGAGGAATTAGAGGAGCAAGCATGGAAGATAGAAGAGTATCATAGAGGATTGAAGCAATGCTGTGGAGTAGAGAGGTTTCAGGTTAGAAGGACAGAATCCATAATAGGGCATATACAATTAGCTTTGAGAGCATTTTTAAGGTTAGAGTTCAATAGGTTGATGACGGGGATAAGCTGGTATGAGGCAAAATTAAGGATAGTTCGTGAAGCAATAAGAGGTTTTAGGGCTAATTTTCTATTCAGATTCCTTTAAATGCGTAAGTTCTA
>Ga0079998_116853_pt1 | contig 11930 bp, 14 predicted proteins | sample PerSpoBPS_BMetaG_FD_69201 | JGI IMG/M metagenome (GOLD analysis project Ga0079998, IMG submission 69201) | Thermal spring microbial communities from Yellowstone National Park, Wyoming, USA - Perpetual Spouter B (PS_B) MetaG (SPADES assembly)... | ecosystem: Environmental > Aquatic > Thermal... | reverse complement strand
CTGTAAGGATTCTCCCCTAAAAATTCCATAATGTCTGCCATCTTAGAGAATATTTCTGCAATCTCTTTATTCTTGGACATCTTGTATTATCTTAAAAGCCTTTTTGTTTTTTGAATGACCTAACACACCCAAGAACTTTTTTATCCCCTCCACATAGATCTCCACCGGTTCCCTTGTGGGCTTGTCCAAGGTTATCGTATCCCCTACTTTAAGGTTGTACAGTTCTCCTAAGGTGATTTTGGTATAGCCAAGTTTTACGCTTATATGCAAAGGCACTCCGAGTATAGCCTTCAGTAGCTTTTTATAATACTCGGTGCTCCTTTCAAGGACACCCTTTAGCATTTCCTTATAGGGTTCTATTCCTTCCTGAGGTATGGCAAGCAATATGTAGCCGTCGCCCCCTTCCAGACTAACCGTAAGCCTTAAAACTATGTATTTTTCCCGCGGCCTTGCAAACATGAGTATGGCTGGGTTTGTTTCTATGCCTATTGGAACTAATTGCACGTTCATAATAGTTCGCCAGGCTTCCTCTAATTCCGCATACATAACCTTCAGCATTCTTTCTATTATTCTCATCTCCACCTTTGTGAATTCCTTCCCCTCAATCTTGTAAGGTTTGGCAGAACCACCAAAGACGTTGCTTACAACCATGTATATTAGCTTCGGGTCAAGGATGATCATAAAATTGCCTTTGAAGGGATGGAGGTTGAAATAACCCACCGCCGAGGGAAAGGGGAGCTTTGAAATAAGCTCACTGAACTTCAAAGAACTTACGCCTTCTTTCACTATCGTTGGCACACCTGCTATTACTAAAACTAAACCTCTTTTTATACCACTCGTCCATCTTTCAAAAACAAGCTCCAAACCCGGTAGTCTTCCTGCATATATATGCTCTAAAGCCGATACATCAAAGGGTTGAACCTCTTTGTCAGCTCTTACTCCTTTTTTCTCCTCTTTTCCGAGGGTCTTTAGTAGTAGATTTATCTCTTCTTGGGATAAAAGCTGTTCATCCATGATTAGCCTTTACTCTTTAACCAGGCTTTTATGATCTTGGCTACCTTTTGGGGTTCTTCCTTTGCCAACTTGGAGATGGCTTCTATACTTGCCACTTCTTTTGCCTTTATCCTTATCTCTTCAACTCCTGCCAATTCTTCAAGCTCGGAGGGAACTGATGTAGGAACAGGTGGCATGTAAGCAGTGGGGGCTGGCTTTTTCTTTAGTCTCTTCAAGGCAATGAAAAAGGCTATAAAGGATACCAAACTAAACACAAGCAACGCAACCCACTTTATATACTCTGCGTAAGAAATGGGTGGCTTTTCCGCCTCTGGTTTCCTGAAGGGTACAGAAACAACGCTAAGCACATCCCCCCTGTTTGGGTCTATACCTGCGGATGCCTGAACCATCTGTCTTATCTTTTCTAAATCCACACCTTTAAGGTTGCTGTCTATCATTACACCCACGTTCAACCTTCTAACCTTTATCAGAGGGTCCTGAGTATATACCTCTTTCTTGCTAACTTCGTAATTGGTTATTGTTTCGCTCTTTTCTGAAGTTAATGGTCCGGTACCCTGCACTGCACCCGCACCTGGTGGAACATTAGCGCCCGCACCCGGTACTCCTCCAACAACCGCCCCAAAGGTTCTCTCCTTTTTCTTCTGCTGACTGACTATTGCCGTCATGTCCGGGTCGTAGATCTCTTCCTTTTGTTCCCTTCTGGTAAAGTCTATGTCTGCAGAAACCTTTACCTTAACGGTGCCCACACCTAAGGCTTCTTCCAAGGTCTTTTGGATCTTCCTCTCAAGGTTCCTCTCAAACTCTGCCTTTAGCTTAAGCTCCTTATCCTTTAAAATCTCATCCTCTTCAATCAATGCGGTAAGGTCTCGTCCTTTGTCATCAACCACAACCACATTCTTTGGGCTCAGTCTTGGGACACTCAGGGCAACCAGGTTCCTTATTGCCTTCACTTGCTCGGGCGACAACTCGTATCCGGGTTTTAACCTTATTAAAACACTGGCAGTGGGCTCATCCTCCTCCCTTAAGAATATGGACTTTTCTGGCATGCCAATGTTTACCTTTGCATAATCAACCCCCTCAATTCTCATTATGGTTTTTGCCAATTCTCCCTCCACCGCCCGCTTGAAATTCACCTGATTTTGAAAATCTGAAACACCAAAACGCTCCTTGTCAAAGACTTCATAGCCCACTATGCCTTTGCTTGGAATTCCTTTGGCAGCAAGCTTTAGCCTCAGGTCTCTTGCCTTGTCCTCTGGCACAAAGATGGTGGAACCATCTGGGCTCAGCTTGTATTTAATACCCTCTTTATCCAGTTCAGAAAGAACTGCGTTTAAATCCTCACCGCTTAATCCTCCGTAGAGGACCACATAGTTGGGCCTTCCCGCGTAGAAAAGAAGTAAAGAAAGTAGGGTCAAAACCGCAAGGGGTACGCCAATAACAAGAACCTTTTGGGAAGTGCTAAGGGAGAGGAACTTTTCCTTCAACTGGTTCAAGGTGTCCTGCCAAGCCATGGCTTAAACCTGCATTCTGTTTAACTCTTGGAAGGCTTCCACCAGCTTGTTCCTGACCTGGATGAGCAGGTTCAGGGCAATGCTCGCCTTTTCAAACTCTACCACCATCTGATGCAGTGGTATGTCCGCACCTTTTAGCACCGCATCCTTTATGGCTTCAGCCTTCTGCTGTTCCCGATTTACCCAGTGAATGAACTTGGAAAGTTCGTCCAGAAAGCTAGGGGAGCTTGTTTTTGCCCTTTCTCTCTCTGAGCTGATAGTAAGGTTTATAGGCCTTATCTCCATAGCTCTAAGGTCCTCTGGGCTATTTCCTTGGTGGCGGAAAAGGCGTTTAGGTTTGCCTCATAACTTCTAACTGCGGTTATCATGTCTACCATTTCCTTTACAAGCTCCACGTTGGACTTTTGTACATAGCCTTCCTGGTTTGCCCTTGGGTTTGTGGGGTCGTAGACCAATCTAAAGGGTTCGTTGGATTGCCGGATTTCCACCACCCTTACGGGCACCTCTCCCTTGGATAGATTTTTGGGGTCCTCAAGGGCTTGAAAAACAACCTCCAGCTTTCTGAAGGGTTCGCCGTTTGCCCTATAAGATTCGTAGTTGGCCAAGTTGGAGGCTATCACGTTCATCCTCACCCTCTGGGCATACATACCGCTGGCGGATATGTTAAAGGCACGGAAAAGGTCGTTCATTGCCTACCCTCCTTTATTATGCTGTTTAACTCATCCACACTGCCCCTTATCATCCTCATGTATGCTTCGTAAGCGAGCCTGTTTTGGGTGAGCTTTGCCATCTCCTCCTCAAGGCTAACATTGTTAAAATCGTTACCCACGAGCCTTCTTTGGACTTCTACCACCTTAAACCCCTCTCCACTTTTTGGGTTTATATGTTTTTCCCTCGTGATTTTTAGCTTGCCTACGCTTTCTTCCTCCATGACCACGTCCTTTGCCCTGTAGTTGGGTGTGTCCGCGTTGGCTATGTTGCTCAGGATCACCTTGTGCCTTTTCCATACAAAGTTCAGGTGTGGCAGGACCTTGTCAATGCCCCTAAAAATATCCATATCATCCTCCCCAGAGGCTAACTATAAGCCTACCTAATATATTATCTGTTTTTTCAGCCCTTTTGACAACCCATTGGAGGGTTTCCTCATCCTTGGTTAAACCGCTCAGCCTTGCCAGCCTAAGGGCGGTAAGCCAATACAGATTATCTTCCTCACCCGATCTCTCCAAATAGCCTTTGTAAAATTCCTTAGCCTTTGTGAAGTTTCCCAGGGAGTAGTAATAATCTCCAAGCTCAAGAAGGGCGGTGGGTATGTATCCCTTCAGTCTTTGGGATTTTTCTAAGTCTTTGGTTTGCAAAGCTGTCTCAAGAAGTTTTTTGTTATCGGAGAAAAAGCCCAGGAGAAAGAGTGCCTCAGTGTGATCCTCTCCAGTAAGCTGGTCTTTGACCTTACTCAAGAGCTCCACCCCTTCCTTTTCCTTACCAGTTAGCAAAATTTCCTGTGCCCTTAGAAAGCTCTTTGTGGGTTCCCCAACCACATCTAAAAGCCCCACATAATCCAGCTTGCCCCTGTAAAGGGAACCCCTCAGCAGTGCGGAAGCGTCAAAGAGGGTTAGGAAGTTCCTTTCATTGACCTTGTATAGGGCTTCAACAAACTCAAAATCCTTGTCTTCATAAGGGTTTAGCCTCCTGTATTGAGCCTCCAAACTCTTATAAAAAGGTTCCATGTTTATTTTTATGTCCTCCACCGTTAGATAGTTCTCCCTTGAGACCTTTGCCCTTTTCAAAAGCTCCACGTCCATAGGCTTTTTGTCCTTTAAAGAGTAATAATAGACACCCAGCAGGGAGGTTAATCCGTAGCTTTTGGTGTAATCAATCCAGGCTATTTTCAAGAGTAACGGTTTGTACCAACTGAGTTTGTATTTATCAATGAAATCCTCATAAAACCAGAGCTGTGATAGCGCAAGCCTTAGGGTCAGGTCAGTGAAGGGGTCCCTATCTTTCATAAGCTCTTGCAGTCTCTCCATAGCCTCAGAGTAGTTTTTGTTGTCCAGGTTTATAAAAAGCAAGAAATAGTTACTTTTGTCTGCATACCTCCTGTACAAGTCCTTCCTTCGCAGTAGCTCAAAGTAAAAGAGGCTATTTCTCCAGTCTTGGAGCATGTAATAGGACAAGGCTAACCTGTATAAGAAATGAGGGTCCTCTTCCAAGTTTCTGTTCTGGGCCCTTGCCTGTGTCAGCTCATAGAGGGCTTCTTTAAACTTACCCTGGTTGTAAAAGTAATACCCTCTTATGAGGGAAAGCATGGAGGGGTCCACACCCTCTTCCGATGCCCTAAGGTTCTCTAAAAGCTCTATGTTTTTTGTGCCTCCTTCCAAGGCGTCCGCATACAAAAACTTCACCAAATACTTTTTCTGATCGCTGTTTTTGTATAGACTAAGGTAGATCTCCTTGGCTTTGGAGTACTCTTCCAAAAGTAGATATATGTCTCCCAAAAATTCTTTTTGAAGGTCCCTATAGTTTGGTCTTTTAAAGTAATAGGGATACATGTTCAAAAAGGCGATGGCGGAGAGAAGACCCCTTTTGTCAGTCTTTGAGTAGGCAAGAAGGGCGTATGCCCTTCCGAGCCAAAGATAGGCAAGCTCTCCATAATAACCGTTTCTATCCAAGTTAAAGGCACTTGTTAGATCCCTTATCGCATCTTCATAGTTGCGATTTTCCAAGTTTATGTAGCCACTGTAAAACTTTCTTTGGGCTAAAGCGGTGTTTTCGGAGAGCCTTTCTTGGGAAAAGGAAAGCAGTAGGCTAAAAATGACCAGTAGCAGTTTAGCCCACAGCCACCGATAACCTTTCCAGCCAACCCTTTCTGTAGCTGTCAAAGTTCCCCTCCTCTATTGCCCTTCTTGCACCCTCCATAAGCCTGTGGTAGAAGTGGAGGTTGTGGATAGTGTTTAAAATGTAGGCGGAGATCTCTTCTGCGTGGAAAAGATGCCTCAGGTAAGCCCGGGAGAAGTTCTGGCAGGTATAACAGTCGCACTCTGGGTCCGGTGGAGAAAAGTCCTTTTTGTAAATTTCCTTTCTTATGTTCAGCTTTCCTTGGGAGGTAAATAGGGTACCCGTGCGTGCCATACGGGTGGGTGCCACGCAGTCAAACATATCAACGCCCACCCCTATAGCCATCAAAAGGTCCTCAGGCATACCTACCCCCATTAAGTAGCGTGGCTTTTCCCAAGGAAGTTCCTCGCAAACCAGCTGTGCCATCTCTATCATAATTTCTTTTGGCTCTCCTACCGACAGACCCCCTATGGCATACCCAAAAAGGTCCCTCTCCATAGTCCTCAAGGCGGACTCTCTTCTTAGGTCCTCAAAGAAAGCGCCCTGAACTATACCAAAGAGCACCTGATCCTCCCTCGTCTTTGCCTTTATGGACCTGTCAAGCCATCTCAGCGTCCTCTCTAAGGCGGACTTGGCGTAGGCGTAGGTGGTAGGGTACTCCACGCACTCATCCAAGGGCATGATTATATCCGAGCCAAATATTTCCTGAGCCTTTATCACAAACTCGGGCGTAAAAAAGTGGGTGTCCCCCGCCAGATGGTCTTTAAAGTACACGCCGTCCTCTTCCACCTTTACCTTGGACCTTCCGTCCTTTAGCCGATCCTTAGAGAGAGAAAATACCTGAAAGCCTCCACTGTCTGTAAGGATGGGCTTTTTCCAGCCTATGAAGTTATGCAATCCTCCCGCGCTCTCTATCACTTCAAGTCCGGGGCGGAGGTAAAGGTGGTAGGTGTTTCCCAAGATTATTTGGGTGCCAATATCTTCCAAAAGCTTGTGGATCATAGCCTTCACGGTTCCCTGAGTGCCCACGGGCATAAACACGGGCGTTTCTATTACTCCATGAGGTGTATAAAGCCTTCCCCTCCTTGCCTTTCCGTCCGCCTTTAAAACCTCAAACTTAAACATCAAAACATTCCGCCGTTTACGTGTATGATCTCCCCTGTTATGTAATCTGCCATAGGAGAGCACAGGAAGGCTACCACACCTGCCACATCCTCCGGCTTTCCAAACCTCTGCAAGGGTATGCTTTTAAGATACTCTTTTCTTATATCCTCCGAGAGCACTGCGGTCATGTCCGTCTCTATGAACCCTGGTGCGATGGCGTTGACCGTTATGTTTCTACTTGCCAGCTCCTTTGCCAAGCTCTTGGTAAAGCCCAAAAGGGCAGACTTGGTGGCAGAGTAATTGACCTGACCCACATTACCCATAAAGCCCACCACGGAGGAGATGTTTATTATTCGCCCCCAGCGTTTTTTCAGCATGCCCTTTACCACCATGGAAGTTAGCAAAAAGGTCCCCGTAAGGTTTACCTTAATCACCTCCTCCCAATCCTCCAGGGACATCCTTATAAAGAGCTTGTCCTTTGTAATGCCTGCGTTGTTGATGAGGATATCCACAGGACCCACTTCCTTTTCAATCCTCTCGTAGGCAGACCTTATAGAATCGGGGTCCGAAAGGTCCATGGCAACGCCGATGGCGCTATCCGAGATAGATTTGGCGACCTGTTGAGCCCTCTCCTCATCCCTGCCGGTAATCACCACAAAGGCACCCGCCTTAGCCAAATACTCCGCTATGGCCCTTCCTATGCCTCGGGTGGAGCCGGTAATGAGGGCTTTTTTGTCCGATAGGTCTATGCAAAGCATGAAAAAATTATAATTCCTTGAGCTCCTCCCGGGTGATGTATTTTTGAACTCTTTCTATGCGCAAGCATTTGCCCGAGCTTTCATCTATCTCCGCCAAAATGCCGTTAAAGACCACATCTTCTTTCTCTTCCACCTCAAACCTCTGGGGCAGTCCTGTAAGGAATTTCCTTATCACATCCTCCGACTTCATGCCTATGGCAGAATACCAGCACCCAGACATGCCCACATCGCTAACATAGCCTGTGCCCTTCTTTAGTATGACCTGGTCTGCGGTGGGCACATGGGTGTGAGTTCCATAAACCAAGCTTGCCCTTCCGTCTACGTATATGCCAAAGGCAGTCTTTTCGGAGGTTGCCTCCGCGTGAAAATCCACCAGAATTATAGGCGTTTCTTCTCTTATTTCTTCGTATATCCTATCAAAGGTTGAAAAGGGATTTTCCAAGTTTGGGTCCATAAAGACCCTTCCCATAAGGTTTATCACCGCAAACTTTACACCCTTCTTTTCGTAAATACCATAACCTCTTCCTGGTACTCCCTCTGGGTAGTTGGCAGGTCTCAAAAGGTCGGGTGTGTTTATAAACTCCAAAACTTCCTTTTTGTCCCATATGTGGTTGCCAGAGGTCATCACATCCACACCGATGGCTTTTAGCTCCTCATAGACCTTTCTGTTTATGCCAAAGCCTCCTGCGGAGTTCTCCACATTAACCACCAGCGCATCAAAAGCACCTGGGTTGGATATGGCGTAGTATTTGAGGGCTTTTCTTCCGGGTTTCCCTATTATGTCTCCTACGATCAAGAATTTCATGAAGGCTATTATAATGCGGGTGGAGGGAGTTGAACCCTCACGGGCGTAAGCCCACGGGATCCTGAGTCCCGCGCGTCTGCCAATTCCGCCACACCCGCTCTATCTTGTATTATATTTTATATTAAGCAGGAGGCGAAGATGATTCCGATTGAAAAAAACGGCAATGTACAGGACGAGTTTATTGAGGAGCTGAAGAGAAAGAACGCCACCGTGACGGTCTTTTTAACAAGGGGAAACAGAATAACCGGCAAGATTATCAACCATGACAAATACACGGTGCTTTTAGAAGTGGAAGGAGAGCAAAACTTGATTTACAAACACGCCATAAGCACCATAGTAGTCGGTGGGTGAATGAAAGCAATACTGGTATTTCTTCTTTCCTCAGAAACAAAAGAAGAGTTTAAGGAATATTTAGAGGAACTAAAGGAGCTGGTAAGGGCTGTAGGTGGTAAAGTTTTGGGTTACATCTATCAAAGAAGGCACTCTCCGGACCCAAGGTATTACATAGGTGCAGGAAAGGCTCAGGAACTAAAGGAAATTATCAATGGAACCGGTGCGGATTGCGTGGTCTTTGACAGCTTTTTGTCTCCTTCTCAGGTGGCAAACTTGGAGGAACTTCTAAAGGTAAAGGTCTTTGACAGGGCGGACTTGGTGCTTGAGATCTTCTCAAGAAGAGTAAGGAGCAAGACCGCCAAGCTTCAGGTGGAACTTGCAAGGCTCACCCATGAACTTCCAAGACTTTATGGAAGGGGAAAAGAGCTCTCCCGTCTGGGTGGTAAAGTGGGTACAAGAGGTCCCGGTGAGCAAGAGGTAGAGATCAAAAGAAGGGCAATAAAGAGAAAGATAGAGCAAATAAAACAAGAGCTTGAAGAAGTAAAAAGACAGAGAAGGGAGCAAAGGAAACGCAGAGAAAGACCGCTTGGAGATACAAAGGTGGTTAAGGTTGCACTGGTGGGCTACACCAACGTAGGAAAATCCAGTTTAATGCAGGCTTTGACCGGAAGGGAAACCTACATACAAGACATGCCCTTTGCTACCTTAGACACAAAAACCTCCGCCAAATTTCTTTTCCCAGACATCAAAATACTCATCACAGACACGGTAGGATTTATAAGAAAACTACCCCCAGAGCTCATAGAATCCTTTAAGGCAACCTTGGAGGAGGTCCAAGAGGCGGACATACTTTTGCATGTGATAGACATCTCGGACCCAAAGTGGTTGGAAAAGGTAAAAGTGGTGCAGGGTATTCTTAGGGAGCTCTCCGCGGAGGACAAGCCCACCATATACGTCTTTAACAAGGCGGACAAGGTGGTAAGCAAGGAGGAGGACATAAAGCTCTTGACGGAGCCTGCCTTTTTGGAGGGTAGGTCTGTGGTGATCTCCAGCAAGCTTGGGTGGGGGCTTGGAGAACTTTTAAAGGCCATAAGGGAAAAGGTGGAAGAACTGGCGGGAGCGAGCCTATGAACTTGGTGATTTTAGGTGCCCAGTGGGGCGATGAGGGAAAGGGAAAGGTGGTTGCTTTGCTTTCAGAAAATTATGAAGTGGTGGTACGCTACCAAGGGGGTAGCAACGCGGGGCACACAGTAGTCATAAACGGAGAAAAGTACATCCTGCATCTACTTCCCACGGGCATACTGCACCCTCACACAGTGGGCGTCATAGCCCAAGGTATGGTGGTTGATTTGGAGCTCTTGGTAAAGGAGATCAAAGATATAGAGAGTAAAGGGCTAAGGGTAAGAGACAGGCTATTCATAAGCGACAGGGCACACCTGGTGCTTCCCTATCACAAGATTTTGGATTCTCTTCTGGAGAGAAAAGGGAAAATCGGCACCACTTTGAGGGGCATAGGTCCCGCTTACATGCTAAAGTACGCAAGGAAGGGCATAAGGGTCTGCGACCTTTGGGACAAGGACCGCTTTTACTCTTTGGTAAAGGACAACTTGGAGTTTGTGGAAGAGCTCTGTAAGAAGGTCTACTGCGAGAACTTTGAACTAGAGATAGAAGAGGTAATAGATCGTAGTCTTGAAAATTTTGAGGAGGTCAAAGATTGTGTAATAGACACATCCCAGTATCTCCTTGAAAAGCGAGAAGGCATCCTCTTTGAAGGTGCCCAGGGAACCCTTTTGGATGTGGATATTGGAACGTACCCTTACGTGACCTCCTCCAACTCCTCCGCTTTGGGACTATCTGCGGGAACGGGACTACCACCAAAGTTTTTCTCCAACGCCAAATTTTACGGAGTTTCCAAGGCTTATGCCACAAGGGTAGGAGAGGGTCCCTTTCCCACCGAACTGAAGGACTCCACAGGGGAGCTGTTGAGGGAAAGGGGTGGTGAGTACGGTTCCACCACCGGAAGACCAAGAAGGTGTGGTTGGTTGGACTTGGTAGCCCTAAAGCATGCGGTCAGGCTAAACGGCCTGGACGGCATAATCCTTACAAAGCTGGATGTTTTGGATGCCTTTGAGGAGATAAAGGTTTGCGTTGCGTACCAGCTGGAGGATAGAATAATAGAAAACTTCCCTGCCAGCCTTACACTCTTGGAAAAGGTCAAGCCCGTTTATAAAAGCTTTGAAGGCTGGAAAGAGAGCACATACGGTGCGGTGGATAGAAGGGAGATCCCAAAAAAGGCTTGGGATTACATAAACTTCATCCAAGAGTACGTGGGTGTGCCGGTGGTCATGCTATCCACAAGCCCAGAAAAGGATAAGTACCTCTGGTTGGAAGAAGAGAGCTATGAAGGTGCAAATATTGGTTAATGGGAAGGAGGTAAAGCTTAAGGACTTCCCAAAGAGGGCTCTTTACAACGTGGTCCTTGGCTTTTTGAAAAGCCTAAAGCTGGAGGAGGAGCCAAAGGAAGTGGTTTTGAAGCTTGAGGTGGAAGAAGAAAAAACGTAGTGATAGCTGATTTGAAGAAAAGAAGTATCCAAGAAATCCTTGAATTTCTTGTGGAAGAAGAAGATCGTTTGGACAGATTTTTGGCGAGGTCTTATCCGGACTTTTCAAGAAGCTATCTGCAGAGGCTAATAGAGGAAGGGTATGTTTTGGTGGAGAACCAAGTTATCACGAAACCCTCAAAAAGGCTAAAGCCGGGGGAAAAAGTTTTACTCTTGGTGCCAGAGCCAGAGCCCTTGGAAATCCCTCCCGAAAACATTCCCATAAGGATAGTCTATGAAGATGCCCATCTTTTGGTGGTTGTCAAGCCCTGTGGTATGGTTGTGCATCCTTCGCCCGGCTATACTACTGGAACCCTTGTGAATGCCCTTCTCTATCATGTAAAGGACCTTTCTTCCATTGGTGGTGTAGAAAGACCGGGGATAGTCCACAGGTTGGACAAGGATACCATGGGGCTTATGGTGGTGGCAAAGAGCGACCAAGTGCACAGAAGTTTGGCGGAGCAGTTCAAAGAAAGAAAGGTCTTTAAGCTTTACAGGGCAATAGTTCAAGGGATAGTAAGCTGGGAACACAAAGTGGTGGAAAGTAGCATAGGAAGGCATCCCATAGACAGAAAAAAATTTGCGATAGTGGAAGGCGGAAAGTATGCCAAGAGTGAGTTTTTCGTAAAGGAAAGGTTTCCCAAACACAATGCCACCCTTCTTGAGGTGAGACTCCACACGGGAAGAACTCACCAAATCAGGGTGCATGTTTCTGCCCTTGGGCATCCCATACTGGGAGACAGAACTTACGGTTTTAAACCGGCGAGTGTCTCAAGGGAAATCCTTGAGTTGATGGGAAACTGCCATATGCTTTTGAGCTACAAACTTGGCTTTTTCCATCCGGTAGATAATAAATGGCTTGAGTTTGAGGTGGAGGATGTGGAGCCTTTCAGTAAAGTGCTCAACTACTTAAGAGCTTCCTAAAGAGTGCCCTAAGGCGGTTTATACTACCCTCTCCACCCAGTTCAGCCTT
>Ga0079998_114327_pt1 | contig 11955 bp, 18 predicted proteins | sample PerSpoBPS_BMetaG_FD_69201 | JGI IMG/M metagenome (GOLD analysis project Ga0079998, IMG submission 69201) | Thermal spring microbial communities from Yellowstone National Park, Wyoming, USA - Perpetual Spouter B (PS_B) MetaG (SPADES assembly)... | ecosystem: Environmental > Aquatic > Thermal... | reverse complement strand
ACCGCCAAGAGAATGGACCTGCCGGTGCTTTTTGCCCTTGAGGGAGGCTACAACCTAAAAGCTTTAGGAGAATGTGCTGCAATAACCATTGAAAAAATGCTGGAGGCTTGAATGCTAAAAATGGTAGTGCACTTTTGATAATAGTTTATAAATACACTTAGTATTCCAAAGAAAACTCTTGCTAACCATTAACCAGTCCAGTCTATGGATGCAAAAAGTTGACATCTCCCATGCAGTTATTGGATGATTACAATCGTGTTTTTGAGGGAGAATATATCTACCTTGTCTATTGCTCAAGCCTAAGCTGAAAGGGTGTTCCAACAAGATATTCTTAGAAAAATTTCATGGAAAAAAATCATAAAGAAAGACTTTCTTAAAGGATTGCTCGGTGGTTCTGTTGGCTAAGTGCCTTTCCTTTGGCACTTCATCCACTTCCACAAAGTAAAGACAGTTGGTAACACACTTGGAAACGCAGGAGGGAAGTAGTCCCTTTTCTAACCTCTTATAACAGTAATCGCACTTTTCCACCTTCATGGTGTTTGGATTAAAGGCTATGGCACCATAAGGACAGGCTATAATGCATGCTTTACATCCTATACACCTAATCTCATCCACATAAACCACACCGTCCTGCCTCTTTCTCATGGCGTAGGTTGGACAGGCAAAAACGCAGGGTGCGGGCTCACAGTGAAAGCAGTTCATAGGCAGAAAAAAGCCCGAGTGCTGATCTCCCACACCTTCCACCCGCAAAACCCTCATAGGTCTTATTCCAAAAACCTCCAATCCCTTTTCCTGAACACAGGCAACCTCGCAGGAAAGACACCCAATACATCTATCCACATCTATAAGCATTACAGGTTTTCCCATACCACCATTATAGGAGTTTGTCAAGTCCTCCTAATATGACCTAAATCATGCTTTCATTTTCTGCTTTCTCTTGCTTCCCTATGGACTTAATCCCTTAACCTGTCCCTTACTTCCTTCTATCTTTGCCCTTTTCTTCTCTTGTCCTTGTGTTATCTTATTCCTGTGGGTTATATCACCTATAACATTAATGAACTAAACCCTGACCTTCTGGATGTCCTCTCGGACTGGGAAGGTGGGCGTGATATGAGAAATTCCCATAATGCCTTAGAGTTGGCTAAGTTATATGTCCTTTGGTATTTCCAAAAGCTTAACCGCCTTCCTGTTCTCTCCTCCTCTGGAAAGGCAATCGTAAGCATGCCAAAGCTTCGCTATTTCTGTAGGGATTATTACGCTTGGCTAAAGCATCTGGAAATCCCAAAGCTTAACTGGGTTCTTATCACCTTAACCTTAAGTAGGGATATATCTATTCAGGATGCTTGGGCTTATATTGGAACTTGGCTTTCGGACTTCCTCCGCCGTTTCCGTGTCTATCTAAAAAAGAAATATGGAATGGAACAGTTCCCTTATTTTGCTGTTTTGGAAAGCCATCAGGATGACTACCCTCATATTCACCTTCTCGTTTCTTTTCCGTTTGTGAAGGTAGAAAAGATTTACAAATGGTGGAAGGATACAAGGACAGGAAAAAATCTCTCCGCCTTTCAAGGAGTGGATGTCCAGTTTATAGGAAGGGATACAGAAAAGATAAAGGCTTACCTTCTAAAATATCTGGTAAAGTCCCACCATAAATATTGGTCTTTTTCCATTTCCTCGGATGGACAGGTTCGGGTTCGCCTTTCTACCCTCCTTATGTGGTATTTCAGGGTTCGCCTTTTCTTCATGTCAAGGCTTTTAAGGAGAGTTGCCCTTCAGACTTCCCAAGCTTCCCTCTATGGCTTTGTCCCTATCTCCGCCCTCTACAGGGCTTATTACAAGCCTTTGGGTATAGCCTTTCCTGAGTTTTACAGGTGCTTTTATAATTGCGGTGCCTTAGAGAAGGACGGATTACTCTTCTCCCTGTCTAAGGTCTTTAGGAATATGTAGTCCTAAACCTTAGCATTAAGTTAAAAACACTTCCCACTTTAACCCTCTCCCTTTTCCTAACTTTTGCCTATTCTCCAGCTATCTTTAAACTTAAAAAGCTTGGGTTTTTTCTTCCCTTTTTCCCATCTCTTACATTGAATAATGAAATCCTTAACAGGGGGTGCAATATGGAAAACTTTGGGTCTCCTATCAAGCTTCAGGTTCTCCTTGTGGAGAAAAGGAGAACTTGGGAAAAGAATGGTCGTCAGGGTGCCATCTATCAGCTTTACGGTAGGTTAAGAAATGAAAAGCCTGAGTTCCCTTTGTATCTCGTGGTTTCTGCTCCTGCTAACCTTCCAATCTCTCCAGGGCTTGTTATTGATGTCCCTATCTCAGGCTTGACCATTTCCTTAGGTGATACCTTCCCATCGGTGGGTGGATTTTCTGCCTTTGAGGACTTCTCTTCTCCCATTCCCGTGGTGGATGATAAGAAAGGGACTAAGTGATGGATATAGTGGCTCAGATAGTTTCCGCCTTCTCTACTGCTTTCACTGGAACCGTGCCCTTCTTTACTGGTGTTTTCTTCTTTATCTGGGTGCTTACCATTCCCATATGGATTTTAAAAAAGCTATGAGGTGGAAACCATGGCAAAGAAAAAGATTAAGGACTTCTTCAAATACTACTCCTCACCCTATGCCTTCCTTTCCCTCTTCAAAGATGATAAAGCCCACATTAAAAAAGTCGTTCTTGCCTTCTTGGATGAGGTGGAAAGGCTTCCTTTCCCTATAGACTGGTCTAAGGGTAAAGAGGACAGCTATTACTGGCATTCCGTTTATGATGTTGTCCTTAAACACTATGAAAGCCAATTAACCAATCAATAAACCAATTAATCAATCAGTCCCAAACCCAAAAACCCTTAAAGGAGGTGGTATCATGAGGAAACTTTTTAGCTTGGCAGTTGTTTCTGGCTTGGCTTTGCTTGCTTCTTCTGGTTTTGCCCATGCTGGAATACTTGAGGATGCAATGGATGCGGTAAATAGCCTTGTGGCTGGTATCCAAGGGCTTCTCTCTGCGGTTGCTTCCATCCTGATATTCTTCCTCACCTACAAGGTAATAAAGAAGGCTCTAAACAGGGCATAATGCTACGCCTTCCTATTCTCCTTTTCCTCTTGGTAATTCTGGCGGGTTCCTTGCCCGCCTTTTCAAGAACATGCTGTTATCCTGCCCATTTTGACCCTTCTCCTCCTTATGCTGAACTCGGTTGTGTTTGCATTCATGCCTATGATAATGTCCGTGTGCAATTTGTATATGACCCTTCAGACCCTTTTTTTGATTATGAGTTTCCTTTTTGTTCTTCAATGTTTGCCTCTTGTGAGGATGTCTTTTTGAATTGTCGGGTTTCTGACTCTGGTGTTATTGATTGTTTTTCCTCTTCTTCCTCTGAGGATGGTTCTCCTTCTTTTTCCTGTTCTTCCTTTCCCTGCTTCCTTGATTATATTCCTGATTTTGGCGGTTCAGGTTCAGGTTCAGGTTCAGGTTCCGCCTGTCAGTCCGTTAATAACCTTATAGACACTTTTCAGGGTGTAAAGGAAGGCTTTTTGAAGGTTTTCATTGGTTCCTCTTTTGCCTTTGGTCTTTTGGGAGGTGCTTATGCGGTTCTTAGGGTTGTTTTTTAGTTTGTTAGCCTTTGCCTTTGCCCAATCCCAGTGTGAATGTCTGGAGTATGTTAATGCCCTCAATCAGTTAAACCAAACTATACAGGAGTTTAAATCGGACTTCCTTAAGATGGTCTTAGGTCTTTCCACAGTTCTTGGAACCTTCTCCGCCATTTTGTTAGGTAAAGCCCTTAAGAGGTCTTCAAAATGAAGGCAGTTATTGCTTTCCTTCTTTTCCTCCTTTCCTCCTATTCAGCCCTTGCCTTAACCTGTCAGTTTGAGAACACTGGACAGGGTCAGGCTTGCGTTTGTAGGGAAAGGAATTCAGTCTTTATAGTTGATGACTCTTATTGTTCCTCTTCCTGTTCCTGTCCCTCTGTTTCTCAGGTTCTGGAAGACTTTATAAACTCTGCTAAGAACACTGACCTTTTCCTTTTCCTTTCCTCCTTCCGTTTGAATGTTGAGGATAACCCTCCACCGCCCATTGAGGTTAATCTCCCTCCCTTCATCCATACCACCATTGATATAGCAAATCACCCTCTTATGCGTTTGCTTTTGATGTCTCTTAAAACCGCTTGGATTATCTTCGCCACAATCCTTAGCTACTTTATCATCTTCCGTAGGTAGCTATGCGGTGGGTTCTCCTTCTCTTTCTCTTTGGTTTGGGCTTTCCTGCTTCCGTGGTCTATACCGCTAAACTTCAGATGCCTAAGGCGGATAACTGTTGCACCATTCAGTATTTAGAGTATCTTTATGAAAGGTCTCAGTCCTTTTCAAATAGCTTGGAAATTCTGGAAAGGATGTGGGCTAATTCTCCTGATGTTGATTATGGAAAGCTGGACAATTTCCGTATAAAAAAACAAGCTTACCAGTCTGCCCTCTTTGAGTTTGCCTCTGCCAAAAATGCCTATATAGACTTTATCCAAAATCCTCGTTCTTATTCTACCTTTCACCCTGCCATGGATATGCAAAGCAAGCTAAGGGCTTTGGTTATCCGCCAGTTAGAACTCAAGCAAAGTATAGAGGTAGTAGTTCCTGCCCTGAGGGAGTTATACCCTGACCTTTTTTATTTAAAGAACTCTGCTAATAACACAAGGCTTTTTAACCGCCTCCTCTCTGGTCTTCTCTCTTCCGTTTCTGAGATTACTAAGCTTGGTTTCCGTGTGCTTTTTAACCCGCTTTTTGAGTTTGGTTATGTTAATCTCGTAGAGGAACAAACCCTTTTAATCCGTCGCCTTTTATACCTTCAGTGGAGAAGTGTTAATCATTCAGGGCTTGGTGTTGGGCTTATCATTCCCAATGGTTTTAGCCCTTCCCTTTTGCCTGACCTTTCTAACCTGCCTGAGATTGGTCAGCCTTGCCCTCCTGTTCCTCGCCTTGCTGGTTCTACCTGTTATAATATTTACGCTGTATGTGAAAGAGGTCGTTTAGTAGGTTATAACATTGTCGCAAATTCTGACTGGTCGCCTTACTATTGGGATGTTAATCCTTTTGACCCTTATCGTTCTGGCTATCTTCTTCCTATTCCTCAGGGTGTTTCTGGAGACCCTCCTGCAGGTCTGGGTGGAGTTTTAGCTGGTTATTACTATCAATATGCCTCTGCTTCTTTTCCACTTCCTTTTTTTAGTGGTGCTCCCGTTAAATATGAAGGGACTGGTTATGCCCTTTATACTTCTCGCCTTGTTTCCACTTGGTATTGTGATCCAGCAATGGATGATTATTTAAGTGTTTGTCGTAATTGGGATACAAGGGATGCAAGATGTGATTATATCCCTCCGCATGATTGTGGAGAGTGGCATTATACTTATGACCCTTGCGTTGTTTGTTCTTGTGATGTTCAAATTCATTATGTAGTTGATAACTGCTTTCACTCTCGGGTTCCAGAGGGCTATACTGGAAGTTGTTCATGCCGTCGGGTTTGTGAGTTTGACCCTGCAAATCCTGCCACCCATCCTAAAACTATTACCCTCCCTATGCCTAATATTCCTCGTATTTATCCTCCTAACTCTTCTCCTTCAGTTCCTGAATATGACCCTCTTCCTCCTAACTTTGATGATTTAACAGATGATGAGAAAGGAGAGATCTGTCGGACTGTCTCTCGGGCTTTGCCTCTCCGTGATCTTTCTCCTTACTTGAACCCTTTTCCTCTTCCTCTGGGAGATTTTCCACAGGTTGAGGTTTCTCCTGACCTTCTCCCTCAGCTTGACCCTGATACTTTAATCCAGCCTCTCCCTATGCCTGCTCCTCAGCGTTTTATTGTCCGCCCTTCTACTCCTTCGCCTTCTCGGTGTTCTCCTTATGTCTCTCCTGATATTATTCCCGTTCCTGAGGTTGAGGTTGTTGTTGAAATCTCTCCTGAAGAGGAACTTATTCCTGCCATTAACTGGCTTCTAACCCAAGAGGTCGTTACTGTGGTTAGTTTGACTAATACCCTTGAGGATGCCCTTCCTAACCGTGATAAGTGTAAGGAACAGGAACAAATGCTTTATGCTAATTTTGACGGACTAAGGGACTTAATCTTTTACTCTTTCGTCGGGCTTGCTTCCATCTTTGGCTTTATCTCTGCCCTTTTGGTGTCTATGTCAATCTTTGAACTTTGGCAAAATATCCCAATAAGGAGGGTTTAGCCATGTGTATGTTTTACTGTTCTTTTGTCCTTATCCTTCAGGGCATTTTTTCCTTTGTCCTTTCCCTGCTTTCCGCTTTGTCTATCCCTATATCTCCTCTGGCTTCCCTTACCATTGATAACTGGTTTTTGGCTAACTCTGGAATTCCTCAGGCTATAGGCATATTGGGAACCGCCCTAACCATTAAGTTTGTCCTTAACCTTATTCCCTTCTTCAGGGTCTAAGCCATGGCTATAGTGTTTATAACAGGTAGCCCTGGAGCTGGTAAGTCCTACTATGCGGTTAAAAGGATTGTTGAAGACCTGAAAAAGGACACTAACCTTGTTGTTTCTAACATTGACGGCTTGGACAGGGCTAAGCTTTCCTTTTATCTTGGGAAAGAAGTTAATAACCTTTGGACTTTGGACGAGTTCCTCGCTACTGCCCTCTCCTTTTGCAATATGCATTACGATGGCAATTACAGGAATGCCTTCCTGACTATTCTTAATGTGGATTACTGGAAGAGGTTCATACTTCCCAAGCTTTTCGGTGAGTTGGGCTATAGAAAGGTTATCTTCTATCTGGACGAGTTCCAGTCCATCATTGACGAGGACACAGAACTAACCCAGCTTCAGAAGTTCTTCTTTGACTATCACAGACACTTAGGACTTGACTTCTTCATCATCACCCAAAGCATTCAGAGGATGAACAAAGCTATAAGAAACCTTGTTGAGATTGAACTCCGCCTTATTAACCTTCGTATCTTTGGCATTTCCAATATGGCAGTTTTGAAGACCATAATCGGTGGCGTTCCTGTCAAAAAAAGCATTGTTAAGTATGACCCTAAAATCTTTGCCCTTTATCGTTCCGCCCTCGTGGAACATATGAAAGGAGTTAAAGGTAAGCCTCCCGTTATCCTTTTCGTTGCCTTTGCGGTTGCCCTCTTTGCTATTATTCAGCTTGGTTCCTATGTTAAAGCCCACGGTGGCATAATTCCCAAGCCTAATGTTTCCCAATCTCAGGAGAAAGAAGTAAAGAATGAAAAAAGACCTTCTTTCTTTGGTTCTCCTCCTTCTTCTGGTTCCTCTGGGTTCTCCTCTCCTTCCTCCGTTTCTGGTTCCTCTCCCTCCTATTCCTACCCTTCCTCTTATCCTTCCGTTTCCTCTGGGTCTTCTTCTGTTTCCTCCTCTCCTTCTGCTTTGCCCTCTCCCTCTCCTTCCAGTGGTGGCTATGGCTATATCGTTATTGAGGTTGCCCGCCCTTCTGACCACCCGCCCGACAGTTCCGAGGATGTTTTAAAGCCCTCTGTGAAGGTTGTAGAAATCCCATAACAAGCAAGCCAAAGCCCGCCCGTTAGCCCGCCTTGAAAAAACTTTCTTTTGACTGCACGCAAGCCCTCGGACTGCCCGCAAGCTATTGGGACTGCCCGCCCGACCTTCCCACCCTCACACTTTGCTTTCCCTTTGCCCGCCACGGTTTTTTAAAAGCGAAGCGAAGCTATAATATTCCTTCGGGCGGGCAAAGGGATCTTTTTTTTCTTTTTCTTCTTATTTTTGCCTCAGTGGTTGGGAGTGGTAGAGGGTAGAGGTTGCGGGTGGGTAAATTGGCGGGTTCTTTTCTCTTTTTCTTTTTTCTCTTTCTCTTCTTTTTTCTCCTTTTTCTGGGCTTAAACTCTTGGACTACACTGTAAGCAGGGCAGGGGCGGGGCGTAAGCCCGCCTGCCTGTGGGCTTGTATTATTTATCACCTAATTTTAAACTTTGCACCTGTTGGGCACTTAAGGGTTAAAATTTTCACCCTAAGTTGAGGGTTTGCCATGGGACTGTATGATAGGGACTATATGAGGAAGGAAAGGAAGCCCTCGGAAGAGGTTCAGCATTCTAAACTGCCAGACCCTGAGAATGTTAAGAATTCTCCTCTCGTTTCTTCCTCTTCTGGGCAATCTCCTCCAGGGCAGTATAGACCTTCTCCTACTCCCTTTGCCTTTTGGCTTTGGTTGTTTGTTATGACCCTTTCTATTCTCTTCTGGGCTTTCCTTCTTTTAGTCCGCCCGTGAGAAACTAACAGGGTTCCCTCTTCAGGTATTCGTTGGCTTTCATTACGCCCTTGGTAGCCCTGTAAAGGTTAATAAGTCTGTTCAGTGTCCTAAATGGTGTTTCCTCATGCCTCCAGTTGTTTATGGTTATGGTTTTGCCTCTCTCCACTTCTCCCTTCAGCTGTTGGTATTTATAGACCCGCCCGCCTTCAGTTCGGATTTCAAGCATGCAAAGGCTTACTGTCTTATATTCAAAGTTCCTTAAGGTTTTGTCTCTAATCCCAAGTTCTCCGCACAGCCTGAGGACTTCCCTCTTCAGTTCTTCCTCTATTTCCCTGAGTTGTTCCTTTATTGCCCTTGTGTCCATTCTTTCCATTGTTCGTATGGCACAGGGTAGAGGTCTAATATATCTCCCTCTTGTGGTCTTTCTCCCGCTATCTCTATAATCTCAGGAACTCCTATCCAGTTGTGTTTTACCCTGACCCTCCAAAGGTTCGGTTCCACTTCCTCTAACACTTCAATAACCTTAGCAATCATAACCTGCTTAGCTGGGATGTGTTTAAAGTCCATCCATGCCATCTTTAACCCTCCTTTATGAAGTTTTTAACTTTTACTTTTCCCTTTCCGTTCTTTCTCCAGCTTGCCAGCCCTCGGATTTCAATTATTCCTCCCTTTCTGACTTCCTCCCGCACCGTTTCCACAAATTCCTTTATTACCCTTTCCACCGTTTCCTCTTTAATCTTCAGCCTGTCCGCTATTAACTTGGCTAAAGTTTTCCTGTTGTGTTTCATAGTTAGCCTCCCATCTGAAAGGTTCTTTATGCTTAAGGCAGTAATAAACCCATTCAATAACCTTTCCAGCAGTCTTTATTATTGCCTTCTTTTTGCTTCCGCTTTTTTCCACTTGCCTAAGGTAGTAGTCTTTAACCCTCCTGTGGTTGCTTCTTTCCCTTACCGCTTGGATTACATACATATAAAGCAGTTTTCTTATGTATTTGTTGGTGTAGCTATTGACTACATTTTTCTCCTTTTTCCCTGACTGGTATATTCTCAAGCCCAAGCCCATATAACTTTTAAAAGCCTTAACATCCTTAAACCTTTCCACATCCACATAAACACTTATGAAGTATGCTATGGTTGTTTCTGAGAACCCAAAGCTTTTAAGAATTTCCACATCTTCAGGATAGTATGCCCGTAGGAATGCGTTTATTTCCTTTTCTGTCTCCTCCAAGCTATGGACTATCTCCAGCCATATTTTCCTCTCTCTTAGAATGGTGGATAAGACTTCTGCCTTGTCCGTTAGCCTTTTCCAATCAAGGATAGCCCTTCCTTTTCTTATCTCTGACCAAAAAACTGGCTTGCTTAGTGTTTTGCTGTCTGGAAATATCGTCTCTATAAGTTGCCTTAGTCTGTTCTCTATTTGGTTTTTGACCTTTAGCAAGTGTTCCCTTTCGCTTATCAGAACCTTTAACCCGTATGCCTTTATGTCCTTGCTTGTTATTAGCCTTGCTGGTAGTCCTCGCCTTAAATACTCTGCTAAACTGACTGCGTCCGCCTTGTCTTGCTTTTTCCTTCCTTCAAGCTTTATAAATCTGTTGAAGTTCAGCCCATCCACCAAGTAAATCCTTAACCCTTCCACCCTTTCCATCAAATAGAGAATTACAGGCATTGAATAGGTTCCCGTTTGTTCAATAGCCATGCTTATCTCGTCCTTTAGATGTTTTAAAGTCAGTTCCAAAAGCCTTAGCCCTTCCGTTGTGATGTCAAAGTCTCCGCCTGTTAGCTTGGTTCCTCCGCTTGTTAAAACTGCTACACTAACCTTATTTTTACTTACATCTACACCCGCATATAGCATTTATACAGCCTCCCACTATTCTTTGAGAGGTCAGGCAAAAGCCTGCCCCATTACCACCATCAGGGATGACCGCTTTAAGCTTATTAAAGGGCTACCCACCCCCCAAGATGGAGAAAGGGATACAGGTTTAACCTGCTCCCAGTGTGTTATCAGAGGTAATGGATAGCCCTCAAATAAGCTTATAACAAAAACTGAGATTTTAAATTTCATCATGTATAAAAGAATGGTAGTTAATATATTATTAGTTATGGGAAAGGCAAAGCAAACCCTTAAGCGCTTATTCTTAATAACCTTTATTTTCCTGCTTGGTTGTGCTACTACAACAAATACAACAACAACTCCAATATTTACTCTCCTTCCGGAAAGCAAGGAAATTGAAATAGGTAAAAGTTATGTGCCAGTGTCCATAGAGGAGTTCGATGGCATATATCCCGAAAGGGAGGTCCAAAGCTACATAACTCAATTGGGCAACAGGCTAACGAGGGTTGCTTACAGAAACCTACCTTACAGATTCTACCTTGTCAATTCAGAACAGATAAACGCCTTTGCCCTTCCCGGAGGACCGGTGTTCATAACGAGGGGACTACTTTTAAAGCTTGAAAACGAAAGTCAATTGGTGGGAGTTTTAGCCCACGAGCTTGGACACATAAACGCAAGACACCACGCAAGGTTCTTAGAAAAGATGACAGCCCTCAACATACTTCTAAATGTAGGGGCAATAGTTGTGGCAGACAAACCCTACGGACAAGCCCTAATACAGTTCGGTGAAATTGGCGGGCAACTTTTGGCACTAAAGTTCAGTAGGGACCAAGAAAGAGAAGCAGACAGATTTGGTATTGAATTCACCGTCAAAAGTGGCTACGACCCAATGGGTCTGATAAAGGTCTTTGAGATGTTCGAAAGGCTTGAAAAGACAAGACCTCCCGAGTGGCTATCTACCCACCCATTGCCCGAAACAAGGATTGCAGAAAACACACAGTTTATAAACAGGCTTTCCCTCTCTGGACCTTTGATAAAGGACAGCGAAGACTTCCAAAGGGTTAGGGCACAGCTTTTAAAAACACAACCTTCTTTTGAAGAGTTTTACAGAGGGGAAAAACTCTACGAAGAAGGCAAAAGACCCTTGGCAAAGGAACACTTTACCAGGGCTATAAACCTTTGGGATAAGAACTACATGGCTATGGTCTATTTAACCTTTATAAACTTGGATGAAGGAAATATAGGCACCGCTTATAACCTTGCAACAAGAGCCCATCAGCTGGTGCCCAATGTATTTTCTACCAACTACACCCTTGGAATTGTGCATTTTAGAAGGGGAGAGCATAGAGAATCCATAAATTTCCTTGAAACAGCCCGCCAACTGATCCCAAACTACCCGGACGTGTATTACTACTTGGGAAGAAATTGGGAAGCCTTAGGGAACAGGCAGAAGGCTATAGAGAACTACAAAGTAGCCATTGAATTATCCGGCGGAAAAAGACCGTGGGAAAGGGACGCAAGGGAACGCTTGCAAAGACTTTAAGGCAAATTATAATTTAATATTATGAGAATTTTAGCTTATTTTATAACGTTAGCCTTTCTCTTGGTTGCCTGCAAAAAAGAGCACACCTTTTACGGACATCTTTATGATGCGCCCGCCTACGATTTTGAGCTTACATCCCAAGATGGTAAAAGGGTAAAACTATCGGACTATCTAAGGGAGAAAAAAATAGTGCTACTGTTTTTTGGCTATACCTTCTGTCCGGATGTATGCCCTACCGCCCTTACCACTATGGCGGAAGTGATGAAAAATCTGAATGAAAAAGAAAGAGAAAGGGTACAAGTTCTGTTCATAAGCGTAGACCCAGAGAGGGACACTCCTCAACAGTTGAAAAGCTATG
>Ga0079998_113133_pt1 | contig 11989 bp, 17 predicted proteins | sample PerSpoBPS_BMetaG_FD_69201 | JGI IMG/M metagenome (GOLD analysis project Ga0079998, IMG submission 69201) | Thermal spring microbial communities from Yellowstone National Park, Wyoming, USA - Perpetual Spouter B (PS_B) MetaG (SPADES assembly)... | ecosystem: Environmental > Aquatic > Thermal... | reverse complement strand
CCACCTCCACAACCTACTATTGCAAGAATAGAGATAACCAACAGAAAACGTAAGCTAAACTTCAACATAATTACTTCACCTCCATTTTTAGAGTCCTGGGATTCCTTGAAAAGAAAATCAAGGAACCCCTCTTAACAAATATTATAATTTATAGTCAAATTAAAAGATATTCACAATGTGGATAAAAATGTAAGAGAAGTTTTAGGTTGTCAAGATGTATTTGGTTTTTTATTAATTTTTTGTTTAAAAATAGTAGGAAGATATAAATGAAAATAGCTGGTAGGGTAGATGAATCTTCAAAGAGAAATTAATTTTAGTTCCTTAATTTTCTTAAAATCTCTGATATTAAAAGTCGATAAAGGAGAATTGTAATAAATTGCTGTAGCAGCAATAATAGAATCTCCTAATTTTGTTTTATATTTTCTTCTTAGATAACTGCAAATAGAGGCTATGTTTTCATCAACTGGGATAATAATGAACTCTTTTAAAAAATTCTTCAATTTTTAAAAGTTCTTCTTCAGTAATATTAGGGTAAGAAGTAAGCTCAATTTTTGTTATAATAGAGATCCCAAAAGTATCTTTATTTTTATATTTTTCAAAAAAGTTAACAGCTCTTGCTTCAGCTTTGAAATAATTAATAATAACATTAGTATCAATAAAGATCATCTTAAGTTAATTCTATCCCATTCTTTTCTTAAATTTTTTAGATATTTTAAAGGATCAGGTTTTTTATTTTTCCACATTCCTAAAACTTCTGTCCAAATATCTTTCTTTTTCAATTTTAATTTTTTAATTTGTGATTTTATTTTTGGCATAATTTAATTATAAATCAAAAATTATAAATTTTAATGAATGAATATAAATTTATGCTAAATTAAGCACCCCCTACTTCTTTTAAACTTGGGGAAAATCTTTCATAAATTTACTTTGAAAATTAAAAATTTTATTGTCCGACCATTCTTTATTTTTAAAAGAACATTTAATTTTTAAAAAAATTGTTAACTTGGACTATCCGGACATATGTACAAATAGTCCAGAATTAGTTTGAAAAATTTGGAAGTTTAAATTATCACCTAAGCCTTCTTTTATAAAATTCCTTTAATTTTTCGTTTATCTTCTTTAAATTTTCTAAAGATATTTCAAAATTAATTATTGTTCTTTCTGGATTAACACTACTTGGAGATTCTCCTATTTTCTTAAAATAAGCTTTAAATTCTCTATTTTTCTCAATCAACTCTAACATCACTTTATTTTCTTTATTATTCTTCATCAATTCAAATAATTCTTTATCATTTTCAGTAGTGAGTTCTTCTAAATAACAAAATCTACCTTGGGCGATATACATTTTTTATTTTGTTTGTTCGATAATGTTTTTAAATTCTGAAATTACTTCTAATACTTTCTTTCTTTTTTCTTCTATTTCATCTGTTTTGTTTAAAGAAAGTGCTTCATGTAAATTACTTAACTCCTCCTCTAGTTTAACTATTAGATATTCACAATGTTCTAAATTAAGAGCTCTCATTAATTCAAATAATAAACCTTTTGTCTTTATTTGTAAAGTAGGTCCATACTCATCCAATGTATAATAAAAGTTTTCATCTTCTTTGGGGAAAATAAACTTATCATCCAAAACAACAAAAAAAGAAATATCTGAATATTTTAAATTTGGAAAATTGATAATTTTTTCAAGAAAATTTAAAAATTCCAAAATTCCTTTCTTAATTTCTAATTTAGATAGTTCAACATTGTCATGTTGTTTTAATGATCTTTCCTTTGCTTCAGTTAAGATTTTATAAGCTTTTGAATATTTTTCTTTCATTTTTTAGTGATTTATATGATACACCTCCGAAGAGCCGGTATCTATTTTCTCACCTTTTACTATTTTTCTTAAATCTTCTCTAATTTCTTTTAATGATTTTGTTTTTATTTCTTCTTTGCCATAAAATTCTAAATAATTTTCTAATTCAAATACCAAATGAATAAAGCCTTCCCAAAAATTTAACTCTTTCTCTTTGTCTAAACCTAATCTATCTATGATTTTTTTGATTTTTGCTGTTTCTATATATGGTTCTTTATTTTTTTCGATAATTTTCACATCGTTAAATAAAATATTGTCATCCGATATAAAAGATGTAAATAAAGAAATCAAACTTTCTTTAATTTCAACAGATAATTTATTCCTTTTTTCTAATGTTTTGATAAAATCTATAAAATTTAAAAGATCATAAAAAATATATTTTTTCAAAAAATGGTAATTTTTCAAAGCTTTTTTAGGGTTGAAAGATAAGGTTTTATTTAAGCTTTGAACTAATTGATTATAAAAATTATAGTTAAGCATTTATTTGATATTCATCTTCAATAAATAAATTATAAACGAAAGAGGTATGCTATATTATGAGATATTGAAAAAAACAAGGAAAATCGTGGGTTTTAGATATATTTTAAGAAGTTATTCACAATTGAAATAAATTTAACTAAAAGTTCCTTTACCTTATAGAAAAGTAGTTATGGGTGGCAAATAAAGTCCGCTTTTAAAAATTATTATCTTTGTTTATATATAACTCATTTAATCTTTTACCAATTTCTTTTAAGCTTTGTAAATTAATTGCAAAATTAATTATTGTTCTTTCTGGATTAACACTACTTGGAGATCCCCTCAAAATAAGATTTTTGAAAATCATAACTTGTAGTTTTTAATAAATTTTCTAAAAACCCCTCTTGGACTATAAGGACATATGTTCGGATAGTACACGGTTAATATAAATTAGAATTAAAAAATGGGGCTAAATCGCCCCATTAAGAATTGTTTATTTTTGTTGTCGTTTTTTTATTTAATCTATCATAACTTTTTGATTCTTTCCATTCCCTATTTTTATTTTTATTCTACATGTCTTTAAACCTCCTCTTTTACCAAAATTTATGATGAGCATTATGATTTTCTTTCCTTTTTCTTCAAACCTTGCTGTTAATATACTATAATATAGACATTTATCATAGACACATCTTTCATAAGAGAAATTTTCTACTTTCCCTTCTGGTATAGGCATTACTGAAATTGCTTTAATTTTCCAACGTGAAGGAACTACTATATAAAAGACCCACTTTAGAGATTTATTAGTTTCAACTTTTTCTGGTGGTTCTTTGATGACAACTCTTGGTTGTTTAAATATATAGGCTATCATTTTCTCTAAAGCAATTTCTCTTCTTAAGATTTTGTCATTTTTCATTCTCCCACCCCCTTTAGAGTACATAATTTAATTTTATACCTTTAGTATTATTTAGACAAAAATTTAAAAATCTGGTATAATTTTTTAATATAGCCCCGGTAGCTCAATCGGAAGAGCAGGAGCGTTCTAAGCTCAAGGTTGGGGGTTCGAGTCCCTCCCGGGGCAAATTTTTAAACAAAATCAAGAGGGCCCCAGTAAGGGCCCTTTTGAGGAAAGGGTGGAGCCGTAATTCTTTGGCTCAACCAACCCTTTGCCAATTAAATTATAAACTAAATGTCAATTTTTAAAAATATCAACAAAGAAAAAGTCAAAATAGCAATCCTTATATTTTTAGTAGCTTTCGCCTTTTTTCAAATAGGTTTTTTATATGGAACTAAATTTTATGAACCTTGCGAAATCAAAATTTATAAGAAATAATAAAATTAATATATGGAAATAGCGGAAAAAATTTTGGACATAATTGGAAAATTTCTTTTGTTTGTAGTGATTATATGGGTTGTTGGTTATAAAATTTTTTATAAAATTTGGGAGAAAATAACAATTGCTCCATGAAACATTACAATAGATTCTTTTCAGGAATTTTAATTTTTATAGACATTTTGGCTTTCTATTTTTCAGTAATTCTTCTAGTTTTAGTGAGATATGGTTTTGATTTTTTTAATTTAGAGGTTCATTTAAAAGCATTTACTTTTATTTTGCCTTTTTGGCTTTTAGTTTTTTATTCAAACAATTTATATTCTTTCTATAGTTCTCAAAAATTTTCTGTAAGAATCATTAGAAGTTTCATTGCTGGAATAATAATTTCTGTTTTGTTCTTTTATTTTTCGACTTCTTTAAAGATTACTCCTAAGACAAATTTAGCTCTTTTTTCTTTCTTTTTCCTTTCATTATTTTTAATTTCTAGATTGGTTTTTTTAGATTATTTTTTGCCTAAAAATAAATTAAAAATTTTGTTTATAGTTCCTAAAGAATTAAAAGAAAAAATAGAAGAAGATATAAAAAACTTGGAAATTTTTGAAATTGTTGAGATTTTAGAAAAAATTCCTGATGATGAAAAATATTATCAAAATACAGACCTTATTGTAATTAGTAGAAAAATTAATGTTAATCATCAGCTTAAAAATATCATAGAAAAACTTGGCTTTAAAGTACCAATCATGGAATTAACCGATTTTTATGAAAGATACTTAAATAGAATACCTATCGAGGAAATAGATGAATACTGGATTTTAAAGGAAATAATTAACCCAGAAAATAGTTTGCAAGTTTTAATTAAAAGAATTTTGGACATAATTTTCGCTTTAATTATAGGTGTTTTAAGTTTACCGTTACTGCCTTTCATTATTTTAGGAATTTACATTAGTTCACCAGGGCCTGTTATTTTTAAACAAAAAAGAATTGGTAAAGACAATAAAGAATTTGTTTTATACAAATTTAGAACAATGAAAAATTTAAAAGATTTAGGAGTATGGGCTAAAGAAAATGATGAAAGAATATTTTTGTTCGGAAAAATTTTAAGAAGATTACATTTAGATGAAATACCTCAAATAATTAATATTTTAAAAGGAGAACTTTCCTTTATAGGACCAAGACCCGAGCAAGTTCATATTGTTCAAGAATTAGCTAAAAAAATACCATTTTTCAATATCAGACATATTATTCCACCAGGAATTACAGGCTGGGCACAAGTAAATTATAAATATGCAAGAAGCGTGGAAGAAAGCAAAATTAAATTCGAATATGATTTATATTACTTAAAAAATAGAAATATATTTTTAGACATTTTAATATTTTTCAAAACAATTTTTAATATTTAAATTTCTTCTTCGTCAGCTCTTATTTCTTCAATATAATTAACGCCTTCTAAAAGTTTTTTAAGATTAATGTCTCCTTTTGTTTTTAAGAGTAAAAATAGTTGAAATCTTTTTATTTTCATGGGAATTCTTTCTAAAAATGGTCCATATATTTCTATATCGACATTTTGGAATAATTTATTTTTATTTAATAATTCTTTAGCTTGCAACAATCTTTTATTTAATAATTCTAAGTTTCTTAAACGGGAAATCAATTTAACCACTTTATAAAAAGGTGGTAATTTTTGATTTTTTCGCTCTTCAATAATTTCTTTTAAGATTGAAAAATTCTTAATTTTTTCTAAGATTTCTTCTGGTAGATTTGAATGCAAATATAAATCTGAAGCCGAATTTTTTAAGTCGTTTAAGATTCTTAAATACTTCTCTTTTAAAAATGGATTTGAAGAATGCATCGAAAAATCAAAATTTATGAAAATTCCTGCGTCAGTTTTAGGTAAAAATGGATTAAGAATATACAAACTACCTATTAAAATATAATTTCGATAATTTTCTTTTAAAAATTTTTTAATGTCCTCTTCTTTGTTGATCATATAAACGAAATAACCTTCTTTTTCTAAGTATTTTTTTAGCCAATTAGCTCCTATTCCTTTTACTAAAAGATCGTTAGAAGCGCAATTAGGACATTTATTTTCTATTTTGTAATTTTTGAAACAAATTCGACAAAAAGCATTATTTTCATAGATATTTAAAGGATAATTACATTTAGGACATTGAAATTCATAAAAACAAACAGCGCAAATTAATCTTTTGGCTGTTAATTTTGTTGGAACAAAAATTTTCACTGTTCTATATTTTTCTAAAATTTGATTAATTTCAAAAACAGACGAAAATCTTTCAAAATTTATTTTTTCTATAGATTGAGTAATGTGAAAATCAACAATTGTTTTTAATGAAGGAAATTCATCTATTAAAATAAGTTTGGTTTTTAAGAATTTAGCAAATTTTTCTATGATGTTTATATAATTAAAATATGGGATTTTAAAAAATTCTTTGTAAAAAATATCACCTTCTTTATAAACAATAACTGCCTTTAATTTTTGCCAAGGTAAAAAGATAGAATTTTTGCTACCAATATAAACTTTCTCCTCTTTTTTCAAAATTGATTGGATAAATTCATTAAATTTCTCTTTTTTTAAATCTAAATCAAGCAAAATTAAATCATCTATTTTGTTGCTTAATTTTTCATAAAGATATTTAGCATAAGCTTCAGTTGGTGTAAGAATAAGAATTGGTTTTTCTTTAAAAATTTCATCAGTTAAATTTTTTAAATATATTTTTTTAAATTTTTCACTTTTTTCTAAAACTGGCAAAGGATAATCTTTAATTTTTTTGAAATAATTTAAGAAAAAAGAAAAAGCATGAGCTAAAGATATACCGTAATTTCTTGAAAGCCATTTAGCTAAATCTTCTTGCAAATTAGAGATAAATGGATCTTTTAAATAAACCTCTTTAATACTTTTTATCTGATAATCAATTTCTTTTAAAAATTGTTTAGTTTCTTTAAGGCTTAATTTTTCAAAAACATATCCATAAACCTCTTTATTTTTTAATGGGCATTTAACAATAGCTCCTTTATTTACCTCAAAAGTAGAAAAATAAACAAAATAATCAGGGCTAGTAAAAGGAAGTTCTTCTATAGGAATTATTTTTAAAATTGATATCTTTGACATTTTTGATAAAATTTATATGTAAAAATGTTATTAAAAATTGGTATAGACTTAGGCACAGCAAATACAACAATTTACATTGCGGGGAAAGGTATAGTTTTGACAGAACCAACAGTGGTAGCTGTTGATGAACTTACTAATAAAATTTTAGCAGTAGGCAGGGAAGCAAAAGAAATGATAGGGAAAACTCCATCAGATATTAAAATTTATCGACCATTAAAAGAAGGCGTTATTGCTGATTATAAAGCTACCTTAGCTATTCTTAAATACTTTTTATCAAAGATAAAAGCTTCACGATTTTTTAAGCCTTTGCTTGTTATTTCTGTGCCTGCTGGTATAACTTCAACAGAAAGAAAAGCTGTTATTGATGCTGCTTTAGAGGCAGGAGCTCGAGAAGTTTATCCTGTAAGAGAACCACTTTTAGCTGCTTTAGGTGCTGATTTACCTATAAATTCATCTTCTGGCCATATGATTGTTAATATTGGTGGAGGGACAACAGAAATTGCAGTTATTTCTTTAGGTGGTATAGTTGTTTGGGAATCAATCAAAATTGCTGGAGATAAATTTGATGAATCAATTAAAGAATATTTAAGAAGAAAATTTAATTTAGCTGTTGGTGAAAAAACAGCAGAAAATATAAAAATTCAAGTAGGGTCTGCGGTAATAACTAAAAATAATAATGAACTTTCTATGAATGTTAACGGCATCAATATTTTAACTGGCCTTCCTATGACAGTGAAGATAACATCTAATCATATAGCTGAAGCCTTACAAAAGGATTTAAGAGAAATCATTTCAGGAATTAAAAAAGTTTTGGCAAATACACCCCCAGAATTGGTTGCTGATATTATGGAAAAGGGTATAGTTTTATCTGGAGGTGGAGCTTTGCTTAGGAATTTAGATGTTTTAATTTACGAACATACAGGAGTTCCTACTTATATTGCTGATGATCCTTTATTTGCAGTTGCAAGAGGAACAGGAAAAATTATGGAGAAATTAGATTTGTATAGAAGAGTTTTACTATCTCATAAATGATTATTGGTCATCAAAAAGAAATAGAACATTTAAAAAAGATAATAAATGAATATGAAAGAGGTGCTTTTATGCTTGTAGGTCCTGAAGCTGTAGGTAAATTTCATACTATTAAAACTTTGTTGAAAGATTTAAGAGAAGAAAATGAAGTTATTATTTTAGATTCAGAAGATAAAATTATTAAACTTTCAACTGCTCATTTGATTCAAAATTTATTAAGTTATAGTACAAAAAATAGAAGATTTATAGTTCTTAATGATGCTCATAAATTAAATAAAGAAGCTCAGAATGCTTTATTAAAAATAGTTGAAGAAATAAAAACAAATGCTTTGTTATTTTTTGTTACTCATCGACCTTTTAAAATTTATCCAACAATAAGATCAAGAATGCAAAAAATTAGTTTTAAGTTAGTGCCTAAGGAAGAAATATACAATTATTTGAAAAGTCAAAATGTTAAAGAGGAAACCATTAATTTACTTTTAGAATTTTTCCCTGGGCAAATAGGTAAGATTATTGATTGCTTAAAAAATAAAGAGAAGTTTAATTTAATTAGTAAAGTATATTTTGGGAAAGATATTTTTGAAAAACTACTGCTGGTTGAAAAAATTGAGGAAAATATAGATTTAGAAGAATTTTTGAAATATTTGATTTTATTTGAAAGAAGTAAACTGTTAAAAGGCGATAAAAATGCTATAAATAGAATAAAATTTTTAGAGAGTGTTTATTTAGATTCAGATTATTTTTTAAATAAAAGTTTGCAAATTAGCAATTTAATTATGAATTTCTATGGATAAGGCCTATAATTTAATTAAAACAGTTATTTTGATTGGCTTGATAATTTATATAATAGGTTTTATGGTTTCTGAAGAATTTATTATGGATATCATAAAGCCTTTAGGTGAAAAATTAGCTCCATTTGGAGTAAAAATTTTACACTTAAGATGATAGAAAATTTCAAAAAAGAATTACAATCAATTTTAGAAGAATTTAGAAATAAATTAAGAGAGATAAGAAGTTATAAGTTTGCTTTGCATTGGTTAGAAAATGTTTTAATTAATGCTTATGGCAAAAAATATGAATTGAAATCTTTAGCCTCTATTTCTCAACTTGATATTACAAAATATAAAGTTGAGCCTTGGGATGAAAATATTTTAGCTGACATTGAAAGAGATATTAAGAAAACAAATTTCGGAGGTAGTGTGATTAGAGAAAAAAGATATTTAATAGTAACCTTTCCACCTATTACCGAAGAAACAAAAAAAGAACTGATTAAAAATTTAGGACAAATCAAGGAGGAAATAAGAATAAAAGCTAGGAAAATAAGAGATGATTTTTTGAAAGAATTAAAAGATAAAAAGGATAGAAAAGAAATTTCTGAAGATATTTTTTATAAAACAAAAGAAAAAGCTGATAAAGAAATGGAAGAATTTAATAAAAAAGTTGAGGAATTATTCAAAGAAAAAGAAAAAGAAATTATAGGATGATAGAAAATATTATTTTATTCATTTTGTTTTTAGGAATTTTAATTTTTGTTCATGAATTAGGTCATTTTCTATTTGCTAAGATTTTAAAAGTTAATGTTGAAGAGTTTGGTATAGGATTCCCACCAAGATTAATTTCTAAAAAAATCGGTGAAACAGTTTATTCTTTAAACTTAATATTTTTTGGAGGCTATGTAAAATTAAGAGGTGAAGATAATATCGATGATCCTTATGGATTTTTAAATCAACCAGCTTATAAGAAAATTTTGATTACTTTAGGTGGGGTAATTTTTAATTTTATTTTTGCTTACTTTCTTTTTTCTATAGGATATTTATATGGCTTACCTGAATTTGCCGGAGAAATCAAAAATATAACAGTTGTTCAAGTTTTTAAAGATTCTCCTGCAGAAAAAGCAGGAATAAAAATAGGAGATATTATTTTGTATTTTAAATATCAAGATCAACTTATAGAAATTAAAGATGTAAAAAACGTTAAAGAAGTGCTAAAAAATTACATTGGTAAAGAATTAAAAGTAGGTATATTAAGAGGGCAAAAAAAATTAGAAGTAACTTTAATTCCTGAAATAAAAGATTCTTTAGGTCCTTTAGGAATAGCTTTCAGTAGTGTAAAGCTAGAAAGAAAACCTTTTCCTTCAAATTTTTATTATGGATTTATCAAAACTTTTGATGTGACAAAAAATTTAATCTATGCCTTTAAAGAATTTTTAGTCAGATTGTTTAAAGAAGTAAAAGTTGCTAAAGAAGTAGTTGGTCCATTAGGAATTTATGATATTTATACTCAAATGAGAACTTTAGGAATAAGCTATGTCTTACATTTTATGGCCTTAATTTCTTTAAATCTAGTTTTAATTAATATTTTACCATTCCCGGCTTTAGATGGAGGTAGATTTGCGGTTTATTTTGGAGAATTAATAACAGGGGAAAAAATGCCATTCAAAATTGAAAGTTTAATAAATACCATCGGAGTAGCAATTTTACTAATTTTAGCTTTAATTATAACAATAAAAGATATTTATTATAAGATAAAGTAAGGCGGATTAGTGCGGATTTAAAAACAGATAAATACGGATTTTAAAAGGATCTATTTTGAATCTGCATTAATCTGTTTAAAATCCACACTAATCTGTTGTATTAGGTTATCCACTATCCAGACTTGACAAACAAAAAATTATGGTAAAATAATGTTAATATGAATAGATTAGATAAAAAACAAATATTCATAGGAACAATCTTAGGCATAATCTTATCAATCCTTACCCTTATTCTACTTACAAGAAATATCCAACCCTTATCTGCTCAACAAACCACACCTCGCTTTACTCTATTTAAAACTGCTAGAGAAGGTTTTAAATTTATGAATATGAATGATACTAGAACATATGTAGGAATGCGATTTCGAGAAAGCGTACCTTATCTTGCTACTTTAAATGCTACGAGCATGTTATGGATAACAGTTAATTCTTCCACTCCTGGAGCAGGTTTTATAGTATTTACTAACAAATTAAACCCTAATCAACAAAGCTGGCTAGTATTTACTACAAGTAGTTTAGATTTTCTTATGAATACTCCATCAGGTATTACATATGCTCCTATTTTTGCTCAAACACCAACAACAAATTCACCCGGTAATCAGGTAGCAACAAAAGAATATGTTCTTAATGTGGTAGGTGGGGTAGGTGATAGCGACTGCCCAATTTTTACCAGATTAAATGTCAAGGGAGTAGAAAAATTTGTATGCTTATTGGGTAAAATAGTAGAACCAATATGGAATGCTTATTACGGTCCTATTACTCCTGTAAGATATGAAAGGATTGATGAAGAAAGAACAGTAGTAGAAGTTAAAAATGATCACTTTTTCAAAAACGTTTTGAATAAACCCATAATAGGAGTACGAGCTTGGATTGACGATAAATATGATAATACTAATGGTGTGTGTGCTATATTAATTCCTAATAAACTAGCTATTGTCTTAACCAATGCTGGAGATAGATACGGCGCTACTATTTTTGAGCCTTTAGATGTTAAAGAGTTTAGAGATCAATATTCAGTTAGGGATTGCGGGAATTGGAACCATGTTGCCTATGGTCGTTTCTGGACGGCGTTTGTTACGTCTGGTGATAGAGGTGGAAGAGCAGGCGCTCATAGATCAGAATACGAAACCCCAGAAATTCTTTTTTATAAATTTGGTAGCAAGGGCAAATATGTAATTCAAGGAGAAACAAACAATTTATACGAAGGTAGCTGTTCCTGGTGGCCATATCTTGTTCAATCTGCAATGTCTAAAGGATTTGATGGAGATAGATTTTACTTAACTGAAAATGATAAAATAATTTTTGATTTTACTGCTGTAAGAAGAAAATCAAATATTCAATTTCAATGTGCTATTAGCTTTTATTATATCCCTTAAAAACCTATATCTCTAAAAAGTTAATTGATCGAAGTAATATCCGAATAAATTCTGATTTAAAAATTAGTTTTTATATTATTTTTAAATTTCAATTTATTACTTTTTCTTTTAAAATTATTTTAAAATGAGGCAGAGTGAATTGGTTTATAAAACTTATAAGGAAGAACCAGCTGATGAAGAATCAAGAAATGCCAAGCTTTTAATAAGGGCAGGATTTATAGAAAAAGTTTCAGCAGGAATTTATAATTTTTTACCTTTAGGTTTAAGAGTAATAAATAAA
>Ga0079998_116060_pt2 | contig 12025 bp, 8 predicted proteins | sample PerSpoBPS_BMetaG_FD_69201 | JGI IMG/M metagenome (GOLD analysis project Ga0079998, IMG submission 69201) | Thermal spring microbial communities from Yellowstone National Park, Wyoming, USA - Perpetual Spouter B (PS_B) MetaG (SPADES assembly)... | ecosystem: Environmental > Aquatic > Thermal... | reverse complement strand
CCCGCCCAGTTCAGCAGCAGCCCTTCTTTGCCCGGCAGCCCAACCAGCCAAGTCACTCCGCCCCCGCCTCCGACGACAGGTGGGTTGCAGGTAGTCGTCCGAGGTCGTCAGGCATTCTTAGAAGCCTCAGGCATCGCTTTGACCAGTGACGCCCGACCCCGCCGCTTGCTCGGTGCCCGTTTGCGCCCTCGTGGGACGGTCGGTCCCATCTTCTACTCCGTCGCCATCCAGCCCTTGACCGATCTGGCAGGCACGACCCGCTCCCGCTTCACCGAAGGTTACTTGGCTTACAAGAGCGAAGAAGTCGGGATAATTCGGGTCGGACGGCAATGGATTTCCCGCAGCCCCGTGACGGCGACTTTAGTCGGTAAACTCCTCGTCAGCGACATCGCCGATGCCATCCTCTGGGAGCGCACCTTCCAAAAGACCCAAGTCACCGCCGCTTACCTTTACGACGCCGAACCGTTCGTCGGTGGCAAACAGCAAGGCGGTTACTTGCGCCTCGCCCAACCCCTTCGGGGCGGCTCCGTCGGCATCAGCGCCATGAAAGTTCGTGGCGGGACGACGGGCTACGCTTTGGATTTCTCCCAACCTGTCATCCCGAACGAAGTGGACATCTATGGCGAAGTCGGACGGGATAGTTTGCGCCGCAGCCGTTACTACACCGTCGGGCTCTACTTCCCTGGCTTGTATCAGCGTTACGATACCGACTTGTTCGTGGAATACACCAAAGCCCCCCGCGGCGCCCCCAACTTCTTCAGCGTCCGTCTCTTCCAAACGATTTTCCCTGGGTTGCGCTTCGTCTTTGTCGGGGCAAGGCGGGGCGCTGTTGCGGGCGTCGGCAGCGGCACCGATTGGACGGTCGGTCTCATCTACACGACCCAATTCGCCTTGCGATGAATGACCGATGAACCAATGACCGAATGAGCCAATGACCAATGACCAATGATGAACCAATGACCAATGAGCCAATGACCGATGGGGGCTGAGTCGTTTAATGCCCATCACGGCTGGCGGTTTGAGTTAATGAACCGACGGCTCGCAGCGTCAACAGTTGGGCTTGCCTTGCGTCATCCAACGCTTCGCCCAGTTCCTTCAGCACCTCTTCGGGGTTGTGGAAGCCCATGCTGTTTTCGGAAACGACCAAGTTCTCCCAACGCAAGTGAGCCCACTGGTGCAACCGAACGGCTTGGCGCAAAAGTTGTTCGTTGACGGGCTTGCCATCCTTTTGCGCCTGCTTGGCTGAGGCGATAGCGTCAATGCTGTCCCGACTTCTATGTCCTTTGGCTGCACGAGTTGCTGAAACTTTTCCCGCCCGATTGGGAATTCGTCGGTTCGTTTGTCTTGCCGACAGTGTTGGTCATCTTGCTGCTTGCGGTGCCGTTCCTTGACCGCAGCCCCGAACGCCACCCGCTCCAGCGCTTGCCCGCCATCACGACAGGCTTGACCGTCCTGTTCGCCATCATCGTCCTCAACATCAAAGGCATGGAAGCCCTGCCGAAACCCGAAAACCTTTCGCCCCTTGAAAGGCGCGGGCAAGAGTTGTTCGTGCAATTGCGCTGCTACTCCTGTCACGGCATCAATGGCGGTGGCGGTCCTGTCGGTCCCGACTTAGGCTTGGGCGGAAAGCGTGACCCGAAAAAAGTGGAAGCCATCCTGCGCAATCCCGGTGCTTTCAACGCCCACACGGTCATGCCCGCTTACAACTTGCCTCCCGACGACATGAAAGCCCTCGTCGCCTACATCGTCAGCCTCAGTCCCCACTCGCGGATGCCACCCATCCCGCCTGTTGAGCCCGAAAAACCGCCGTCGCACTTTGAAGACAACTGGCTCATCATCCACAAGTTTGAAGTCCGCAAAGACCCGCAAAGTTGCCAGAGTTGCCATAAACCCTTCTTTTGTCAAGCCTGTCATGGGCAACGCCGCCCCTCGTCTCACCTGCGACCCGACTGGCTTAAGTTCCATTTCGGCAACGCCGCCGACGAATTGCGCACTTGCGATACCTGCCACACGCCCGACTATTGCGCCGATTGCCATCGCCTCCCCCGCCACGACACCACTTGGCTTCGTCAGCACGGGGCGACCTTGACGAAGTTTGGCGAGACCAAACGCTTCGGGGCGACGACCCTCCACCAACTTTGCTACCAATGCCACACCCGCCAATCGTGCGATGAATGCCATCAGGGCGCTTTGCCCGAAAACCACAAAGTTCCCGATTTTTTGCAGCGCCATGGCGAGTTGGCAAAGTCAGGCGACAAGACGATGGCGACAGCGAACCGTCAAGCGAACGCCCAAACTTGCGCCACTTGCCACACCCAAGCCTTTTGCACCAACTGCCACATGGGAGCGAAACCGAAATCCCACGAGCAACCGAACTTTGTGGGGCAAGGGAAAAGCGGTCACGCTTTGGAAGCGTTGCGAAAGGGCGTTCAAAGTTGCGCCACTTGCCACGAGCAAAAGTTCTGCGCCAACTGTCACGGGATGCCGATGCCCCATCCGCAAGGTTTCGTGCGAACCCACATTCAGGAAGCCCGCCGCAATTTGCCGCTTTGCCAACGCTGCCATAGTTGGGGCGAACAAAATTGCCGTCAGTGCCACGCCAAGCGCCCGCCATCCCACACCGCCGACTTCCGTGAGACGCACCCGCAACGGCTCTCCGATGGTGGCGCCAGTTGTCAGGTTTGTCACGGGCGCAACGCCTGCGCCGATTGCCACCGCCTGCCGATGCCCCATCCCGACGATTTCCTCCACACTCACGGCGAGTTAGCGAAAGGGCAACAAGGCAACGAACGCCGACGGGTGCAAAACTTGCACCGCCAACTTTGCGCCCACTGCCACACGATCGCTTATTGCCGAAAATGCCACCTACTGGGCAATCCTTAACGCCGAAGCGGGGTGACCAAAACGATGTGGTCGCTGTATTTTTGGTCGGTCTGGTTGCACATCCTTGCTGCCACCGTTTGGGTCGGCGGGATGTTGTTTTTGTCCTTCGTCATCATCCCGCTGTTGCGCCACCCCGAGATAAGCCCGCACCGCACTCAGTTGCTCTCCCTCCTCGGCTTGCGCTTCCGCGCCATCGGTTGGCTCGCTTTGGCAACCCTCTTTCTGACGGGGCTTTACAACATCGCCGCTCGCGGGTTCACTTTGCAAGACGCCTTCAATGGCTCACTTTGGGAAGGTGAGTTCGGTCGGACGCTGATGGAGAAACTGACGACCTTCGGCATCATCCTGATTGTCAGCGCCTTGCACGATTTTTGGGTCGGTCCGAAGGTGACGGCGCTGGCGAAGCAGTTCGGCAACCCGTCGCCCGAAGTGGAGCGGTGGCGGAAATTGGCGGCGTGGCTCGGTCGGCTCAACTTGTTGTTGGCGTTGCTGATGGTGGCGTTCGGCGTCATGCTCGTTCGCGGTCGCCCTTTCTGAGCCCTCCAAATTTCCACGACACCTTCAGGAAAACCCTGACAACCCGATAGGGAAAACCCTGACAGCACCCGTCGCCTTGCCCCGTCACGCTGGAAACGGTTTTCAATCCGAAAGGGGGCAAGGACGATGGCGGACTTTTTCGCCGAATTCCGCAACGACCATCGCTTCGTCCTTCGGACGCTGGTGGATTTGCGAAAAGCCGTTGACGCTGGCGACCTCGCTACCGCCCGCCAACTGCTGGACGCTTTGGACAACGCCGCTGGTCCGCACATGGAGTTTGAAGAACGCTTCCTCTACCCGTCCCTCATCCCGCTGTTGGGAGAAGAGCGGGTGAAAGCCCTCATCAGCGACCATCAAGGCGCAGCAGAAATGCTCCATCGGGCGAAAGAAATTGTCCGCAAGGACTCCTTGACGGAGGAAGACCGCACCTTCCTGCACGGGTTCATCCGTGAGTTCCTGCAGCATGCACCTTTACCTCGCCTTCGTCCTTTTGCGTTTCCGTGACAACCCTAAAGCGACCTTCGTGGGCGTCACCCGCCGTTCGTGGTTTCCCGTCCTCGCCATCGTCGCCGTCCTGCTTGCCTTTGACATGATGTTTGACCACAAAAGCAACGAAGTTTGGGGCAAAGTGTTCTTCCGCATTCCCAACGACGCTTTCGTCGTAGAAATCACGGGCGAGCAATTTGCTTGGAGCATCCGCTATCCCGGCAAGGATGGGAAGTTGGGGCGCAGTGATGTTCGGCTGATCAGCGACGATAACCCACTGGGGCTTGACAAAAACGACCCTGCCAGCAAGGACGACATCGTTTTCCCTGCGGGGCAAGGCGAGTTGCATCTCCCGTTGAACCGTCCTGTCCTTTTCCTCATCCGCTCCAAAGACACCTTGCACAGTTTCTTCATCCCTTTCGCACGAGTGAAGATAGACGCCGTTCCCGGGATGACGACGCGCCTTTGGTTCACGCCAACAAAGCCTGGGCATTACGAGTTCACTTGCGCCGAGTTGTGTGGTTTGGGGCACTACCGCATGCGGGGCGATTTGATTGTGGAGCCGATGGAGAAGGTGCAAGAGTGGCTGAGGCAGCAACCGACTTTTGGGGAAACGGTGCCGTGACCGATGATGGCAGGTTGCGAATGGCGAGTAGCCAATTGCCTAAAGGAGGAACCGACAATGGCGCATGACATCGCTCATGGGCACATCGTCGTTGAGTTGCCCTTGTGGCGGCGGCTTTTGCGCTTCAGCACCGACCACAAGGACATCGCCTTGCAATACATGTTCACGGCTTGGGCGATGGCAGCCATCGGCGGTTTTCTGGCATTGCTGATGCGGTTGCAGTTGGGCTTCCCTGGCAAAACCTTTCCCTTCCTCGGTTGGCTCTTCCCGCACGGGGCGGAAGGGGGCGTTCTTAAACCTGAGTTTTACTTGGCGCTCATCACCATGCACGGCACTTTCATGGTCTTCTTTTTCCAGACGGCGATTTTGACAGGTGGCTTCGGCAACTTCCTCATCCCGCTGCAAATTGGCGCTCGCGACATGGCGTTCCCGTTCCTGAATGGGCTGAGTTACTGGGTCTTTCTGCTGTCGTGCCTGATTATGTTGGCGAGTTTCTTGGTAGAAGGCGGAGCGGCGGCAGCAGGTTGGACGGCTTACCCGCCTCTTAGCGCCCTCAAAGACCTCATCCCAGGTTCAGGTTGGGGGCAAACGCTGTGGCTTTTAGGGATGGCAGTCTTCATCGTCAGTTCGCTGATGGGTTCGCTCAATTACATCACGACGGTGCTGAACTTGCGGACGAGGGGTATGACGATGTTTCGGTTGCCCTTCACCGTTTGGGGGCTCTTCCTCGCTGCCATCTTGGGGTTGCTGACTTTCCCTGTCTTGACGGCGGGCGCTATCTTGTTGCTCCTTGACCGCCACTTCGGCACCAGTTTCTACCTGCCGACGCTCCATGTGGCAGGACGGTTGATCGGGCGCGAAGGAGGCAACCCGTTGCTTTGGCAGCACTTCTTTTGGTTCCTCGGTCATCCCGAAGTTTACATCCTCGCTTTGCCCGCTTTGGGTTTCGTCGGCGACATCCTTGCTTGCTTCGCCCGCAAACCCTTCTTCGCTTATCGGCTGGCAGTTTTCGGGGCACTCGGTCTTGCGTTCCTCAGTTGCATCGTCTGGGCGCACCATCAATTCGTCAGCGGGATGAACCCTTACCTTGCTTTGCCCTTCTCGCTGTTGACCATCCTCGTCAGCGTGCCCTTTGCGACGATATTGCTTTGTTTGGCAGGCACTCTTTGGGGCGGCAGTTTTCGGTTTACGACGCCGATGCTTTTCGCCCTCGGCTTTCTGTCGCTGGTGACCGTCGGTGGATTTGGCGGATTGAGTTTGGGCGTGGCTGCCAACGATTTGCACCTGCATGACACCTACTATGTCGTCGGGCACTTCCACACCATCATGGGCAGCAGCGTCCTCTTCGGCATCTACGCAGCGACCTACTTTTGGTTTCCGAAAATGTTCGGTCGGATGATGAACGAACGGCTGGGCAAATGGCACTTTTGGCTGAGTCTGCTGGGAGTTTACGCCGTCTTTATCCCGATGCATTGGCTGGGTTTGGCAGGCATGCCTCGGCGCTACTATGCCTTCACAGAAGTGGAGTTCCTCAAACCGTTCCTCCCCTTGAACACCTTCATCAGCGTCGCCGCTTTCATCCTCATCGCCGCTCAATTGCTGTTTGCCGTGAACTTCTTCTGGAGTTTGTGGCGGGGTGAGAAGGCAAGCGACAACCCTTGGGGCGCAACGACTCTGGAGTGGCAGACAAGTTCCCCGCCTCCTCACGGCAACTGGGGTGCGGAATTGCCGACGGTTTACCGATGGGCTTACGACTATAGCGTCCCTAACGCGCCGACGGACTTCATCCCTCAAACCGTCCCACCAGCGAAAACGGCAGCGAGTAGCGAATAGCGACTGGCGAATTGAACGGCAGCGACTGGCGACTGGCGATTAGCGACTGGCAAATTGTTGGAGTGGCTATTAGCCACGACGAAAAAGCAGCCACGACGGAAACGACAGCAAATGGCGATTAGCGACTGGCAAATTGTTGGAGTGGCTATTAGCCACGACGAAAAAGCAGCCACGACGGAAACGACAGCAAATGGCGATTAGCGACTGGCAAAACGGCAGCGAATGGCGAATAGCGAGTAGCGAATGGCGAATGGTCAAACGGCAGCGATGTTGGAGTGGCTATCAGCCACGACGAAAAAAGCAGCACGACAGAAAACCAACCACGACAGAAAAGCAGCCACGACAAGAATAGCCACAACGGAAACAGCCACGACAAAAACAGCACGACAGAGACAGCCGCAGCCACGCCCTCAAACAGTCGCAACATCAGAAGGCAGCCATCAACGGAAGGTTCAGCGTCAGGGTTTTTCCATGACAGCGCTTTTTGCCCTGCCGTGTTGTGATGTTTTTCGGTGAAGGGCATGGGACGATCGTGGCGATGGCTGACTTTGCTCTTCCTTGCGGCGTGGGTCATTGCGTTGTTGGCGACGGGCGAAGGTCAAAAGCGACCTCCTTCAGCGCCTTTGCTGCGGGAGCGCGAAATCCGAGCGTGCCAAAAGTGTCACGCCGACCCGCACCTTGTCGGTTACGACCTTTGGGGGCGCAAGCGAAGTGTCTTTGTGGATGAACAAGTCTTTCGTCGCTCCGTGCATGGCAAACTCCGTTGCACCCATTGCCACAGCGACATCAACCCGATGCAACTGCCCCACCCTCGCCACACCCAAAAGGTAGAGTGTGGGCGCTGCCATTTAGAGCGGCAATTGCCCCAAGCGCCTCCCTTCAAAATTGCCCTCTTCAAGTCCTACGCCGACAGCGTTCACGGCGAAGCGGCGGCGCGTGGCGACCCCCATGCGCCCCGTTGTGCCGATTGTCACGGGCATCACGACATCTTGCCCGCCAAAGACCCACGCTCGCATGTCAACCGCCGCAACATCCCGTCCACTTGCTCCCGCTGCCACAGCGATGCGGGGTTGGTGGAGTGGCATCAAATCCCGAAAGGCGAAACGCTGCTTTACTACGAGCGGAGCGTTCACGGACAATTGCTGCGTAAGGGCGTCGTCGGGGGCAGATCGGCTCCGGGCAAACCGCCTGCCGTCTGCACCGATTGTCATGGCGTTCATGGCATCCGACCCGCTACCGACCCCAACGCCAAAGTCGCTCGTCCCAATGTCCCCGAAACTTGCGGTCAATGTCACCAGCGGATTTTTCGGGAATGGCGCCAAAGCGTTCACGGGCAAGCATGGGCGAAAGGCGTCAAGGAAGCCCCTGTCTGCACCGATTGCCACGGAGAACACGCCATCCGCAGCCCCAAAGACCCGACCTCACTGGTTCATCCCCAACACATCGTCGCCACCTGCTCCAAATGCCACGAGAACGAGCGATTGCAGCGGCGGTTAGGGTTGCCGACCTTGCGCCTCGCCACCTACCGCACCAGTTATCACGGCATCCTCAACCGCTACGGCATCACCGAAGTGGCGCATTGCGCTTCCTGTCACGGCGCCCACAACATCCTGCCGTCCTCGGACCCCCGTTCCCCCGTTCACCCCAATAACTTGCCCAAAACTTGCGGCAGTTGTCACCCCGGCATCGGCAAAGGTGTGGCGTTCGGGAAAGTGCATTTTGCGGGCACCCGCACCGAAAGCCCCGCTTACTGGCTTGTCAAGTTGCTTTATCAGTGGTTCATCGTCGGGCTGATGACTTTCTTCGCCCTTTACATCGCCTTGGACATCCGCAACTACTTCAAAGGACGCCCCAGCCATGCCGTTTCCCGCCTTCGTCCCGACGACCCGTTGGCGCACGAGTATGTGGAACGGCTCACCTTGAACGAGCGGTTGCAACACCTCGTGCTGGTGATTGCCTTCACCTTGCTGGTCATCTCAGGGATGCCCCTCCGTTACCCCGAAGCGGGTTGGGCGCAACGGTTGCTCAGTTTTCCCGGCAGCGCCCCGTTGCGCAGCCTCTTGCATCGCATCGGCGCCGTCCTGCTCATGGGCTTAGTGATTTGGCAAAAGCAGCCACGACAGATAATGGCGGCGAGATACGGCAAAAGCAGCCACACGACAGAAAGCGACGAGAAGACACCCATTGGCGAGAGGGCGATAGCGACGGATGAGATGGGCGAAAGGATTGCCGTTAGCGGCAGGATGGATGGCGTTGGCGCTGACGGCGATGATGGTGGCGGAGCAAAAAGTCCCGTCGGCGCTGCGGCGATGGAACGCCCGATATGTCGGCAGTCAAGTTTGCATGGAGTGCCACCATGAAGTTGCCCGCGTTTGGGCTTCTTTGCCCCACAGCCAATGGATGCTGGATGCCAAGTTGCCTGCCCATTTGCAAGGTTGCGAAGCCTGTCACGGACCTGGCAGCCTCCATGTCGTCGCCCGAAAAGGCTACATCGTGGCGTGGGAGAAGTTGTCGGTGGCGGAGCAAAACGCCATTTGCCTGCAATGCCACCAAACGGTCACCGCTGACCAGTGGCACTCCAGCCCTCATGGCAGCAGGCAGATGGGCAAGTGGGAAACGGTGGCGGGTAGCAAGGGACGCCGCTTCCCCGCTTGCACCGATTGCCACGAAGTGCACCTGCCCGTCCCGCGCCGATGGATGCTGAAAACTAACTCCTCGTCCCTCTGCCTGCGCTGTCACGCCGACATCACTGAAAAAGCCCGACAGGGTGAACATCACCCCCTTGACAAAACGCAATGCGCTGCCTGCCACGACGCCCACGACGGGACGGTTGGTGGGATGCTGAAAGCAGAACCGTTAACCCTTTGCGACCGTTGTCACCAGCGACCTGACATCACGCCTACCGACCACACGGCGGAGTTTCGCAAAACACACGGGAAGCGTGTTGAGAAAGATGACCGACGATGCGCGTCATGTCACGGGCGGGACGGTTGCGACCGCTGTCACGGTTTGCCCATGCCCCACCCGCAAGGTTTTGCGACGCACCACACCGAAGCGACAAGGGCTCAACCGTCCACTTGCCAAAATTGCCACGACCAAAACTTCTGCGCCAAATGCCATGCCGATGCCCCGCCCGTTTCCCACGATGCTCCTGACTACGCTTCTGCTGGTCACGCCAAAGAGTTCCGCCAGTTCGGTGCTAACGCCGCCGCCTACTGCGTCACTTGCCACCAACCTCGCCAATGTGACGACTGCCACCGCCAAAAAGGCATCCCGTTGGAAGTTCGCCGTTAGAACGGCAGCGACTGGCGATTAGCGACTGGCGACTGGTCAAACGGCAGTGAGTAGCGAATGGCGAGTAGCGAATAGTAGGGGCGAACGGCGGTTCGCCCTAAACAGCCACGACGGATAACGGCAGCGAATAGCGAGTAGCGAATGGGCAAACGGCAGGCATGTTGGAGTGGCTATCAGCCACGACAGATAACGGCAGCGATTGGCGATGAGCGACTGGCGACTGGGAAAAAGGCAACGGGTAGCGAATTTGTTGGAGTGGCTATCAGCCACGACAATAGCAGAATGACAGCGATTAGCGATTGGCAAGGGCAACGGGCGAAGCGGCGACAGTTTTCAAGTGTTCGTCGCCCACTCGCAAGCACCATTGCTGGAAGGTTTCGCTGTCCTGTCGCTCCCGCAAATACGCCCGCACCAATCGCTCCACGACGAACTTGACTTCGGAAGCAGGAACGCGCCGAATGACTTGCCTTCCGATGCGCGGCATTTCTCCGATGCCACCGCCCAAGATGATGTCAAAGCCTTCCTGCTTTGTGCCGTCGGGTAGCGTCGCAGCCGTCCCTTGGAAGCCAATGTCGCCGACCCAATGCTGAGCGCAAGCGTGGGGACAACCGTCCATGTGCAAAGTCAGCCGAATTTGCTGCCAGATTTCGTCGCCGAAGACGGAACGCAAGCGAGCGATGACTTCTTTCAAATGCCCTTTGGCGTCGGTCACGGCGTAGTTGCAGAAAGGGTCACCCGTGCAAGCGATGCCGTTGGCAACAAGCGGGCAAGCGAAAGGTGAGTAGCCCAACTCCCGCAACAACGCCACCGTCTCGTCCACCTTGCTTTCGGGCACTCCCGTCAGGATGAAGTTTTGCTGGCGGGTGATGCGAAAGTCGCCGCCAAAACTGTCAAGCCAATCCGCCAAAGCGATGAGATGCTCTCCCTTCATTTGCCCCGCCAAAACAGGCACGCCAATGTAGTAAACGCGTCCCCCGTCCCACGCCCCGCGTCCCTTCTGCTCGTGAATTCCCATGTGGTTGGTGAAGCCGATAGGTCTTGGCGTTTCGGGGTAGTCTTCCAACCGCCGACCCAACGCTTGCTCAATCATCTGGCGGATGCGCTCTTGTCCATAGTCGTCCACCATGAACTTGAAGCGGGCTTTGACGCGGGAGACGCGGTAGCGCTTGTTCGTCCGCCACAACTCCAAGATGGCGACCAAAAGGGGGATGGCATCTTGCGGTTCAAGGAACACGCCTAACGGTTTCGCCAACCTCGGCGTGGACGCCAAACCGCCACCGACCAAAACGGTGAAGCCTTTCCGACCGTCCTTCTCCGCCCCGACCAAAGCGACGCAGTTGATTTCGGGCGTCGTGCACCAATAGGGACAGGTGCTGATGGTGATTTTGTGTTTTCTGGGCAAATCGCTGTATTCGGGCGTGCGGTCAAACAACTCCGCCGCCTCCAAAAGGATAGGCGTCGGGTCAAAAAGTTCGTGGGGGTCAAGCCCTGCGACGGGGCAGCCAGTGATGTTGCGGACAGTATCGCCGCAACCGCCTTTCGTCGTCAACCCCAAAGCGTGGATGCGGTCAAAAACTTCGGGAAGTTGCGTCAAGTGGACATGGTGCAGTTGGAAGTTCTGGCGAGTCGTCAACTCCACATAGTTTTGCCCGTAACGCACCGAAAGTTCCCCGACGCCTCGCAATTGTGCGGGCTTGACAATTCCGCCGGGGCACTTGATGCGCAGGCAGAAATAGCCGACTTTGGGTTTGTCGTGGAAGATGCCCCACCAGTGAAGCCGAACGATGTCGTCTTCGGGGATGGCTTGGTAGTCGCAATTTGCCAGTTGGGGCAACTCGGCGACGATGGCGTCGGGATTTTTCTCCCGCTTCAGCCGCTCAATGTAGTTGCGCTTCAAAATCAACTCGTCGCTGGGCTGATTGTCCATCGCCGCCAGCGCCTCAGCGATGGCTCTGGCAATCTCTTGGCACGGGCGCAGCGCCGTCTTGTCCGCCATTCGCTTTCACCTCGCACGGCTCATCTTGGGACTGGGGATCAGGGACTGGCGATTGGGCAATGACATCATCAAATTGCCAACTCACTCAAGTTTCGCTGTCGGGAAAACCTTGACCGATCAAGCGGGTTTTGCCCGACAGACAAACTCGCACCTACTCACGAAGATGCCCATCACGGTGAAGTTGCGATGGTGCTCTCACGCACTTGCCAGCATGCCATCTGGGTCATGGCGGTGTTGGCGAAGCGATGGGCAAGCGGAAATCAGGGTTGGGCAAAGGCGAAGGAAATTGCCGATGCCGTCGGGTTGCCTGTCCCGATGACGGCGAAAGTTTTGCAACAATTGGCGCACGCAGGTTTGCTAACATCGTCGCG
>Ga0079998_118737_pt1 | contig 12037 bp, 15 predicted proteins | sample PerSpoBPS_BMetaG_FD_69201 | JGI IMG/M metagenome (GOLD analysis project Ga0079998, IMG submission 69201) | Thermal spring microbial communities from Yellowstone National Park, Wyoming, USA - Perpetual Spouter B (PS_B) MetaG (SPADES assembly)... | ecosystem: Environmental > Aquatic > Thermal... | reverse complement strand
ATCCCTTATGGAGCTGGGGAGGATCCCGGCGCACCACCCACCCCCGGTCCCCAGCTCCCAATTCACAATATTGGGAGCTCCGGGATTCTGACCCGGGGGTGCATCTGCGTCTATGGGCTCCATTTTCTTGTCTTCTGTCTTCCTCTTCCTTCCGCCCTTTCTCTGTCTTCCGGGAGAGCTTAGGGCACTCGCTCTCCTCGGGGCGCCCCTTCTGCCCCTCCCATCCGGGACTCCCCTGCTGCCCCGGCATCCTGGGGCTACGGGCGGGCGCCGCTTCCCGCCGCTCCCTCCTCGGGAGAGGGATGATGCTCTCCATCATCCCCCGGAGGTAGCTCCCCTCGGACCAGGGGAAGTCCAGGACCGCCACCCCCCTCATCCGGGAGGCCTCGACGCGGCGGTGCCGCGCCGGCTTTCGCCGGCGGCCCCAATTCTTCCCCTAGCGCCCCCAGGGTTTTTGCCCCGGGGACTGGGAAACCGTGACCGCCAATTCTGGCGGCCCGGTCTCCCATGAGGCCGGTCGTCTGACCGACCTCAGACGACAATCTTTGCGTTTGGATAAAAAGCTTCGCCTTCTCTGACGCAAACCCGCCGAACGTAATACCGTATTCCGCGCCGAAAGCTCCCGGCTCAACGTGTTGGAGCATATTCAAACGGCTCGGCGATTGACCGGGGTTATGTCGAGAAGGTCATCTACGCGAACTACAGTAGGAGATGCGCTAGATGGTGCCTGTCTCTGATGAGACGCTATCACCACATCCTCCTGACCTCAGACGCCTCTGAGTCCATGGTCCTGAAGTCTAGGATGCAGCTGGACGAGATGACGGCGCTCGGCATGCTCACCAAAGTCTCAGGCATTAGGGACGGGTTGAGGGCCATCAGGGAGGCATATGGGTTCTAGAGGTAGAGGGAGATGAGCTACGTCCTCTCGATCCTGACATCACAGACCTACTCATCGCTCGTCAACAAGGCTAGGAAGGTGATCAGCTCATCGGATCGGTGCCGAAGAGTGCTGGAGTTCATAGCGCTCTCGGGCTTGAGTGTCGGAGAGGTGCTGGAAGCTATGAGGCTCTACCACACCGACGCCGAGGGCTACCTGAACCGGGAGCTGATGGTCCTCGAGCACTTCAAGTATCCCGCGATATTCATCCGGAAGGCAAAGAAGGCTTACATCACCGTCATCGACGACTATATGCTCGGCCAGCTCGAGGGCACAGAGCCGATGACGTACAACTCACTGAGTCTGAGCGTGAAGAGGAGGTTCGGAAGCGATCACTGTCCGAGCATCTTCAGGAAGATCTGGGCTACGTTCATGAGGCGAAGGGGCATAGAGCCTGAGGTCATCGATTTGCTTCAGGGAGGGACGTCCAGGAGCCATTCCTCAGGCAGTACTACAGACCCGAAATCAACGCGCTCCTGGGTTCGGTCAGGGGGGACTTGAGCGTTTGAGGAGAGATTGGATATAAGATGAGCTTTCGGACATAGCGGTGTGTCGGCACTGTAAGGACCTTTCGCATTTCAGGAGCGGCCCTTCGTAGCGCCAAATCTTTCATAGTGCCTGGGTCTTATTTACAACATGTTAGGATCCTTATATACTAAAAACGAAACCTTCTCGTAACATTCCCTAAAGCTATTAATGAGCTTTATGGAAATTCTTTACTTTTTGTTTATGTTTTTAAAACCTACTTTCATGAGTGCTGGTAAACCAATAATATCTGTCCCCGTGAATAATACTCTTGCAAGCAAGGCAAATGCTACTGCTGTATCAAAAGGCATGCCTAATGATGTGAGTAGTAGAACATAACCTGTCTCTTGAACTCCTAATCCTGCTATTGTGACAGGAATGTACATGAGGGAGCCAACTAAAGTCGCTATAAACATAAGTTCGATGAGGCTTATTGATTTAACCGCGAACCCATCAGAGATAAATTGTAATGCTATCGCATGCGTTAGCACGGACAACACTATTAAAAGAAACATTATAGGGAAATGTTTTTTAATATTTACTCCCCCCTCTTGAACTTGATTGAGCAGATTTATAAGCTTGCCTATTACAACTTTTATTATAGGGATTTTTTCAAAAACTGCGATAAGTTTCAAGATACGCTTTTCTATTAAAATAATTAGAAGAAATATTCCTCCGCCTAAGAGGAAAAGTATTCCAACAGCTATGGCATTGACGATCAACGAGTTCGAACGCAGAAAACTTATAAAGTAAATTAAGGCGATTACCGATAATACGACCTTCGCAAAGGAATTGACGATTCCTGTGGCAAGAACACCGACCATGCCCTTCTCGACCGATACGTTGCATAGCTCTTTAAGAATTAGCGGTGTAGCAAAATATCCAGAGCGGACTGGAGTCACATCACTCAATAGCTGTCCGGCAAAACTCCCCAGTATAACTTTATCCATCGGTGCAGATCTTTCGATAGATTTTATCGGAATATAAAGTGCAAATGCTACAAAGGTTGAGGCTATGATGAAGAAGCTGCAGGAAAGAAGAACATTTACTGGATGAACCGCTAAAAGCATTGAGAACACTTTGCTTACATCAGCCAATTGAAGCAAATAGAGCAAAATAACAGCTCCGACAGCTAGCTGGACTAGAATCCTAAACTGTGTAATTTTCGTTACCACGCCTACAGGCTACTGAAAAGTTTTACTTAAGCCTTTTAGGATCTCTGGACATGATGCATGTCGTCGATGCTGTACTGGACTCCCTTCTCCAATATATTTCGGTCCTAAGGTATCCTCCTCTCGAGAAGATCTATTCTGTCTTTCTTTTCGCAGCAGGCCTCAGCTTGAGGGATCTCACCAAGAGGCTCTCTCTCACCGGTGCATCTAGGGAAGCGGTCAGGATATGGGTCCACAGGTTCTCGTCTCTCTTCAGGCCTTCCAGAAGGGTTAGGAGGCTTGTCGCTGTAGATGAGAGCGTCCTGAAGGTGAATGGTCAGACCTGTTACCTTTGGGCCGCAATAGATGTGGATACCAACGAGATATTGGCCGTATACGCGTCGAGGGGGGAGAGGGATTCTGAGCGCAAATGAGTTCCTAGGGGAGGTGTTGAATTCGCGTGAGGGTAAGCCAGTCATAGTAGTAGATAGAGGACCGTGGTACAGATGGGCATTAGATAGATTGGGAATAATTTACTTCCATGAGACCTTCGGTAACAGGAACAGGATAGAAAGTGGTTCAGGGGAGATGAAGAATAGGATGAAGAGGTTCTACGACAAAGTAAACGCGAAGACATTGAAGAGCTTAGAAGAGTTGGTAACTACAATTGCAACGGTGCATAACATCATCAGGACAGGAGGAGAGGAGGTAATACCAACTTGACAGTACCCTTTTCGAGAAGAGCGCAAAGGTAAAGCCGATCTTGGTTTAACGCCTCCATATCTAGCCGACGCTTATTAGGAAATTCCACAGGAATGCGATAAATATCACTATAAGGTTAGCGAGTATGTACTAGATACCGAAGAATTCAGTTAAGGTGAAGAGTGCTTCTAGATTTATTACTACGCCCGCTCCGTAGCCAGAGTTCGTCTTGATTAACCTGACTAAGAATTTCGTTCCATTTCTTCTATCTTTGAATGTCAATGGGTCGTTAATTATAAAATTAGAAAGTATTGACAACTCTATTCCCAATAGTGCGGATATAATGTAGTAAAAGTGGGCGATTTCTGTTAGGGCGAAGAACGCTCCTTCATTCACAATTACACCGCTCCCTCTTATTATCATGAACTCAATGACTCTCTTAAACTCCATATCACCTACTGCCATAGGCTATTTGCTCATTTAGTCAAAACTCCGTTAAAATAAACTGTATAATTACCAGGCTTTGTATAATGAGCCGCTACGTAAAGTTCTATATAGAACTCTTTAGGTAACTCCCATCCGAGATATCTCCAACTTTCAGCTATATTTATTTCATAGTAGTTCCATGTGTTAAGCTGTGTAGGAAGTACGAGAATGATTTCTTGTAAACCAGTATTGTAGAGGGAGTACCTATATTGTTTAGCGGAAACCTCTTCTGAGAATAAAATGAGTAGGTGACGAAAAGTAGCATCACTGATACGTATGCCACTCTCTGTAAGACCTCGTGTAGAGTTAAACGTTGGAAAGATATAGAAACTAAGCGTAGTGAACAGAGGCACTTTCTGAATCACTCCTACGTGAGCCCACTCTTCTTCCACGACTGATTTACCAAATTCTAAACCATTTTCTTTTCTACCATCTTGATAAACTTGCAACATTAAGCCACTCTTTGTTACAATGTTTGCGATACTGATTGAAAAATTATCATTCAACGATTTTTTAAGGATAAGTTGCCATTTATACGGAACTTTTAAGCCTAATTTAGTGTCTACCAACCAGTATCTGAAGAAACCATTTTTTACAGACTTGCTCTCCGTCACATTAATCCTAATTTGTGGAGATATTTTGATTATATTCGGATTTCTTGCATCATTCACTATAATTGTTATAATATCGCCATTTTTGACGAACCATTCTGGATACTCGGTGTAGATTCTATATGTTGCTGAAGTGCCTTGACGAAGTATTTCAGGTCCTTCTAGGATGCGCCACGGCATAGGATAATAATTTATGAAATTGCGATAGATGCCGAACCTTGGTATTATTGGATATGATCCTGTATTCCTTATGGTAATAACCACCTCATTTATTTCATCAATCTCTCGATTCTGAACAGGTATTATATCGATGAATTCTATAGAAAGAATTTCTTTAATCCCAATATTTATCCAAGTCCATAGTCCTGCAAACATTATCGAGAAAAATATGAGCATAAGCAACAGTTTTTTCCTATACCTCCTTACATTGAACAATCTCATTGTTTACACCTTTTGCATGATTTTGCAAAAACATCAAAAGCAAGTAAAGGAATCCAGTAAATAAAGTAATTTGGTAAAGATCTCCACCAAAATAAAGGAATGATAAGGAGGAGAACCCACATAAGCCATGGATATTCGTCACAGTATAAATAGTATGCAATTGTTGCTACTACGATTGCTAAAATCGTTAAACCAGTAAAATACCTCAGTGGCAGAGAAATTCCAAAGCTCGACATAAGTGCTAAACCGAAACCGAAAGGTACCATCGGTGCACCTTGAGGGAACAGTGGAGCTAGAACTGCTTGTAACCACTCGTCACGTGCGTCAATTACAAAAGGCGCATTCAGTACAGTAAAAGTTAAACCTAGAGTCGCACAAAAAATCGCGAACCTCTTCACTTTTTCACTATAAGGGAGATCAACGCCTTCACACCATAAACGGATTGAAAAGAAGGGTAGGGCATACCAGACTATTTGTTTGAAGTTTGATGCTAGACCAAGAAATATGTAGCTAATGACAGGGCGGGTATTCCATAATTTCAATGATAAAACTAGTAAGAACACCCAAACAATATCGGTAACGCCACCTGGAGTAAAAGTAAGGAAATCAGGAATTACAAACATTGGTATTAAGATTAGAGATCTATATTTCTTAGGCGTAAAAATATACATAACTATAAGTGTAGCGATATGGGAAAAAAGTAAAGCCCATCTAATATCATTTAATCCGAAAAAGATGAAGGGTACAAAAAATAGAAAGTTAAATGCAGGATATGTTATTACATCAGTAATTGTACCATCCATTTTCGGAGTTGTGAGATGTAAAGGTAAGTTAAAACGTTCATAATGTGGAAGCAGGGAAACTTTATAAGGATTTTCCCCCCGAAGAATAGATTCCGCACCTACATGGGACATTATTATCGAATCAGAAGAGTAAGGTACCATAATGTATCTAATGAAAGTATAATGCGAGAAGATCAAGGTAATAATTAACGATAAGGGTATCAGATACATTATCTTTTCAGGTCTTTTAAGGAGTGTAAATGCTACTACATTACCAATCATAAGTATAATGAGAAGTATAAAAAAGATTATGATTGTGACGTCCGTAGGAATAATAAAGCCCTTATTGACAATTACTGAAAGAATAATTAAAGCGGTTAAAAAGTATCCTAATCTGATTATGAATTCTTCGTTTTTTAGTAAAAATTCTATTACCATCTTCTGCACCTCTGTTTAAAAGCATAGTATAACATAAAATTGAGCCACCTTAATATTTCCCTGAACCCCACTTTGCTCTTTCCTTTTCTTCGATTAATGAATGTTATGGGAACCTCCGTAATTGTGAATCCACTTTTTCTAGCTACTATCAAAGCTTCAACTAGCCATTCGTAGCCTCGGCTAAATGTTTCATTTACTACTACCTGCGCTACTTTGGATGTGTACACCCTAAAGCCAGAGGTATGGTCCTTTATCTTTGTGTGGAAGAGTAATCTAATAAATGTGTTTGCACCCCAACTCATCATTCTTCGATGCATTCTCCATCCTTTTATCCTTCCCCCTTTTACATACCTAGAACCCTGAACTATATCTACAGTTGATGCATTATATAATAGGTTCGGTATTTCCTCTGGCAAGTGGCTTAGATCAGCGTCCATGGTCACTATGTAAAGCGTGTTCCCATCGCTTAATGCATATTTCAAACCTTCTTTAATTGCTGACCCTAAACCAGCTTTGCTATATCTCTTAATTACCTTAACATGACCGTACGCTTCGTTAAATTTCAGAGCGATCTCTGCTGTACCATCAGGACTATTATCGTCAACTATAATGACTTCATAATCGATATTCAGCGAACTCATTACTTTACGAATATTATCGAGTAATCTCTCAATATTTTCCCGCTCATTCCAAGTAGGAATGACTATCTTTACTTTAACCATTATTTCACACCCCACATCTTTTTATACCATTCTATGGTTTTCATTAATCCCTCTCTTAATGATATTTTTGGATGGTAACCTGTTAGAGAAACAACTTTCTTTATGTCTGGGATTCGTCTAGCTGGATCGCCTTCCCTAGGCGGTAGAAGTCTGTATTTGAAATCTCTTCCTACGATTTCATGAAGTATTCTAGCGAGATCTAATATTGAAATTTCTTCATCATTTCCTATATTTAACACTTCATTATTGACGGTCCTAAACACTCTTAAGGTCATCTCTATGTTGTCATCTATATAGCAAAAACTTCTCGTCTGTGTTCCAGGACCTATTATTGTGAACTCTGGTTCTAAGAGCACTTTCCTTATAAATTCTGGTATTACTTGTCCATATTCTGAAGAATCCATTCTAGGACCGTAAGTGTTGAATATTCGCAGAATAAGATATTTTAAACCACTTCTTTCTGCAAACCACTTCACATAAAACTCACCTGTTATTTTACTAACGGCATACGAATGCCTAGGGTTATTTATTGATGATATGACTAACGGATGATCTTCAGCGATAGGAATTTTTTGCGGATCACCATAGACTTCACTACTTGAAGCGAAAACAAACTTTCTTACACCATTCTCTATAGAAGCTCTCAAAACATTTAATGTTCCTTCGACATTTACTGTTAGTACTTCTACTGGACGCTCATAAAAATGGCGTGTACCATTAATGGCAGCATAGTGAAATATCACTTCAACATCATCGAACAGCCACGTAGGTAAAGGTCTTCTAACATCGTAATCGTAAAACTCAAACTTTTTAATGCTTAAAAGGTGTTGTATATTTTGCATTTTTCCTCTAAACAAATTATCTATACCTACAACATAATATCCTTCCTCAATAAGTCTTTCAGCAAGAAAAGAGCCTAAAAATCCAGCAACGCCTGTCACTAATACCTTGTCACCCATTTACCTCGCTCCCTCCTGTGTTTAGAGATCTGACCAATTCATTGATTTCTTCTGTTGCCTCAAGTAATGCTGTGTTTATACCATATTTTCGACTTGCGTTTAACAAATGTTTAATATCTTTGGGTAAGCACTTACCACCATATGGTTTCCCAAAGAATCTTGTGCCCCATTTTCCCCCTTCCCACTCGCCTATAACTTTACCAGGGTCAGCCGCCTCAGCTATGATCTCAATATTTGCGCCAACCCGCTGGCTTAATAAATAAACATAATTCCAGAAACTTATCATTAAACATCTCATTACGTTAGAAACTAGCTTTATAAGTTCGCTCGTCGTTGGATCGGTACGATAAATTGGTTTATTTAATGGTTTATATAACTGTTCTAGGAGATCGCCATGCTTTTTACAACATTCTCCAATGACCACTCTACTTGGATTCACGACATCTTCTAAAGCATATCTCTCTCTCAGGAATTCAGGGTTATGACATATGTGGGTATTGAACTTCTTCATCAACTCCATACACATTCCAACAGGAGTTGTACTCTTAATAACATAAAGTCCCTTTACACCATTGTTTACAAGTTGTTGAATTACGTCTTCAACTACACTTTCAGGGGTACATATAAACGTTATATCTACCTCTGTTTCTAATTTCTGAGTAACTATCTCGTTAACCACAGTAGGATTAATGTCGTAACCGAAAACTTCATGATTAAGCTTACGCATTAAATAAGCTTGGCTAGAACCCACAGTACCTAACCCTATAATCAGTATTCTTAATGGTTCTTTGTATTCAATCATCATTATCATCAGCCTCCCTTCGTCTTCTACAGGCCTCTATCAGCCTCCATAAAAACCTTTAGCGGTACTTGCCTTGTGGTCTAATTCCTATGGTTCGATTTTCCCCTCTCCGGCTGGGGCCCAGTTTCCTGCGTCGTTACTGCGCTCAAAAGCATGTTGTATATGAACGCCTTGATCGTCAGCTCTGAGTCCATCCATCTCGGCTTCCTGGAGAGGAGATGTTCTCCGAACAACGCTTTGAACTTGGATATTGCAGCCTCAGCCATCCACCTCCTACCATATCCAACCATTTTGCTCCAGGCTCTGTACCCGTAATCCCTTATCATCTTGGCATTCCTCCTTGGCCTTATAATAGGTTCTATTCCTTTCCTCTCGAGATGTCTTATGAATCCGATGGAGTCGTATGCTCCGTCTCCGATTACCGTTATTACGTTCCCAGCCTCCATCGATCTATCTACCATCCTCTTAGCGACCTCAGAGTCATGTACCCTATCTGTTGTCCTCTCAAAGTACACTATCTCTCCTGTCATTGCGTCTATAGCGAAGTGTATCTTCAGATATCCCCTCCTCCTGGAGTATCTCCTCTCTAGCCACGAACCAGACCTGCAGACCTTGACACCGGTCGAGTCCAGGACTATGACCACTGGACCGTTTACGCTCCTCAGATCGTACCTCACAAAATCTTCTCCCAGCCGGACGATCCTCCTCCTTATCCATGAGTAGTCTATCACGGGAAGGATCGGGAAGACCCTCTCAAGGACTCTGGTGAAACCCTCAAGCTGCCTGTAACCTAGGGAGAAGAGATGTCTGATAACAGCAAGGAACCTGACGTAGCTCTCAGCTATCCTGTAAGGCCTCCCCCTCTTCTTCCTGTTCATTCCGATGAGCTCATCCCGGTAATTCCTCAAGAAATCCAGATCCATAATGAGCATGCCACGCTTAATGAGCCTCTCATCGACCCTCTTCCAGCAGCTCATCATGGGAGAGGAATGGAAGCGTGGCAATAGGCCTTGAGGTGAAGGATAAAGGATGTATTCACGTTAAAGTTAAGGTCTTATGGCCTCTTGTGGATTAATTCCTGGGCTCTTTTCGCCTCTCTTCGCTACCTTTCGGCAATTCCTGTGACGTTTTCGGCTCTCATCTCAGATTCCCGTGATCGCCGGTAATATGTACAAGTAAAACCGTCTCATCTGCCCCGCTAGTGCCCATACTAGTCCGCGTTTCGAGGTTGGTCTCCAACTATCCTGCCGTGGTCAGCCTTAGCTAGAACGGACAACACCCCGGCCGTCAGCGCAATCCAATACTCTTGGGTAAGCGCCGCCTCTACAGCCATTTCCGTATCTATCCTAAGCCCGCCGTAATTGATTGTATACTCTATAATAGACCGCCCGATTAGCGGTATGCTTACGTTTGCGTATGAGCTAGCTAGATTTAACGTTATGAAAAGACCAGCCAAGAAGAGTACAGGCAGTATCAGTCCCCTTAGGCTTATAAGTGGTTTTGACCATGGCTTATTGGCCAGCAAGGAGCCTAAGAGCGTCGTTGCGGCTGCCAGCAGGATGCTGAGTCTGGCCGCCATGGTCAGGTAAAATAGCATCGGAACTATTACCGGCTTCCCCAAGACCTCCACAGATATGTTGAACGGAGAGACCTCGGCCGAGAAGGTGCGTTCATCACCTACCCCTCCGTACACCGTCCACCACGGGTTGTTGGATAGGGCCGTGTAAAAGAGCAGAAAGGCCGACGCAAGCCCTAGAAGGTTAAACTTGAAGAGCGCCAAAGCCATCACCCTATTGGTTGCCTCAGGATGTCTTTCAATTTGAGTTCAAACGACGAAGACACGGGTGCTATGACTCTGGAACCGAAAACGCGCAGTATAGCATTTCCCCTAACCTCGATGTTTATTCTATCCCTGCCTTCCATGAAGTAGGATGCGATCTTGCTTAAGGTTGCTTCGTTGACTTCTACCTTTAAGGTCAGGGTTTGCGTGGATCCCGGTATTGAAACGACAGCCTTATCCAGAGAAGCTGGAGCCAAAGCCTTCCCGTCAGGTCCGTAGACTTCCGCATTCAATCCTTCAAACATCACCTTAACCTCACCCAAGTTCGTGAGCTTGAACTCCGCAAGGAGCTGTCCCCCTTTTAAACCTGATGCCTGAGGGTTCCAGGCGGGAATCGATTTTCGGAGGAGTGTATAAAGGCACGACCATCGCCTGTACGTTCCAGCCGTAAATAGCCAAGCCGTAAACGATTGGCACCAATACCGCGGAGGCTGAGAGAAGCAACATCAAGGCTTTAACGGCAGCTGTCTTGTTCAACGTCCGTCACCAAACGGTTATCTTTATCCTCCCAAAAATATTTTTTATCTTTCTGAATTCCTTTGACTGTCGACTCCGAGAAGGGTGAGTTCTCTATCAGCTCTTTCCTCGTCACTCATGGCCTTTACGCGTGATGTACATAATAATGGCCGAAAACAGCATTCCCTTTTTCTTCCCCTCTCCTGCCTACCGAAAAACTAACCTCCCATTTCTCGACGAACCGGAGCTGACCGTGAATTCCCTTATCCGCATCTCTGCTTTATCGTCGTGAGGATCCGAGTGCCATTACCATGCAGATGTTTCGCGATCAGCCTGCAGATCTCGTTCATCAGAGCGGTTTCGTGACGTGCCTCGACTGCGGCTGGTCGGCCTGTGTATCAGCTTGAGGGAGGGGCTTCGATATGGGGATGGTTAAGGGTCTGTCCCTGTTTCCGCCTTTCCGGATATGAGGAGTTTTCGGCGCCAGTAGCCAACAGGCCATGGGATGCGTGGCATGTGGTGAATGACGGAAAAAGATTTATCATTAACTACGAAAAGGACGGCTTCTACAATTATTTGAAGCATCTGCTCCACAGCCCCAAGTGCAGGCAGTTGATAGGCCTTGACTACAACACAGTCCTCGTATGGTTCTCTCAATTGGAGAGGGCAAGACAGCACTTTTCAGCATGTTGGTGCCGACCAGCAAGGGAGACGATGGAGCATGAACCAGAACTCCAACTACACAACAAAGGGGACAATTGAGGCAAGGACGGCAGTCATGCTGAAGGCGAACGCTTTGGAGGTTCTTGACGCAGAGCTGGCTCGGCTTGAGGACAGGTTGGAGAAGCTGATGCAGGAGATGGATAGAGCCGGAGAAGAGATCAGGAATGAGATAAGGAAGACGAAGTTGATGATAATCACCGGATTCACGGCACTAATAGCCCTTCAGATACTTTTAAGGTGGATAAGGTTTTAGCAGATTTACGGAAAATGGGGGCTGGGAGCCGGGGTGCTCAGGTAAGAAATGTGGACGAGTCGGTTACGTGGTGGCCTAAACCTTCGCCGGTCCACGTCTTCTTACCCAGCAGCTTCGGGACCGAGACGGGCTCGCTCCTCGAGAGGACCGTGAGGGTCGGCGTCCTGGCGAGGGCCCTTGCGGTCTTCAGGGTCGAGAAGGCGGTGATC
>Ga0079998_110893_pt1 | contig 12123 bp, 16 predicted proteins | sample PerSpoBPS_BMetaG_FD_69201 | JGI IMG/M metagenome (GOLD analysis project Ga0079998, IMG submission 69201) | Thermal spring microbial communities from Yellowstone National Park, Wyoming, USA - Perpetual Spouter B (PS_B) MetaG (SPADES assembly)... | ecosystem: Environmental > Aquatic > Thermal... | reverse complement strand
CCGCGGTGGAGCTTTTGGAGAGGAATAGGAGGGTTTTGGCTGGCAAAAACCCGTGGGTTTCTGCGGCGGCGGCTCTTTGGCTGGCGTCGTTGAAGAAGCTGGGCCTCTTGAAGGCGCTGGCTGAGGCGGCTGGCACAACGACGGTTAGCATAAGGAAAGCCGCTGGGAGGATGAAGGTATGAAGATCTGGAAGATTAGGCAGTATCTGCCTGCTCTGCTTTTGTACAAACAGAGGCGTGTGGGTGGTGAGAGAGGTGTCGTAGTGACGGTGAAGACGCGGGATGTGTGCGGCATGGATAGGCGGTGTGGTAGGGCTGTGCACAGCCTCATGATGAGGCTAGTGGAGAAAGGGCTCGCGAGGCGGTTCAAGAAGGGAACCTACCTAATCGAGAGGAGGGCTGTGGAGGAGGTGTTGACAGCCTTGAGGGAGTGGATATGACGACGGCGGCTAAAAAGATCAAAACCACAGCCACCGTCTTCGAGCTACCTCAAAAACTCGGCATCCCCCAGTACGTGGAGTACGAGCCGCCACCCAAAGAATGGTGTACCAACGACGGATGCCTCTACGAGGGGCTTCTAACCGCGGAGGGGTGCCGCAGAGGGGTGTGCGTGCGGTATAGGGTGTGGGTGCATTCAAGGGACAGGTGGAGGTGGGAGGTGGGGGAGAGGTGGAGGAGGCGTAGGGATGAGGAGGTGGGTGGGTGCCTTAGGCAACAGGTGGCCGAGGCGTTGTGGGAGCTGAGCGGACAGCACGACATGGGTGTGTGGTATGAGTACGTAAAGGTGGGTGCAAGGGTTAATCAATACGACGTCTTCTGCGGCGTCGTTGTGAATGGGGTGAAGCTGTATCAGCCCTATTGCCGCACGGTGGAGGACTGTGTCAAACAAATCATAGAGGACTACAAGAGGGAGGTGGAGAAGATGAATGAGCCGCCTCAGCCGGCTTTAGTTGTCAAGATCGACCCCGTGGAGGAGCTCCTTAGGGAGTGGCCGGAGCTGGAGGCATTCGGCGTGGAGTGGGTGAGGGCGTGGGCTCCCCATGCCAAAGAGGAGCTTGTGGAGATTGCCAAGGTTATGCGTAGGTACCCGTGGATAGTTGAGGTGGTGAGGCAGAGGCCTGTGTCTAACCCCCACCCCTACATGGTGGAGGTCTACGTGGCGAGAGACGAGTCGGAGGTCTGCCTCATGTTGAACCAGCTGAAGACGTTCTGTGCGCGGGACGGAGCCGTGAGGGAGGTAAGGCTGGAGCTTGAGTTTAAGCGGTATGAGGTATACGAGGAGAGGATTAGAGGAGTATACCGCCCCAAGGGCCTCCTGGCCTTCACCGCCGCGGCGAAGGAGTACATAAGAATCCTCTAAAAAACCCCCTTTTTCCTCTATTTTTTGAACCTGTCTTAAACCGCGTCTAGTGGCACCCAGCTAACACTGACCGATCCGACGTGCTGGGGGCCGTGTTAACCGCGGCGAGAGGCCAGCTGAAGCGTCTTAATTAACTGGTAGTGTTTCTGCTCGTCGAGCTCAATGGAGAGGATAAGCGCCCTCAACACGGGGTCCCCCAGCTTGTAGAGGTCGGCGATGCTCTCCCGCATGGCCGACTCCTCCTGCGCCAACAGCTCAAGCTCCTCCCCGGAGACGTCGACGTCTTCCGCCTTCAGCCGGCCCCCCAGGTAGTCTAAGATCATGGTTAGTATCTCGGCGTGTCTCAGACTGTCGGCGGCGATCTGCATAAAGAGAGAACGCACCAGCGGATTCCTGACCTTGTAGGAGTACGCCATAGCCCTGGTGGCCGTCTCCTGTTCAAGCCGGATCCGCTCTTTGATGACCTCCTCCAGCCCCGCCGAAGACCCCCTCTGAGTCAAGATGTTAGCCACCACCTTTGCAAGCTCCGTAAGGTCGACGGGCCCCCTCACGCCTCTCTTCGCCGCGTCGACGAAGAGGTCGGCGTGGCTTTTGACAAGCGCCATGACCCGGTCGTCCCGCGCCAACTCCTGCACGTACTCGCCCCCCCTCTTCCCCGAGAGGTACATAGACACCGCGGCGGGCGTCAGGCCAAGAAGCCGCGCCGTCTCGTTCACGCTGAGCCCCCTATCCACCAGCTCCCGCGCCAGCAGAGCCCTGACGGCTGATAGTATGCGCTCCAGACTCACGACATTAGACCGTAAGCAAATTAAAAAGTTTCCTCAATTAACACTTATAAAATCGACCTAGACGCGGGTCCATGTACCGGGTATATGAGAGAAGGGTGCAGATACCCATCAGAATCTCGAAGGGCGCCGACGAACAGGCCAGGCTTAAGAAGCTGGAGAGGTGGCCCCGGGAGGCCGGCACCACCGTGGTGCTGGACGAGTCGGGCTCAAACTTCGGCAAGCTTGTGCAGATATACGCCGCAGACTACGGCCTAGAGGTAGGCGAGAAGAAGTGGGAGGTCAAAGGCGAGGGCGACACCATAAGGGCGAGACTGGAGATACCCCTCCTAAAGAGCGGGGAGACAAAGGGCAGGGCCGTCATGGAGGCCGCCATACCCAAGACCCCCACCGGCGAGGAGGGCAACAACTACGTCTACACCGCCGATGTCCAGTACTACATAGAAATAGATGAACAAGTACTCGCGGAGTCAACCACAAGCGGAATGGTGGAGTTCAGCCTCTGACGCCCCCCTCTAAAACCCTATAAACTCCCAACGACAATGGACAGTGGCTCAAATTGAGGTGGTTACGTATCTGCCGGCCAAGATCGGCGTCTGTAGAGTATGCGATTTGACAGACGCCTTTAGGATTCAGCTACGCGAAGAGACTTGGGACGTAGACCTCTCTGCGTTGATGCAGGCCCTCGAGGAGGTTGATGCGCCAGTGCGCTTCACCTCCCCCTTCTCCTTGAGGGGGCTCTACCTCATGATACGCCACGGCACCGGGAGGCTCCCCCTGGTGATCGTAAGGGGGAGGCTCGTGCATGCCGGCCCCATCGAGGAGCCTAAGGAACTTGCTAAGAAAATACGCGAAGCCCTCAGCGACACCGGAGGAGTAGGCTAGCCGGGACACGTCGCCGCGTAGACGCCCATCCTCGTGTCGTAGAGACTACCCGGCGGCGGGGGCTGTTAGAGCAGGTCTATGAACGTGAACCGCTTCTCCAGTGGGGGGTGGGTTAAGAAGAGCTCGTCCCAAAGCGGCGCGGCGTAGATGCCTACAAAGGCGTAGATAAAAAGCGCCTTGATTTTGCTCTGTCTGACCCTTTCAACGTCTGCAAAGTGTGTGAAGTAGTGTTTCCGTATCTTCTCCAGCGCCGACTTCATCGCCGCCTTTCCCGCAGACCTAGCCCCCATCGCGTCGGCGTAGTACTCCCTAAGTCTGCTGAACGCCAGCACCAGGGTCTGCACAACGAGAGAGGTTGCCATGGCTAGAAGACCAAGGCCTATCGCGACTAGGGGGTTGCCCCTCCTACTGCTTCTCCTTAGGGAGGCCTCCACCAGCCCCCGCCCGACGTAATACAGCAACATGGGGAGCATGCCGAGGAGCAACATGACAACCAAGTCTCTATTGATGTGGTGGCCCAGCTCATGCCCCACCACGGCCTCCAGCTCCTCTTCAGACAGCATCTTCTTAAGCGATTCCGTGACCGCCACGTACCTCCCCGCAAGGAGGTTGCCGTAGGCGAAGGCGTTCGGCGGCCCGTCCACCACCACAGCCTTGACCCCCCTGTATCCCAGCCTTTCAGCCACCCTATCTACAACTCTCTGAAGCTCCACGTCGGGCCTTGCGTAGTAGGACCTGTTGATGAGGAAGGGCGACACCACGTAGGCGGCGACGTTCGTCCCGACGACATACAGAGTTAGTCCATAGATGGAGAAGTAGAAGCCCCACTCCTCCAACATGCTCAACACCGTGAGAATAAAATGAAGCGTCGCAGCCGACAGCACCACGGCGAGAACCGCGGTGAACAACATGGCCAGCCTCAAAGCCACCCAACGAAAACTTTTATACCTAGCCACGCGGAGAGCCTCAGCCGACAGCAACAACACGACGATGTACCCCACCACATACAACGCAACAGTAGCCGGGCTCCACGCAGCCGACAACAAGCCTCTCCCCAACTCGTAAAGCCAGGCGCCAACATTCTCCATAAAAACCAAGTTACAACAAGTTAAAAACCTAACTTTCGTTTGACAGATATCTAGTCTCTACATCTCGCGCCAGAATAGGGCCGACCAGCCGCAAAAGGCCGCAGTTACGCGGCGCCCTCAACGTAAGTAGCTCATCGGCGGCGGGGGAAAATCCCGGCGCAGTCCACCTCGCCTCTAGCCAACCGCTCCATGAATTTCAGATACGTCTTCCATACGTCAAACAGCCAGAGGTTGACGCCAGGGTATGGACGCGGCGGCGTGTTGAGGAGCTCCTCCAGCTCCGCGGCCGAAAGCTTCTTGTAGTAGTGGCAGGGCTCTTTGAGCAACAAGAGCCGCCTGTACTCCCGCGCCATGTCCTCAGTAACGGGGGTGCCGGGGGCCCCCTCCACCTCCTTCAGGAGCGGCTCTACGTCGTCTAGCGAGATGTTGCTCCTATACCCCCGACGCGTCCACTCGTCCACGGCGGCGTAGAAGTACCGCACTAAGTCCTCCACGTAGGGACCCGCGTCGTACATCAACACGATGGGGTGGTTCAGCCAGCCCCGCCTGCCGTCCCTCAAGACGCCTCGCCGCCGGAGGATCGCCAAGAGGACTTGTTTAAGCTCCACCCTCTGCTTCCCAAGCCTCCTGTCGTCTAAAAAGGCGGCGCTCCTCCCCTGGTCTACGTAGGGTCGGAACACCTGCACCAGTTAAATAAATGGCCCAGATTTTAACTCGTGTTAAGAGGCTTCGGCGTATTGCTCCCCGTCTTCAGTCTCCCCGGCGGATGCTACGTGGGCGACATGGGGCCCGAGGCGTATAAATTTGCGGAGTTCCTCGCCGACGCCGAAGCCACGTACTGGCAGGTCCTGCCCCTGGGCCACACCGCGCCAGAATACGACGACTCCCCCTACAGCGCCGTTTCGCTGATGGCGGGCAACCCACCCCTCATAAGCCTAGACAAGATGACCCAAGACGGGCTGCTGACGAAGACCCCGCCGCGGTGTCCCCCCGCCGAGAGGGCTGACTACGAGGCGGCGTGGGGGCTGAAGAGGCGGTACCTCCAAGAGGCCTTCGAGGCGGGGCTGGGCCGGGGGGAGTTTGAAGAATTCGCCGCGGCCAACAGCTGGTGGCTGGAGCCCTATGGCAGATACATGGCCCTTAGGGAGACCTACGGCTCCCTCTGGCTCAACTGGCCCCCTGAGTTCAAAAGACCCGGGGCCCACCTGCCTGAGAAAATTGCGAAGAGGGCGCTCTTCTACCAATACGTGCAGTACATCTTCTGGAGGCAGTGGAGCGACCTCAAACGCCACGTCAACAGCTTAGGCATCTTCGTCGTGGGGGACCTCCCCATCTACCCAGCCCACGACAGCGTAGACGTCTGGGAGGGCCGGCCCTACTTCAAACTGGCGCCGAACGGCACGCCGCTGTACTTGTCGGGCGTGCCCCCGGACTACTTCTCGCCCACAGGCCAGCTCTGGGGGACCCCGGTCTACGACTGGGAGGCGCTCCGCCGCGGCGGCTACCTCTGGTGGACCCGGAGGCTGAGGCGGTTGCTGGAGGTCTTCGACTACATACGGCTAGACCACTTCCGCGGCTACGTCGCCTACTGGGAGGTGCCCCACGGCGAGGAGACCGCAGTGAATGGCAGATGGGCACCGGGGCCAGGCGAGGAGCTGTTTAAGGCGGTGGAGGACCTCCTGCCGAGGCTGATAGCGGAGGACCTCGGCCTCATCACGCCAGACGTGGTGGAGCTTAGGAGGCGGCTGGGGCTACCGGGCATGCGGGTGCTCCAGTTTGCCTGGGACGGCAACCCCGCCAACGAGCACAAACCCCACAACTACGAACGCAACCTAGTCGCCTATACCGGCACCCACGACAACAACACGGTGGTGGGCTGGTGGCGCGGCGAGGCCACCCCACGCGCCAGGCGGGAAGCCCTGGCCTACATGGGCGGTTGCAGAGGCGCGGTAAACTGGTGCTTCATACGGCTCCTCTTCTCCACCGTAGCCGACGTCGCCGTGGTCCCCATACAAGACGTGTTGGGCCTCGGCGCCGAGGCCCGGATCAACAAGCCCGCGACCTCCCGCGGCAACTGGAAGTGGCGGCTCCACGCCCAGCCGCCCCCCACCTACGCCAGAAGGCTCAGACACCTGGCGAAGCTCTACGGGAGATAAACACATAAAGACAGGGCGAGCACCACGCGTGATGAGGTGTGCCGCAACAGAAACGTGAAGACAAACCTCCGCCTGACTTACATCTGCCAACGGCACTGGAGACGATCAGCGGGCGATCCCTCAGCAGACGCGGCAACCCGCCGCACCGTTAAGCACTTAAACGGAGGGGGTGGGCTTTCTGTGGTTGAGGTTTTGGACAAGCCACTACCCAAGCCCTCTGAGGAAAGCTACGTGGAGGCCAAGTTGCTGGAGGCGCTTGTGGAAGCCCGCCTAGCGCTGAAGTTCCTCCGGGAGGGAATCGCCAGAAACGCCGCCGGAAAGGCCTTCCAAGCCTGGAAAGCGCTACTGGCCGCGTTGCTACGCCTAGAGCTAGAAAGCCTCAAGGCCTTGGCAAAAACCGAGGAAGAAAAGAAATGGCTCGAAACAACAGCAATATCCGTCCCAACCACAAAGATGAAAACCCTCTCAAACATGCTGGAGGACTTAGGACATGCAAGACTCGCCTTTGCCACCTCCACCGCGCTGGACCTCCACGACTACCAGTACCACGGCCCCGACCCCGACACGGCGCTGTCTAAATACGCCACACGAGAAGAGGCGGCAGTAGACATTGTAAGGCTTGTGGCCGAGGTGGCGAGACGCGTGGAGGCGCTGAAGAGCCGCGTCAAGTGGAACGACGAGCTGGAAAAGGCACTAGAAGAAGTAAAGAAAGCCCTACCAACAAATAGAACCCCCGGCACTGCACAAGTAAACTTGCAAACATCCTACGGAGACGGCACAAAGTTTAGCCAGCGCCCCTGCAACCGCAGTCTCTTCTTCTCCGGGCCTATCTCCGCTTCTGCCGCCAGTCAGCTACCGCCGCAGTTCGGCGTAGAGGAGAAAAGGTCATCGCCGCGGTCTGCGGCGAAGGCGCCGGTGGCCGTAGCAGAGCCCGCAGAGGAGCCCCCCTTAACGGCTCTGGGCTCCTCTAGAGGGGGCCCGTGTAGCTTCTGCCGGCGTATGCATGGCGACGTAGTTCCCTTCCGCCGGTAAGATGCCGGCGTCGTGAAAAGAGCCGCGGCAGAGGCAATATGAGAAACACAGCAGACTGGGGTCAAGTAGCGGTTAACGACAATAGAAAAATCCGTAGAACCCCCAGCACCACCGCCTCAGCGTGAAGAGTGATGGGTAGGGGGCGTTGCGTCGGCGTTGATGCGTCCTGTGTTTTGCATGCGTCTTATGTCCCATATGGCGTAGAGCGTCAGCGGGATCCAGCCAGCCGTGCCCATCACACCTGCGGGGTTGAAGAGCCAGGGGGGCTCCGGCGGGTACAGCAAGAAGTACGTGCCAGCGAAGGCGTTGATGCCGCCGTGGAAGGCAACGGCGCCCCACACGCCGTGTCGCAGATAGGCCCAAGTCAACGCCGGAGACGACGCGGCGCAGAACAGCATAAAAAGCGGGACGGAGGGCCACCAGAACTTCTCAAAATAGTTGTGGCCGAGGAGGAGCACCGGGGCGTGCCACAGCCCCCACAGCGCCCCCACCGCGAGGGAGGCGCCCACCCACCCCAGCCTCTTCGCCAACTTAGGCGTCAAGTACCCCCTCCAGCCGTACTCCTCGCCGAACGCAAAAAAAGTATTCACCAACATCGCAAAGGGTATGAGAAGCGGAACCAGCAAATTCTGCGTAATGATCACGTCTACAACGTCTCTCGGCACCTCCTCCGCCGGCACGTTCACCATGCGGGCCAGGAGATATCTTATGCCGGTCTCAGGCCCCGAAGGCGGCACGAAGAGGGCCGTGACCGCCGCAGACGCCGCCACCCACGCGAGAGGGTAGAAGAAGGCGGCGAAGTCCCTCAGCCTCAGCTCAGGCCTATACACCTCGCCCTGCGCAATGACGCCGAGCGCCGGCGTAAACATCATCACCAAAGCCCACGGCCCCACCCCCCACAGATACATCACAGGAAAGAGAAGCCAAGGCAGACCAAAGGCAACTAAAAAGAACTTAATCATGAACCACCCGGGGGCTTAGGCCGGGGCCGCCCAGTATGTAGGTGGCGTCGGGGCAACGAGCCACAAGAATCCACTCCGCATCCCTCGTAACCATTCCGTAGCCCTTTATCCCCTGCGGCGTGAGCGTAATCTTCCCAGCTGTGACGTATGGACCGCCGCGCCCCACTCTCCATATTCCTGTTGTAGAGGCGTTTATCCACTCGAGACTGCAGTCGGAGAGGTTGTACACCCTGCCAGAGGGCACCCCCCACCAGCCCACATCCACCACAAGTCTCCCACCCCCCACTGCGAAGCCCACCCTCTCAGGCATCATCAGAGCATCGCTGTATATCACGAGCAAGATGGGGATAAACACGATAATCAACCAGGGGAGAGAGCGTCTCGTTAATGGCTTGCGTATGTTGTAAATCCGTGACACAACATAAATAACTACAAATATAAGAGCTAGGGGGGCTAGGAGATAAGGGACAAAAAATTGAGTATCTATAGCAATTATATCCCACCTACTTAGCCAAAACTCGTACATTGAGCCCCTTGATTTCTTTCTTTAAATCGTTTATTATCCACTCTTTGCCGCGTGTCTCTAGCTCCTTCCAGTATTTCGTGGCGAGGAGGTGGCAGGCGTGGCAGATGTGCTTCACCTCCTCTTCTTCGTTAAATTTTTTGATCAAGACGTGGGGGCCTATAAACCTGATGTACCAAATCAATACGTTCCTCTGAATTCTGTCTACGACGTCCCAGAGGTGTTCTCTAGTTATGTTGCCGACTCTCGTGAACCACGCCGAGGCTGGGTCGGTAATTATGTGGCCGCAACAAAACGCCACGTCGCCGTTTGGGTGGATAGAGATCTCAGAACCTGCACGGGCGCAACCGCCAAATGGAGGAAGGTTCTCCACGGCTTCTTCAAACAGCCCAGAGGCACGCGACGTCGGCGAGATAAAGTCGTCGACGATCATGACCTCCTCGGCAAGGTCGCCGAGAAGCTTCCGCACGTAAGCGACATCTATCTTCGTCTCGCGAGTTCTAGTTATGGGTATGACTGTCCTTAGCCCCTCCTCCACGCCCGCCCTAGCGGCGTTTACCACGTTTTCTTCGCCGCCGAAGAACCTTAGGTACTCCAAGTGGAAGTCGTCAAACGAGATATTAAGCTCTTCAAGACCCAGCTCTCTCCATTTCTTTACGTACCGTCGCGCCGCTTCTAAAGTGCGCGCCCACCAGGCGTTTGTAACCATCCTGGTAATAAAGCCGAAATCTGCCGCCGTCTTTATGAGAAGCTCCAGATGTTTGGGAAACAGCGTAGGCTCGCCGCCGGTGGCAACAACCACCTGGATAGAGGCGATGTCTGAAGCCTCCCGCAAGGCCTTCTCTACATATTCAACAGGCAAAACCTCGTTATGATGCGGACCAGCGCCGACGCTACAATGTCTACACATGAAATTGCACCTATAACTATAGAGAAAAGCAATACCAGTCGGGGAAAAAGATATGTTTACCAACATTTGGGCCCAATAGTCCAGCAGAAAATATCAGCTATCACAGCTACGTTGACGACCACGCTCCAAGACCAAACGACTGCGACATATAGTGCGACTGCCAGTACGCCTGCGCATACCCAAGGTGTGCAGGCTTGTGGTTGCTGAAATAGGTCGTTAACTAGGTTCGTTGCCTCTTCCGGTGTGAGTAGGAAGTTGTCTAGGTTCATGGGGTTTCTGGGGTTTTGTCTTGTGTTTCTTTCTTAATCTCTCTGATTATCCTGACGTATCTTGCCACTTTTTTCTTGCCTTCTTTCTCCGCTTTCTGTATGATTTCGTCGAATATCTCTTCGTCGTTTTTCTTTTGGGTGGTGTAGATGAACCATTCTAGGTCGTTGGCGTAGGCGAAGACTTGTCCGTCGGTTCTGCTTATGACAACACTTGGCGCGAAGACGTCTTCAAAGGGGCCGCGGAGCGTGTAGAACCCTAGCGCCCTCTCAGAGTTGTTTTGTCGTACATACACCTCGCCGAACACAAGCTCGTTAGCTTTATACCTTTTCCGCTGTAGGTTACGTATCTCCGAGCAGATCATGTCGCCCGCCTTGGCGGGCGTCGGCCCCCGGGCCAGCGCTAGTATCGGCGCAAGGCCGGCGAACGCTATGCTACCGAGCAGAGCGGTTTGCAACAGCTCTCTCCTCTTTATTATCGCTTCAACGTCTTTGGGTTTTACCTGTTCGGAGGCCATAAGTTTTTTTTTCACAAGTTTTTATGCTTTATGCCCTCGAAGCTTGTAAGAAAGGTGGGTATTAGGCTGTTTGAACTAGGCGCATTGTATGGAGTTTTAGGGGTTTTGATTTTCTTACTGATAAGAAGTATCGAGGTGGCTTTGCCGATGCTCTATGGGATGGTGCTGCCGGCGCTTGTCTTGGCTACTGTTATTTTGCTGTATTTCATGCCTGTGTCTTGCCGGGTTGTCGGCGACCGCGTCATAATGAGGACTCCGGTTAGGTCTATTGAAGCTGTTCTACTTGGCGAGCCCAGGCTGGAGAGGGGCGGCTTGATTCCGCCGGGGAGGACTAAGGCGCTTTTCTGCGGCGGGTGGCGCCTCCCCACGACGTTTCTCAGCGACTGCGGCGATGAGCTCTTCTTCTCTACGCCGGACTGCGACGGCAGGTGGCTGGTCGCTGAGGCTAAGCTCGTGAAGAGAAAGGGAGAGGAAAAGAGAACCCTATGGATCTGCGGATGCGCGGGGCACTAGCTATGTGCATCGCCGCGGAAGCTGAGAACTTGGCGTATCTCGATCGCTACCGATTCTGAGGAGGTAATTTTTTCACTTGTTTTTACTTTTATGGCCCCGAGAGTCAGGCTGTTAGAGCATCTAATTACCTGGACTGTCGTTGCGTTGTTTCCAGTAGTCGTGTGGCTGTTTACTGGTAGCTGGTGGCTGTTGTTTCTAGCTACTACCCTCGCCCTGGTAGGCGTTGCTGTTGCCGTTGTTTACGACTGGTTCTATCTGCCGCAGTCTTGTGTGGTGGAGGGGCGGCGTGCGTTTTTGGAGACGCCCGGCAGACGCGTCGAGGTGGAGTTTTTGGAGGAGCCGAAGCTTGTCGAAGCTGGGATCTGGCCTAGGAGGAGGGTCTTCCTAGGCATAGGCTATAGATTCCCTACGCTACACGCAGTCTTTGGAGACGAATACTTCTTCTCTACGCCAAATTGCGACAAGACTTGGCTAGTAGCCAAGGCAAGAGTCGGCAACAAAGAGAAAAAGGTGTGGCTCTGCGGCTGTACACTTAAATAAAATCAGTTTTTTACCTTTGTCTGTTTTAGTACATAGTAGATCTCCCATATCTCGCTCTGATGTATGTATTCCTGCCAATGATTTAATCAATCGCCTCGCGCAATAAGCCTTTTTGACGTGGACATCCACCTCCCTCTAGTGTCGACGACCTCTCCACAGACCTCAGCGCAAGTTCCAGGCACGTCTAATCACATCTGTAGCTACTTTCTCTATATTATGTAAAGTGGCAACTAATTTCCAGCAACCTCTATACGTCTAACAACCGCAACTAACAATAAAACTACAAAAACTCACAAGGTGCTCTCCGCGCCGCTTGATACTCGTGGCGCACGTTTCCACACGCTCTTTTCATTAAGGAACGACCTATCGCCGAAAACGTTTCTGCTTGTAGAGGAGGGAAGAGGGGGTTGCAGACGTTAGCCGCGGCGGTTCAGCCTCTGGATTTGTTCTTGGATTTTTTCTGCTAGCCAAGCCATCTCGTCGAGGTCTTCCGGCGTGAGGTCTTGATGCCATCTCTCCACCACACGTGACAGTAGCTGGAGCGTGAAGTGGAGGAGGGGCCAGTAGGGGTGGTGCTCCGCTATGC
>Ga0079998_105621_pt1 | contig 12161 bp, 10 predicted proteins | sample PerSpoBPS_BMetaG_FD_69201 | JGI IMG/M metagenome (GOLD analysis project Ga0079998, IMG submission 69201) | Thermal spring microbial communities from Yellowstone National Park, Wyoming, USA - Perpetual Spouter B (PS_B) MetaG (SPADES assembly)... | ecosystem: Environmental > Aquatic > Thermal... | reverse complement strand
GCCTCCAAATCTTCCTCGCTGCCTTCAAAGGCAGGCATCACGGTGTTGGGGTTGAGGGTCGTCGGCTTGAGCAAGATGGTTCGCAATTTCGCCTCGTCATACTTTTTGCCGACGCCATCCAGTTTCGGTCCAATCGTCCCGCCAATGCCGCCGATGGCGTGGCAGGTGGCGCAACCTGTCTCGTCGTAAACCCGTTTGCCCCGTTCTAAAAGGTTCGCCGCTTTCGTCGGGGTTTGCTCCCTTGTCGGATTTCGCCGCACCGTTGCGTCTCTCGGCGGTGTCGGGTTGGCATCGGTTTGTGTCTGGTGCTTACAACCGACGAAGAGCAAGCAGGAAAGCAGGCACGCCGTTAGCCAACGCATCGTCATGCCCTCCTTTGGCAAGTTTTTCTGCCACTGCCGTTCATCGTCGTGGCTGATTTTGTCGTGGCTAATTTTGTCGTGGCTGATAGCCACTCCAACAAATCGCTATTCGTTGCCGTTTTGCTATTCGCCATTCGCCAGTCGCTGCTGTTTTTCACCAGTCGCTATTCGCCATTCGCTGCCGTTCATCATCGTGGCTGATAGCCACTCCAACAAATTGCTATTCGTTGCCTTTTGACTATTCGCCAGTCGCTATTCGCCATTCGCTGCCGTTACTCATCAAGGCGCACCTCAAACTCTTCCACGACGGGGTTTGCCAGCAAGCGGCGGCACATCTCTTCGGCTTGCCGTTGCGCTTCTTGGGATGACAAAGCATCGTCCAACCAAATTTCTATCAACTTGCCGATGCGCACTTGTTGGACGCTGCCAAAGCCCAAATCCCGCAGCGCCCGCGCCACGACCCGCCCTTGCACATCGTCCAAAATTGCCTTCAACCGCACCAACACCGTGACTTTGGGCAATCGCCATCCCTCCAAAACGCGAGGAAGACCACAGACGCCATCGGCACAAATGCCCTTCCAAATGTGTCACACTTTGCCGACGGTGGCGTTGATGGCGTGGATTTACCTCGTCCGACATGGCGAAACGGTTTGGAACGCCGAAGGGCGTTTGTGCGGCAGCAGTGATATCCCGCTTAGCGATCAGGGACGCCAGCAAGCGAAAGCGTTGGCGGAGCGCTTGCGAGATGTCCCGATTGCTGCCATTTACAGCAGCCCTTTGCTTCGGGCGCGCCAAACGGCTGAAGCCATCGCAAAACCTCATCGCTTACCCGTGCGCCTCGTCCCTGAGTTGAGCGAGATTGACTACGGCGATTGGGAAGGGATGGCGGTGGCGGAATTAGCGCACCGCTTTCCCGAAGCGGAGCGCTGTCGCACCGACGACCCGATGCGGTTTGCGGCGCCCAACGGTGAACCGTTTGCCGATTTTGTGGAGCGGGTGACGGCGGCGATGGAGCGACTGGCACGGCAACATTCCAACGAGAGGATTGTTTGCGTGGCACATCAAGGGGTCAATCGGGTGGTTTTGTGTTGGGTGTTGGGGGCGGATTATTCGCTTTGGCGGCGATTGCGGCAAGACCCTTGTTGTGTCAACCTTTTGCACGCCCGTGACGACGGGACTTGGCGGCTTTGGCTTGCCAATGACACTTGCCATCTCAACTCTGCCGTCCCGCTGTCTGACCTGCGGGAAAAGAGTGAGCCCACCGATTGGGAGTGATGCCCATGCCATCTTTGCGGCGAACCCGTCGGAAGATGCAAAAGCATGCCACCCGCCTCATCGTGTGGGGCGGTTTCTTCCTCGTTTTTCTCATCGGCACTTTCACCAGTTTCAGTTGGCGCAGTTGGCACCCTGAAGGGGTGAGCCAATTACCAACGACCGTCGCCCGCATCAACGGCGAAAATATCTCCCGCACTGCCTACGATCAAGCCATCGCCTACGCTCAGGGGACGCGACCGACCGTTGCCGATTGGGCGATGATCAAATGGATGGCTTTTGAGCAACTTGCTCAACAGGTGCTCCTTCGGCAGGAAGCCAATCGGCGCCGCTTGTGGGTCACTCGTGCCGATTTGGACCGATGGGTGAACGAGCAGGTGCAATTGGAATTGGCGCTCGCCCGCCAACGCTATCAGCAAGACAAAGCCTTCCGCGATTTCATCCGAAAGCGGTTCGGCTCGCTGCAAGGTTACGAAAACGAACTGCGCCAACAGTTGGCGCAACAAGCCGATGGCGCACGGGAGACCATCCTTCAGCAAAAACTGCGGGACGAAGTTTTTCGGTCGGTGAAGGTGACGGAGAAGGATTTGCGGGACGCTTACACCCAATTTCGCGTCCGCCACCTCTTCGTCAGTTTCGCCCGCTTTTTGCCCAAGGGCAAAAGCCCTACGCCCCAAGACCAAGAGCAAGCCCGCCAAAAAGCCCTTGAGCATGCCAAAAAGTTGCGCCAACGATTGCTGAACGGTGAAGATTTTGCCGCTTTGGCACGCAAGGAATCCGACGATGTGACGACGAAAGAAAAAGGGGGCGATTTGGGCGAGTTGAGTTTGGACTTCGCCCGCGCCCGTTTGGGCGACGCTGTTGCTCAAGCCCTCCCCCGATTAAAGGTCGGCGAAACCTCCGAGCCATTGCAAGGTTGGGCGGGCTATCACCTTTTGCGCTTGGACGGAAAGCGACTGAACCTTCCGCCTGACTACGAGCATGTCCGTTATCGCTGCGAGGACAAAAAGTGTGGCAACACTTGGGTCGGCGAAAAGGGAGCGCGCCAGTGTCCCAAATGCAAAGGCACGAAGATCAAGGTCGTCGGGACGCGCAAAAATGAATTGCTGGCACAACTTCGGTCGCAGCGGCAAGGAGAAGCGTTCCAGCGACTCCTCAACGACCTTCGGCAGCAAGCGAAGGTGGAGTTCATTGACCCCGAATTGCGAGCCCTTTATGCCCATCGCAATGGTGATTGGAAGGAAGCCGAGAGCGCCTATCAGGAAGCCTTGAAACTGGCGTCGCAATCGCCCGATGCCCGCCGCCACTTCCTCTATCCCGAAGTTATCTGCCTGCAACTTTCGCGGTTGGCGATGGACGAAGGCAAATTGGCGGAAGCGGAGCGGTTCGCCCGCGAGGCGTTGAAATACTCCGACGACAACGAGTTGCACCTGCATCTCGGTTCCATCTTGATGCTGCGGGCGAAACGGGACGAAGCCCTGAAAGTGTTCCTGAAAGTCGCCAACCGTTCCCTTGAGCCTTATCAGCGACAAAGGCTTGCCAGTTACTTGGAGCAACTGGGTCGGAAAGATTTGGCGGAGCAACAACGCAAACTGGCGGAGAAGGAACGACCGCCTTCAAGCGGGATTAACTTACCACTCAAATTGCCGTGACGATTTTTCACGAGCATCCGATCCGATGGGGGGTGGACAGCCGATGGAACGACCTTTGCGACAACCGATCGCCCGCAAGCCATCCAAAAGAACGGAGACGCTTCCGACGAACCCGTTGACAGAATGGACGCTGACAGTGGAACGATTGCAAGCGCTCGCCTCGCAATGGCAAGGGCGACGGGTTTTGGTCGTCGGTGATTTGATGCTGGACGAATACATCGTCGGGAACGCTGAACGCATCTCGCCCGAAGCGCCCGTGCCCGTGATTTTGTGCGAGCGGCGCACTTACGGGGCGGGTGGGGCAGCCAACACGGCGATGAATTTACTGACGCTGGGGGCGCAAGTCGTCCTTTGCGGCGTCATCGGCAACGACTGGGCAGGCGAGAAGTTGCGGGCTAGAAGCCTTAAGGCGAGAGTTCCAGCAGCAAGGAGATGGGTTGCGGCAGGAGTTTCAGCAGCAGATAGATGGACTGAGGCAAGAGATGCAGCAACAAATAGACGGACTGAGGCGAGAAATGCAGCAGCAAATAGATGGACTGCGGCGAGAGATGCAGCAAGGATTTGCGCAGGCGGCGGAGCGGGACGAAGCCTTGCGGCGGGAAATCGCTCGGCTGGAGCGATGGTTGTTTACCCTATGGGTTCCTGTTTTAGGCGCACTCGTTGGCGTCCTTGGGCTGCTCCTGCAAATCTTGTTGAGGTTGTCGTGACGAAGGGCTATTCTTTGGAGGGCTAACGCCGATGGTGACGGAGCGGGATGCTTGGCTCGTCTTGATTTACAGCCTGGGCTTATTCTTTGGCGTGCTGATATGGGTTGCCTGCCTGACCGTCTTCCTTTCAGCGACGGGGACGGACATTTGGTCGGCATTTGGGATGGACAAGTTTTTGATGCTCAATGCCCTGCTGACAATGGTCGCTTTATTAACGCCTGTCCTTGCTCAGGGGTTACTAAGGGGATGGGTATGGCGGCAGGCGTTGCGATGGCGCTCTTTGTCCTTTTGGGTCGTCTTTCAGGTCACCCTCGCCACCTTAGCCCTCAACCTTTCCGTCTCGCAGGGGTTTCTGTGGCTTTTGAGCATGCCCTTTTTTGAGTGGGCGCAGCAAAGCGGTTATGGGGAACTGTTGGAAAAGATTGCCCATCACAAAGGGGTGCCCTTTTTGGTCATCGTTGCCGTGATGGTGCAAGCCTTGCCCGAAGAGTTGACCTTTCGGGGGGTTATCCAGCAAGGTTTTGAGCGCCGCTATGCGCCGACGATTGCCATCACCTTGACAAGCCTTTTCTTCGCCCTCTTTCACCTGAATCCTTTGCAAGCGCTGATCGTGTTGCCGACGAGTTTATTTTGGGGTTGGGTGGCTTTTCGCACCCAGAGCATCATCCCGACGGTCGTCGCCCATGCTTGTCAAAATGGGCTAACCGCCTTAGCCCTCGCTATGCCATCCCTTGCGGGGCAAGGTAGCGGCTCGCCCTTGGCACAATCGCCCAATTGGTTTGCGGCGGTCGCTGGGTTGCTCCTTTGGGTCGGATTGACTTGGCACTTGGCGCAACATCTTCCCACCCACAAGGAAGGTGGTGCTCATGGCGAAAGGGAAAGGGTCACCGCCACCCCCCATCAAACTGGGGTTGCCGACGGGAGCGATGGAGGCGGAAGCCTTGAACCTGATGAACGCCGCTGACTTACGGGTTGACCGCCTCACGCCCCACTATGCCATCGTGGATGACCCCCGTGTCTCCGATGGGGTCTTTGGCGAACCCCGCGACCTTTGGACGATGGTCGCCCAAGGCGATTTGGATGCTGCCATCGTCCCCTTTGACGATGTGGCAGAAGAGATGCGCAAACGCCCCACCGCCCGCCAGTTGCATATTGAACCCTTGACAGGGGATTTGCTTTTCATCGCCAACGCCCAAAGCGCTCAAACTTATCAGGAGTCGCTGCAGGATTTGCTCATGCTTTTGCGAGGGGCGGCGGAAGCGCGGGGGCGGGTGCTGCTCATCCTCAATGTGGATGAAGGGCATTTGCAAGAGGTGTTAGCCCTGCTGCCTGCCTTGCGTTCGCCGACGGTCTCACCTTTGGCAGAAGCGGGTCTCTTTTCCGTCATGTCCGTCGTCCCCCGCAGCGAGGTCAATCGCCTCATCCCCCTTCTGCTTCGGGCGGGGGCGACGGACATCGTGGAATTGCCCATCACCAAACTCATCCGAGGCAACCCATGAGCATCATCCCAATTTGACCGTCAGGGAGGTTGCGGGATGGAGCGCCGTAGCGACAAACTGACGCCGATGTTCCAGCAATATCAGCGCATCAAAGCCCAATATCCCGATGTCCTGTTGCTCTTCCGCCTCGGCGATTTTTACGAGATGTTCGGTGACGACGCCCGCATCGGCTCACAAGTGTTGCAACTGGTCTTGACCTCGCGGGAAATTGGCAGGGGCAACCGCGTGCCGATGTGCGGCGTCCCCCACCACGCCGTGGAGCGCTACATCGCCAAACTTTTGGAAGCAGGTTACAAAGTCGCCATCTGCGAGCAGTTGGAAGAACCCAGCCCCAAAAAGCGTTTGGTCCGCCGCGATGTCACCCGCGTCCTGACGCCTGGCACCCTCGTGGAGGACACCTTCTTGGAAGCCAAGCGCTACAACTTCCTCGTCGCCCTTTGCGGCGGAACGGAAGAGGAAAAACGGCATGAAGCGGGACGGGGGGCGGGGGACGAGGGGCGAGAGGGGAAACCCAAACGGTTTGGTTTTGCGGTGGCGGAAGTTTCTACGGGCGAGTTTGCTGTGACCGAACTGGACGGCAAAACCCTTTGGGACGAACTGACTCGGTTGCAACCTGCCGAAGTCCTTTTGCCTGAGCGGTTGGCGGACGACGAAATTTTCGTCAACCGTCTCAAAAGCCTCTGCGAAGGGGCGTCACTCACCACCTTTGACCTTGACCCCTTCACCGAACCCGAACGGCTTTTGTGCCAACACTTTCAGGTCGCCACCTTAGATGGCTTTGGTGTGACGGGTCTGAACCTTGCTATCCGCGCCGCTGCCACCATCATCGCCTATTTGCAGCGGACGCAATTGACAGCGTTAGAGCACCTGAAAAGTTTGAGCACTTACAGCGTCGGCGAATTCATGCTCTTGGACAATGCGACGCGGCGCAATTTGGAGTTGGTGCAGTCACTGCGGGACGGCAGCGTTTACGGGACGCTCCTTTGGGTGCTGGACGAAACGACGACGCCGATGGGCGGGCGACTAATTCGCCGCTGGATTTTGCAACCCTTGCTCAGCGTGCAGCGCATCAACGAACGGTTGGACGCCGTAGAGTTGCTTTATCGCGAGACGCTTTGGCGGCAGGAAATCCGCGAGACGCTCAAAAGCATCCCTGACTTGGAGCGTTTGGTGGCACGGGTCGGGACGGGAACGGCGAACCCCCGCGACTTAGCCCAAATCCGCTCCGCCTTGCAAGTCATCCCGAAGTTGCGGGAAGTGCTGATGGCGAAGGCGATGAAAGCGCCGCTGCTTTGGAGCATCGCCGAGCGGTTGCACACTGCCGACGATTTGCGCCGACGGTTGGAAGAAGCCCTCGTGGACAACCCGCCGCAACGCATGACCGAAGGGGGCATCTTCCGCGACGGTTACCATCCCGAACTGGACGAACTGCGTTACATCGCCCAACACGGCAAGGAACTGATCGCCCAGTTGGAAGCGAAGGAACGGGAACGGACGGGCATTAGAAACTTGCGGGTTGGCTACAACCAAGTCTTCGGCTACTACATAGAGGTCACGAAAGCCAACTTGCACCTTGTCCCGAAGGACTACATCCGCAAGCAGACGCTGACGGATGTGGAGCGGTTCGTCACCCCTGAACTCAAGCAGTTGGAAAACAAAGTCTTGGGCGCTGAAGAGCGGATTGGTCAGTTGGAGCATCAGTTGTTCGTGGAGTTGCGGCAGGAGGTTGCCCGCAGGAGTGGCGAACTGTTGGAGACGGGGCGGGCAATCGCCGAACTGGATGTCTTGGCGACTTTCGCCGAAGTCGCCGCCAAAAACCACTACACCCGCCCCCTCGTGGATGACAGCGACGAAATCGTCATCGTGGAAGGGCGCCATCCCGTCATTGAGCAAGTGCAAAAAGACAAACCCTTCGTGCCCAACGATTGCCGCTTGGACAACCGCGAAAACCAACTCCTCATCATCACGGGTCCAAACGCCGCTGGCAAGTGCGTCTCGCTGGAGACTTACATCTTCACCGACAAGGGTTTGCTGACTTTGCGGGAGTTGATGCCTAAAGGGGCGAAGGCTTTTCAGTTCACACCGATGCGAGTGAAAGTCAAAGGGTTGAAGGGGGAAGGGGAAGCCACTCACTTTTACGACGACGGTGTTCGGCGGACGCTGAAAATCCGAACCCGCTTCGGTTTTGAATTGGAAGGGACGCCCCAACATCGTGTCTGGGTGCGCCATCCTGACGGGACGGAGGGATGGAAGCGATTAGGGGAATTGCAGGTCGGCGATGTCGTCGTCATTGACCCTCAAATTGACCTTTGGGGCGATGAGACCGCCATCCCACCCATGCCCCTGCCCCGAAGGGCAAAGTCCTATCGGTTGCCTGACCGTTTGACGACCGATTTAGCCTACTTGCTGGGATTGCTCATCGGTGATGGGACGATCACTTATCCGAACAGTTACGCCCTGACGACGGCGGAAGAAACTTTGCGGAAGCGGTTTGCGGAGTTGCACAAGCGATTGTTTGGCTGTCCTGTCCGACGGTTCGGTCGGATTGGGTGGCGGGTGAGCAGTTCGTTGTTGCGTCAGTTCCTTGCCCACTTGGGTGTCGGTTACTGGCGCGCCGACGAAAAACGAGTCCCCTTGAGCATCCGAAGGGCGACACGCGAAATCGTCGTCGCTTTCCTGCAAGGATTGTTTGATGCCGATGGCTATGTTGATGGGCATCGGGGCGATGTGCAATTGGTCACGGCGTCGGAAGGGTTGGCAAAAGAGGTGCAACTTCTGCTGCTCAACTTGGGCATCGTGGCGTGTCGGCGGCGCAAGGTCGTCAAAGGGAAAACCTTTCACGAACTGAACCTTTATGGCGAAAATGCTCAGCGCTTCTTTGAGGTCGTTGGCTTTCGCCTTTCTCGCAAGCAGCGGCGAAAGCGCCCCTCATCCCGCCCCTTCCTTCCCAACTTTGGCGTGCCATACCTTGAGCCACTCCTAAAGCAAGTGCATCGCTGCATCGTAGAAACGCCCCAAAAACCGATAGCCCTCAAGGACGACAAGGCAGTCAGTAGCGTGTTTTACACCTACTTGCCGAAAGGTTCAGCGCCCTCTCACCGCATGCTGAAACGCGTGCTGGCATATTGTCAGGCGAGTGGTGTGGCAGGAACGGCTGTCACAGAGTTGGAACGCTTGGTCGCTTGTCGCTACCTTTACGATGCCATCGTCGCCATAGAACCCTCCCAAGCCCCTGTCGCTGACCTCAATGTGCAACCCGACCACGCTTATGTCGCCAACGGACTCGTCAGCCACAATTCCACTTACCTTCGTCAAGTCGCCTTGATTGTCCTGATGGCGCAAGTGGGCAGTTTCGTCCCTGCCAAAGAAGCCCGCATCGGCATCGTGGATCGGATTTTCACCCGCGTCGGCGCCCACGACGAATTGGTGCGGGGGCAAAGCACTTTCATGGTGGAGATGTCGGAGACAGCCAACATCTTGCACAATGCGACGGAACGAAGCCTCGTGCTCATTGATGAAATCGGTCGGGGCACTTCCACTTACGACGGCATCGCCATCGCATGGGCGGTCGCCGAAGAACTTCACCGCATCGGTTGCAAATGCCTCTTCGCCACCCATTACCATCACCTCAACGAACTGGCGAACTTGTTGCCCCGCGTGCAAAACTACCGAGCCGCCGTCCACGAAGAAGGCGACAAGGTGGTGTTTCTGTATCGCATCGTGCCAGGCGGCACCGACCGAAGTTACGGCATTCAGGTGGCGCGGTTGGCGGGGTTGCCGGAGCGGGTGATCGTGCGGGCAAAGGAAATCCTTGCGACTTTAGAGAACAACGACCAAAAAGTTGTCGTGCCGCCCAAAACAGCCGCCCAACTCATCCCCGCCCCTTCTCAGTTGCGCCTCTTTGAGTTCGCCCCCCATCCCGTCTTGGAGCGGTTGAAGGTCATCAATCCCGATGAACTGACGCCTCGCGAAGCCTTGTCGCTCCTTTACGAGTTGAAGCGCCAACTGCAAGAGAGGCTTTAAGCCTTTCACTCTCTCATCCGATATGGCAATCGGAGGGATTGCGTGTGGCTGGAGACCGACAAGGCGTCCGTATCGTCGCCATCGTGCTGGGTTTGCTCGCCATCGCCCTTTTGGAGCGGCAATGGGGCGAGACGGCTCCTCTTTGGCAACTCTACCTGCTCCCCATCGTCTTGGCAGGCATCACCCTGAAAGTCACTGGCGGTATCCTTGTGGGATTGGCTGCCAGCCTTTTGTTGTCGTTCCTCTCCCCTGCCGCTAAGGCGTGGGGATGGCAAACCTTGCTCGGTTGGCAAATTGGCTCCATTTTCCTCGGCGGCATTGTCGGCTACTTGAAGCATCAAGCGGAAGTGCAGCGGGAAGCGGCAGAGCAACTCCGCCGCCAACAGGAACTGCGGGAAACTTTGACCGACTTCCTCGTCCACGACCTTCGTTCTCCTCTGACCAATGTCATCAGCGGACTGGAAACCCTCAAACTGACGGTGCAAGACCAACTATCGCCTGACGACGCCGAGTTGTTGGAACTTTCCCTCATCGGCGCCCACCGCTTGCTCACGATGGTCAACTCGCTGTTGGACTTGCGCAAGATGGAAGAAGGCAAGTTTCCCCTTTACCTGAAGGAGTTCTCGCCTGAAGACGCCATCAACGAAGCCGTCAGGCAAGTGCAACTTTGGGCGAAACAAAACGGGGTGACCATTCGCACAGACATCGCTCCTGATTTGCCCTCTCTTGTCGCCGACCGTTGGGTGCTCACCCGTGTCCTCGTCAATTTGCTGAGCAACGCCCTCAAATACACACCGTCAGGCAAAACCATCACCGTCAGCGCAAAAGTCACCGACGAAGGCGTTCACTTCGCCGTGACCGATGAAGGACCGGGCATCCCGAAGGAGTATTTGAGCCGCATCTTTGACCGTTTCGTGCAAGTGGAAGCCCGCAAAGCGGGCGCCCCTGTCGGCACGGGGTTGGGCTTGACTTTCTGCAAATTGGCGGTAGAAGCCCATGGCGGGCGCATTTGGTTGGAAAGCGAAGTCGGCAAGGGCACAACGGTGCACTTCCTTTTGCCGCTCACCGCCAGCGCTGCCGCCCTCGCTCCACAGTCCCCTGCCTTGACAAAGCGTTGACCTGTCACCTGTCGCCACCTCTCCTTCAATGACATACTTGTTGGGACGCCCCACCCCGATACGCCAAAGCGCGCTTGAAAAAGCGATGGCAAGGGCAGGAATGGGTTCGGTTGGTGGCAGGCAACGCCCGAAAGGGGTGGGAGCGGCGGCAATTGCTGGAGCAACTGTGTTTGATGGCGCAAGAGGGCGAGGGGCGAGAAAAGGAGTTAGCCGGCTTCGCCCTCGCCGCCTTGCCGCTGGACGAACTCACGGAAGAAGAGATAGCCTTGATTCGCCTCCCTGCCCAAACCCTTGCCCGATCAACGAATCCCCTTTGCCAGTTCGCTGGTCTTTGGGCGCTCTTTCGGCTGCAACCGCAAGCGTGGGAGAACTTTTGGGTGGATGGCTTGGACATCAACGCCCTTGGAGCGGTCTTGAAAGCCCGTTACGCCAAGCCGACGGAATGTGCCTGTCCGTCCCCTTTGTGCCTGCATTATCACCCCGATGTCCTTCGGCACCGCCCCCCAACGCAAGTCGTGGAGGCAGTTATTGAGTCGCTTGCCCGTTATGCCGACCGCATCGCCCATGAAGCGGGGCAAGGAGTTCGGTGGCGGGGGTGGTGGATGGCGAGGGCATTGGGGCTCTACCTGCAGTTTTCGCCTGACGAGTTGCTTCACCTCTTGCCGGCGAAAGGTCGCATCATGGCGATGATGGCTACCGTTGCCTTTGCCCACTTTGATGTCCAACGGGGTTTGGAGCAAGCCTTGGAATGGCTGCCGAAGGCGCCGACGGTGCGGGAACGGTTGCTGAGAGCCCTCAAATCGCCCGAACCTATAGAGCGCAGCAGCGCCCTTTATGCGGCACGGGCGTTGCCTGCGGAAGACGGTCTTTCCCTTGCCCTTTTGGGGCTTTCCGACCCTTCGGTGCTCGTGCGCTTCGCTGCCCGACGCCTTTTGGAAGAGGGGAAGGCATGGGAACCGCTTTATCGGGAACTGATGCATCCCCACGAACACAAGCGACTTTTGCATCGGGCAATTTTGAACATCCTTGCCCGATTGGATTTGGAGCGGACTTTGAAGGTGGCATCGGAAATTTATCGGGGGCGAGGGAAAGAGGCGTGGCGGGAAGACTTGTGGCTGCGCCATGACGCTGGCTACATTTTGTTGGCGGGCATTCAGCAGTTGGGGCGGTCTGATTTGCTGGAAGTTTTTCGGACGGTGTTGGAGCGGGAGCCCCATCCGTCCCCCCTTGTCCTTCTCCCCGCTGTCCAAGCCTTCCTCAGTGGGTGAGCGGGCTGCCGTTCGCATCCCCTTGCCCATCAAAAAGTGCCCCCAAATTGCAACGCCATTGGGGATAGTTTTTATGGGGGCGAGACCGCCCCCCACAAAAAGGGGCACAAGGAGGGATACCCATGCAACGGCATGGCAACCTTTGGGCGATGCATCAAAGCGTCCGCCAGACAAATTTGCGGAACGCCTTCACGCTGATTGAATTGCTGGTAGTGATCGCGATAATCGCGATCCTGGCAGCAATTCTGTTCCCGGTGTTC
>Ga0079998_108243_pt1 | contig 12187 bp, 19 predicted proteins | sample PerSpoBPS_BMetaG_FD_69201 | JGI IMG/M metagenome (GOLD analysis project Ga0079998, IMG submission 69201) | Thermal spring microbial communities from Yellowstone National Park, Wyoming, USA - Perpetual Spouter B (PS_B) MetaG (SPADES assembly)... | ecosystem: Environmental > Aquatic > Thermal... | reverse complement strand
TTAATATGGAAGACCGTATATATGAAGTTAAGAATCTAAAAACCATTCAAGAAATCAATAAGTATCTCTTTTATAATGAGGATCTCAAAGAAAGATTCAAAATGTATTTAAGGGTCTTAATGGAGAATAGACATAAGTAACAATTAGTATCTTATAATAAGGATCTAATATTTAAAAATATATTTTTTATTTTTTAAAATTTATGTAGAGTCTTATATTTAGATTCTCAATAGTTTCTATAATAATAGTGCCATGAAGAAGATAAGAAATTGGGGGGATGCCCTCCTCCCCCCAGAGGAAGGTAAGGAGGGAAATAATGAAAACTTCTTAACTGGTGAATCTTCCAACTCCCTTTCCAATGCGAGATGGTACATTCAAAAACTTGTGGGACCAGATAAGAATAAAGTTGAAAAAATTATAAATATTTTAGAGAAATACGGCCTTTCCGTCCCCTCCAGTCTTCGTCCTTTCAGAAAAGGTTGTATTATTCATGAAATATCTGATAAGTACCTGGTATTTACTCCTGATTTGAAATTTATAACGGTTCTAGATTACATTTCGTCAGAATACAAGGTGGCGATAGTCGCCACCGGTGTTAGAAAAAAAGTTAAGGAAATTTTCGACGAGATCAGGAAGATCCTTTCTTCCTGATCTCGATCCCCCCATTACGGGGGGACCGATTTAAAAAAATCTTTAATTTTTTTTATATTTTATCCCCCATCACTTCCCGTTATAATTTTATAAAAGACGGGAGGTGGTGGGGGAGTTGTTTTTAAATTTTATTCATTTTTTTAAATTTCAGTATTTTACATTAAAAATTTAAAAAAAGAAAATGAAATTAAAATTGTTTAGAATAATCTTTTCAAACGAAAAATTAAAAATATTAGATCAAGATTTTAGTGTAGAAATTGAATATATCATCGACACGAATCAAAAAATTCTTTATATTATACATAGTTTTCCATTAACTACTTATTTTATACTCAATCAAAATCCAGAGAAAAAATTAGAAATACTTGAAAGAATAAAAAATGATCAAAATATTATTGAAAAGAAAAAATATAAACAATTACCAAATATTATAGATAAATTTATAGAAAGAAAATTATTTACCAACGAAATCATTTTATATTTAAACGATATAAAAAATTCATTGTTAAATATTTTGAATAACAAAGATTGGAATAATGAGAATGTAGAATTATTTGCATTTTGTGTTGAAGAATGTCGAGAAAATATTAAAATTGACAATAAATTATATAATAGTCTTCTAATGACCGAAATAAAAATTGATAACAAATTTGGGCAATTTTTATTTAAAAACATTTTTTTCTTTAAAATTAATAAAGACTATTACATGATTTTGCCAAATTATATTTCCGAAATTACAGAATATATTATAAACCACATAGAAGATTTTTATAATAATTGTATTTGCATAAATCAAAATATAAGAATTGAAAAACAATTATTTTATAATAACAAAAATTTTATTTTAGAACATTATGATTGTCGTTATAATGATCCTCAAATTACACTATTTTTCAAAGATAAAGATGAATCCAAATTAGTGTTAAATTTTAAATGCAGATCTAAAAAAGAGTTTTATAGTAACATTAACTTTACTCAATCTCTTATTAAAAACAAAGATGTCATTTTAAATTTGCTTGATGAACATAAAATTTCCGTTTATAACTACGCATTAAAATTAATAGATGAAATATTGTTAAATATAAATGAATTCAGAAATAAAATTAAAATGGAAAAATTTTAAATTATTATATTATAAAAGAAGAAAATGCAATTTTTTCTTCAAGATAAATTTCAAATCAAATTTTTAAATTTAACTTTAAATTTTATTCCATTTAAAATATTCAATTATAATTTCTCTTCATCATATAAATATATTTATTATTTAAGAAAAAAAGAATTCTTTTATAGTCTTGAAAATGAAAAAATATTCATTTCAATTCCCTTAAAAAGAAAAATAAAAGTATTGTCCAAAATTATAAACGGAATTCAAATTATACCCAATATTAATAATACTGATTATATTCATTTAGAAATTGTTGATAGAAAAGGGGAAAGATATAATGTTTATATAGAATCAAATGGGATTTTTGTTATTTATAAAGGAAAAAGATTATTATCCATTGAAAATAAAGATATGGAATTATTTTCTTTAATAGATATTGTAATTAAAATTCTAAAAAATAATTTTTATTTTAATAAAATTACCAATAAATTACAAAATGTTAAAAATTCGTTATTAAAATATATACAGAATGAAAAATGGGAAAATAAGGATGTTGATTTACTTAAATTTATTTTTGATATAAAAATGGGTACTATTAAATTTAATAACGAAAATTTTAATTTTGGTTTAAGTTATGAATTGAAAATAAATAATATACAAAATGAAATAATTTTTCAAATTGGTATGTTTACTGATGGTATTTATTTTTCACTAATTCCACAATATTTTCCCGAAACGATTGATTATTTTATTAATTTATTACAAAGAACAGATTTATCAAAGATGTTCATTTTTCCTAAAAAAATATCAATTACAAATATACATCATTATAATAAAAAGAAATTTATAATAATATATGAAAAAGATTCTTATATTGCAATTAATAACGAAAATAATGAAGAAAATATTCTTTTTATTAGATTTAATAAAACTTCCGATTTATTGAATAAAATAATGTTAATTAAAGAATGTATAAAAAATAAAAATACTATTTTTAATCTGATAAATGAACAAAAGTATTTTATTACAAATTATATCGATGAAATATTTAAAGATATGTTTAAAAAATTAAATATTTTTAAAAATAAATCAAATTTAAAATACCGTAAATAAAAAAGAGAAAGTAAAAATGGAAATTAAATACTTTAATTTAAATTTTAAAACAAACCAAATAAAATTAAATGATTATAAACTTATTCCACTTTTTAAATTTTTTCCCACATTAAATTACGCATCAAAATATTTTATTGATATCCAAAACGAAAAAATCTTTATTTTCATAAAACTTGATAAAAAAATACAAGATATTTTAAAAACATTCGAAATTATTAAGAACAAAATAGAAATAATAAAAACATTAAGTGAAAATTTTTCTACAATCAATCTTGAGATTCTTTTTAATGAAGATAAATATAATATCTTTATTGATTCATTTACTATTGAAATTTACAATAAAGAAACATTATTGATAAAAATCAATGATTGGAAAAAAAATTTTGATTTATTAATAAAAATTTTAAACAAAATCATAGAAAAAGAAGTATTTTTAAATCATGCAATCTCTTATCTAAGTGAAATTCGTAATAATTTGTTTTTATATTTAGATGAAGGTAAATTAAATAACAGTGAAATAGAAGAAATAAATATTTATATTGAAAGTGAAGATAAAAACATAGAAATTGAAAATAAAATAACTAATTTACAAATTTTAACTGATATTAACATAAATAATAAAAACAAAACAATCAATCATATACTTAAAATTAATCATGGAAACTATTACATTTCTTTAAAATACTTCCCAGATTTAATCTCTGATTTGGTAAATAGTAAATTTGAAATTTATTTAGTTGGAAATCCAAAAGATTCTTCTGAAATTAGTTTTTTATTAATTTGTGACAATAAAAAATATCTTTTGTATAAGAAAACACAAAAATTTATAATTGAAAATTTAGAAAATAGAGATATGATATTTTCGTGTTTGGAACATTCTGGATTTATTGATATTTTTATTAAAATAGGAATGATTAATATCCTTTTAAGAAATAGAGATATTATTTTGAATTTGTTTGAAAAATATAAAAGTTCTCTTAATGATAAAATACTTAATTTTATTGACAATACAATTTCCGATTTAAATAATTTAAAATACTAAGATAAAAAAGAGGAAAAAATGAATTTTTACACGAAAGAAATGATAGGAAAAATTTCTATTCTTATAGATAATATTGTAAATAATAATAACATAATTTTCCACGATCATTTAACAAAATACGAAAACAATAACCATGTGTACATAGAAAAATTATGTTATTTGTATACATCAGATATTTCTCTTTATTTATCTTTGGATTATGATATTAATATTTTAAAACATCTTTATGAAAAAATAAAAAAATGAAGGAATAAAAGGGATAAGTGATGGTTACGAGGAATATAAAAATATTATTTACAACTATAGTATTTAATTTATTAGAAAAATCAATTAAAAGATTTTTAGAAAATGGTGAATAATTATGTATAACGAAATGATTTCTGATATTGACCGTTTCGAAATAGAATTAATATTGTATCCCCAAAAAATATTAAATCGCAAAGTTAATTTAACTTATCATTATTTTATTGATAAATCGGGAAAAGAAAAAATTCTTTATTATATCGATAACAAAAAAATGATTATTACTTGCAGACTTGATTTAAATATTGAAACAATATTGGCAATAATAAAACAATTTCTTTATGTTTTAGAAATAAATAAACATAACATAGATACTGACTTTTATATTGTTGATAAAAATAAAAATAAATATAAAATTTTATTTAAACCGGGAAGAAAATATGATGTTTATGGTTTATTAACTGTAAAATCGCCATCTGCAATTGATATTAGTTCTGAAAATAGAGATATTATAACAAGCACCATCGAAGAAATAGATTTATTAAAAATATATAAAATTTTTAAAGAAATATTTAATAAAAAAATGTTTTTAGATAACAAATTAGATATTAAAGAAATTAAAAAATCAATATCAAATTATTTTAAAACGGGTATATGGGAAAATAAAGATATTAGAACTATTATAATTATGTCTTATGGAAAACAAAAAAATATTCAAATCGATGATGAGGTGATTAAATATTCTGTTGAACATTTTATTAGAACGAATTACAAAAATAAATCAAATATAGAAGAAATTTTATTTGTAACCGATTATGGAAATTGTCATATTTCTTACGAAGGATTTCCGGATTTAATTGATTATTCTTTAAATTATTTACAAGATTTTTTTGGATTAACGAAAAGATCTCTCAAACAAAATCGTTATCCTAGATTTTTTGTCTATAATGATAAAAAATATTTTCTATTTCACAAGAAAAATCGATATATTACAATTAAGAATTCCGAAAATTTGGCAATAATACTACATTTTAATTATCGTTCAAAAAATGATCTTGTGGACAGAATTTCCTTTATTAGAAAATTACTTGAAAATAAAAACATCATTTTGGATTTATTTAATAAAGAAAATTCTAATTTTATACAATTTTTAATGAAAATATTAGATAGATTTTCTTATAAATTAAATACCATATTAGAAATTCCATTTTAAAAATGGAAGAAAAAATGAAAGAAAAGAATTTATATTTTTATAAATTAAAAATTTTATTTAGTGGTTTATATAAAATTGCTGATAGAGAAATGGAAATTTATGTTTTATGCGAGAATATGGATACATATAATAATTTAACATTTCAATTTAAAATTGATGATATATTATTTACTTTTTCCGTATCAAAGATTAATTCGGTAGAAATTCAGAATTTAAATTTAGTTAATATACTAGGTAATATAATTGATCGAGTTTTGATTGATGATAAAGAAAGAACAATTATTAGAAAAATTAATGAACTTTATCGTATAAAAATTAGTAATAAAGTTTATTATTTTCCGCGAGATCCAAAACTTCGTTATGTTGTAAAAATATCTATTATTAAATCGCAATTGAAAACATTATCTTTTAAAATGTATTATATTAAAAGTTCCGTAAATATAAATGATTTATTATCTAAAATAGATTTTGCAATAAATAATTTACCCATCATTCTAGAAAATATCAAAAAAACAATAGAGAATGTTATTTTAAAAGAACATAGATTAAAATTGCAAGATATATTGTGAGTTAAGATGAGTTCCGGTTACATTTATATGAATTTTATAAATCATAAAGTAAAAATATTAAATCAAAGATTTACTATAATGTATGATTATACAACTTTAGATAAAAATAATAGATTTTTCTATTTTCTTGGCAATGATAGATTTTCAATAGTTATTAAATTTAATGACGAACTTGAAATATTTTTCCAAACATTACACTCCATACGAGATACAATAAGAATATTAAAAACAAATGCAAACAAATGTAAAATTGCAATTCTAGATAAATTTAATAAAAAATCCCATGTTAAAGTTAAAATAACATCGAAAAAAATTGAAATAAATCTAAATAATGCGGAAATGATTATCAAATATAAATATTTGGAATTTGAGCATTTATTAAAAATTTTGGATGCGATTATAAAAGATAAATTACTTGTGGATAACATTATTTTTGTTTTAAATAAAATAAAAGGATTATTGAGAGGAGAGAAATTAAATCATAAAGATAAATTTTATTTCCATCTTGATATTAAAGGAAATGAGGAAAATATTAACATTGAAAATATATTAATAAGATTTTGTTTTAAAGATGAGTTTGAAATAGGCGGAATAAAGAAAAAACAATCACATGAAATTATATTTATGACAGATGAGATATCTCATTGTGAAATTTCTTTAAATCATTTTCCCGAAACGATTAATCATTTTATGGATTATATGAAAAATGTTTGTGGAAATGCGTTTTATACTAAAAGGATACTTTATAATAAAAAAATGTATATTTTAGAATGTTTTCCATCTTTAGAAATTAAAACTGTTAAAAATAGAAAAAAAATATTGTTTTTAAGATTTGATGATAAAGAAAAATGTTTAAATACAATAAATCTTATTGAAAATTTAATAAAAAATAAAGATGTCATCATTAATTTAACAAATAAACATAAAACTGATATTTACAATTTTGTATTTGATTTTATTGATAAAATGATATTTGAATTGAATAATTTTAAAAATAAAGTAGTGGATATATACTGAAAATGTTAGAGAGAATTTTGTTTACTACCACTAAAGATTTACATTACAGAAATATTGATATTGAATTATGTATTGATTTTGAAAAAACATGGAAACATAGTGAGTTAAAATTTAGATTCTATTTTTCCGAATGTTCGATAATTTACACAACATTCAGATTAGATAAATTAAAAATATTAGAAATTGTTGATATGGTTGAATTATTAAAAAATACACTCAAAAATATTGAACTTGAAAAAAACAAAATAGTTCGCATTAATATTAATAATAATTATCAAATACACAGAAAAATAATAAACGATCATAATCGTATTTTAATACATTTTCGTTTTATTTACTATGGTTTTATAGATACAATAATTTTCATTGCATTTGAGAAAAAAGTGAGTAAAAATTTATTATTAAATACATTTAATTTTATAATAAAAAAAATGCCAAAAATTTTTGAAAACATTAAAGAACAAATAAAAGAAACAATTATTGATGAATTAAATATAACATTTAGTCATTCTCCATTTTAAATTATATATAAAAAGGAGAAAAAAAATGAAAATTGATAATACAAAAGTGACTTTTCAAATTGATATGGATATTTTAAAAGATGTTGAATTAAATAATAGAAAATTTAAAATAGGTTTTTTTATGGATATTCTTGATCTATCGAAGTATCCTCCTCCATTACGAATTGGCGATTGGTGTGAAGTTATATTTGATGATGAAATTCATATATATTTTGATAGATTTCTAAATTTAGAAGAGAGAACAAAAATTATAAATTATTCATATAAATTATTAAATAATCATAAAAAAAAGAAATGGGAAAAATTTGTATTAAAAACTGCCGAAGATGAAATAATATATGAAAAAATATTTTATTTTAGAAAGGACATAGTGCATTTGGAACAATTTGTTTTTCCGCGATCTTCTAATGCAAGATATATTTTTGAAATTGACTTAAATAAAAAAACAGTATTGGAAGTTAGATTTAAAGATAATAGAAATTTAGATAACTTTAAAAATGTTGTTGAAAAAATTGAATTTATATTTAACAATTATGACAATATTGACAATATTGTGCATAGAATTGTGAAAGATATAATTTCGGATAATGAAGTTAAAATTAAAAGATTGTATAATAAAATAGTAGAAGATTTTAATTTAAGTATTTAAAAAAGGAGTGTAAATAATGATAATCGACAAACACAGAAATTTCGAAAGAGTTAAATTTTATATTGAGATCAATTTTACAAAAGGTTTAATAATAGATGACGAATTTATAGTAATTTCCACATTTCAAAGAGTAAATAATAATAATTTCTTTAATGGTAAATTTTTCATTACTTTTGAAGATGAAATTGATTTTTATTTTGAGGATTATGTAAAAAATGGAAAAGAATTTCTAGAATCTTTAATAAAAATTAAAGATGAAAAAAAATGGGAAATTATTACAATTCCTTATAGTAAATTTAAAAACTTTATTAAAACTTATGATGAAAATAATGTATTTGTTACAATGGAAAAACAAGAAATTGAATTAAATTCAAAAAAATTTAGATATTGTATTCGTTTTTATGAAAATAATAAAATTAATAAACCTATAATTGAAATCAGATTTCTCGATGACGATGATTTGAATAAAATGAATGATGTTATTTACATTTTTGATTTAATAATTCGCAACTATGAAAAAATCATAGAATTCATTAAATCCGAAATAAAAAGAATTATTATAGAAAATAAAAATGAATTAAAACAATTTTTACTTGATTTAACCGAATTGGTTTTAGATACTGATATAAAATATGAGGACACTGATTACTTATGAGAAAAAGAATTTATGATTATGACATAAGAGATAAATATATTAATATTAATATAAATTTCTCATTTCCCCTATGGTTTGATAATACTGAGGTTAAAATTAGTGTAAATAGTAATATAAATCCCACATTTCCAAATTATCAATATTCAATTATATCAAAAAAATGGATTATAGAAGAAATCATATTTGATCCGGAAGATAAAATAAAAATAGAACGAATTATAAAAGAAATTTTCAATATTCTTGAAAATAATTTATTTCTAATAGAAAATAATCCCATAGAATTGAAAAGAAAAAATATGAATAATGAATACCGTATTATTTTAGAGAAATCAGAAATAAGAAAGAATAGATTTAATTATACTATCATGGTAGAGGTATACGAAAATGATAGTATAATTTTTGAAATGAATTTGTTATTTTATGATGATAAAAATATGAGTAATTTTAATAAAACATTAAAAACTTTAAAATCATTTCTCACAATTAAAAATTTAAACATTATTAAGAAGGCCATAAAAGATGCAATTAAAAATATTGTAATGGAAGATATTGAAAATTTAACATAAAATATACGAAAAGAGGAAAAAATGAAAAAAAAATTAATTTGCAAAAAAAATGAATATTTAATAAATAAAAAGAAAAATGAAGTTTATCCTAATTGTTACGATATTATTGTATACATGCCAAATACCGAATTTCATTTTATGTATTATTCCGATAAAAAAATAACATCTTTTGAGTATTATCAAGATAAAATAAGAGAAATAATCAATAAAATCCCTATTCTTCCCATAAAATATGGCCATTATTCTGACAAATTAGATAATATTGGATATGAAGTAGATCTTATTGAGGGATATAAAGATCCCAAATTGAAAAAGGAAATTCCAATATATCTGATTCGTTTTTATGAATTATACAAGTTCTTTGGCACCATATTTTTTATCGATTATCACGATACCGACAATTTCAGAAGTTTATTTATCAATATTCACAATTTCTTATCTGACTTACCAATTATAAAAGAACAAATTGCCAAATCCGATTTCCAAATTATAATTGAACAATTAAAAGAAATAATTTTAAAATTTGTTAATTCAATATTTAAAATTAAAAAAGTATAAAAATGAAAAAAATAAAAATTTGTTTTGAAAATTTAAAAAATATAAAAAAATATGATTTGATGAATACTAATAAAATGATTTTAAAATCCGGAAAAATTAAAATAAATGATAGAGAATATGGTTATAAAATAGTAACTTATCCCGCAAGTATATCTTTTATACTGGAAACCCTAAATAATAATCCCATATTAACAATTGATTTATATACTGATGGGAGTTTCTATTTATTTACAAATAAAAAAAATTATAGAAGAATATTTCCATTTTTAGATTTACAAGAAATTTACAACCAATTGAAATTTTACTATAATAAATTTTATAGTATTTACTCAATATGAAAACAAAAGTTATTAACTTCAATTTGGGTGATAATGTAGAATTAATTTTGAATTATGAAAATGAAAATAGAATTTTAATTAATATTTTACATGACAAAAAAGTAATTGTTATAATTTTGATAAAATTTAGAGATAAAAAATATTTTATTGATTTTACATTTGACTATATGATGAATCTTTTAAATATGTTTCTTACATCGCGTTCAGATAATAAATTTAAATCTGTAGATTTTTATGAAAATGTATTTGAGATAGAGGTATTTTATGATTCAAAAGGCATGGAAAAAGTTAATTTAATACTTTCGCAAAATAAAGAATTATTGAAAAATGCAATTAATGAAAAATTATAAATCCTAAAAAAGAAAAAATGATTAAAGTTTACATTAATCGTATACTTAAATCATTACAAAATGAAAAGTATGGTTTATTAATTTTTGATAGATATGAATTAGTCAGAGGATTAAAACAAGAACATTATGAATATTATTATTATTTTGATATTGAACAAAACTTGTATATTTATATTATTCCAATAGATTATGAATACGCAATAAAATGGAAAATAAAAAATAGAAAAGAAATAACCAACATTGATTATAGAACACTTAAATATGTAGTACTTTATAATACACAAGATGATAAATTGATATATTATTTTCCTATTCAAGAAGAAGATGAAATAGAAATTTTTAAAAATTATAAAGATTTTATAAATCAAATTAAAAATAAATTTAAAGTTTATTATAGTAAATTTAACAAACCACTATCTGAATAATAAAATATACTAAAATTTAAAAGAGGTAAAAAATGAATATAAAGTTCGTTTTGGATAAGGAACACATTGGTGAAATTGTATCATATAATCATATTTATGATTTTGTTCGCATACAAAATAGTGGTTATAAACTAACATTTTATTATTATTTCGATGAATATCTTAATCATCAGGTTGATATTTCATTTTATTGTGAAATTAAAAAAGAAAATAAAAATATATATTACTGGATAAATATGAAATATGAAAAAAATGAATTATTAGAGGCATTAAATAAAATGAAACAAACATATAATGAAATTTCTAATAATGAAGATAAAATAGTAAATAATTATCTCATTAAAAAATCCAATTTCTCATTAGAAATTAAAAATAACGAGAATAATGAAAGTATAATAGAAATAATTGATTACGAATTTTCTGATAATTTTGATGAATTAATTAATGAATTTGAAGTAATTTTAAATAATTTTGAAATTGTTGAACAAAAATTTTATCAATCAACAGGAAAATTGCAAAAATTGTTTAATAGTGGAATAAGAAATATTATGGAAAGATCATGATAAGAGAAAAATTTAATTACGAACTCATTAAAAAAATAAAAATATTAGATCAGAGTATAGATATTATTTTAAAATTTGAACCAAATGAAAAAATAGAATTTGTAAATGAAAATAATTTTATTTTCTATATTGACTTAAATTTACAAAGATCAAAACTACTAGATGTATTAAGAAAAATAGAAAAATATTTAATTAAAATATCAAAAGATCTGGATTTAAATACTTCAATATTTGTTTTTATCGTCCCTATGAGGGGTTGAAACTCAATATATGCCCATATAATGTCCCCAATCATAATAGTTTTTATCGTCCCTATGAGGGGTTGAAACTCTCCCTTCTCTTTCCTCTGATCTCTTGCATGATTGTTTTTATCGTCCCTATGAGGGGTTGAAACTATCGAAAATAATTTTGAAGAATATATGGAATTACAAGTTTTTATCGTCCCTATAAGGGGTTGAAACAGTTGAATTATTTCTTTGTCAAGATTTTTGTATATAGTTTTTATAGTCCCTATAAGGGGTTGAAACCACATATTGAATATGAAACTTATGAAGAAAAAATGGGTTTTTATCGTCCCTATAAGGGGTTGAAACCGAAATAGAGTGCGGA
>Ga0079998_113569_pt1 | contig 12268 bp, 9 predicted proteins | sample PerSpoBPS_BMetaG_FD_69201 | JGI IMG/M metagenome (GOLD analysis project Ga0079998, IMG submission 69201) | Thermal spring microbial communities from Yellowstone National Park, Wyoming, USA - Perpetual Spouter B (PS_B) MetaG (SPADES assembly)... | ecosystem: Environmental > Aquatic > Thermal... | reverse complement strand
CTACGTGGCTTTCGCAGTATGGGAGGGGGGCTCTGGTGAGAGGGGTGGTAGAAAGGCTATATCGGATCTGATCTTGGCTGGTTTAGAGGCATGAGGTATATACCATGCCTTGTATAGAGAATAAGCATCTCGAGAAGATCATAGAGATAGCGGTGGCTATTAACAGACTTGCTAAGTGTTTCTCGGAGATGCTCGAGGATCGGGATGCATGTTTGGACGGGTTTAAAAGGGCATCGAGGATCATTGGTAATGAGCTTGGAGATCCCCAGGAGATCATCGGAGATCTGGAGAGATTTATAAGGAGTCGCCATCTATATGAAAGCTCTTACATATCTTCAGATCCAGTGCTGCTTAAAGCCCGGCTCTCCAGCCTATACAGATCCTTTGGCGTTATTGAGAAGGGGGAGATGGCGGATCATATCTCGGTGGAGCTTGAATTCCTCTCACTACTATTTGTGAAGATCTTTATATCGAGTATCATGAACGATGATAATGGATGTATAGAGAGTTTAAAGGCTGCACACATCATGATTATAGATCATCTCTCCGTATGGATCGCATCATTCAAGGAAAGGATAGGCCATTCCAAGGCCTCAGAACTTCTGGAGATCCTAGATTCTCTTTTATTAAGGTCCAGAGATCTCTTAAGATAGGCGGTAAGCTGGATGCCGCTAATTCCCCTTGAGGAGGCCAGAAGAATAATAGATCTAGCTGATTTCATGAAGCCCAGAAAAATCTCTGTTAAAGTGTGGAGAGCCATTAACATGATTGCTGCCGAGGATCTGAGGGCTCCGAGGGATATACCTCCTATAAGGGTTGCTGCGATGGATGGTTACGCAGTAAGGCTAGAGGATCTTGAGAGTTTCGATAGCCTAAGAATCTCTGGCAAGCTATTCCCCGGAGATCGGGAGATGGAGTTGGGAAAGGGTGAGGCGGTCTATGTATCCACAGGGGCGCCGGTCCCTTTGGGAGCCAATGCGATTGTGAGGCTCGAGGCTGCCAGAGTTAGAAATGATCGTCTATATGTTGTCGAGAGATTATGGGAGGGGAAAGATATAGTAGATATAGGTGAAGTTGCGAGGAAAGGGGATATTATTGTGAAGAAGGGTACTCCTATAACCCCCTATATCCTTGGCCTCCTGATCAAAGCTGGTATTCTAGAGATCCCTGTATATAGGTTAAGAGCCTTGGTAATGGCTGTTGGGGATGAGCTGTCAAGATTCGACGATCCGGGAGATGGAGGTATTAGGGATAGCGTGAGCCCCATGATTATGGGTCTTCTCAGCTTTGCAGAGAGCGAGTATGTAGGGGTTATAGGTGACGATCTAGATGAGATTGTAAGGGCTATTGAGGATTCGATCTCTAAGGCAGATCTCGTTGTCACCTCAGGAGGAACCTCGGTGGGAGAGAAAGATCTCGTAAAAAAAGCTGTTGCTAGGATCGGGGAGCTGCTTTTCGAAGGTGTTACCGTTAATGTGATCAAGAGATGTTCGATCGCTGTAGTCGGGGGTAAGCCTATAGCTCTTCTCCCAGGCAGCTGTGTAGCATCGGTAGCATGCTTCCATGAACACCTACTCCACGTTATATCGCGTATGGTTGAAGGAGAGCTAAGGATATATGAAGAGGCAGTGCTAGGGCAAGAAATCCAGGTAGATCATAACATGGATAGTCTCTACCTCTTCACAAGCTTCTCTGGAGTTGCATATCCTCTTAGATGGGGACCTGGGAGATGCTACGACCTCACTAAGGCCAATGCCATGGGTATCCTGAAAAGGGGTATGTTATATAGGAAAGGGGAAAAGATCTATCTTCAGAGACTACTCCCATACCCGTGGAGCAGGTAGCATCGATTCCTTAAATCAATAATTCCATAGCATAAGCACATAATACATGTATGCTCCAGCAAATATTATGCTAGGCCATAACAAAAAACCGGGTAGGAGGCTAAAATCCTTGGATCAACCGAGTAGGAAGCCTCAGAGATGCATAGTCCAGATTGTAGGCCCAAGGGATAGCGGGAAAACCAACTCGATAGTCAAGGCATCAAGGGTTCTTAAAGAGAAAGGGCTCAAAGTAGCCGTTGTAAAACATACACACCACCAGATCGATATCAAGGGGAAGGATAGCTGGAGATTTATTAACGAAGGTGGAGCAATTGCCGCAGCTATTATCAGGGGTCTTGGGGAGGAAGTTGCGATCTTCATCCCCAACACGGAGTTAGATAAGATCTTAGAGATGTTCTTCAAGATTGCAGACGTAGTGATCATCGAAGGATTCAAGGGAAGCAATGTAGAGGTATTTGCGACAATCTCTACTGAGGGAATTAGGGACAAGGATCTAGCAGATCTCATAGTTGAGCAAGTACTGAGATGCTTAGAATCTATAGCCCCAACGTTTCCCCGCTAACGATATTTGATGGTGTTTCCAAATCTAGCATTTCTATTAGCGGGTTGCACCTCGGTGTGGGTTCATTAGCTTCACCCGAGCCTCATGGGTGCCCGTCGAGCCCAACGCCATGGGGCTCCCATCTGAGGAGAGCTCAAGCATCATCATTTCTCGAGAATAGCTATATATTAAATACATAGAGATGTCACCTCATCAAACATGGCTAGGGATTAGATGCTTATATGCTTAAGCCCATATTCCCTCTCCATGCTACACCATGTAGTCATAGATAACCAGAGATATTTAAATTCATTGGCAATCCTGCAGCTGTCTTCAAAATAATCCCATACGTAGGCACTTTAGCCCTTAGCGTCCTCTCAATGAGATGGACAAGCGGTAGATGATAAGGGCTTTAGGAACAGCCTATCTGACCTTCTCTTCGCCCTTCAGGGCGGTTCATCGGTTCCCCCATTTATTCAGGTTTACATCTGTCATCTAGGGGGGCAGTCGGGGTGATTAGAGATCCCCCCAGGAGCCTATCATCTCGGGTTCCAGGCTCCAAAAACAACATAACTAAAAAGCTAATAATCATTAAAAAGCGAGGCTTTCAGTTGTAAGAGAATAGCCCAGCCAGCCGGGCTCCATGATCCTCTCCCGAACAGGTGAAGGGAGCCCTATCTCTCATCCACAGGATCTAAGCCGTCACAGCACTTAAAAGCATTCTAAGATCCATTAAGGTGGAAATACGAATCTCCACAAGGAACTCGACAAGATCATACAGAAACCGCACGGATCAGGAGATCCTCTGCAGAATTGATGGATAGGCGGCTACACACGATATATTAACTTCCATGGAAGCTAATAGATGGTTAGCGAGGATTATAATGGGAACTATGGCTAGCGGGGTTTTCAAACTCCTAAGGCCGTGCTCAAGGGGGCTAGTTATTGAGTGTTTGGAGGAGGCTGCTGAATACGCTCTAAAGGATTGGAGTTACCTTCATCATTTCCTAGAGACCGTGGAGGCTGCGGGTTGTGAGGCTCTTTGGAAGGCTTCTAAGGCTAGAGAGGTTGTTGAGGGTTTAAAGGCATATATGGATGGGATCGATTGCTCTCAACTGAGAAGAGATCTCTTTGTGACGTGCTTCGAGGTTAAGGGCGATATAGCGTGGAGAGCTCTCTTTAATTGTGTAGAGGTGTCATCATTTAGAGAGATAGTGGGTCCCCTGTCTCCTGAGGGAATCATCTGCGCGGTTGCTAAGGCTCTTGGGAGACCATGTTACCCTGAAGCCCCGATATCTCACTATGAAGATCAATATCAGGGTGTGACAGTAATAGAGGGTGTGGAGAGTCATCACAGCTCTAATCATGGTCTGATCCCTGCGGAGATATGGATCCCTATCTTTGAGAGGGTTTATGATGAGATCTCGAGGGAGTGCATGGCCATAGTAGGCGGATCTCAGATCTTCTATGTGGTGGCCGGCATCGCCCTCGAATCCAAGGACATAGAACTATTCATAGAGGATTACAACCCTATGAGGATAGCGGAAGCGATCTCCTCAATGCTTGGTATTGAGGAGAGGTTCGAGGTCTTCAAAAGAGGGGATAATATGATTACACATGTGTATATACCAGCCAGGGACAAGGTTTTACAGCTGGAGATCATGAGCAGAACACACTTAGGAAAGATCTCCGGAACACCTCTCATGAACGAGGTGATCTTTGTTGAGAGGGGTGGTAAGAGATACTGGAGCCTCAGCCTAGAAGCATACGCTGTTCTCCAAGCAACAAGGCCAGAGGGGATCAGAAGAGTTGATATAGATAGGTTTGCCGCGGTAGAGGATCGGATAGACTGGGAGAGAGCCTTTAAACTCGCAGAGATGCTGGGTGTGGAGAATAAAGTTTCAGTCTTCAAGAAACTCATAAAAGATGACATTAGATAGAAGGACAGACCTCGTCCTCAATGGGACAGGGTTTATGCTCCCAATCTTTCTTATGCCTTTCTAATGAGGCGTATAGCGTTTAGGGTATAGGGATTTATGTTTTGGTTGGATGCTGCGCTAATCTGCTAAAGCGCCTAGGGGACAACCTTGAGCCATGGAACTCTCTTGAAGTCCTCATCAAATGTAGCTATGGTGTCTATACCATAATTTCTGCAGCTTACCGCTACTAAGGCATCTCCTGGGAGTAGGCTGTAGCTAAACATGGCCTCGATGATCTCCTCAGCAGAGCCCTTATCCTCTAGAACATCTATACCTAGCTTCTCTATGAAGTTCCTCACGTTATTCGCTATGTCTTTGAAACTCGACATACCGTTTCTACGCACGTATTGTCTTAGATCCTCAGCTCTCCTTATACCTAGCCTTCTCCATGCTTCTAGGCGTATCAGCGTGTAGAGGATCTCGTCGATTATTTTGAGGGATATTGCTAGATCTGTCTCTCTGGCTAAGAGATCTCTGGCCTTAGAAGCATAGGGCTCGACAGCATGGAGGTAGTAAATTATAAAGCTTGTATCAAGCATAATCACTGCTCCTCAGCCTCAAGCATGAATTCATCTAGGAGATCCTTAGGTGCCGGGCCCAGCTTGCCATAGAACTCCTCAACAGCCCTTTTCCTCTCCGAGATCCTTTCAACCCTGAGGATTACTTCTTCTCCCTCCTCAAGATCGAGATCCTCGAGGGGCTTTAGAACACCCCCCTCAAACCTAGCCCTCACAGCTCTAGCCAATTAGCCACCATAAAGAATTACAGAAAAGCGTAATAAATAAGGAACATCTAAAATAAGTCCAAAGAGCTGATACCCTTAGAAGATCAATAGATCGTATGATAGCTGGGAACATCCCAGCCAGATCTACACTAGCTGACCTCTCCCCATCCTCAGGTCGTCATCTTTTTATCGTCATTCCTTTCGGATGGTTCATCGGTTCCCCCCATCTATTCGGGTTTACATCTGTCATCTAGGGGGGCAGTCGGGGTGGTCAGAGATCTCCCCAGGAGCCTATCATCATCATGCTCCAAAAACACTATGATTAAAAAGCAATAAGCTTTTTCTATTCATCCCCGCTCTAAAGAGCGAGGCTTGCCCTGTTGTCGATTTAGAAGGCTTTTAGTATGAAGCACAAGGTCTTAAAGGAGGCTAAGACTCTTCCATTTTAAAGGTGCGGGCTCGCTCTCCATAATAGTTATATTATTGTTATAGTATCATAGAACATAGAATGTAGAATAGTGTTAATAATATTATGCATATAAGAAGGATAGGCTGCGGGAGCTGTAATGTCAGATGTTATAGATCTTTCGAGGGATGTTAACTATAGAGATATATGGAAAATCTCTTTAGGAAAGGCAAAGGCCGTGATCAATCCTCTGGCGTTCAAGATGCTCAAGGAAAGGTGGGACGAGTTTCTTAAACTCATCGAGAGGGGGGATGTTAAGGAGTCACTACCGAAGTTGGAGGGATGAAGAATATAGAGATAGATCCCGGCGAGATGGCTAGAAAGTCCAGGGATTTTCTGAGGGAGCATGCAGCTGGTTTAGGCAACCCCCTAGAAAGAACAGCAGTTAGAGGTGTTATGGCGATTCTCGCGAGACAGCTGCTAAACGGCTATTCTGGAGTTTCCCCAGATGTTATATCTCTCCTCGTGGAGATATTGAATAGAGATATAGTGCCTATAGTCCCTAGATACGGCTCGCTAGGGGCTAGCGGGGATCTAGCTCCTGCTTTCAATTCTATAGTAGATCATCTTTGATCAAATCTGCTACCAGATCCTTTGCCAACTCTGCTGCTTTCAATTCTATAGTAGATCATCCCTTAGCATTTATACTCACATTTGTCTTCCAAGCAGCTGTGAACTTTCAATTCTATAGTAGATCATCAAACAGAATCGATCACACGCTGGTTTGATGGCACAAGCGTTATCTTTCAATTCTATAGTAGATCATCGGGCTTATAGCTCTAGCCTGTGTCTGTGTAGCTCTAGGAGCTTCCTTTCAATTCTATAGTAGATCATCTTATCAGCTCTTTGAGTTCGTTCTGGAAGGCTGGGTTGCTCCTTTCAATTCTATAGTAGATCATCGAGGAGGAGGAAACAGATATGCCTGAGGAAGGTGAACATAAGCTTTCAATTCTATAGTAGATCATCCAAATAACGTCCTTGCTGATCTGAAAAAGATGGCTAAGACCTGTGCGGACTTTCAATTCTATAGTAGATCATCTGGGGGCCCACAGCCATAGATCCTCGCTGTTTAGATAGAGCGCTTTCAATTCTATAGTAGATCATCATAAATATATAGCGTATCGTGTTTTATGAGATCTTCAGAGACTTTCAATTCTATAGTAGATCATCAGGAACATGACATTGATAAGCGCCTTGAATCTATTGTTCAAGACTTTCAATTCTATAGTAGATCATCAGCTACGACGCCGTGAAAAGGGTAATCGAGAGGCTATACCCACTTTCAATTCTATAGTAGATCATCGCTAACCTCTATGTCGAGAGCAACGGCACGAGGTACAGGGCTACTTTCAATTCTATAGTAGATCATCGCGAGGAAGGTTGTTGATAGCTATGTCACTGCGAAGTCCATCTTTCAATTCTATAGTAGATCATCATGACAATGGTGTTATCGTCTTGCTCACGATGCAGCCCTTAGCCTTTCAATTCTATAGTAGATCATCTATTATTGAGATTAGCGCTATACACTATTGTGATCTGCCGCCTTTCAATTCTATAGTAGATCATCAGCCAACAACATCACCTGGACAACTGCCACCGTCGTACTTTCAATTCTATAGTAGATCATCCTGTGAAGCTCTGTCCGTTGAAAACTGAGAAATATGGAGCCCTTTCAATTCTATAGTAGATCATCGAGGACAACACGATAAACACTCAGTCGACCCCGTCTTGACTTTCAATTCTATAGTAGATCATCGTGAAAGAGAGGATGGCAGGCATGAGCTGATGTTATTCCCTTTCAATTCTATAGTAGATCATCTCGTTTCAACAGTTATTGACAGAGTCCCCTGTGGAGGCACAGCCTTTCAATTCTATAGTAGATCATCTGGGGGCGTAGACGGTTCCGAGGAAGCTCCCCAAGAGATCCGCTTTCAATTCTATAGTAGATCATCGGGACGTGATGGTGAAGCTAGCATCCAGCGAGGCGAAGATCACTCTTTCAATTCTATAGTAGATCATCAGATCATTACAACACACCATCCAAATGATCCTCAACGCTTTTGCGGAAACTTTCAATTCTATAGTAGATCATCTTAGATTCGAGAAGGCAGGTTATGTCTCTACAAGGTCTAGGGCTTTCAATTCTATAGTAGATCATCCTGCTCTACATCAAAGCTCATACTATTTCCAACTGTGTTGACTTTCAATTCTATAGTAGATCATCCTAAGCTTGTTAGGAGAAGACCGGGCACAAGGGGTGCTACTTTCAATTCTATAGTAGATCATCTCACAGCTCAAGCCCACGAGACACGAGATCGGGGGAACATTCTTTCAATTCTATAGTAGATCATCCTTGCTTCTTTAAAGCGGATAGTGTCTTTGCAGCCATTACCGTCTTTCAATTCTATAGTAGATCATCGCTCTTCTCTGATTCTGTTGATCACTTTGTTGATCACTTCTTTCAATTCTATAGTAGATCATCCCCACAGGTGTTAGATCCACAGATGATTGCCCACCGCTACCTCCCTTTCAATTCTATAGTAGATCATCACGAGCTGTGGGTTGGTGCATATCACTACTTGAAACTCAACTTTCAATTCTATAGTAGATCATCACACTGCAAGAGCGTTAGAATCACTAGAATTCGCAAACAGAATCTTTCAATTCTATAGTAGATCATCTTAGTGTTGGCTGGGATTGGAGCTGTTGATTGGTAGAAAAGACTTTCAATTCTATAGTAGATCATCCAACGTTGTACGTGGTACATAAAGATCGCTACTGTGTTGCATCTTTCAATTCTATAGTAGATCATCCCTGCCTGCGAATGTGTATCTGATGCTGTCACTTGTTGTAACCTTTCAATTCTATAGTAGATCATCAGAAATCACTATCCATAGGTGATAGCTCAACATATAGGCTAGCTGACTTTCAATTCTATAGTAGATCATCTTAAATGTGATAGCTGAGGTATGGAATAAGCTCTAGATTTCTTTCAATTCTATAGTAGATCATCCTCGACCAAAACCCTCACAGCCATATCATCTACCGACAACTTTCAATTCTATAGTAGATCATCAGACGAGCTGGTTGCTAGTAAGCGTTATGCGACAAGATCAGCTTTCAATTCTATAGTAGATCATCAATCTCTTAGAGTTGATTGTGTCGAGAGAGAAGGACTTTTATCTTTCAATTCTATAGTAGATCATCAACACTAAGACCTGCGATCCACCTGTAGCATTTACAATTATCCTTTCAATTCTATAGTAGATCATCCCAGTTATAACAGTGGGCGACTCAACGAGCTTTCCATTTGTAGCTTTCAATTCTATAGTAGATCATCGTAGTTTTTTGTGCCCCCACCTCCTATCTCTCCTAGATGGTGACTTTCAATTCTATAGTAGATCATCCCAAAAGAATATAAGTATGATGCTATATGGATAGCCTATACTTTCAATTCTATAGTAGATCATCCGCTATGGATTCGAATGCAGAGGCGTCTTCAAGCCCTCCATCTTTCAATTCTATAGTAGATCATCTAAAAGATATATTGGGGAGCCTGGATGGGGTGCCCAGGAACACTTTCAATTCTATAGTAGATCATCTCTATCTCATAGAGCCTGTATAATGCACCTTTTAGGGCTTTCAATTCTATAGTAGATCATCCCTCTCAAAACCCTCATTAGGATTGTATGCCCTCTCCCAACTTTCAATTCTATAGTAGATCATCTTTTTGTTAGGTATAGCCCTTCTAGGGAGATCTTTGTTGTTCTTTCAATTCTATAGTAGATCATCGCAGGCTAAGCATGTGGAATGCGTATCAGCTGCTAAAGACCAGCTTTCAATTCTATAGTAGATCATCGGGTGAAACTAGGGCGGCTGAGGCGGGTTTTTCCCCAGCCGCCTTTCAATTCTATAGTAGATCATCGAAACTTAAAAATGTCAAAGAGATCAACGTAGAAGTTGTAGCTTTCAATTCTATAGTAGATCATCGAGAATCCAGAGCTAAGCTTTGCAAATGACATACAAACAAAAATACTTTCAATTCTATAGTAGATCATCTTGAGGATTGCTGAATTCGCGGACAGGCTCAAGGCAGCGGTTGCTTTCAATTCTATAGTAGATCATCAGAGCGTTAGAATCGCTAGAGTTCAGAAACCGAATAGAAGCTGCTTTCAATTCTATAGTAGATCATCCCAAACTCAGCGAGAATCGATATATGAGACGCTCTAAGTCTATGCTTTCAATTCTATAGTAGATCATCCTCCTCGATTTTGCAGCCATGTATGCCCTAGCTATAATTGTCTAGCTTTCAATTCTATAGTAGATCATCGTCCAGCAGAGATACTGATACTGATAGCGTTAAGTGTGCTTTCAATTCTATAGTAGATCATCTGTTGCCTGCCTACGCAGTGGCTCGTAGATTGTTCTGAACCTTTCAATTCTATAGTAGATCATCTCAGAGAAGAGCTAGAGAGAATCAAAGCTTTAGACAGAGCAGCTTTCAATTCTATAGTAGATCATCCTTTTTGATCTGATCTTTTTTTGTTTTTCTTTATTACTCCTTTCAATTCTATAGTAGATCATCGGAGTTGGAAGGCACTTCAGAAAAGCGATTATATATACATGCTTTCAATTCTATAGTAGATCATCAAAGAGGTTGGGGTTGAGCCGAGCGATAATCTAATAGAGCTTTCAATTCTATAGTAGATCATCCATAATCAACATGTTCACAATGTGGTATAACTTCTTCACTTTCAATTCTATAGTAGATCATCAGAGAATGAGTAGAGATGAAATTAGACGATGTATTCAAGCTTTCAATTCTATAGTAGATCATCTCGGTTTCCTCATGGGGGTATATGCAGCATCCTTTGTCTCACAGTCTTTCAATTCTATAGTAGATCATCAGCTTAGATACGATAATGCGAAAGGCCTTCATGTGATTGCAGCTTTCAATTCTATAGTAGATCATCAGTAATGCGATTAACATACTAAGCGAGCTTAGAAAGAGCGTCTTTCAATTCTATAGTAGATCATCTGGCTATGCCTGCTAAGAACGACCCAGCGACTATACCCGCTTTCAATTCTATAGTAGATCATCTACATTCAAGGCTCAGAGATGTAAACACGTTGACAAAGCTTTCAATTCTATAGTAGATCATCCCATTGGAGGAGAAGAGGGGAGATCTTGTAGAGTTCATGGTCTTTCAATTCTATAGTAGATCATCAGCCAGCATGAGGTTGAGAACAGATACCTGGCGCTCGCTAATCTTTCAATTCTATAGTAGATCATCTCTTTATACCTCATTTTCGGGAAGTCTCTCTTTAAAGCCTCACTTTCAATTCTATAGTAGATCATCACGCAGCACTCAACTATACTAATAGCGTGCTGAGCGATGTACTTTCAATTCTATAGTAGATCATCAAGAACGTATAAGCTCTCGGTAAAGTTCGATCTATGGAGACTTTCAATTCTATAGTAGATCATCCAGGATGGGAGCATCGCCCTGGCCAACGCCTACTCTGTCTATGACTTTCAATTCTATAGTAGATCATCGGTGGGTTTGTTGTCTCCAGCTCTCTTGCCTCTTTGTCTGTTGTCTTTCAATTCTATAGTAGATCATCCTGTTGAACAGAAAGTTAAAGGAAGACGATTACTGGGCTTTCAATTCTATAGTAGATCATCAATACCTAGCAAAGAAAGATGAAGAAATTCAAAAACATAGAGCTTTCAATTCTATAGTAGATCATCGCTCAACTCACAACATCACTAGTATGGCTAATACAAAACTCTTTCAATTCTATAGTAGATCATCTCACCCCGTGAACACCAATATCGAAAGCACAGCCTCCTCTTTCAATTCTATAGTAGATCATCAAAACTATATATTTTAAAACGATTGTGAGGAGATTGATTATGCTCTTTCAATTCTATAGTAGATCATCCTGTATGCTGGATCTAATGCCAATGATTCAAACCGCAGAACTACAACCTTTCAATTCTATAGTAGATCATCTCTACTCAAAGCGTGTCTAAATTGAATATCTACAACCTACTTTCAATTCTATAGTAGATCATCAGCGGGATGGAAAGCATCATGGCTAGGGTTGCGGATGAAATAACTTTCAATTCTATAGTAGATCATCCCTTGGCGATGTGGGGCGGGCTTTGCTCGCTCTGAAGATTATTCAGCTTTCAATTCTATAGTAGATCATCACCAAGAGCTTGCCTCCAAGGTTGTCGAGGCCTATAGAGCTGTGCTCTTTCAATTCTATAGTAGATCATCCCATCAATGTCCTGCTCTGCTGTCACATAAATGTCCTCTATTATCCTTTCAATTCTATAGTAGATCATCCTGGGGTACCATGATATACCTTGGTGGGAAAATGGTTTGGGATCTTTCAATTCTATAGTAGATCATCTTGATCGGGGCTGGGCTGGGGCTTGCGCTAGGTGTTTATATCTTTCAATTCTATAGTAGATCATCAGCACAGTATTATGATTATTTCAGAGAATACAATTACGACCTTTCAATTCTATAGTAGATCATCAGCAGAGCATTAAAGCAACGATCCAATGCCCAAACTGCTTGCTTTCAATTCTATAGTAGATCATCTGATCCATGTGGTCTCTATTTGATCTTGTCCAGTTCTATAGTAGATCAGATTTTTGCTCTAATTATTATTTTGTTTGGGGGGTATTTAAGCGAAGAT
>Ga0079998_126251_pt1 | contig 12300 bp, 10 predicted proteins | sample PerSpoBPS_BMetaG_FD_69201 | JGI IMG/M metagenome (GOLD analysis project Ga0079998, IMG submission 69201) | Thermal spring microbial communities from Yellowstone National Park, Wyoming, USA - Perpetual Spouter B (PS_B) MetaG (SPADES assembly)... | ecosystem: Environmental > Aquatic > Thermal... | reverse complement strand
ATGATTCAAAGTGGGTTGCGGTGGGTTGAATCGAGCGGTAAGACGCTCGCTTTAATGCTATAAGGTGCTGGGATGCCTAGTAAGAGGTCTAGGAGGGCTGGGGCTCGTAGGAGGCGTGGTTTAGAGGGTGAGGTTGTGCTAAGGAGTTTCGCTGACTTCGATCCATACTAGAGTTGCGGATCCGCCTACCTAACGTGCTCTCAAGTACTTAGAGCCCCCTCTAGGAGTTCTAGTTCCAGTAAGGGCACTTGTGTCACCTCGAATCCATGTATATAGAGTTGAAAGGAGTCCAGAATTCCAGAACGGGCTTGAATTCAGGAAGAATCCGTTACATGGAGTTGAAAGGGACATGCACGCCTACCAGACCGCGTGCCCAGTAGGGCTGGGCTTCTATGTTGTTACTAGCCTAGTATAGTGTTCTAAGTGGAGGTGGGCTTCTTAATGAGATCGGGTATAGCATAAAAGTTTAAATATTCCGAGTAGCTCCTACTCTATGTGTGAGACAATGGTGTACCTTAGGATGCCCCTTTCTCCATATCTATGGCAGTATATCAAAGGGCTTCTCCCGAGCTCCCCCGATCCGTCAGTGTGCAGGGGTTTTGTGGAGGAGGCTCTCAAGTATACGTGCCATGTTGCGAGGGTTCGAAGTGTAGCTTATGCTGCGGGTTTCTGCGCCTACTATGCTCGGATGATTGAGAAGATGGGGGTTTTCGAGGTAGTCTCTGAGAGCATCCCGGGTAAGGGTAGGAACCTGCACATCCTCTTAGCTTTCACTTCTCAGGATCTCTTCTCAAAACACACTTTGGATAGCATACTAAGGGATCTCAGTAGGCAGGCTTCAAACTCTATAATCTTGGATTCCATAAACAATGCTCTAGAATCTCTAAGATGGGATGACGATGGAGAGCTTAGGAGCAGAGCTTTTACTATGATGCGAAAGCTTATTAGCGCCCTCTCACGCGCCCGCGAGATTATGGGCCTCGGTTCTAATGCTAATGCCAAGTTATTCCCAATAGTAGAGCAGGAGTTCATAGATTTCGACGACCACATGTACGGCGCACCAGACCTAATACTCGAGGATCCGGATAGCGGGAAAGCTGTTGTCGTCGAATGGAAGACCTATGGAGTTGAAGAGGGTGGGTGGTCTAACGTAGATATAGCTCAGGTCGTAGCGTACGCTATCATGGAGGCTAGGAGGCTGGGGCTTAAGGGGCTTAAGGATGTTTTCAAAGCCATCTCCGGCGTAGACATGGGTATCGCGCTGGAGGTTGCGAAGCACGCGGATAGACGGCCGGCTAGCGAGCAAGTAAAGGTACTTGATAGCGACTTGGTCAGGAGGGCTTTAAGTCGAGATTCTATTAGAAGAGAGCTCAAGGTGCTACCCTTAATCGTTAGCAGGAGTAAGAGCTTCCCTCCACACCCCTACATGTACGCAAACTTTGACACTAACGCTACTCTGAAAAGGTTAGCTAGGCTTCTCAAAGTCTTTAGAGGGGTGGTGGTAGCCGCTGAGCATCTAACATTACAGTTAACGAATGTTGAGGGGCTACTAGCTGAAGTTAGAGGCCTAGACTTGAAAGATGTAGGCGGGCAACTGGATAGATACTGCAGGAGCACCATGGGGCTAGCGTTCAACTACACGCCATGCAGGATCCTACCGTGTGGTGTACCAAGAGATCAGAGAGGGTGGCCTTGTGTAACAAGGGATGGCAAACCCTTCTGTCAGTTCTCTGGCAGGGATAATGCCTGCATGTTCTACTTCGGGCTACGGGATAGAATGGATTTCGAGAATATCATGTGGAGGCTTAGGTACGTCGTGTTTGAGCGGAGGGAGCGTAGTTTAATGAATTACAAGGCCATAGACATGCTCTTTAGAACAACCGGTTTAAGGCAGAGCCTCCTCCAAGATATTCAAAGAACGTGCAAGGGGTTCGTGGTGGACTTAGCTGGGGTATCTGCACGTATGGAACTTCATGATAGTGCTGTATTCTACGTAAAGGTCAGTAGAGGAGGTAAGATGTTAGGCAAGCTGCGTTTTGACATTGTTGATATAGGCAACGTAGATGTAGGGAATGAGGAGAGCGCTCTCGTAGTGAGGAGGAAGTTAAGGGAAGTTGAGGTGAGGAGGGGGGTTGTAGGCACTGTTAAGAGATCGGTAGTAGCAAGCATCCTGGAATCCAGGGTTCGGACACCCCTCCTCTCGATAAACACATTCCTCGTGGTTGGAGACTGCGATATTGAGGGAGACGAGGTGGTCTACTACCTCTACAGCCCATCACCAGTTCTCTACTACAACCTTAGCCTGTTCAAGCGTTATATTGAGATTATGAGGGACATGGATCCTCAAGCGAAGCTACTGTTATTCGAGGCACCTGTAAACCTGACCATAATGGAGCTTAGGGCCATCGACGCGCTACACAGGTACATCGCGACAGAAAGCGAGAAGGATAAGGGGTTAGCCAGCGAAGCCAGCGTACCCGAGGATGAGCTTAGCAAGGAGGCTGAGATAGTTAAAAGGGTTGTAGAGGGAAGCAAGGGGGAGAAAGATAAGCTTGAAGGAAGCACCCCCGTACACGAGATTTTCAGAAGGGTGTTTGGAGGGAGCAAGAGGGGGCAAAAGTGAGAGGTTCTCTTGGGCTACAGGAGCTCTTGGATGAAGCTGAAAGCATGGTTCCGTTAGTGTCCGCTATCCATCTGGATAATGCACAGCGGGAGACTGCCAATAACGTCCTGAACGTCGTGGAGTCAGGCGGGGTGGCTGTAGGCATAGGGCCGCCGGGCACTGGAAAGACAGCTGTGATTAACATAGCCGAGTTCGAGGTCTTCGAGGGAATCGATAGAGATGAAGCAGTAATCTACGTAGCACCCACCAATAGGCTCGTGAGGGAGAGTGCTGTAAGAACTCTCGCACTCCTACTCTCAAAAGGTTACAGTAGAAGTGAGCTAAGCGGCCTTATTCGCGTCTACGGTTCACAATTTAAACCTGAGCATTTAAACGAGGATGTAAGGATAGTGTTCACGACACCATACCAGCCTGGAGCTCTAAAGTCTCTATCAAGGATTAAACACACCGTACACCTGATGGTTGACGAGGCTAGCACGACACCTCTGCACGGGCCATTCATAGAGATAGCTATGGCGATGGCAGACGTGATCAGAAGGAAGCAACTAGAATGGATCTACTCGTTCAGCGTAATAGGTGATCCCATGCAGGCGATAGCCGGAGAGTACACTCTGCGGGATAAGTTTAAGTTACTCATAGTGGGGAGGCTACTGTTAGAGTCCATGCCCGAGGATATAAGGGAGCGCGTGCTACAGAATCCTCCAGAGCTGTTCGAACTAGCGGAAAAATACAGATCCTACCTTGGCTTTAAATACTCCTTCCTAAAATACACGTACAGGATTCCGAGGCCAACAGAGTCTATTGTCAGCAAATCCTTCTACAAGGAAAAGCTGAAGGGCGCGGAGTCCTACGACCAAAGGCTTAAGGACATTAAGCTTGGGGCACCAGGCCTCACGTCGAACGTCTTACAACGTTGCCTGATCCTAAAGGAAAGCAACATTGGAAACAAGTTGGACAACGCCTTAGATTCTCAGATACCCGTAGTTTACATAGAGGATAAAGGTCCAGCGTACCTTCCCAAGGAAAGCAGAAGACCTAAGGAGCTAGAGGAGCTGGACGTGAAAAGAGCTAGGGCGGCCTCCGAGATCGCGGCATATCTCGCTGCATCCACCTTAGACCATGTAAGGATAGACGTGTTAACACCCTACGTGGAGATGAAAACGCAAATTCAATCGCATCTGAATTTGCTGATAGGGTCTATGAGCGGGCCGAAGAGTTTAAAGCGACGCATAAGGGTGTCAACGGTCCACTCCGCTCTAGGATCCGAGGCAGACATAGTTGTAGCTGTGCTAGGAAAGGAGTATAGAGGTAAAGAGCAGGCTGAGACCATATACTTCCAGACCCCCGAGCTTGTCAACGTGCAGTTCTCAAGACACAAAAGGCTTCTTGTAATTATCGGGAATATCAAGAAGTTAGCCAGAGCTTTTAAAGACCACCCCTATGCTTCACACGTATCATTAGTGGCCGATGCCTTAAACGAGCTAAAGAGTATGGGACTTGTCGACACTGTCGAGTTGAAGTAAAGCACTTATAAAAGGTTTGGATGTCATAATCTTAACATAGCTAAGGGGTATAACAGTTTGGGCAGTGATTCAAAGGTTCAAGAGAGCCTAGAGATCCTTAGCAGGGCTCTCGGTGGCAGGGAGAGGGTTGTTGTTGCGTACTCGGGCGGTAAGGATTCAACTGCTCTAGCCCTCCTGCTCCTCGACTGGATTAATTTGAGTGGTAGGCCTCTTACTGTCACCCTCCTCCACGGTGATACTCTCTCTGAGATTTTCGAAATGGAGCATTGGGCTAGGACGTTCGCTGGGAGGTATCTTGAGATGCTTTCGAGGAGAGGCTCTCAGGGTGTTTTCAGGGTTGTGAGGCCCGAGCCTTGGGAGTCTTTCTACTGGCGTGTTCTGATCCGTGGCTACGCTGCACCGTCTTTCAAGTGGAGGTGGTGTGTTGAGCTTCTGAAGAGGAGGCCGAGCCTGAGGTTCCTATCCGAGCTTGAAGGTAATGCTGTCATCTTGCTAGGTCATAGGGATTCCGAAAGCTCCATAAGGGCTAAGGCTCTCTCGATGAGAACCCGCTCGTGCCCTCTAACTCCTGGCTCGTGCTTCGCATACTACATGTCGCTCGACGGTGGTACTGAGAGGGTTTACCCGATTAGGGGTTGGAGGGATAGAGACGTGTGGGCATATCTCAAGGAGTGGCGGGGAAAGCTAGGTATCCTCGACCAGCTTTTCCACCTCTACGGCTACGGCCTGATACCAGCTAGGTACGGTTGCTGGCATTGCACCCTTGTCAAAGTCCAGCTGGGCCACGAAGTGCTAGGAGGGGGTCACTTGTACTTCGAGGCGGTGAGGAAGATATACAGGGCTGTCAGCGACCTCCCGGAGCTGAGGGCAATCAAGGATAGAGGTTACTCAAGGCAAGGCTTCCTCCTAGCACCAGCCAGGTCTCTCATCCTCAACTCCATGGTTTTAGCCGAGAAGCTCTCGGGCATCAAGCTATACGGGCTCGACGAGCCTAGAATAGACGGGCTCAGCCTCAGAGAGATACTCCTAGAAATACCGGAGGAGAAAGCCGACAGGATAATAGAGAACGTGGAGAGAGCGAGCGGAGGAGACCCCCGGAGGGTAGTCAGCATAGGAGACCTTAGAGACCTAGAAAGACACCGAAAAGCCCTAGAGAAAGTCTACGAGCACCCACTCATAAAAGAAGACAAGCGTGCAGAAGAACTACTAAACCGCTTACTCTGATCATAAAAGCACGGGAGGCCTGGGGATCCTAGGCGTTTAACTCTAGCCATCCTTAGAAAGGGTTGCTAGTGAACTCCGTAGGGTCGCGTAGAACAGGGTTCTACTTTCGGTAGCCTCAACGTTCCAGTCTCCCCTTAGCAATTTATAGAAGGATGAGCCCACGTTGAGGCCGCACATCACTCCACCACAGGCCTACTAGTGAGGGGTTCATTGGAAGGCTTTGAAAGTTAAACACCTGCTAGGGTCTAAGGCTTAGCATTGGGGGGCTATAAATTTATAACCCCCTAATCAAACTGGCTGTAAGTTACTCCAGAGCTCTGGAAAGGGCTCCCCATGACTCGAACGTGTGGAGCCGCCAATGGGAGCTCCTAACACTAGGGTTCCTGGGTAGCGATCCTAGCCTGGAGCTCCCCCGAAGCCGTGCTACTAGCCTGGTGGAGTGGCGACGACCACCTAGCCCACCGTAGCACCACGCAACACTCCACAATAAGCCCACCTAGGAGGGCTGTAGAATAACCCGGGAGCTCCAGCATTAGGGCCTAAGCATTGGTAGCCGTTAACCCAGCTCATAGCAGGCCTAGGGGTTACTAGAGCTGGGAGGCTAACCTAGAGTCCTAAGGTAGCTCTAGACCTAGAGCTCCTAAACAGGATCCCGGAGGCTGATAGAGCTCTGGGACTAGGAGGTAGGCCTCCTAACCCCAGCCATACGCTAGCTCCAGAGCTCTATCAGCCAGATCGGAAGAGCTCCTAAACAGGATCCCGGAGGCTGATAGAGCTCTGGGACTAGGAGGTAGGCCTCCTAACCCCAGCCATACGCTAGCTCCAGAGCTCCGGTTTAAACCTCCCACGGAGGGTTGTCAGGTAACCCGGCCTAGGAGGGTGTTACCTAACACGTGGTAACAGTCCTACGCCGGCCCAAAGGTTTGGAGCTCCAGGCCTAGACCCCCGGGTGGCTTTCGAAAAACCAGCTTCGGCCGGAGGTGGCATTTGAAACCTATTATGGTGGGTGGCTGTGCCTACCATTGTGGGGCTGTTTTTCCGATATTCCAGATATCGAATATGGTTTAGCCTATGGTTTGGTGTTTTAAAGTGTTAGAGATGCGTTCCTCGGTGCTAAGCAGAGAAGCTTTTCTGACCGTGGCTTTCATGGATAGATGTAGGCTTGAGGCTGTTAGGAGGCTTTGCGAGGCGGAGTTGAGGTCAAGCTACTTGCATCCACCGAGGTTAAGGATGATATCCTGGAGTAGCTCTGAGTAACTCTCAGAACGTGTGCCAGGTGAGGGTTTATAGGGAGAAGTTCCTGCACGCCAAGCTCTACATAGTTGATAATAAATAAAGCTTACGCCGGTTCAGCGAACATGACCTGTAACGCTCTAGAAGGGTTGGGGCTCGTAGGAGGCGTGGTTTGGAGGGTGAGGTTTTGCTATGGGGCTTCATTGACGTCGACCCATTCTAGATTGTGGGTAGGCCGATATTCCCAGAACGTGAGCTTCCCCTCAGGAGGGGAAGATGTTATCATGCGGTGAGCTCTAACCGGCATGAGGGCTTACAGCTGTAGCCCGTCCACTTCTAAGCTGTAGGCTGTAGGAGGTGTGGGGTAGTGTGGACTGATATTTCTAGAATATCAGCTGTTCTAGTGGCTACCCGCATCCCCGCTTACTCCTCAAGGAGTACTGGGAGTTTCAGCTTAGCAGAGAACTCCTTTAGATCTGGGACTACAGCCCTCATAACGTGGCCGTCCGGGTCAGTACACTCTACAAAGTAAACCTTAACGTTAACTCCAAACAGATCCCTGGAGTCTACGGGCTTAGCCCTGCAAATGGTGTATCTAAGATCTCTCAGAAGCTCCTCTACGAACTCCGGTACGCTCAACCCCCTCCTGTGAGCCTCAGCCTTAAGCCTCTCCCTCAGATCCCCTGGTAGGTAGACGGCTTTCCACCTCCTAGGCCTCACCATAACCTACCTCCTCTCACCATCGAGGATCCCCATGTGGATCCACCATGATTAATGTATCCGAGACAGTCTCTGAACTTCGACTCCAGGTTTTCAGCTAAGCTCCCGTCGATGCTCTTGAGCCTGTCGAGTTTAGCTTTAAACCTACGCCTGGCATCCTGGGTCCACCTGGTACACCGCCTAGCTGCTTTCCCAACCTCCTCCACAAGCTGGCTTCTAACCTCTTCTAGGAGGCTCTCGATCCAACCCCTCTCACGGTCGCTGTCAGGCCTCACAGGGCATAACATGATGTTTTTGATGTAGCCCTCGAAAAGCCCCGTGATCACCTCCACCAGCATCTCAGCTGAAGCCCTAGCCCTGCATACATACGTAGATCTATCGACGTTAGCGCACAACAACCATCGAGCTTCATCAGCAATCTTAGAGTACTCTCGCTTAAAGCTACCCCTGGGGGCTCTAACATCAAAGGAAACTAAATAGAATTCAGCATCACCAGGCTCGCATACCTTAACATAGAAGCCCCGCTTACGGCCAGCATTAGTTTTAAACTCCACAACATGCACATCCCTCAACTCATCGCCCCTCTTGTAATCACGGCCTAGAGCTCTGCTACCAGCACTAGGAGTCCTGCCAAACCATAGCATTCGACCCACAGGGTAGGGGCAGAGGCTGTTCATGGGGGGTCCACCCGGGGATCGCCAATGACGAATATAACCAATGATAGTACTGCTGGCGTGGATCGTAAGCTTAGCGACATGGAGCCTGGGGCGGTAGGGTTAGGCCGAGGCTGGGCATGATCATCGAAGGTCCGTGGGAGGATCGACAATGATAAAAGTAAGCCCGGAAGTAATATCATGGCGGATCCCCAGCCAGACAGCTCAGCCACCCCTAACGCCACGACAACCACCAGAACCGGCCAGAGGAGTTACAGCAACAACATGAGCCTTATTGACATACACCACACCTCTATCGGTTCTAACCTTGAACCAGTAGCGACTGGCCTCGACAAGAACACCCTCAACAACAACCCCAATGCTAGTCTCAACTTTAACCCTACAACCCTTGTACTCGCTGGAGAAGTCAGCGGGCCTCTCCGCCATGAGACCCACCTCCTTGGCATGAACAGCTCCCGACGACCTCACCTTTGTAGAACTTTACATGCCTGAAGAGTGGCAGGTAGCGCTTATCAACACAATAGTACAGGTCGGGACCGTACTCCTCGAAGCCATGGCCCTTAATAAGCTTACGGCTACGCCTCCCCTTACCCCTATGACCACCAGGATCGAACCCAACAAACCTAGCGCCCTTCAAAGCACCACGCACGCAACGCTCAACACGCCTAAGCTCGCCCTCCCCAAACCCCTCATCCCTCAAAGCCCCCCTCACAATCCCCAAGGCAACGGGCAGAACCTTACGCAGTACGAGGAGCGACACATAAGCCTCAAGCAAAGAACCACTAACAACGTGCAACCTCAACCTAACAACAACACATTCACTATTCGTATCATGCATTATAAGTTCAAACCCGGGCCCTGAAAGTACTTCTGTAAGGCGCTCGGCGAGTTTAAGTTTGTCAGTTACTCTGCATACTCCTCGCTTAACTTTACTGAGTAACCCCTCCCTCAGAAGCCCTCTTATCACCTTGTTGTAGAACATGTCGTAGGGAAGGGCTATTCTCGCCTCCTGCTCTATGCAAGCTTTAAGTTGTGCTGGGGTGAAAGTCTCCAGATCTCTTATACACTGTACTACAACTCGTCCGATGGACTTCTGCTTGTCCACATCTATAAAACCTTTCGCTACTTCAAGCGTACATGGATCCGGATTCCTCCCCTTACCCCTCATACCCCCCGCCCTCTCTCACGCTTACACTATCACGGTTGTCACCAGCCTACCGTCACACTCGTAGACTGCCTTCCAGACTTCGTTGAATCTAGCTGGCAGATTGAGCTTGTACCATGCGAGACCGTCACGTCTCTTCACGATCGAGATCTTGGCCGAGAAGGAAACAATATCGACTGACAAGTTATTAACATTTCTGCACGATGATGGGATGTGCGGGACGACACTAAAGTCTAATCGTCTAGTGCCAGCGAGGTTCCTCACCACAGGTACGGGTGGTAACACAAGATAGAACCTCTCACCCTGCCGGCTAACCTTCAAAGATCCGAGATAGACCAACTACCAATTCACCTCCCCAATCACCGCTCATATACAGTAGGCGTTTACTCTCATATCCATAACGGTCTGGAGATATCTGAGGTTGAGTTCCACTTTTTAAGGCTCCGGTATCACTTGATTTAAGGAAGGGTTTGAAAATGCAAGCCCCCGATACTACGGATACTACGATTAGAAAGCCAGAGAAAACACATGAGGAGGAAGGCGGTGAGAACAAGCGTAAGAATGAGGAGACTAAGGGGAAACAAGGGAAGAGGAGGGTGCCTGGATCTGCGATTAGAAGGTTGATAGAGGTGCTTGAAAGGCGTGGTGATGAGAACGGGTGTATGAACAAGGAGCAACTGCTAGGCTTGTATAATGAGTTCGGCTATAAGAGTGAGAAGCCCCTCTACGGGGTCATCAATAGAGCTGTTAAGTGGGGGAAGGCGTACACGATTGAAACTCGCGAGGGGGTCATGATATGCTCTAGGAGGGTTCATGAGAGGAAACTACTTTCAATATTAGAGGACATCTATATCAGGTGGAGGCTAGGGCAAAAACCTGAGGAAGCCGGGAGGGTTTTTAAGAAGTTTGAGGAGGTTAGGATTCCGTTCATAGAGTTGGAGAGGCACCTCTTAGCTGCTTACCAACACATACTATGTTACCCGGAAGTATTTAATATAGTGAGCTTCGACTACAACGCTGTACCTAGCATTGCGAAATCCCGTGGTTTAAAACCCTTAAAGGAGAAGCTACCCTTAAAGATCCTCGAGGAGGCTAGTGAATCCTACCGGGTGGGTATCCTGAAAATGTGCATACGGAAAGCTGGAAACCTGCTCAAGGATTTAAACCTATATCGAGATCCTCAAGGTCTAGGAGAATCGCTATATAACGTGGTTAGAGCGTTAACGTTCACTGGGAGCGAGGAGCTAGAGCATAGGTTAAATGCCTACGCTAGGGAGATTAAGGATACGTATCAACTTCCGGGTGAGAGGCTAGTAGCAGAAGCTCTTAGAGAACTCTACAACCACCTAAGAGATATCATCCTCTTACATCATGAGATCGAGAACGAGTACTCAAAGAGATCTGCAGGGTTCCGTGAAACTGTTTTCAAAATCATAGAAGAGTCGCTTATCAGAGGAGAGCTTAAAGGCGTATGCTTTATATGTGGTAAAGTGAAATATGATAGTACGTTGATTGAACGAATAAGGTCGGTTCTAGAACCATACTCACCCTTCCCCTCCACCTACAGTCCCTCCCGCCTCAAAGGACGGGTTTTCTAAAGAATCGTTAGACCAGCCCTATCATAGACCTCCCTTAGCTCCCTAATGTTAACTGCTAAGTAGTGTCTTGCTAGCACCTGGAACATCTTCGGTGGAACCCGGCCTTGAAGCAGGTCTATTATCTGGCCTGGAACTCCCTTAAGGCTCATGTAGCTAGCAAAGAAGGCTCTTAGGTCATATAATCTAAACCTTCTGCCCAGAGCTCTATCCATGGCACTGTATATTGTTGCTCTGAGGGCCGAGTCCTTGAACGGAAATAACAGGTTCCTCCATTCGCTAACATAATAATCCCTCCTAACATTCCTAACCCAGGGCTCAACACTCTCAATAAATTCATCCCTGTACGGCAGGTACTCCTCCCTAAGGTAGTCCCTCAGCCTCTCTGAGAAGAACGCTATGTACGACCTCTTGGTAGTGTTACCGGCCTTCATTATCTTGAGCATCCTCTCATTTAAATCCAGGTCCTGGACTCTAGCGTTCAGGATCTCACCGGGCCTAAGACCAGTCTCAGCTAGCAAAGCGTAGTAAGCCTTAGCTGGGGGCCATTCTATGGCTCTAGCCACTGCTCTAACCTCCTCTAGTGTTAGGGGCTCAGCTGCTAGGCCGTACTCAACCCTAGGTGTTTTGAACGCGTTGTAGAGGTTTGGGTCTCTAAGCACATGTTTTATGAATAGCTTCAAAGCCTTAGCAGTGTGCTGTGCCACGTTAGGGCTCTCCTCGGAGAGCTCAGCAATGTACTCTTGTAGCCTTTCAGCCGAAAGCTCCCACCCCAGGCCCTCCAGGGCCCTCCTAAGGTATCGTAGCCTCTCCACCCTAGTCTTTGGAGCCTTAGACTTCAGCAGCTTCTCGAAAGCCTCAACATGCTCCCTTGTAACTGTTACACTGTAACCTCTAACCTTTGCTTTAAGGAGCTCCACTAGCCTCTGGTATGCTATATTTGATAGCTGAGGGTACCTCTCCAGTATGAGCTCCAGAGCTCTAACATACTGGTCTAGGGCTATAGCGGCCTCCCCGAGGCTCTGAGGCTCCCTTAGGGTAGGCTGTTGCAACATTTGCTGTGCTGTGCTAGAGCCTACTAGCATAGCGAACTCATCTACGGAAAGCATCCTAAGCATCCTCTCAAGCAGAGCATCGGAGACCCTAGCCTTACGGTTCTTAATCTTGTTAGCGTAAGTGGGATCCACTCCTAGCTCTGAGCTCCTAACACCCTTGCCCCACAGGTAGTCGAAAATCCTGAACCTAACCTCGTCCCCTAGGCTTTTTAAGTCAACCAGGCTCGGATCCACCAAAGCCCCTACACCATGGGTTCCGATATGGGGTGGAGTTTAAAAGCTGATATGAAAGCCGATATGAGGAGGGGAAATCATGGAGGGGAGTCTTCTAGAGGCGACTCTGGAGTGATTGGTGGGAGCTATTGGGTGGAGCCGCGGCCGGGATTTGAACCCGGGACCTCCGCCTTACCAGGGCGGCGCTCTATCCAGGCTGAGCTACCGCGGCCTCCGTTGGATTCTTTGGTTTTGGGAGGGTTAATATGTCTTTG
>Ga0079998_128618_pt1 | contig 12366 bp, 10 predicted proteins | sample PerSpoBPS_BMetaG_FD_69201 | JGI IMG/M metagenome (GOLD analysis project Ga0079998, IMG submission 69201) | Thermal spring microbial communities from Yellowstone National Park, Wyoming, USA - Perpetual Spouter B (PS_B) MetaG (SPADES assembly)... | ecosystem: Environmental > Aquatic > Thermal... | reverse complement strand
ACCGCGTGAAGAGGGAGGGCAAGATCGTGTACGAGGATGGCGGTTCTGTGCTTGAGATAAGTTGCGCCTTAGAAGAGCGGGGCGCTTGGCTGAAATTCGGGGGCGTGCTTGGCGGGGAGCGACGCGTCTACGCCAACGACCGCTTGGAAAGCATAGACAGGCCTAGGATTGCCATGTTCTGGATACTGCACGACTCCGTCACGCTGTACGGAATTAAGGCGCAGGAGGGGCGGCCCTACGAGCTGGCGGATCTCCTTGCTCCCTCGGTCCTCCGCGGCCTTGTGGGCGAGGGAAAGGCGCTGGGGGAGTTCTTGGACTTCTACGAGGAGTTCCTCGCAAAGGTGAACAAATACCTAGAAGCCTTCTCTGGCCACGCGTTGGAGTACAGAGATGAGCTATATTTCAGACGTGGCATTCACCTATTCCACCCCAGCCGGGTGGCCGAGGGGGTGAGGCGCATGGCCCTTATACTCGCCACGGCCCTCCTAGCCGAGGCTGTAGCAGAGGGAACCACCCCGGTTGTCTACGTGGAAGAGTTCGAGTCGTCGCTACACGTGGACTACTTAGAGTTATTGATCGAAGTCCTGCGCCGAAGGTCCGCGGCGGTTATAGCAGAGACACACAGCGGCTTCGTCCTAAGGAGGGTATACGAGACCAAGAGCAAGGGAGATGTGCAGTACTACATTTTCGAAGACGGCACCGTCTACACCGAAATAGACCCCAAACTTTTCAAGAGAGAAATAGCCGCCATGGTCGGAGTTAATATGTTATGAGGTGTTGCTTTTCGCAGATATGCTTTGTGACACTAAATGCCGCGGCTACACACACATGTAGCCCTGGCCGTGTTGCGTGTGATGAATGTGGGACTCTCTGTGACGGCGGAGAATTGCGTTTCCTTAAAGATAGTGAGTTTATTAAACACCTAGAAAGACTTGGCATAGACGAGTCAAATAGTCTTGCATTTCTCTGCTATATGGATTTTTCAAATACTAATAGTGATTGTGCAAATTATATGTGTAGGCAAACTATGTGTCAAAATATGCAGGGTGTACCTGATATATGTATGTTAATAGTTTCTGAAAATAGGGCTGTGTTTGCTTCAATTGAGTGTAAGTGTGGTATGGTTCAACGTAGAAGAAAGACAGAACTAGTTGCGAATACCCTGATAGATGATGTCCGCGCAAAGGTCAGCAGACTTTGTCAACAGCCAAGCTTTGTTATACTCCTTCTTAATCGTAAACTATATGGCCGCGTAATAGCAATGAAAGAGGAATTTGTAAATAATAATATTTATCCATTTCCTTGTTTAGAACATGTTTCTCGTTGAGACTCCTCTCCCAATAGAAGCTTCTATGAAAGCGCTGAGGGAGATATGTGACGAATTTGAAAAAACGTCAGTAAAGCTGAAATGCAGAATCGGTGGGCTGAGGCTCCTAGGCTTTGTAAGCCGCCGGGGTCCTACAACCATGCTTCAACTCTTTCCTGAGGAGGCCATCTCCGAGGGGGCGTATTTTATAGATGTAGCTAGGGACTATCTAGAGAAAAGAGGCGGGGAGGCGGAGTCTTCGTTGCGGCTTCTTGCAGAGCGCCTAGACGCGTCTTTCGCGGCTGTAGCATTGTATCCACTGTCGTTTTTCGCCGGAGAGTTTGAGGGAACTCTACAAGAGCGGATGCTGGAGGACCCCTGCGAGGCGTTGCCCGTGTTGCTCAAACGAGAAGCCCCCTCTATGCTCGCCTATGTGCTCCTCAGCCTCCTCCACGCCAGAGAGAGTGCTGAGGAGCTCGTGAAGCTCCTAGACCTCGACTACGAGCAGCTCAGAAGGTTCCAGACGCAGGTCAAGTGTATAGAGGAGCGATCCGGCTGTACGTCGGCTACAGATGCACAACTTGTGGAGGAGCTCATAAAGACGTGCAATGGACGAATAAAAGTCATAACCTAGACCTGCAACTAAACAACGCCTAGCCACACTGTGCAGAGACAGCCCCAGACGGGAGACACGTACAGAGCATGCTTTAGTCCCTTATCGGGGCCAAAACATAGAGAGGGTTCCGGGGGCGAGCCACAGTTTAGGCAGGTGGTCCGTGGGCCTCGGCGAGGCATGCCGCAATCACGGCGTATAAAAGAAGGCGGTCGTGGAGTGTTTCCCGGCCCCGCTGGCGCCTGTCTAAAGATTTATGTATGGTAAGTATTATACTTGTGAAACCTGAATTTGTAGACAGGGGGCGGGAGCTGGCGTGGCTGGAGGAGCGGTTCCGGTCTGGCGGCGCCGAGCTGTTGGTGATATACGGCAGGCGCAGGGTGGGGAAGACCGAACTGCTGAAGAGATTCCTTAGGTCTAAGCGGTGTATCTACTTCCTCGCCTCTAGGACCAGCCTCCGGGACAACGTCGAATCGCTGAAGAAGAAGATCGCGGAGTTTACAGGCAAGCGGCTCTACGAAAGGCTCCAGGTGAGGGGGCTTGGGGAGCTTCTGACCTACCTGGCGGAGGAGGTGGAGAGGCCGTGTCTCGTAATAGACGAGTTCGGCTACCTGGTGGAGCTAGACCGCGGGGTGCTCTCCGACCTCCAGGTCGCGTGGGACGAGGTCTTGTCGCGGAGGAGCTTCTTTCTAGTGCTCTGCGGCTCCAGCGTCTCCATGTTTGAGACGGAGGTGTTGGGCTACAGGTCGCCGCTGTACGGCAGGCGGACGGGGAGCTGGAGGGTAGAGCCCCTAAGCTTCAGAGACGCCAGGTCTTTTATCCCGCGCTACGGCTTTGAAGACGCCGTCCGCGTCTGGGCCGCGGCGGGCGGCGTCCCCATGTACCTAAGGCTGTTCGACGACGGGCTGGAGTTCGAGGAAAACTTGAAGAGGGCGGTGTTTACAAAGGGGTCCCTCCTCTACGACGAGGGCTACTTCCTCCTGAGAGAGGAGCTGAGGGAGCCCTCGACCTACCTAGCCCTGTTGAAGTACCTGGCGGCTGGGTACAACACAATCGGCAAGCTGGCCTCTGCCGTGGGCGCCGACAAGGCGAATCTGACAAAATACCTGGCGGTTCTGCAGAGCCTCGGCCTCGTCAAACACGTAATTCCCTACGGCCAGAGACGCAAAGGCATCTACGCGGTGGCGGACAACTACATGTGGTTCTGGCTCAAGTTCGTCCTCCCCAACAAGTCGGAGCTGGAGCTGGGGTACGTAGACGAGGTGCTCCGCAGGATAAGGCCTGAGCTGGAGCAACACATGGGCCTCGTGTTTGAGGAGCTGGTGAGACAGCTCATCGCAAGCCGGGCGGTACCCCTGCCCTTCAAACCCACATACGTGGGGCAGTGGTGGAAAGGCGGAGCCCAAATCGACGTGGTTGCGCTAGACCAACACAACGCCCTCTTCGCAGAGGTTAAGTGGGGGAGAGCCACAAGCCAAGACTTGACAAAGCTAATAGAAAACTCGCAGAGGGTAGACGTAGGCGGCAGAAAGCGCCACTACCTAGTGGTGGCAAGAGAAGGAAGCGGCGTAGACTGGCTAATAGACTTCGAAGAACTCGACAAACTGACGAAACCCAGCGGCTGACGACAAGAAGCCGCGGCCCCACCCCAGCCACAACGCCCAGCGGCACCGGCTAGCTGACCCGCAAGGGGCGCGGCGGACGCGGCGACACCCATGGAGGCACTTAAAGCCGCGTTTATGAACGACCAACTCAAACAGTCGCAGGAGATGAAGCGCCCCACAGCCAAAGACGTCGTAGATGCGTTACTCCGCCCAGCCCGCCCCCTCCGCCCCACCCTTAGCGTTTCTCCGCGTTAGGCGTGGAGCATAGCCGGAGGGGCACTCGGCGGCCCAGGTCAGCCTAGGGGCCGGGCAGAAGGCGACTTTCTCGCGGCGAGGTGAGGACTACGACGCTCCTGGCCCTCCCCCAACCGCCTCAAGAAGGTGGCCGTTCCGCCCTTTAAGATGCGAGGAAGGGCACCTTCCCTCCGGAGGGCTTGGCTCTGCAGAGCGGCGGCTAGGTTTATAAACGTGCCCACAGGAACCTGGCTGTGGACTTGTCAAAAGCCCCGCGGGCATCCGCGTAGCGGTAAACAGAAAACTGAACCCTTCAAGATTTTAGAGGCGAGAAAAGACCCCGGCGTAAGACGGAGGAAGCAGAGGTGTGGGCTGGTGGACCGGCTACGATCGCGACGTCGCCCGACCTTTAGTCACCGTCACGGCGACGCCTGCGGCGAATGCCAGGAGAAACGCCGGCAAGGCCCACGGGTTTGGCGACGTCCCTATATCTATGCCGGCGGTGCCGGGCACCGTTACGGTTATGGTCCTGTCCTCGCCTGGGGCGAGGCGGACGCGTGTGGTGCCCCATCTGCCGGCTGCGATTACGTCGACGTCGTACACGCCGGCGAGGACCTCCACGTCCTTAGGCGGCTTCGTGAAGTTCAGCCGCGACGGACCCCCCAGCCTCACCTCGGTGACGTAGATGTCGATGGGCTTCCCATAGTCGTCCACGGCGGCTAAGCTGAGCTTAGCGGTCGGCACCTTTACGAAAACTACCGCGTCTGCCACAGTGACGTTTGTAGCGTAGGTGAAAAACGGCGCCGACACGTGGACTGTGTAGCTACGCCCCGGCGTAAGCAAAGCCTTCACCTCACCTACGCCGCGTCCAACCCCCACCACCTCCACAACCCAATCACGCCGCTCCGCCCCAAATCCATCCAACACAACCACAGTCACGTTAAGAGGCGCCCCGGACCCCGCGGAACCAGCCGCCGCAAGCCCCACGGCAAAAACCAAAACCACAAGCAACAACCTATACATAACAAAACTTGACTTAGTGGTTTATGAATTTTACGCGTCGACATATAATACAAGCCGGGTATCTCACTCTTCTTCGAATACGTCTCAGGCGTTGAATTTAGTTGTGGCGCTAGTTATATTGGCTCAGCCACCAGTTTTATAACTGGCGCCTTGGGGTTTACCAACAACGCCTCTTTACCCGGCGGTAGTTCCACCTCCCCCTTGCCTCTTATGTCTTGTCCGTCTATATACGTGCCGTTGATAGAGCCGTCGTCCCGCACATAGAGTTTGCCGTTTCTCACAACGAACCTCACGTGGACGCGGGATATTGTGTCAGGATCCCTCCAGGCGTAGCTGTAAAGCTCATAGCGGCCGAGCACCACCTCAGGCCCGCCCTCAACTACCTCGGCAACCTTCCCCCTAGACCCGTCTTGCTTCACTGCGTAGATAACGTAGCGAGACGCCGCCAGTCTAGGTTGTGACGTAGGCTGTTGAGGAGTTGCCTGCGGTTGCTGTTGCGGCTGAGAAGGCGGCGGAACTACGGAGCCGCAATTTGGACAATAGGGATTATGGGGATCGTAGTCAAATTCATAGTTGCAGTAGGGACATTTAACCTTAACCACGATACTCGCCTTTATAAGTCTTAATAAATTTTTGGTGCCGGAAGTATTTAAATATAATATATATGAAGACCATCATGCAGACCCCATTCAAATTAGAGGCGCATCTTAACCGAGATAATTTGCCGGCGGATAGGGAGGTAGAGGTTTTCCTCATGGTTAGGGCTCAGCCCACCAAGGAGGTCGCCACGGCCGTGCAGACCCACCGGAGGAAGCTGCACATGGCGTTTGTCATCGATGCGTCGGGTTCTATGTGCGGCGAGAAGCTTGAGACAGCTAAGGAGGCTATCCTCAGGAGGTATAGGGGCGATCTTGAGGAGGGGGACATGCTGTCGCTGATAACCTTTTCGGACCATGCGCAGACTGTTATAGCCGCGGCCACAAAGGGGGAAGGGGAAGACGTGGAGGCTAAGGTCAAGTCGGCACGGTGCGGTGGCTTGACTAACCTATATGAGGGCATCGAGAAGGCGGTCGATCTCCTTTCTAAGACGCCGCCAGGCTACCTGAGGGTGATGGTTATAGCCACAGACGGTATACCAACCACGGGCATTACAGACCCCGACGAGATTGTGGGACTTGTAAAAAAGGCACGGGAGGAGCACAATATAATCACCTTTGTCTATGGCATCGGCGACGACTACGACCTAAAGCTGTGCGACAACATGGCGAAAGCGGGTGGAGGGACTATGAAGCACGCTAGCAAGCCCAGCGAGCTTGAGGGCTTGACGCAGGTGCTAGCCTCCATGATAAAAGGCACAGTGGCGCCGAAGCTTATGCTGGACCTAATTCCAGAAGCCGACGTGGCAATCCTTGAGGCAACTATGCTGGCGCCGAGAGCCATGGCGCTCGACCCGAGGAGCAAGCCGTGGGATGTGGGCATGGTTGCGGCAAACGACATCATACTCGCCACCTTCAAGCTGAAGATCGGGCCCAGGCCGGAGGGCCGCCAGAAGATCGCTACAGTTGCGCTTGGCGCCATGACGGATGATGTGGAGGCCCAGTTCGCCAAAGAGGCTCCTTTCGCCGAGGCGCACCCGGAGGCCCGCATCTACCACATGGCGGGGGTTAGAGTGGCGAACATCGTCGAGAAGTTGAAAAACGGCGTGAACCCCGCAGACGACTATAGGCTACTCGATTCCCTGCTCGCCACCCCGGAGGCCCGCGACCTCTTGACAAGAGATCCGTACTTCGCGAGGCTTGTCAACGTGACGCAGAAGACCAGGGTTGAGGACGCCAGGACGAGAGTAGACCGACTCACAAACGCCATGAAGTAATGGCCGACCCTTGGCTGGGCAGAACAGTCTTGGGCAGATACAAGTTAAGGAAGAAGCTGGGGGAGGGCGGCATGAGCGTGGCCTATCTAGCTGATGGAGGAGGTCACTATGTCGTAGTTAAGCTCCCCAACGTGGGGGGACCTAACCCCATCGATATCTGCATTGATAAGCTGAGGGTAGAGGGTGAGGTCCTGGAGCGCATATGGAGACAGTACGGTGGGCATCCGAACATCGTCAGGTTCGTCGATCGGGGCGACGAGGGGCAGTATCCGGTGGTTGTCGAGGAGTATGTGCAGGGGCAGACCTTGGCTGAGTACGCCGCCAGCAAGGGCGGGCTTGACCCCGACGAGGCTTTCGAGATAGGCAAGAGGCTGGCAGATGTGCTCCGGTTTCTCCACAGCCACGGCATAATCCACAGAGACTTTGCCGCAGACAACGTCGTGGTGAGAGGCGTCGATCCCGTCCTGGTAGACTTCGGGACGGCCAAGGATGGATATGCTCAGTTGAAGCCAGGTACTAGGGTAGGAAAGCGGTGCGTGTCGCCGCCGGAGCAGGCAATGAAGGGCTACGCCTACTTTTCCTCCGACGTCTATATGTGGGCATCGATGCTTATGGGGGCTATGAAGCCGCGGAGAGGCAGATTTGTGGACATAATAAGTAATTTCTGTAGGTATATATCCCCGAGTGGCGCAATTATAGCCGAACCATGCGACTTGGTGGAATGCGGCTCTTACGCCGGTTGTCTGAATAACGTCCTCAAAATGGCTCTCGAGATAGACCCCACGAAGAGGATTAAAGACGGTGTAGAATTGTACGACAGCCTTACGCGCTGTTCTCCGCCACCTCCTCCATGTGAAACCTACCTCCTTATAAACGGGCGGAGGGTCTGCCTAGACCCCAGCAAGGCTTACATCATAGGTAGCGAGACGGCTAGCGAGCCTGACATCAAAATTCCAGAGCCTGAACTACGGCGGAGCGGCAAGACGTACATCAGCCGCCGCCATGCTAGGATTTGGTATGACAGATCACGGAGGAGGTGGCTAATCCAAGACCTTGGAAGCGTAAACGGGACGAAGATTATCAGGGGCGGGCATGAGATCGTCGTGTATTTCGGTTGCCGAGATAGATGTCCTGGTCAGCCGAGCCAGCCTCACGAGCTCGTAGCTGGAGATCAAATAGTGTTAGCATTCAGCAAGAGCACAGGCGCGCCCTATGTTGTGGTAGAGTTTTATGAGCAATAACATTCAGACCGCTAGGTATAGGATTTCTGCTATCAGCGACGTGGGGGGTAGAGACCACAACGAAGACAGCTACCTAGTCTTAAGAGGGGACATAAACAATTTCGAGATCATTATCGCGGCGGTAACTGATGGGGTCGGCGGCTTGTCTGCAGGCGATGTGGCTAGCCGGATGGGCGCCATAGCTTTCTCATCTAAGCTTCTAGAGAAACTGATGGCCGGCGCCGCTCTCCAGCTGGACGATAAACAAGTAGCCGACGCCCTGAGAGCCGCCGTGGACTACGCCAATGAGATTATTCTCGACAAAGTGCCGAGGAGCGGCACAACGCTAGTAGCAGCGCTACTCATAGGCAACGTTGCCTACGTGGTCAACGTGGGTGACTCCAGGGCATACCTGATAACGAGAGACGAGATCCACCAAATCACGAGGGACCACTCCCAAGCCTGGGAGGACTTCCAGAAGGAGCTTGCCAAGTTCTTCAGTAGTGAGAAAAAAATAGAAATTGAGGAGCTTGCTGAGTTCAAGAGGAGGTTTATCCAGAGCCACCCAAGAGCTCATGTGGTTAACAACGTGGTGGGTTTCTTCGGCAAGGTGGAACCAGTCGATGTGTTTAAAATTACGTTATACAAAGACGACGTACTTCTGCTCTGTAGCGACGGTCTCAGTGACGTCCTAAACGACCACGACATATTCAAAATAGTGATAAATAGCGGTGAGGACGCCGCCCGAAAGCTCATAGAGGAGGCGAAGAAAAACGCCATAGATAACATAACTGTTATAATAATCGAAAAATACGTAACGGTATAGTATACAGCTCTAGAAAACCGAGGTGGTCCTAATGTTAGGTGTGACGCAGATAGTGAGCTTTTGTATGGCTGTAAATAACATATTTTATTGCCCAGATACTGTGCAGTCGCCTTTGTAATGTGGCTCATGTGTAATGCTAGGAGACGGAACTGCAAGACTCCTCCGCATTCTAACCGCCGAGCGGGGCCACATTGGTGTAGCTAGCGTATTCATAAATTATAGTGCAGATGTAAACGCGAAAGAATAACTCTGGCCTTATGTTGTAAATGGAGAATTTTCGGATTTAGTTAAGCCTCTGCTGAAGCAGAATGCCGCTGTTGCGGGCGACACGACGAGGAGAGACAGCGTAGGCGAAGAGGTCCGCATAGCTGGGAACATCTTGGAGGTACTACACTGCGGTGCTGACACAGATACGTGCCACCAAGCAGAATACGCAGAATAGCTCAGTCAGTGACAAAACATATCTACACAGGGCTTAAGTTACACCTTCGGTGTTCTACCAGTTACCTCGTAAAGGATAGACTATATATTACTATGATGTAGATATCCTATGGCCCTCTGCGGCCTAGTGCGTAAGTACAACATCATTTTCGAGAAGGCTTTAGAGGAAGGGGCTAATCCTGATGCTAGATGTAACGACGAAGGTGAGACTCCTCTGCACCTAGTTGCGGCATATGGAGATGTAGAGAAGGTAAGGCTTCTTCTTCAACACGGAGCCTCTCCCAATGTTAGGACTAGACATGGTGATACCCCTCTTCACTACGCCGTCTGTAATAGTAAGAATAGTAATGTGTTTGAAGTAGTTAAGGTTCTGCTTGATGGCGGCACCGATGTAAATGTGAGAAATATTGATGGACGGACTCCTCTTCATTGTGCCGCTGAGAGGGGATTTATAAATACTACAAAGGCCCTACTGGATAAGGGGGCGGATCCGAACATAGCCGATAACCGCGGAAAGACCCCCCTCCACCTTGCCGCCGAAAACGGCCATTTTGTTGTTGTCCAGTCGCTTATAGACTACCGTGCAGATGTCGGTATTCGCGACAGCGACGGATGGACGGCATTGCATTACGCGGCTGTTGGCGGATTTACAAATATTGTGAGGTTTCTCCTCGAGCATGGGGCCGATCCAAATGCGGAGAACGACGCAGGCATCACGCCTCTACATGTGGCGGCCCTCAAGTGCTTTCCAGATCTAGTCGAGATTCTCCTCGAACACGGAGCCGACCTAAGTCGGAAAAACCGAGAGGGAAAAACACCCATGGACATCGCTGGAGAGAATAAATGTATCGCGTTCTCTGTGGCGGTAGACGACTGGAGGCGGAGGAGGGGGGGCATTACGCAGGTATATCAATAGCTCCGACTTCTAGGGCATGCACAGAGCTTGGTTTTGACGTGTTGAGTGGTTATGTTGCGGCTTTTTCGATTACGGCAAAGAAGAGGTCGTGGTTTCTGCAGGCGCCGCTTCTTCTTATTTCCTCTACAACTGCGAATACATCCGCCTTCTTTCTCGCGAGCTTTTGCGCCAGCCTGTAGAGGCGGCTGTAGTCTGAAGGCTTGACCCACTGGTACTTCTCGCCGCAGAGAACCAACAGCTCTTTCAGCGGATTGAAATACTGGTACACGCCGAGAGGCTCAACGCCCTTTGAGACGTCTTCCTCGGCGATTAGGGTCACACAGCGCCGCAGTACGTCCTTGTGGTTGTTGTAGATTTCGTACAGAGGCTTGATCAGCATCTCCGCGGCTTTTCTCGCCGCTACTCTGTCTGCAGGCAAGACGTACATATCCACGTCTCTCAGCCTGTCAGCCACCTCCGAGAGACACCGCGCCAAGATTCTCTCAACGTCGAAGGCGTCGCCGGCAACAGCCGTGCCGTACTTCTTGATCTTCCCGTCTACGCAGTCGAGAAGGTGGTGAAGAGCCGCCGCTCGTAGATGCACCTCGTCAAGCCTGCCCCGCATCGCTAGACAGCCCACTAGGACCTCGGCGCCACCTACAATAGGCATCTTGATTTCGCCGAGATCTACCGCCGAATGTCTGACGCCAACGTCGTGGGTGTCGCACTTCCCCAGATCGATAAGCCTGTCGACGAAGTTCGCCACGTCGCCAAGTATCCCAATTAACTCTGCGCACGTCCTGTGCACCCTATGGGAAGGCATAGTCCCCGCGCAGGACCATGACGCAGACGGCAGACTGTAGCGCAGACACGACCATGAATCTCTGGGGCCTCATATTTATAAACTTACTGGCGGACCAGACTGGCGCGGTCCTCCTCAGCGTCAGATTGGGGCATTACAAAAATGTACAGAACCAGATCCAAGGGGACAGAGCTTACGGTTTCAATTATCCGTTTGAGATGCCATTACGCGTCGAAACACGACGTAAGCCGCCAAAGCACAGCAATACCTGGTCGCACCCAACAAGCCTGACGTAGCGGCACTCTGCGTAGGGGAAGACAGAAGAAAGCCGGCTTACAATCGGCCCGCCGGGATTTGAACCCGGGACCGCCCGCGTTCTTGGGCCGTGTTCATGCAAGGCGTGGGAAGTGTCCTCTGCTAGATCGGGGGTGTCTAGAGGTCGGCTCTCTGGCTTCGTCTTGTTGAGCCTCGCCGTCATGAAGCGAGCGTTGCGGCGTCGCAAAAACAGTGAATTACGTCCACAGGCATAATCGTATCTGTGAATCTGTATGTGTCAGTCTTTACCTGTTGAGAGAAAGTTTATATAGTTAACCTAAGAGAGGAGCCATGGAGTCGATTATGGCTCAACATGCACCGCGGCGTTTACCACGTCACGGATAACGAAATTAAACAACGCCTAGAGCTTGCGCTTAGGCCTGTTGAGAAGCCGCCAACTATCGAGGAGTCGCTTGAGCAGGTCTCCACCCACGGCGTCCTCCGGGGGGCGGTGGACTGGGTATTCCCAGCGTGGATGCTGTACGTCGAATACGCGACGCAGAAGATCGCTGAGGCCTTTCAGCTCTCGGAGGAGGAGAGGAGTCAGCTCCTTGACTTCAGAGACACGCTGAAACGGCTTCTGCTGGAGGCGCAGAGACAGGCAAAGGCCAAGCTGACAGCGCTGTACAAAGCCGTTGTTGAAGGCACGTACAGGTCAGAGGACAACAAGCTGTACGCGCCAGACGGGACGTGGATGTATGTAATAGGGGACTCCACTCCACATATTCCAATCCGCGGCGTAACAGCTAAGACGTGTTTTCCCGACCTGCTGAAGCTTCCGCGCGAGAGGCTTGAACTGCTCCAGCTCGGCTGGAGGGCAAGCGACGAAGGCAGGCACAAGAAGCAACCTTACATGGGCACTACACAGCCTTGGCAGATGTTTGCCTGGGCGGCGGCGAGATACGGAGAGCTGTACACGTGTGTTCTCTCGACCAACTTGACGCATGAAGGGATAAGCATTGAAGTGTACATCAAAGCGAAGAGCTGGAGGCAGAAGTGGAGTAAGGACGAGGCGATAAGTCTAGTCGCGGACTACCTCAGACGCGGAGAGTGGACGCCCATGCTCACCATGTGGTTAGGAGACGGAAAGGCGAGGTGGCGAAACATCTTGCAAAGCAAGTACGAGCTACTAGTCGCAACAAAGGAGCCTTGGAGGCTGGGCATCCGCAAGGGAGCATACGAGGCCCTAGTCGCCACCGGCAAAGAGGCATTTG
>Ga0079998_115412_pt1 | contig 12434 bp, 11 predicted proteins | sample PerSpoBPS_BMetaG_FD_69201 | JGI IMG/M metagenome (GOLD analysis project Ga0079998, IMG submission 69201) | Thermal spring microbial communities from Yellowstone National Park, Wyoming, USA - Perpetual Spouter B (PS_B) MetaG (SPADES assembly)... | ecosystem: Environmental > Aquatic > Thermal... | reverse complement strand
CCTCCTCGTACCGGTCCCTTAGGGCCTTGGCCTCCTTTAGGAGGGGAGGGGAGAGGTGCTTCCACTCGTGGAAGAAGACCGTGGCCCGGGGAAGCTCCTCGGCGATGACCCTGAGGTGGCCTTTCACCAGGGCCACCATCTTCTCCTTGGGCCCCGCCTGGGGAAGGCTGTTTAGGACCTCCTGAAAGCGGGCCGCCGCCTGGCGCACCACCTCTAAAAGGAGCTCCTCCTTGGAGGCGATGTGGGCGTAGAGGCTCCCCCCCTGAAGGTTCAGGGCCTTGGCCAGGTCCCGGATGCTGGTGGCGTGGTAGCCCCGCTGGCTGAAGAGGTGCCCGGCCATCTGGAGGATTTGGCTGCGGCGGTCCATACCTAACGATCGCTTGTTAGGTTAGCACGTCCGGAGGTAAGGGACAAGTGTCCCGCCTCACACTCCAGGGCCTGGCCCCGGCGCCGGCAGGGGAAGGCTGGCTGGGGGAGGCTCACATCCAGCCCAAGAGGTGCTATGCGCTACAGTCCATCCCCACGTGCGTGGGGACTACGATGGCGGCCGTGGCCAACATGGCCAAGAAGTAGGTCCATCCCCACGTGCGTGGGGACTACCCGTCCCAGGTGCCGGGGTACATCCCGGAAACCGGTCCATCCCCACGTGCGTGGGGACTACGCACCTGCGGGGGGTGCGCCTTCTACCGGGCCGGTCCATCCCCACGTGCGTGGGGACTACGACGGCGCAACCGCCGTGCCCCTGGTCGTCTCCGGTCCATCCCCACGTGCGTGGGGACTACTCTTCGCAGGGGCGGGCGGTCTAGACCTGGGCGGTCCATCCCCACGTGCGTGGGGACTACGTGGGCGCGGCTGTGGCGCCCTTGGTCGTTTCCGGTCCATCCCCACGTGCGTGGGGACTACCGGGCATAGGAAAGGGAGCGCTGGACGGCCTCCGGTCCATCCCCACGTGCGTGGGGACTACTGGGACCAGTAGTGTACTCGGCGAGTGAACTCGGTCCATCCCCACGTGCGTGGGGACTACATGAGCCCGCCCTCTTCCGCGAGGTCAACCCACGGTCCATCCCCACGTGCGTGGGGACTACGCGCATGAGTTCCTGGGGGTAGTCGTCTGGCACGGTCCATCCCCACGTGCGTGGGGACTACGCCGTGCGCAGGCTCCCCAGGGAACCCACCAGCGGTCCATCCCCACGTGCGTGGGGACTACGTTGCCGCTTCCGTTTCTGGCGTTCTCATAGCGGTCCATCCCCACGTGCGTGGGGACTACGTACCTGGGGGAAGCACGGTCAGCAGCCGCAACGGTCCATCCCCACGTGCGTGGGGACTACGGAGACGCACCGCCTTACGAGCGACCCCTACCCGGTCCATCCCCACGTGCGTGGGGACTACGGAGGTGGACGCGGGCCGCTGGGATCCCGCCCGGTCCATCCCCACGTGCGTGGGGACTACCACGCCCCCATGAGGGCTCGGGGAAGGGAAGCCGGTCCATCCCCACGTGCGTGGGGACTACTGCCAAAAGTGGAGAGGAAATAGTGGGCGGACTGGTCCATCCCCACGTGCGTGGGGACTACAGCTCCCCCGGCCGGGTCAGCTGGCGCAGGGCCGGTCCATCCCCACGTGCGTGGGGACTACGACCGCCGTGGCCTACGAGGTGCCCGAGGAACGGTCCATCCCCACGTGCGTGGGGACTACGACGGCGTCGCGCCCCGGACCCTCAGCGCCGGCGGTCCATCCCCACGTGCGTGGGGACTACACTTGACCAGGACGGGAAAAACACCTCCTCACCCCCCGTTATATGTCTTTCCGGGAGATGGTGCAGGTAAGCTTGTCAAGCTCCACAGCCTCGAGGCGTAGTTCTGAGGAAAGAAGAGGCTACCCCTAGCCTAGCATGGCCGGGCTTGGCACGGCAACCCTGGAAGCCGGCTTTAACAGTCCCGCGAGCCTTGAAGAGCTTAAGGGGGCGGTAGTCCAGGCTCTGAAGGAGTGGAGTTGCAAGTCTGAGGGGAGTGCACTTAAGCTCTTTCCATGGGACAGGAGGCCAAGAGCGCCCGACTGCTTGCGCTGGCCGACCTCCTGAAGCTCCGGCCCTACCGGGTGACGGAGCTCGCGAAGCGCTTCGGCGTGAGCGAGCGCACCGTGGAGCGGGACCTCGAGGCCCTCAAAGCCCTCGGCCAGCCTGTGGAGCGCCTCCGCCGGGGAGTCTACGTTATCCGGGACCTTCCCCCTCCCCTCCACCCCATAGAGGCCCTGGCCCTCTTCGCCGCCGGGAGGCTCATCTACCACCAGGCCCCGACCCGCCAGTACCGCAGCGCCCTGGAGAAGCTCGCCCGCACCCTGCCCCAACCGCTTCGGGAACTCCTTCTGAAGAGCGCAGAGGGTCTGGAGGCCCGAAACGGGGATAGCCGCACCCTGGAGCTCGTGGCCCGGGCCCTTCTGGAGCGAAGGGTGTTGGCCTTTGAGTACCGCTCGGGCGGCTCCAAAAACTGGCGGCCCAAGGAGCTTCTGGTCTACTTCCTGGAAGCGAACCGCACCAACCTCGGCCTCTACGCCATCGGCTACGAGCGCTCCTTCCACAAGGCGGTCCACACCTTTAAGCTCTCCCGGATGCGCAACGCCCGCCTCCTGGAGGAAACCTACGAGATCCCCCAGGACTTTGACCCCAGGGCCTACCTACGCCAGGCCTGGGGGGTGGTGGGGGTGCGGGAGAAGGGGGTGGAAGTGCGCCTCCGCTTCGCCCCCGAAGCGGCCTGGCGGGTTCTGGAGGGGGACTACCCGGGCCTCCACCTCGAGGAGGCGCTTCCCGACGGGAGCCTCCTCGCCCGCCTCGAGGCCGCCCCCTTCAAGGACGGGGTGCCCTACGAGGTGCTGGCCTGGATCCAAAGCTTCGGTCCCCGGGTGGAGGTGCTGAGCCCCCCGGAGCTCCGGCACCTCTGGCTAGAGGAAGCAAAGCGGCTCTTGGAGCTCTACGGAACCCGACATGAGGTGTCGGGAACCCCGCTTAAGGTGGGCGCATGAGCGCGGAAAAGGCGGCCCTAGCCCTGTGGGCTAAAAGCGGCGATCCCTTCCACCCCCTCCTCGCCCACATGCTGGACACGGCGGCGGTGGCCCAGGCGGTGCTCTTCCGCGAGCCTTCCCGGACCCTGGCTCTCTACGCGGAGGACTGGGGGCTTTCCGTGGAGGAGGCTGTGGCCTGGGTGGCCCTCCTCGTGGGCCTCCACGACCTGGGCAAGGCGAGCCCCGTCTTCCAGGCGGCCTGGGAGGAGGGGGCGAGGCGGGTGCAGGCGGCGGGCCTACCCCTGAAGGAGGGCCTGGATTGGGTGGCCCATGGGGTCTTCACGGAGCTATTCCTGAAGCGGCTCCTTAAGGAGAAGGGTCTCCCCGAGCGTGCGGCCAACGACCTCGCCGCCGCCCTCGGGGCCCACCACGGCTTCTTGGCAAGCCCCGAGGAGAAGAAAGCCGCCCGTCGCCAGCTCAAACAGGAAGACCCCCTTTGGTGGGAGGTCCGAAGTTGGCTTCTGGAGGAGCTGTTCCAAAAGCTTGGGGCCCGGCTCCCCGAGCTGGAAGGCGGGGAGGCCAGGCCCGAGGCCGTGCTTCGGGTCATGGCCCTGGCCTCCTTCGCCGACTGGGTGGCCTCGGACCCCAGCTTTTTCCCTTACGGACGGGACCCGCTTGCCCCGGATTACTACGGCGAGGCCCAAGACCTCGCCGCCGAGGCCCTGGAGCGGCTTGGCTGGAGGCCCTTCCACCTTCCCGCAAGGCGGGATTTCCAGGAGCTTTTCCCTTTTCCACCCAACCCTCTTCAGGCCACGCTTCCCCAGGTTCTGGGAAGCCCCGAGGAGCCCGTCTTGGTCTTGGTGGAGGCCCCCATGGGGATGGGGAAGACCGAGGCCGCCCTCTTCGCCCACCACCTCCTGCAACAGAGCCTTTACCACCGGGGGCTTTACGTGGGCCTGCCCACCCAGGCCACGGCCAACGGCCTCTTTCCCAGAGTCCAGGCTTTTTTAGAGCACATCCTTGAAAAGCCCGAGGTCCAGCTCCAGCACGGCACCGCCCTCCTCAACCCCCGCTACGCCGAGCTCCTGGAGCGGGCCAGCCCCGCCCAAGTGTGGGACGAGGGGGAAGAAGGGGGTGCCGTGGCCTCGGCCTGGTTTTCCGCCCGCAAGCGGGCCATGCTGGCCCCTAACGGGGTGGGCACCCTGGACCAGGCCCTGTTGGGGGTCCTGCGGGTCAAGCACCACTTCATCCGCCTTTGGGGCCTCATGAACCGGGTGGTGGTCCTGGACGAAGTCCACGCCTACGACGTTTACACCTCGGGGCTCCTCCTCTCGCTCCTCAGGTGGCTCGAGGCCCTGGGCTCCAGCGCCATCGTCATGACCGCCACCCTGCCCCCCTCGAGGCGGCGGGAGCTCCTTTCGGCCTGGGCGGGTGGGGAGGTGGCCCAGGACCTGGGGGCCTACCCCCGGGTGGCCGTGGTGGAGGGAGAAGCCGTGCGCTGCGCCTCCTTATCCCCCGCCCGGGAAGTGGAACTGGCCCTGGAGCGGGTCCCCGTGGGGGTGGAGGAGGTGGCAAAGGCCCTGAAGGAAGCCCTCCCCGGTGCCCTTGGGGCCATTGTGAACACCGTGGACCGGGCCCAGGCCCTCTACCAGGCCCTGGGGAAGGGGGAAGCCCTCACCCTGGAAGGGCTGGCGCGCCGCCTGGAAGGGGTTTCGGGCGGGAAGGCCTGGGAGGAGGTGCTTGGGGCCTTGCCCGAGCGTGGGGGCGAGGTGGTGGGGAAGGTCCTGGACGATGGCACCCTGGTCTTCCTCCTCCACGCCCGCTTCCCCGCCGAGGAGCGGGCCCTCAGGGAAGGGGTCATCGTGGCCCTCTTCGGCAAGCAGGGGCCCAGGCCCGAACGGGCCATCCTGGTGGCCACCCAGGTGGCGGAGCAAAGCCTGGACCTGGACTTTGACCTCCTCTACACCGACCTGGCCCCGGTGGACCTGGTCTTCCAGCGGGCCGGGAGGCTCCACCGCCACGAGCGGCCGAGGCCCGAAGGACACGCGCGTCCCCGGCTCCTCTTGGGCGTGCCGGAGGACCTGGACTTCGGGAAGCCCCTTTACTGGGACGAGGTTTATGAGGAGTACGTTCTCCTCGCCACCTGGAGGGCCCTCGAGGGCAAAGCCTCCCTCTGTATTCCCCAGGACCTCGAGGCTCTCCTGGAAGAGGTCTATGAGGGGGAAGATCCCGAAAAGTTTCCCGAGGGCCTGCGGGAGCGAGCGAGGAAGAGCCTAAGGCGCCTTCAGGCCCGGCGCGAGAAAGAAAAAGCAACTGCGCAAAAGTTCTCCCTGAGCAGCCTGGACCGCCTCCTCGCCTACTGGGACGAAGGCGCTTTGGTAGCCCAGGAGCGCCTCGAGGACGATGAGGAGAAGGCGGAGACCCAGCGCCTCCTCACCCGCCTGGGGGACCCCAGCGTGGCCGTGGTGCCCCTCTTCCGGGTGGGTGAGGGGCTTTTCCTGGACCGGGAGGGGCGGCGGAGGGCGCCCCTGAAGGGGGAGGTCTCCCGGGAGGAGGCCGAGGCCCTCTTCCGGCGGGCGGTGCGGCTTTCCCGCTACCCCATACCCCAAACCCTCCTCGGGCAGGACCCGCCCAGCCCCTGGAAAAGAAGCGGCCTCCTAAGGGGCCTTAGGCCTTTGGAGGTGGGAAGCGTCTTCGCGCTAAAGAAAAGCGCCTTCCAAGTGGACCTGGACCCAGAGCTGGGTGTGGTCTACAAGGAGGTTTAAACCCGACAGGGGTTGTCGGGAAGAGGAGGTATAAAGGGAGGAGCATGAAGAAGTTTTCGCTTCTGGAGGAACCCTGGATCCCTGTGCTCAGGGAAGGGAGGGTGGAAGAGGTGGGGCTTAGAGAGGCCCTCCTCCAGGCCCACAACATTACCCGCATAGAAACCCCTTCGCCTCTGGAGGAGGCCGCCCTGCACCGCCTTCTCCTGGCGGTGCTCCACCGGGCCCTTATGGGCCCCCGCCGCCTGGAGGACGTCCTGGACTGGTGGCGGGCGGGCCGTTTCCCCGAGGGGCCCATCCGGGACTACTTGAACCGCTTCCGGGACCGCTTCTTCCTCTTCCACCCCGAGGCCCCCTTCTTTCAGGTGGCGGACCTCCCGGAGGAGAACGCCCTCCCCTGGAGCAAGCTCCTCCCCGAGCTCGCAAGCGGCAATAACCCCACCCTCTTTGACCACACCACCGAGGAGGACGTGCCCAAGGCCACCTATGATCAGGCCGCCCGGGCCCTCCTGGTGCACCAGACCTTTGCCCTCGGTGGGCTTCTCCGCCGCTTTAGGGTGGCCTCGGCCAAGGACGCTCCTGTGGCCCGCCCCGCCCTTTTCCTGCCCACCGGGAGGAACCTCCTGGAAACCCTGCTCCTCAACCTTGTGCCCTACACCCCGGAGGAGGACGCCCCCATCTGGGAGGTGCCTCCTTTGAGGCTCGCCGACCTCGAGGGCGGCAGGACCAAATGGCCCATTGCCGGCCGGACCCGGGTCTACACCTGGCCCGCCCGGGGGGTGCGCCTCCTGGACGAGGGGGACGGGGTGCGCTTCATGGGGTACGGCCCCGGGGTGGAGCCCCTAGAGGCCCCTTACCGGGACCCCATGGTGGCCCAGCGCCTAGACAGCAGAGGCAACCTGGCGGCCCTTCGCCTTTCCGAGGACAGGAGTTTCTGGCGGGACTTCTCCGCCATGCTTCCCAGGCAGGGGGGCAAAGTGGCCGCCACCGTGGACCACGCCGAGAACCTACAGGGAGAGCTCGAGGAAGGGGGCGAAGAGGCCGGGGTGGCCTTGAGGGTGTTGGGTCAGGTTTCGGACCAGGCCAAGGTCCTGGACGTGCGCCGGGAGGTCTACCCCCTGCCGCCCGGTCTTCTATGCCCGGAGGCGGAGGGGAAGCTGGAGAAGGCCCTGAAGGCTGCCGAGGAGCTAGGGCGGGGTTTACAGGGCTTGGCCCTCCAAGTGGCCCGGGCGGTGGTGGGCGAGCGGGACCGCAAGGAGCTCACCGACTTCGCCCGCTCCCTCCCCCTGGAGCGCCTTTACTGGCACGCTCTGGACGGAGCCTTCCCAGGCTTTCTCGCCCGGGTGGGGGAAGGGGAGGCGCTTGGGCTATGGCAGGAGGCCCTTAAGAGGGCCGCTCTGGAAGCCTGGGCGGCCACCCGCCTTTTCCTGGGCACCGAGGCCAGGCACCTCAAGGCCGTGGCCGAGGGGGAGCGGGTTCTTGGGCGCCTTCTGGGTGAGCTGAAGGAGGTGGTGAAGTGAGCCGAGGAGAGCGGTTTCTGGAGTGGCTGGAGGCCTTGAAGGGAAAAAGGGCCTGGACGCCGGCGCGGGCGGCCCTGAGGCGGAGCCTGGCCTTTCCCCCGGGGGCCTACCCCAAGGCCATGCCCTACGTGGAGCCCTTTGTCAGGGAGGAAGGCTGGAAGCGGGAGGCCCACTACCTGGTGGCGGCCCTCTACGCCCTTAAAGACGGTGCCCACCAGGAGGGGCGCACCCTGGCCCGGGCCTTAAGGGAGAAAGCCCGGGAGTCCGATAGCGTGGAGAAGCGTTTCCTGGCGCTTTTGGACGCTGACCGGGACCAGATCGCCTTCCGCCTGCGCCAGGCGGTGGGGCTTGTTGGGGAGGGGCTGGACTTCGCCCGGCTTTTGGATGACCTCCTCGGTTGGTTTTCCCCAGAGCGGTGGGTCCAGGCTCGCTGGGCCAGGGAGTTTTACGGAACCGAGGCTTCGGAGGAAGAGAAGGAGAAGGAGGTGGAGGCATGAAGCTTTTGGAAGTGCACATCCTGCAGACGGTGGCCCCCAGCAACCTGAACCGGGACGACACGGGAAGCCCCAAGGACGCCCTCTTTGGGGGCTTCCGCCGGGCCAGGATCTCCAGCCAGGCCCAGAAGCGGGCGGTGCGGGTGGCCTTCAAGGACTGGCCCCTCCTTTCCGAGGAGGAGCGGGCGGTGCGGACCAAGCGGCTTGTGGAGGAGCTTCTCCGCAGGCTTGAGGACGTGAAGGAGGAGCTTGCCCGCCGAGCCGTGGAAAACGCCTTGAACGCCCTGGGCTTTGGGGTGAAGGAGGGGCGGACGGAGTACCTGTTTTTCCTAGGCAACCGTGAGCTGGACGCTTTGGCCCAACAGATCCGGGAGAACCTCGAGGCCCTCTCCGGGGAGGTAAAGGGCAAGAAAAAGGCGGAGGTCCCTGACGAGCTCAAAAAGGCCCTAGAGCGGGTCCTGGACGGGGGTAAGGCCGTGGACCTGGCCCTTTTTGGCCGGATGCTGGCGGACCGGCCCGGGCTCGGGGTGGACGCCGCGGTCCAGGTAGCCCACGCCCTCTCCACCCACAAGGTGGACCGGGAGTTTGACTTTTACACCGCCGTGGACGACCTGAACCCCAAGGAGGAGACCGGGGCGGGGATGATGGGGGACGTGGAGTTTTACTCTGCCACCCTCTACCGCTACGCCGTGGTGAACCTGGAAAATCTCCTAGAAAACCTCCAGAGGGACAAGGATCTGGCCATTAAGGGGGCCCTGGCCTTCCTCGAGGCCTTCGCCCTCACCCTGCCCTCGGGCAAGCAGAACAGCTTCGCCGCCCACAACCCGCCCCTCTTCGTGGCCTTCCGGGCCGGGGAGGGGATGCCCAGGAACCTGGCCACGGCCTTTGAGCGGCCCATCCGGCCCAGGGAAGACGCGCCCCTTTCCCGCCTTTCAGCGGAGGCCCTTATGGAGGAGTGGGCCAGGTTTGACCGGGTGTATGGGCCCTTGAGCCCCGAGTGGAAGGGGGCCCTGGACCTCACGGAAGCGCAGGGGGACGGGCTTCCCCGGTTAGGGGACCTGAACGCCCTCAAGGAGAAGGTGGCGGAGGCCGTGAGGGCGCTTCTGGAGGTGTAGCGTGGCCACCCTCCTCCTTAGGCTCCAAGGCCCCCTGCAGTCCTGGGGCACCCGGAGCCGCTTTGACCACCGGGACACCTGGCCCTACCCCACGAAAAGCGGGGTGGTGGGCCTTCTGGCCGCCGCCTTGGGCCGGGACCGGAGGGAGGACATCTCCGACCTGGCCGCCCTCCGCATGGGGGTGCGGGTGGACCGGAAGGGGGTGCTCCGGGTGGACTACCAGACGGCTCAGGGCGTCCTCGCCGCCGACCTCAAGGCCAAGCGGGACGTGCAGAGCTGGCGCTACTTCCTCTCCGACGCCGCCTTCCTGGTGGGCCTCGAGGGGGACGGGGGGTTCCTTCGCGGGCTCCATAGCGCCCTGAAGCGCCCCCGCTTCCCCCTTTACCTGGGCCGTAAGGGCTATGTGCCAAGCCCCCCGCCCTACCTGCCCGACGGCTTCCTCGAGGCCCCCTTGGTGGAGGCCCTCAAGGCCTATCCCTACCTGGGGAGGGGAAGGCCTCAGGGGGAACTTCTCCTGGTCCTGGAAGCCGGGGAGGGCCGCCTGGTCTACGACCAGCCCTCGGGGCCCTTTGGCGAGCGCCGCTTCGCCGCCCGGTATGTGCGGGAGGAGGTGCTTCCCCAAGAAGCGGTTCCGGAAGGCCCCCCAAGGTGGGAGGTGGCCCATGTGGGTTAGCAAGCTGGTGCTAAACCCGGCCTCCAAGGCGGCCCGACGGGACCTGGCCAACCCCTACGAGATGCACCGCACCCTCTCCAAGGCGGTGTCCGAGGCCCTTAAGGAAGGAGGGGAGCGGCTTCTTTGGCGCCTGGAGCCCACCCGGGGCCTGGAACCCCCCGTGGTCCTGGTGCAGACCCTCACCGAGCCCGACTGGAGCGTGCTGGAGGAGGGGTACGCCGAGGTCTTCCCCCCGAAGCCCTTTGAGCCAGCCCTCCGCCCTGGACAGCGCCTCCGCTTCCGCCTGCGGGCGAACCCCGCCAAGCGCCTCGCGGCCACGGGGAAGCGGGTGGCCTTGAAGACCCCGGCGGAGAAGGTCGCCTGGTTGGAGAGGCGGCTTCTGGAAGGAGGTTTCCGCCTTCTTGAGGGGGAGCAGGGGCCCCTGGTCCGCATCCTCCAGGACACCTTTCTAGAAGCCCGCCGCGGCAAAGGGGAAGGGGACGAGGGGAGGCTCCTCCAGGTCCAAGCGGTGCTCTTTGAGGGGCGCCTCGAGGTGGTGGACCCGGGGAAGGCGCAGGCCACCTTGAAGCGGGGCATAGGCCCCGGCAAGGCCCTCGGCCTCGGCCTCCTCTCCCTCGCTCCCTAGGAGGGCCCATGCCCCCCGTGCCCAGCGCCAGGAACCTCAAGGAGCTTCCCAAGTTCCGGGATGGCCTCTCCTACCTCTACGTGGAGCACGCCGTGGTGGAGCGGGAGGCGGGGGGCATTGGCATCTACGACCAGGAGGGCCTGACCCTGACCCCGGTAGCGGGGCTTGGGGTCCTCTTCCTGGGCCCCGGCACCCGCATCACCCACGCCGCCATCCGGCTTTTAGCGGAAAACGGGTGCACCGTGGCCTGGGTGGGGGAGGGCATGGCCCGCTTCTACGCCCAGGGCCTGGGGGACACCCGGAGCGCCGCCCGGCTCTACCGGCAGGCCCGGGCCTGGGCTGACCCAGCCCTTCACCTAGAGGTGGTCCTGAGGCTCTACCGTATGCGCTTTTCCAACCCTCTTCCCGAAGGCCTGACCCTGGAGCAGGTGCGGGGCCTCGAGGGGGTGCGGGTGCGGGAGACGTACGCCCGCTGGAGCCGGGAGACGGGCGTGCCCTGGCACGGCCGGAGCTACGACCGAGGTAACTGGCGGGCGGCGGACCCGGTGAACCGGGCTCTCTCCAGTGGGGCGAGCTACCTCTACGGCCTCGCCCACGCCGCCATCGTCTCCATGGGCTTTAGCCCTGCCCTGGGCTTCATCCACACGGGAAAGCTCCTCTCCTTTGTCTACGACATCGCCGATCTCTACAAGGCGGATTACCTCGTGCCGGCCGCTTTCCGCACCGTGGCGGAGTCCGAGGAGGGGGTGGAGCGTAGGGTGCGCCGGGTGCTGCGGGAGGCCATTCAGGAGGGAAGGCTTTTGGAGCGGATGGCCGAGGACCTCCTGGAGCTTTTCCGGGGCTTGGGCCTTCCCGGGGACGAGGACCCGGTGGAAGAGGACCCAACCCGTCCTGGGGGCCTTTGGGACCTCGAGGGGGAGGTGGAGGGCGGGGTGGCCTATGGTGGTGATGATCCTGGAGAAGGTTCCGAAGAGCCTTAGGGGGGACCTCACCCGCTTCCTGGTGGAGGTGGACACCGGGGTCTTCGTGGGTCGGGTTAGCGCCACGGTGCGGGAACTCCTCTGGGAGCGGGCCGTGGAGAAGGCCGAGGGCGGCAGGGTGGCCCTCGCCTACCGTACCAACAACGAGCAGGGCTTCGCCTTGCGGCTTCACGGCTACCCGGATCGCTTCCTGCGGGACTTTGATGGTATAGTGTTGGTGGGCTTTCGGAACGCCGAGGCGGCGCGGAAGGCAGAGAAGCTGTCCAGGCAAGTTGAGAGGTACAAAAAGCGCCTCGCCAAGGCTTCCGAAGGGGATCTTGAAAACCAAAGCTCGTAATCTTTCCCTACAAGACACATAACGGGGGGTGAAGCGGCATTTTTGCCGTCCTGGTCAAGTGTAGTCCCCACGCACGTGGGGATGGACCGCCTGAGGCGCCTGTAGCTTATGAGGCTCCCCAGTAGTCCCCACGCACGTGGGGATGGACCGTGGTCCATCCGTCCGGGGCACAAGTACCTCCGTAGTCCCCACGCACGTGGGGATGGACCGGACGTGGGGGTGGAACTGGCGGCCTCGGGAAGCGTAGTCCCCACGCACGTGGGGATGGACCGAGAGCGCATCCGTCAATGGTAAGGTTTTCGTAGTAGTCCCCACGCACGTGGGGATGGACCGAAAAGTTTCCTACTCTCTCTGAGGTAATGTCTGTAGTCCCCACGCACGTGGGGATGGACCGGGGGCCTCGGAGGAGGCCATCCGCCAGGCCCAGTAGTCCCCACGCACGTGGGGATGGACCGAGGTCGCGCTCAACCGCCTCGGCCAGCGCAATGTAGTCCCCACGCACGTGGGGATGGACCGGTTTGGGGTTTGGTAATCGTGGCTAATCCCTTCGTGTGCTACCTCATAGCTCCACCCCGGCCATCCTGAGCAAGACCCGGCTCCGAATGAGGTTGTGAACGAGCAGGATGAGGTTTATCCGGGCTACCAGGCCCCAGTAGGACCGAGCCTCTATCCGATGAAGCCCCAAAGACCGCACCATCACACTGAAACGCGTCTCAATCCAGTTCCTGACCCTCCCCATCCAACCTCTCCACCCCGTCTCCACCACCTTCCCCCCACGAACCCGGTAGGGCGGCGTCTTGACCCCCTGAACCCAACGGAATCCCCGGTCCCCCAAGACCGCGGGGAGGTCCACCAAAAGCTCCCTTCCCCAAGTCTCCCGGGCATTTCCGGGGAGAAGGGCCCAGCGAAAAAAGAGGCCTCGCTCGTTCATCAC
>Ga0079998_102093_pt1 | contig 12440 bp, 17 predicted proteins | sample PerSpoBPS_BMetaG_FD_69201 | JGI IMG/M metagenome (GOLD analysis project Ga0079998, IMG submission 69201) | Thermal spring microbial communities from Yellowstone National Park, Wyoming, USA - Perpetual Spouter B (PS_B) MetaG (SPADES assembly)... | ecosystem: Environmental > Aquatic > Thermal... | reverse complement strand
CGGAAAGGCCGCCGAGCTGATAGAACACACCATAGACTCAATTCTCGTCATCAAGCCCGAAGAGCTCATCAAATGCGCATAATTTTTTCTTCTCCTTTCGTTTTTATTAGGAAGCGCCTGAGTACGGAGTGTCCGCATCAGCCGTATAAGAGGGAGAACTGGAAAAAGAAGGTTGTTTTTGTATGAGCTCTCGACCTCTTCAGAAGAGACACCTGGCGTCGTAGTAGCGGAAGCGGCGGCAATATTCATGCCTAATGTCGCTGTATTCAAAGATCCCCACCTCCTTGGAGCGGCCAATAATGCCATCTGCCACCTTCCTCAGCCTGCCGAGCTCTTTCGGATCCTGTATCAGCTGTGCCTCGTAAACTGCTTCCTTCTCGTTAATCAGCAGTATGGGCACATTGCCAGCTAGGTGCAAATACAGCGGAACTGACCTGGGTGGCCGTACATACTCGGCCAGGTTGTAGATCAGCTGGAGCTCCTTTTCGTTCCTCGGCGGCCAGGTCGTTACTACGTCCAGGCGCTCGGCGAACCGAGCTAAATCATACATGGCCTGCCACGGCATCTCGCCCCATGTATATGGCAGATAGGTGGCTCTTCTAAATAGTAAATGTTGCACGGGAGATATTATAACTACCCGGCCGCCGTATTCGAAGGAACAGAGCACAAACTTCCTTATGAGTTCGCTTATTTCCATGACATAAACAGCGTTCAGCGTCAAGTTGAATCAACTCTGCGCGTAGCATCCAAATTCAATAAAGCTCTAGATGCAACGCTTCTTCATGAAAAGACATTACGTCGTGGTGCAATTACCGACATGGTTGCTCTGTGAACGCGCAGTAGAGACAGACGGCGGGTATCTGCTGTATGAATACGACCCTGAGAAAGATATATTTGTTGACGGCGGGTACGCAAAAAGCCTAGAAGACCTGAAGTTTAAGATCGGGGCAAGGTATGGCTTTCATAAATCGGTACATCTAGCAGAAAGTTTCGAAAAAGCTGTCAAAATGTTCAGCTCCCCTCTGCCGAGGATAATATACCTAGCCAGAACTGATGTGCTTTGTGCGCGCAAAGGCGACGTTTTGTTCACTGCGAAATGGGACCACGATGCTGACGGCCGCGCCTTTGTTAAGCGGATGGAGTGGCAACTCGACGGCGAGGAGCCTATAAATGTTGCAGAAGCGTTAAGAAGGCTCAGCGAATACGCCGAAAAGAACAATAAGTGGATTGTATTCAAATATATTTTAAAATCTGCAACTGCATATGAAGTGTACCCGGATCAATAACCTTTTTTTCTCTCTACGAAAAAGAGTAGCTGTTCACAAATCTCTATGTCATCTACACCCGTATTTTTCAACGCATTTTTAACGACTAAATTATCGACCGAACTAGCCTCTTGGGGCTACAATCCAAAAGGTCTGCCGGCGTTTGCCGTTGCGGCAAGCAATAAGGTGTTTGTAGGATTTGAGGGATGGGTGTTACGACTTACACCCGAAGAATATGACAGAATATATGACAAATTAAGTTGGGCTTGTGCCGCATGTTGCGGTTTCGGTGCGGTGTCTGAAAGCAGAGAAGGCAGGTATATATTAGTCGAAGGCATCCCTTGTAGCTGTCATACTGAGTGGAGCTGGTCGCTTGAGGTCCTTGTTTAACTCTCTTTTTTACCAGTAATTATGAGCGTCTCTTTCTATGTGTTGTTGTGGCTGTTGTCGTGGAATATGGACTATAGGCAGATGACCCACCCGGCGGCCAAGGCCTTCTCTAGGAGGAGCGCGTCGGCGTCTGTGGCTGGGCCTTTTTCGAGGACTGCCTGCAACCTCTGGCGGGCCGCCTGCGGCGCCTTGTCGGTTATTTCGCAGTCCGGCCGGGCGGCCTCATGCACCGGAACGGCGGAGCGGATGTAGCCGTATTGGTCGATGGTGAGGAGCACGGCGTGGCCGCGGGGGCACCTGGCCGCAACCCTCGCGGCCCCCCTCTCGGCGGCCTGCCTCAGGAGCTCCGGCGTTACGGCTGCGGACGCGTCTGCGCCGCAGGCTGGGCACCTGAACCTGGCGGCGAGGCTCATCTAAACAGCGCTATGTAGACCGGGTACTTGGCGTAGCGCTCCTCCAGCCTCCAGCCGGCCTGCCTCGCCAGCCCCTCAACTTCATACCACGAGACGGGCCTCTGCGCCCTAAGCGCTACGGTCAGGAGGAAGAGGATGCTCATACCCTCGATGACGCCCTGCGTCACGAGGAGCATCTTCGCTACACGCCTCGCCTTGGCGAAGACGTCGCTGGGGTCGGTGGCCCAGTTCAGCACGTTTGTGGCCACGGCGACGTCGAACGTCTCTCTTACCGAGTCCCAGCCTAAATATGCCGTGAAGCCGTGCTTCGCGGCCAGCTTCTCCAAGTCGCGGTATATCTCCTCGTCTACCTCAAGCGCGGCGAAGTCGCATCTGGCGTTCAGCACCTGGCACGCCTTGATGTAGTCCAGAGGCTCCTGGGTGCCGGCCCCTATGAGTAGCGCCCGGCCGCGTCTGGGCGTCCCGACGCCGGCGTGTATCGCCGTCCTGAGGGCTGAGTACCAGTCCGACGAGACGAAAAGCTGGTAGAGGGCCCTCGCCTCTTCGTCCGGGATCACGTCTTCCAGCGGCTTAGCCGCCAAGCCGCACGCCCTGCTTATCAAGACGTCCTCCAGCATGTGGAAGTAGCTTTCGAGCAACTGCGGATACGGCCTCTTCGGCGGTTGCACGGCCTTAAGCTGGCAGCCGTCCAGGATCCGCCTCCTCCGGGCCAGCTCCAGGGCTATCTTGGCGAAGCTGGTCGGCGGCCTTTCGCACTCCATGCACTGAAGCATAGACTTGACGAGGACGTGGAGGTAGTAGTCCTCCCATTTGCTGAAGAGCCTAAGCGCCGAGAAGCCGCCGACGCTCTTCAAAAGGTGGGGGACGATCTTCCGGAGGCCCCAGTTGTCCAAGACGTACTTAATGCGCTCCACGCGGCGCACAACGCGGAGGACTATAACGAATTAAACGCATGAAGCCAGAGCCGACGCCAGACGCCACCTAGGCGCCGTCCTTAGATCGAGGGCAAACGCCGCGGCGGGCCTCACCACATGTGCATAGAGCTCAAGAAGCTCCTCCGAGCCTAGGTCGGCCCGGGAGCCCACCAGCACAGTCCTCCCTCCGACGGGCGGAGGCTCCTCGTAGACGTCCAGCGGAGCGACAACGACGGCGCAGTCCGCCTCCGCCGGGGCGCCGCCGGGCATGTCAACCACATCCGCCTCCCTGCCTAGAACCACTGCGCGGTGTGCCTCGGGCTGGCGGGTCGGCCCGGCGGGGGGCGGCAGGCCTAGGAGCCTCCGCACGAGGGTGGATTTGCCCGAGCCGGGCGGCCCCACCACCGCCACCTTGAGGCGGCCGGGCGCCCAGCCGCCGTCCGCGAGGGAGCGGGCCACGTCAAACAGCACGCCCAGCGCGGCGCTGGGGTGCGCCGGGACGCGGGGGTCTATCGGTAGCTCCGCCTCCGACAGCTCCAGCTCCAGCGACGCCTTCCTCTCCGCAACGCAGAGCCTCCACCTGCCGTGTTCAGACTCCAGCGTCAGGCATCCGCCGGAGGATTCGGCCACTGCGTTGCGGAGGATGATTATCATACCACATATATGCCTGGCGCTATGCGGATGGAGCCCGTCTGGAGCTGGACGCCTAGGGCCTTGGCCACCGCCTCAGCCGCGGGGTTGGGGGCGTCGCACGAGACCACGTACGTCTTCAGCTTCCAGGGAGGCCTCCGGAGGCATGTTACGACGGCCTCTGCGCCGTAGCGGCGGAAGGCGTCTTCCCTCTCCTCGTCGGTGCGGGCCTCGGCGAATACGTGCACCATGCCGAAGTGCTTCATGAGGACGCTGTAGGGCTCGTAGAACTCCTCAGCCCTCCGCACGAGCGCCCCGGCGAAGACAATAGGCCTCTCCAGGGCGAAGCCGAGGGGGCAGAAGTCCCAGTCCACCCCCACTACTTCCTCCTTTACGATGTGCCGCAACATGACCTCCGCCGCGCTTTTTGCAACGAGCACCTCCAAAAGCTCAGACGCCTCGGACGGCGCCATGGTGCGGCCCTCCCTCACCGCGGCGACTGCCAGCTCCACCAGGCGGCCCAGCATGACCTCCTCCGGCGTGCAGGATGTGCCGCGGGGCAGGGCGAAGTGCCGGTAGGCGGAGGAGCACACGGCGCCGCGGGCGAGCCACTCGCAGAGCACGCCTCTGCTCAACGTCCACGTCATATCGATTCAAAATGGCGCATCGACGCATCGCTCAACGTGCGGAAGCGCGTCGTTCTGTTAGGCGTCGGCGGCGTGGGAAAGACCACCCTCGTATACAGGCTCATGGGCCTCTCCGCGGCGCCCTACGTCACGTTGCGGCCGGGGCTCTACAGGCTGTACTTCGTCAACGGCGTCGTGGAGCTTCTGGACGTGCCTGGCCAGCACGCGGCGGAGGTGGCGCAGTACGCCGCCAGGCAGATGCGGCACTTCTTCGACAGAGCAGTGTTGATGTACGACTTGACTAGGCCGGAGACGCTCTACGCCCTTGGCGAGATCTTAGAATCCATATGCGCGTTCAAAACTTGCCTATCGGCCCGCGAAGTGGTGGTGGTGGGCAACAAACGCGACCTCGCCGAGGAGTACGGCTACATGGTGGAGAACACGTTTCTCCCCTACGACACGTACTACATAAGCGCGGTGAAAGACCCCCCGGAGGAGCTGGCGAAGCTGGTGGCGTGACCTACTCTGCCGCCGTCCCCCTAAGCCGCGTCTTCGCCCTAAGCACCTCTCTAATAAGCTCGCTGATGTGCGGAGGAAGCGGATTGCCGCCGGCGAGGATCTCGGCAAGGAGAGCCTCGTAGCTCGTGTTCCGCTTTACCGCCTCAGCTTTTAAGTAGAACCTTAAGCTCGGAGGTAGCTCTTCAAAAACCGCCATGTGCCTCTTCTGCTGGACATATTTGATGATTTGCCTACGCTGAAGAGGCCTTGCGCTTGTCTGCCCGCAACGCAGAGATGATGCCGCAGGGATTTCTCTGATTTCTCTGCGGCTGTCCCTGATAGCTCATATTCAAGGCTTAGGCCGCGTGCAGACGTCTGCCCGCAGGCGGCCTACGGGCTGTCCGCCGGCTACTGCAGACGTTTCGGCCCGGCGTGCGTAGCGCGTTGCGAATGCGGGACTTGTGAAGTTTATGGCCGACATCCTCCGCCTGAGGTTTAAATCCTTCTTCGTCCTCTCCACCGCCTTCTTCACTATCTCGGAGCTGGAGAGCGTGGGCACCGCCAAAACCTCCGCTGGGTTGCCCAGGAAGAAGTTGGGCCTGCCGCAGTATCTGCAGACAGCCACCACGGAGTCCGGGGTGACCTCCAGCGGAGCGCCGCACTGACTGCACTTGAGAGACTCCACGGCCCCCTCCACAAGCCGGACACTTAAAGTTTTGCAACCACTTGTCGGCGTTGCTGTGCGGGCGCCGGAGGTGTTCCGTCCATAGCTTCGCTCTGCGTTCAGCAGAGAGCTCCCTGCAGGGAAGTACCTGCAGGGAACTTTTCCCTGTGGGGAATTCCCTGCAGGCACTCAAGCGGAACTTTGGCAACAGTTGCTAACAGACAGAAAACGCTTCTGCACAAACTACTTAGACGTTCATACGCCAAAGACTGACGATGCATGGTTCAACGTAGTGCAACACAACGGTGCAAGTTATGGAAAGGATAGGAGGAACGGTAGGGGACCGCGATTATCTCGGGCGTCCCCTACCGCTAGAAAGAAAGATCATTGTCAAAAAGATAAGGAAGTACCTGTGGGGGCCGCGGCCGTCGTGGCCGCAGCCGGAGTTGAAAGAAGAATTGGAACGATTGAGAAGCGCCATGGGCATACCTAGGTCCTGCGTAGAGCAGGCTTTGGAGATCTACAAACAAGCAGAGAAAGAGCTTGTGAGAGGTAGGTCTGTAGAGGCCATGGCCGCCGCCGCGCTTTATCTGGCGTGCCGTATGATGAAGATGCCGAGGCCTCTTGACGAGCTCGTGAGATACACGAAGACGACCAAAGAAAAGATAGCCCGATGCTACCGTCTGCTCCTTCGAGAGCTTAACGTCAAGGTGCCGATAAGCGACCCAGCTCTCTACATATCTAGGATCGCAGGGCAGCTGAAGCTAAGCGGCGAAGTGGTGAAGACCGCCATTGACATACTACAGAAAGCAAAAAAGGCTAGGATAACGGCCGGAAAAGACCCGGCCGGGCTGGCCGCCGCCGCAGTCTACATAGCGGCTTTGATGCACGGCGATAATAGAACTCAGAAAGATTTTGCAGCCGCCGCAGGCGTCGCGGAGGTTACAGTCCGCAATAGGTATAAAGAGCTGGCAGAAGTTATAAGGTCAACTTTGACTTTGCTGGTGAAAAAGGTCGAGGTGGACGGCAAGACATATGTCGTGAAGGTGCTAGGCGGACATGCCGAGATTGAGGGAAGCCAGAGCGGCAAGCCCTTGCTGAGGATTAGGATCACGGCGGAGGTGGGCCGCGTGGAGGGCGGGCACGTTGTAGACCGCGTGGTGCGTGAGTACACAATCACCTACGGCAGGTATGGAGACGACAATGAGGCTAAGGGCTTTGCCTACGCCAGGGCAGACGCGCCGGGGGGCAGGGAGGCGGATGCGGAGAGGCTCGCCGCCGTGATAAAGGCCCTGACGGGCAGGGAGCCGAGGATGAGCCGGAGAAGCAACGGCCGCATTGATGTCGTTTGTAGCAGGGCGCATCTAGAAAGCCTAAGGCTCTATACCGAACTCGCAGAAGTCATTGAGAGGTGGCTGAAGGAATAACCCTCTTTTTTCCTTTAAGGGTTTGCATTAATGCGGCTTATGCCGGCGCAGGCACGCCGGAGGAGTTGAGGAGAGGCAGGGCGGCGTCTGCGGCGAATAGGATGCCGTGTGCAGGGGGTTTTGATGTTGCCTGTACAGCTTGAAGGTGCCCGCCGCAAGGGTCGGCATGTTGCCCACCCAGGCGGTTGCGCCGCCGATGAGGGGCAGGGCTAGGATGGGGTTGCCTGGTGCCCCCAGAGGCGAGAAGCCGGCTGTTAGAGCTAGGAGCTCCGGCGCCAATAAGGCGGGCCCCGCGGGCATGAGCGCGGCGCCTGTGTGGCATATGCGGGGCTCGTCGTCTATCTCTGGTAGCCGGCGGGGCGGATCTTTCCGAAGATCGCGTAGGGCGCAATGCCGGCGGCAACCGGCAACAGAACAAACAAGAGGATCGCTACGGTAGCAAAGCGCTGGTAAGCGGCGGTGGCGGCAATTATGATGAGAGGCGGCGCAACTACAACAACGGCAACCGCCGCTTTTAAGCGTTTCCAATGCCGATTTTTTCCAAGAGGCGTGGGGGGCGCTAGTTTTTTGCCTGTTTAGGCGCAGAGGCCGTTTTAATCGCTTATTAACCCCTGAGGTGTTGGATACATGCACGACTTAGACAAGCTCTACGAACAGTGCCTAAAGATGAGGGGGGATCCAGAAAGGTGTAGCTTCGGCGTCTTGGTCGAGAGGCTCAAGGAGGAGTTGGAGAAGTGTATGGAGAAGAACGCCGCTGATAAATGCTTCGAGAAGTGCGTAAAGGACTGCGGCGGCGGGGAGGACTGCGTGAGGGCGTGCCACGCGGCGGTAGACGCCGCGGCCGCCAGAAGCATGGCAAAAGACGTGTTGAGGGGGGCCGTAGAGGCGGTGATAGACAGCGGCCTGATGATAACAATGCAGGAGGCAGCCGCCGCGCTGGTTTCGGAGCTTTTGAAGAAGTATGCAGATGCGGACTGCGCAACCAAGTCTGCGCTGTTCCACGCATTCAGCACAGCGATTATAGACCTGCACAACGTGGTGGGGCCGGACTTGATACTGCTACTCGCGCCTCTGATCTCCGCAACGTACGACTGCGTTGGGGAGGAGGTCGACGGCCTTCTTGAGGAGGTTAAAGCCGCCGCGGGAGAGGAGGTGGCGGCAAAAATCTCCGCGGCTCTCGACAGCGGAGAGGTTGCCATAAAACGCGTATTGATAAGATTCCCGCCGGTGAGGTGACGTGGACTACGAGACGAGGCGGTTGCGCAAATTCGGAGCTACGGCGTTCGACGCATATGGCTTGGCGAACCCGATATATCGTCTGCAGTTCGGCCAAAGCCTCAAACAGCCTCTCCAGATCCTCCCGCCACCCGCGTCTGATTATTATCGGCGAGTATTTAAACCAATCCGCCGCTCCTCCGTATTGTGGAGCGTCGTGGGGAAGGATCTCAAACGCCGGCCTCTAGGGTCGGGATGGAGGACATCAGCGCAATCTGCCTCCTGTGCCGCGCGTAGAGGTCGAAGTCCTGCGTGGGCAATACAGAGCGCGTGAGTATGGTGAACCGGACGCCGTGGGGGAGGGCCGCCTCCAGTATCCGCCGCGGCCACCGGTGGGGGAAGTAGAGCTCCGGCAGGTAGGGGTCGTGGGTGGAGGACATGAGGACGCGCCTGCCGCTCCACCTCCGCCAGGGGGTGCGCCTGATCTGTTCCTCCAAGTCGTTGGGCACATAGAAGTACTGACCCCACTCCCCCAGCTCCAGTCCGTGGTACGGGCTGTGCTTGTTCACAACATGGAGGCGGCATATCCTGTCCACGTAGCAGAAGAGGCATCCGTGGGCGCAGCCGAATGCGAAGTTGACGGCCCACCCGTCGGAAAGGTCTTTGCCGCCGGCGCCGGCGCTTAAGGCAGACCTCCGGACGAGCATAAGGCAGAGAGAGGCGCGGCGTTTTTTTGAACCGCCGCCGCCAACAGCAACAGCAATGCGGCATCTGCAAAGGTTGCTAAATCTTTAAAAAGAGGTGCGAATCGTTAGACGGCCCTCCCGGCACAGGAGGATTGAAATCTGCGGCAAAACATGCGGCGGCGTAAAAATCTAAAATTGAACCTCGCCGGGAGGGCCCTCCTCTTCTTGCTCAAAACACCTCCAGCCTAGAAGAGGTCAGGCGTTGCAGCAAACAAACTGCATCGTGTTAATTCATCTTTCGACGCCGCATACAAAACCGGCATGGAGTCGACCTGGGCCAGCTAGGAACTAGACTAACTAGCCCCGCCTGCAGGGTGACAAGCCCCAGCCCGCAGGGGGACTTTTCCCCCCGCCGGCCGGGTCCGGGCCGTGCGGTACGTCCCGGGCCGTGCCGCCCCCAGCGGGGCGGATCTAGCCCGGGGGGTTCGCCCCGCTGGGAGAGCCCGGAGGGCGGGGAGAAATGTCCCTGGAGACCCGGGTCGGCTCCATCTCTTTCTTTTCTTTTTACGGAGCTTGTTTCAGCTCTTGAGGTTCTAGTTGCGCCGATGCTGAGCGTTGGAAGAGGTGTGTTGGGGCTTAAGGAGGGCGTTGCGGAAGTTTGGCGTCTGCCGCATAAGAGAGGCATTGCAGGGGTGGCTCTGCAGGGAAGTTCCTGCAGGGAACTCTTCCCTGTGGATAACTCCCTGCGTCCTTCCGGTTCAACGTTGCATACGCGGCCGGCCGTGAGGCGGCCTCTCCAAGCGGAGCCGCATGCTGAGGCTGACCAGTTGCACATTAAAAACGGCTACACGCGTGTGCAGGCTTTAGTTGCGTCGGCTCACGGCGGCGGCCTTGGTTTTATGCGCAAAGCTCCCCCGTGCCGCCTCGGGCCGCTTCCTTCGGCGCCCCGACGGCCGCCCCTAGTCGAGCTCTACGGCCTCCACTGCCGGTACTGCGCGTCGGCGCACGGACAGCTAGACCTATACAGGCGGCTCCTGGCGCGCTGAGGCTGGTTCTCGTTGCACTGCGCCTATAAACAGCTGGGAGCCTCCTGGCGGAGCCCTACGGGGCTTACCTAAAGAAGGAGGTTTGCCGCGGCTGTTGCCTGCCGCGCCGCGGTGGTTCTACGGGGCTTACCTAAAGAAGGAGGGCCGGCTTGGAGTACTGCAACGGTACGAGTGCGCCGATGCGTCTGCTGAAGACGATTTCGACAGCGGGGCGGGGGCTTTGTCGGCCGCCTCAGCTCAGAGGGGAGTTAGGCAGGTGGGCGCGCCTGCCTTTGTTGTTATAAAAACGGGACTATTATAGTAGTGGGAGCAGACGCAGCTGAAGTGATCCCGCTCCTCAGCCGGTGATGAAGTAGCAGAGGAGCAGATACGCGTTGTTTATGACGGCTACGGCGTGTATAAATGCGGCGATGTGCAGGAGGTATTTGACCCACGCATATTTCTTCGTCTTCTCGACGAGATACAGGACGGCGAGTATTTTAACAAAGGCAAACGGCCACACCAACTCGGGGACCTGGTTGACAAAGGTCAGCACGGCCTCATGAGCGCCGAAGTAGGCCGCGCCGATGTAGGTCAACACGGCGTCTAACATAATCAGCATTATTAACACCTGCCTCATAGAGGCCTAAGGCCGACGTAGGTTGTCGAACCGATGCCTCGCAGAGGATGGGGTTTTCTCTGTAAAAATTCCCTGTGCCTGTCGGCGCGTTTAGACGGCCGGCTGATTCGTTAAGCTTTTCGCCGCGTCTCTGTCTGTGGAGGAGGTTGTATACTGGAGGGGGCGCATGAGCTGGCGTGCCAACGCCGGCCACGTCGCTTTCTCCGCGGCCCTCTTTCTGCTGGCTTTGTCCGCCGGCCATTTGGCTCTGGGCGCCGCGTTGCTTCTTTTTGCCGTGTCGATCCTGCTGTACGCCTACCTGCGCGTCTTGGCCACCGAGTACGCCATCACGTCTGTCCGAATTTATGCGCGGTACGGAATAATAGCGAGGAGGATAACGCAGACCAGGCCGGAAAACGTCTCGGCGGTGTACGTCCAGCAGGGCGTAGCCGGAAGGTTGCTGAACTACGGAGACGTTATGTTCATGACGCCGGGGGAGGGCGGCCACGGATTCGTAGTGTTTAGAGGCGTGGAGAACCCGGTGGCGCTTAAGTCTACGTTCTTCAGCCTTGTGAAGAAGATCAAAGAGCGGATACGGCTGGAGGAGCTCCTCCGGGAGCTGGAGCGAGAATGCGACTTCGGACGCATCCCGGAGGATAGATGTGTAGCTTTGAGGCAGAAGTACGAAGAAGAGCTGAAGAAGCTGGAGGAGGCGTAGTTTGTCTCTTCTGAGCGCCGGCTAAAAGCTAAGTTTTTTGAACATGGTTTAAAGCTGTATACGTGCTCCGCCTAGGAGCAGCCGCTGAGGGTAGCCGAGGCGCAGTGGAGAGGTTTTTGGAAGGCTTGGAGAGAGTGGAGGACTTTTGCGAGTCCCCAGCCCGATCAGCCGCCTCGATGAGCGCTTTGCATGCAACGGCGATGTAGACGCGGCGAGGGATTCGCCGTGGGGCTACGCAACCGCCTTTGCCGCGTACTACTCGAACTTCCACAGGCGCGACCTGGAAGCCGCGCGGAGGGCGCCGGAGCTACTCAAATTCCGCAACCTTGACGAAAAGCCACGCTGAGGATGTTGCAGGCCGCATGCGAGGCGGCGTCGAACCCCCAGTACAACGACCAACTGCTACGTTTTGCGCCGCCGCACCACTTCGCGGCATCTTGAGCCGCTACGCGGTAACTTAGCTTAAAAACAGTACAGGCAGAGTTAAACGCCGACTTAAACAAAAAAAGTTTACTGAACGTGGATAACAAGATATCTATAGACGTCCTCCCATCCTTCTTCCCACCAAACGTGTTTGATACCGTACTTATTAAGATGTTCAATCAATTTTTCTCGTACGTCATCGAAGATTGCGTTAACATAAGCAGTAACGTCGATGAAGCAACTGTCTTGACAGCTCTCTTTAATTTTCTCCTCCTCCACCGGCCTGCCCAGAATCTTCTTGGTTTGCTTGACGCAGTTGTCTGCACATTCTTCTACCTCCTCTGTGATGCCATAGTAGACTGTTACGCTGTGTTCAAACCGTATTGGCATGGTATAACGTTGATCATACCATTCCAAGAATTCTCTTAACGCGGCCTTAACTGGTTCTATTTTTTGGAGTTCTACTTCAGTTCCCATAGGCTACAACCTATAGGAAATATTTAATTTTATCGCGACAAGCCAATTCCATTCTGTTTTTGCTAGCCGTGGTTCTACAAACTGTTTTTCGCAACCTATATCAGAACTACATGAAGAGGAAAAAGAGGGATTTTACGATCACCCGCACTCGCCGGTTTTGCAGTACGGGTCTTTCCCCTCCTCCAAGGCCTTCAGCTTGACCTCAGCCGCCGTCTCGTCTATGGACTTGTCAAGCGCCACAGGCTTTATGATTATCTTCGTGTCGGCCAGCTTCTTCTTAATCTCCTGCCTCAGCCCAGTGTATATCACCTGCACGCTTTTGCTCCTGTCGCGGTACACCGTGATGCCCTTCACCCCCACGGCCCAGGCGAAGGCGAAGAGATCGGAAGAGCGTCGTGCAGGGGAAGAGGGTAGACTCTGGCGGTGGCGGGGGCGTAAAACATATAACCA
>Ga0079998_115117_pt1 | contig 12459 bp, 14 predicted proteins | sample PerSpoBPS_BMetaG_FD_69201 | JGI IMG/M metagenome (GOLD analysis project Ga0079998, IMG submission 69201) | Thermal spring microbial communities from Yellowstone National Park, Wyoming, USA - Perpetual Spouter B (PS_B) MetaG (SPADES assembly)... | ecosystem: Environmental > Aquatic > Thermal... | reverse complement strand
AGTAAAAAAACAATTTGCCCTGTTTTAAACATCAGGGCATCACCTCCTTAAAAGTCAAAAGGTTTATTTTCTCTCTGTTTAAAGTTAATAAATTTTTTTTTCAAGTCAAGTCAGAACTCGTCGGAGGCGTAACAAGTTAGTTCTCTTCCGCAGAGAGAGAAGAAATTTAAAAGATTTTAAATTAACACAAACTATCTTTTCCAACAGCTGGTAAAGGTAATAAAAGGGATTTAACAGCAACCCTCACTTTTGTTCTCTCCCGCAAGGGGAGAGAAGAGATGAGAGAAATTCCCGCAAGGTGGAGAGGGAGCAAGAGAAAGAATTTCAAGAGAGCAAGTAGTCTTGTAGTTCTTTTATTTTTTGTTGGCACCATATACAATCGCAGTTTGAGTTTAGTTTTAATTGTGGTTCGTTAAGTGTTGAGATAAGGTTTTTTATCATTTCAACGGCTTCGTTGAAGATTTCGGGTTTTATTGTAAATCTTGCGAATTCAAAGTTTGCTGAGATGACGCTTATGGTGAAAGTTCCCTTTGGGAGTTGGTCCTTTTTGGGTGGTGCTTGTGTTGTTTTGATTTCGGTTCGTGCGGGTGGCTCGGCTGGTTGCTCCTGCGTCTGGAAGGACTGGACGATGTCTTCTACTTTTTCTGTCTCTTCCTCTTTTTTAAGAAATAACGGCATCCTTTCCCTCCTGTATTTAGTTTTAATCAACAATTTTTAAGAGTTCAAGTTCCGTCTCTTTGAGTTTTGCTTTTAACTCAAGGAGCTTCAACCTTTGATCAAGAAGTTCTTTAAGCGTTGTTTTGTTTTGGTTGAAATAAAGTTCGTAAAGTTCTGTAATTTGCTCCTGCGCTTTGATTTGCTCGTTTAAGATAGCGATTTTTTCCTTCAATTTTAAATGATAAAGCTCTTTCTCTTTATTTTCACGGGCGAGTTTATCTTCAAGACCTTTCAGTTCAATTTTTTTGATTTTGAGGGCTGAGTTGTCAAGAATTTTTGAAATGTTAACAGAAATTGACAGCGAGAATCTATCTCTTACGGCGTAGGGTTGATAGATTGGGTTGATTGGGTCGTATTGGCTTAAAAAGTATCCAGCACCGAAGCCGGCGTGAATTTTGATTTCAACAGAATTGATTATTCTATTAAACAGCGATAGGGATTTTATTTCTTCTTGTTTTTTGAGGATTTCGTATTCGGTTTGAGTGTATGAAGTGGCATGAAACAGCAGAAAGTAAAAAAGGATAAAAGCACCCCTCACCCTGACCCTCTCCCGCAAAGTGGAGATGGAAGAAAGAAAGTCTTTATATTTCTGTGTAAAATTTTTCAAGTTGGGTGATGAGGTTTAGTTTTTCCAGTTCGTGGTAATGTTCGGTGTAGAATACAGAAATAAGGGTTTTTATGTTTTCGGTGTGCTTATTTTTATCGGTTTTAATCAATTTGATCGCCTGTTTTATCGCCAAAAGTGTGTCGTGGAGCGTCTCGGGATTCGTTTCGCTTCTGAAAATTGTGTCTCGGTTAAAGTGCAGGTCATAGATTATGCTCCCCGATACATTTTTTTCAAGGTAATCAGCAACAAGTTCAAAAAGTTTTGTGTGAAGGTTTAGATTGGTGGCTTGGGTATTTACAGGATTTTTTGCGTCTGAGTATATTGGTTTCCTCGGGAGCAAACAGGAATTTTTGTCAAGGTCGTAAATGAGGATTCTGTTTATTCTTTCTGTGTATAGGTCAATTTTTTCAAACTCTTCCCCAGTTTCAATTTTGATTATGTCAATTTCTGGATTTGGGATTGCGTTTATCTCAAGAAAACCATTCCTACAAGTTGAGTTTTTGAGTAATTTTAAGAGTTCTTCCCTTGGGAGGTCACTTGGGGGCTTGATTTTGAAACAGGGTTCAAGAGCAAGGTATTCCCTCAAAAGGTCAAGGTATTCCCTATCGGCAGAGAAGACGATTAACTCATTGAAGTTTAAATCGTTTACACCTTTCTTTTCAAGTTTAAATTTAAATTCGGGCGTGAACCTGTAAGTATCGCTTGAAGTGAAAAGGTCAAAGTAATTTTCATTCAAAGCAATTACAAAAGTATTCTCACTTATAAGTTTAAAAGGGTCAAGTTTTAGCCTTGTCTTAAATTCAGTTTTTGGTTTAAACTCTATGTCTCGGTTTATGTCGTAGAAGGCGATCATCCTTAATTGTTGATAAGTCAGATTTTTGTTAATAACTCAAATTTTTGTTGATAACTTTCTCTTGAAAAATTTTTTTCTATTATAGGCATTTTTTGAAATTTTTGGGGTTAAAAGTTATTAACAATTTCCTTAGTTATTAACAAGTGTATTTTTTGCTGTGTGTTTTTAGTTTTCACAATAACGAATTAATTTACCAGTGAAAGATCTCAACTGTGGTTTTGTAAGTTTTATTTCCCTTGACTACAACAGCGCCGATATAGATTCCTGTCGTTTGGAATTCTCCTTTGTCGTTGTCGCCTTTCCAACCGTGGCTTTGAGATCCCTGAGTAAGTCGTAAGTTTTCAGCAATTGTCTTAATTTTTTCTCCGTTGCTATTCAAAATATAAATGCTCACTTCTGCTGGTTTTGTCAAGGTGTATCTCAAATAAGTGTTCTGTTTGAAGCTGTCAAAGAGCGGTGGCTCAAAGCGTAGCGACTTTACAATTTCGGGTTCGGGTGCGGAGCATGACAAAAAGAAAAGTAGCATAAGGGAAACGACGCCCCACACCCTAGAGCAAGGGATGAATTTCTCAATTACGGATACCTGTCTATGATTCGTTTGATTGAGCCGTCTGCTTGACCGACTGTTGTTGTCTTTGTCCAGCTGACAAGGTTTCCGTTGTCGTAGTTGTTTGTCCTTGTGAAAAACCCGCCCGAGTATGTTGGCGATGCACCCGTCCATCTTGATTGAAGCAGGTTGTTTGTTGATAAATCGTATGTTTCAGTGACGATGACTTCGTCGTTTGGTTTTGCTTTCCTTACGGTTTTGATCCCGCGTGAATTGTCAATTGTGATAACCGGGTTTCTGAATGTGTATGATTCACGGGTTTGAACATTCTTTGTCCAGCGTGTTATATGCGTGACGATTGCCTCGCTTGGGGCTGATTCAAAGGTTAGTTCTGTTTTTGTCTTCGTTTCTGGCGTCCCGCTGTTAAATTGAGACCAGGAAATATATCTTTCGTTGATTGATACAATTGTCAAGTTTGCATAGTCGCCGTATTTGTAGTTTTTCGTGATTAAAAGAAGTCCTTTCGGGTAGGCGTGTCTTTCAGTGATTACGACGCCGACGCCACCAGTGAGGGTGTCTCCATAGATCCAGGTTGAATCAGCGTTAACTTGGTCAACTTTAAGCAGTGCTTTTTGTTTTCCGAATGGTTTACCAGCGAGTATCCACTCGTGGACATCTTCAAAGTTTTTGATTGCGTCTATTACTAACGCCTCGGGTGTGTCTTCGTCTGTGGTTTTGGCGTTAAAGTCGCTTGTGGTTGGGTTGGAGCAAGAGAAAATAAAGAATGCGATGGTAGTAAGTGAGAGGAGTTTTAAAGCGTTCATTTTAGGGCTCCGTTTTTTGTTTTTGGGAAATAGTTTTGGGAAGGGAAACTTTTCCCGCAACTTCCCCGAGGGTTGGGAGAAACTTGGGAAGCTGCGGGGCTGACGCAGTGCAACCTGCACAAAAAAAATAAGTGCAGGTAGAGGAGCAAAACTCTATGAATTGATACATATTCAAAGTTAAGAAATTGATTTTTACTACTTTTCTCCCCTACCTGCACTTTTGCACTGCTGAAGGTAATATAATAAAGTTAAAATAAAAAGTCAAGTAAGGAACAGAACTCATCGGGAGGATGGGGGTTGCCTGGGTGTGAGATTATGGGGCTTTGTCCTGGATGTATTTAAAGTAGTATGCGCAATGGCTCAACTCTGTAACCAAGCCATTTTCAATAATCGTTGAATAAATGGAAGAAGCGTCTTTACCTTCAATGACATGGAGTAGTTTATCATCATAAGAATAATGCTCAACGATGATAGTTTTCCTTTGATGGGATGGGATTATAACGAAATATCCAGCCCTGTCCATTTTAAACCCCTTCGGCTCTGTTGCTATTATCTTCGGAACGGATGAGATTAAAACACCAGGCATTGGCTCTTGCGTTTCTTTACACTTGCAAGATGAGATCACTTCATTTGAAAGTTCGTCAATTTTATCCACTATCTTATCAACATCTTCACAGCCGATCATATCTATAACTTTAACCTGTTTGCGAAATCTTTCAACCTCTGAAATTGTGACATTTCTTAGTATTGGGCGTCTACCTGGAGAACCGATGACTTTCATTTTTTCATCAACACCGTTTTCATATAACGCTAAAATTGTCTTACCGCTTTGATGTCCCTGTGAGTCCTTGCCAGCTACGATGAGAAATTTAATAGTTGGATTTGTAATGGTGTTTTTTATAACCTTGTCAATCCCTATGTTTTCGGTCTCAGTTTTCCCAACTATGCAGAGACCCTTTGGTTTTATGTTCGCAAGAACTTCAGCAAGTTCAACGCTTGAAAGTGTTGAGACAGCAACTGGACAACCCTGACCATTGCAGAATGCAAAATACTCGCCTGGGACGGGTGGCCAAGTGTTCTCCATTACTTCAAAATTGCAACTTAATGAAAATGTCTCCTGAAATGATTGATTGAATATATCCATTGCAACTGCTGGGAAGCAATAATCACAGCCAAGGCATGGGTATTTTATCTCTTCCATTTGATAAAGCCAGTTTTTGATATTTTCAAGAAGGGTTTGTGAATTTTCCGCCTGGATTGAGGGGAGGTTATTTTTGAAGATTTATCGCCTTTTGTAGTTCATTTTGAATTTTTATAAATGGATTTCCCTTCGGCATATAATTGTAAGATATTTTGTTTTTACTTGATCAAGTTTAAGCTTGCTGATAAACCGAACTGGAAGTTCATCTTTGAGGTTTGCTGTATGCCATGAAGGTTGCGATATACGGGAATTTGAATATAGGCATATGCGTAAATTTCATCGCTAAGTTTAAGGTTCAAGCCAGGGCTGACAAATATCCAAGTACCGCCTGTATTTTGACGAAATTCCTCTGTTGAACCAACATCATCATAGTCACGAATCATCGCATTTATCTGAAGTAAAAAGCCGGCTTGTTTTATAAACTGGTAACTTGTTCCAAAGTGAGCAAGCAAAGTGTTCCCAATGCGATAATCATTTTTACCTTTTCCATTGATTTGATAAAAAGTTCCGAAAATAATCGGCAGGGTGCTAAATTCACCCGAGAGGGTTGGGAGGATGAAAATCGTCTGGCGATAGTTCAAGCCAAGTATTAAATCCGTTGAACCGGTTCCGGGTTGAATGGTTATCTCGGCTTCTTCTCCTTTTGCGTTGGTTGCGTCGGTCAAACCAGAAGGTAGTTTAATTCCAACCTGGAAACTTAGATAAGGGGCGAGCTCGTCGGAAGGAAAAAGAAAAGCATATTGCCCTGTCAGTATTGCATCACCAAGCCCGCTGAAATTAAATGTCTCTATTTCCCCTTCGGAAATGTGGCTATGCTTACGGTGAATAAATGGTATTTCAAAACCTATGGCAAATGCATCCGTTATTCCATATTGTATGCTGAGAATATTCCTTTGATTTAAAGTTTGTATCTCGTCATGGTGGCTTGGCAAAGCTCCGATATATGATGGTTTAGTGCCGACATAAATTTGGTCTTGATTGATGTATTCATATGTAAGAGCTAAGCGTAGCCAACCCTTTCTGAGGTAATGGTGATTATTTAAAGGGCAAGTCGCCGAGCCACAATTTGCCTGTAACTCGTTAAAAAAGCAAACCGATAAAATGAGAGAGAAAAATATTGTGGTAAATTTCATATCTATAAAACCTCTATATTTGTAATTTCATAATTTATCAACATACTTTGAAGTTTGAATGGTTTCTTTTTTTGTTTGCAAGGGTGATAATTTAAAGATGAGGATGGACATATTTTTACTTTATCCTTTTAGATGCTTCTAAAATTGTAATTCCAACGATTTCGTCATCTTTATATCTTATCAATATGCCATCGTCTGTCATCTCGGTATCGGTTGCGCTTTGGGGTCTTTTAAAACTTATATACAAAACACCCGCTGACTTGTCGTAATCAATGAACATCTTCTTGTATGGAGAACTTAAAATAGATGGGATCGCCTTAAAGATTTGATCCAGGAATTCTCTCTTTACTTTTGTTTTTGCCATATTATTTCATCGTGTAATTATAAATCCATCAAATTTTGCGGTTCGCTTTTTTAAGTTAAGGAAAATAAAGGAGATTAACAAAGGGGGTTAGGGGTTTAATTAAGTGCTTGGGGTTGATATTTCAAGTTTCATTTATAAAATCAAGCAAGGTATTTGCCAAGTCGGTATTTAGATTTTTAAGTATTTTATATTGCTCCAGTGCGTAGTCCTTATCTCCAAGAAGTAGATAAACCAAACCTAAACCGTAATATGCATCGGCGAGTTGAGGGTTTAAACGTATTGCCTTTTTAAAAGCGTCAATTGATTCCTTATATCGTTCAAGTGTGGTATAAACCACACCAAGTTGTAAATATGCATCTGCAAAGTCGGGGTCAATTTTCAGGGCTTGTTTAAAAGCTTCTACTGCTTCGGTATATCTTTTAAGATTGGCATAAGCCATCCCCAGGGTGAAATATGCTCCAGAAGATTTGGGGTTCAATTCAATTGCCCTCTTTACAGGTTCAATTGCGTCTTTATATTTGCCAAGCTGGACATAAACAATGCCAAGCCCTAAGTAAAACTCAAAAAGGTCGGGGAAAAAGCGTATACCCATTTTATAGATTTTAACAGCATCTTTATATCGCCCGAGTTTTAAATAAGCTTCACATAAACTTAAAAGTGCCTCTAAATGGTCGGGTTCATAGGTTATCGCTTTTTCATATGCTTTAATTTCGTCTTCATATCTTCCAAGCGAACCGTAAACCAAGCCAAGGTTGTAATATACTTCTGCGTCACGGGGATTTAATTGAAGTGCGAGATTTAAAACTTTTATCGCTTCTGTATATCGTCCAATATCAGCGTAAATTGCGCCAAGATTTGAATATGCTTCAAAGAAATCGGGTTTGAGAAGTATTGCTTGCTTGTAGGCTTCAATTGCCTGTGAATATCGCCCAAGTTCATCTTTGCAATATCCTATGTAAAAATATAGGTCTGCGTAATCTGGTTTTTCTCTTGCGACTTTCTCAAGATAACGAAGCGCTTTTTCATATTCATTTAACAGGAAGTAAAGAAAGCCAGTGTAGTATAGTCCATCTGCGGAATTGAGCCAATCTTTTGTTTGTTCATTTTTCCATTCAGAAATGGACTTGGGTTCTTTTAGATTAAGTTTATCTATCCTTTCGCTTGGGAAAACTATGTCAAGATTTTCTCTAACAACTAATTGGAAAGCTGTTATACCTATTACTTCCCCTTTCTTATTAACGACTGGGTATCCGCTTGAACTTTTGAAAATCGGTGCGGTTATTTGAAAGACATTTCCAAATCTTAGCGTTGAAATTACATCGGATACAATTGTAAATATTTGCCCAGAAACCGTTGGGGTGCCGATTACTGCGACTGACTCGCCTATTTTTGGGGTTTTTCTGTTCAAAGGCAATGGTTTTATTTCTTCAGTTGGGGCATTTGTTGAAATTCTTACAATGTTAATTTTTGTATCTTCGGCTACAATTCCAGTCACTGGATATATTTTACCTTGCGAGGTTTTGATCTCTGCTCGGTCTGAGTTTAGAAAGATGTGTCTATTTGTTATGACATCGCCATCTTTACTGATGAAAAAACCGTAAGCTCTATCAAGTGTAATACCTCTTGGGTCGTAGGTAAGGACGGTGACGATTGATTTATCAAATTCTTTGGTTATGTCTTGCATGATTTTAAACTCCGTAAAAAATTTTGGGAGTTTTTAAACTTGGGGAAAATATAAAAAGTTTGAAATAAAAAGGCAATTTGAAAATTTTATTGAGGGTTAATAATTTGGGAAAAAGAAATTTTTAAAAGATATGGATAAGGGAAATATGGTGAATTGGAGGGAGGAGGGGGATAGGTTTTTTGATTTGGGGGAGTATGAAAGAGCGATTGAGTGTTATAATAAAGCGATTGAATCAAACTCTGAAGATGCGGTTGCGTGGTTTGGTAAGGGGAAGGCGTGTTATAAGCTTGGGAGGTATAAGGAAGCGATAGATTGTTTTGGAAGGGTGAGGGAGTTGGTTGGGAATGATATTTTGGGATTGGAGGCATTTGAGTATCTGTCAAAAACATTAAGGGAATATATAGATTATTTGAGGAGTGTTAGGGGGAGATAAGAGAGATAAAGTGGAGGAGAGGTAAAAGGAAAAAGATTTAACAGAATCCCCCTCACCCTACCCTCTCCCGCAAAGTGGAGAGGGTTGAAGAAACTTAGATGGAGAGAGACAGAAGGAGTTTAAGGGTTAAAGGTTGCGTGGATTATTTTTTCGTTTATTTTAATTAAAGAATGGTGTATGACTTGGCATGTTTGTTTTTATTTTTTAAGTTGATAACTTTAAAATAGAATTTAAAAATACAGGAGGTTAAAAATGAGGTATAGGGATAGGATAGAGGTAAATCCGGAGATCCTCCTTGGGAAACCGATTATTAAGGGGACGAGGATTTCCGTTGAATTCATACTTGAATTGCTTGTAAATGGCTGGGATATGGAACAAATTCTCAAAAATTATCCCCAGCTTGAAAAGGAGGATATACTTGCTGCGATTGAGTATTCGCTTGAGATATTAAAAGGGGAAAAGGTTTTCTCAATATGAAATTTCTCGCTAACGAGAATATACCGTTTGAATTAATAGATGATTTGAGAAAATCGGGATATGATATTTTAAGAGTGGATGAGGTTAAAAAGGGGATGAGAGACCACGAGGTTCTTGACCTTTCTTTTAAAGAGGGAAGGATTTTAATCACATTTGACAAAGATTTTGGGAAGCTCGCATTTAAGGAAAAGAGGAAAGCGGTGGGCATAATTTTATTAAGGGTCAATCCGAAATCAATTCAGCACATTAAAGATAGAATACTTTTAATTTTTGAACAGATTAAGGATTTAGAGGGTAAATTTATCGTCCTTGAAGAAAACATCCTCAGGGTAAGGGAGATAAAAGACGATATTTAAAAGTTTCACTTCTCAATGTGCAGGGGAATTAAGAAAACAATGTCATTTGTTTATTTGTTTTTTAGCAACCCGGGTTATTTAGTGGTTCATTTTATTAGGATCATTTTCTTTTGTTCAATGAAGTTGCCCGCCTCAAGACGGTAGAAGTAAATACCACTTGGCAAACCGCTTGCATCAAATTTAACACTATAGCGACCGGGCTCCTGCTCACCATTTACCAGCGTTGCAACTTCTTGACCAAGCAAATTGTGAATGGTTAACTTAACTCTTGATCTTTGAGGTAAATCATAAGATATCGTTGTTGATGGATTGAATGGGTTGGGGTAGTTTTGATACAACATAAATTTTGTGGGGATTTCAGGTTCTTTTAAGGAGGTAACTTTATCTATTTTATAAATAGTACCAGCGATTGAAACATAAACTGTGCCATTGTAGATCTTAATAGGTGCAAATCTAGTGTACTCTTTTATTTCTAACAAATCTACAACATTAACGCGGGTATCGATAAAAATTTTCAGAATATAGGTGCTAGTATTCTCTATATTGCAAATGCTTACATATCCATATTTGTTATTAATCATTTTCAAATATAGAGTAGTCCTCTCTGTAAGACTTGTAGGTGCTTGAATTAGATCTTCAAGTAGCTTTTCGTTTGTGCTCAAATTGAATGCCTTAAATTTTAATGTACTTGCATTGATTGAATAAACAACAAATAAAATATCCCCTACTATATCACTACCTCGACCGTTAGTGCCAGTAATTAAAGGTTCTCTATCAATTTCTCTTCTACCGCTTCTTCCAAAAATTTCAGCTACAGCATACGCAGGGTACTCAGAAAACCCGTATGTGCCCCCCATACAAAGATATAGGTACTATCCTCAGTATTATATAAAATTGCTCTGCTTATGTAACCCACACTATGATCATAGATATACTCAGTATCCCTAATGATAATAGAAATTTTCATAGCTATATTATAGTGCAATAATACTCCTACATTTTTCCCCCCTCTGTCTATTAAAGGATACATAAACACATTTTTCGATCTAAGCCTATAAGAAACATCCTCAATTGTAGTTGTGTTCAAGAAGATTCTTTTCAATTTTTTGGAGTCCCAGGTAGGACGATATAAATAGTAAAGGTAATTTCCGTCAAATCCTTCTCCAGACCATGCTATAGTTATAGAATCAAAAGGAACTATATTATAGTCGTAGTTATTATTCAAAATATAAGCTTTACCATCATAAACATCGACAAAACAAATAGTATCATTTCTAATATAAAAGTTTCTAACCACCAAATTTTGTGGGGGGGTCCAAATTTTTTCTATGCTGAGATTTTGCCCAAGAGAAACTGTAATTAACAGAAGAAAGACTATAATAAACATAAAAATCACCTCTTTGGCTTTAGATTTAATTTTTATATGCTATTTAAGATTTATGTTGATAAAACTGCGGCTTGGGTAATTTTTCTCTTCTTTGCTAGTATAATATTTTATTCCTATTCCCACTTGTGTATTATTAATATATTCAAATTTCACATTTATCTTATCTTTTATGAATTTACCTTTCTCGTTTACCTTTCCTATGTTAATATCTTTTTCCTCACCATTACTAATATAAGTTGTTGTGGAGAATGTTTCGGTTCCGCTGGCATAGCTTATCGTGGTTGTAACTGGATTGTCTGGTTTTATTACTAAAAATATCTCGCTTGTTGAGCTGGCATCAACAATATGTATCTTTGCGTTGAATGTTGCGGTTTTTGGGGTGCCTTTGCCAGCGTATTCGCTCGTTGTTTTTGGAATCAAAACTGCGGATTTTGGAGTTAAATTAAATGTTAAAGTTTCTTCTATCATATCAATTGAAGTTGAATTATTTTTATAGCCATTTTCATCCCAATCTTGATGGCATGTAAATTTTATGTGCAGTGCTTCGCCATCAAAGGCTTTTTGATCTACTGATTTTATTATATTCTTGAATAGATTTTTTGTCAAGTATTTGTCTACGTTATCTACTTTTATCTTCGTGGATGAACCGAAAAGATTTTGAACTTTTACATTAGTGGGGGAATATAAAACTGGCAATGTTAAAACCTTCAATAATCTAACTTTCAATTTTTTTGAATTATTTTGATAACTTATTGTAGTTGATGTTGGAATTTTAGGAATTCCGGTATCATTTTCTATTTTTTCAGCAATTTCCTTGGTTATATCTATCCATCCACCTGTTGTAATTCCAGTTTGACCTCCTCCTAGTGTAGCTCCACCTGCTGTGGCTGATGTAGTAGTTACTGCAAATGCCACGCTGCAAACATCGTCGTCGTTTAAGCCATAAAATGGATTGTAAGTAAGTTTGCCATCGGAATTTTTAAGAAAATCGCTAAATGGGTCAAACTTTTCAGTTGTTGTAACTGCAAAAATATAGTAATTTTCTGAGTCGATTTGAGTAGTTTTTGTAGCGGTGTCGTATTTTGTATTAATTGAAAGATTTATTTTTGGTGGAGGTGGAAGGTAGATAAGCGGTACATTGACTATTGTTGTAGAACTAAAGCCTTCTTTTGTAATTTCTTCTTCGCTTCCATCTTTTACTGCTTTTCCTTTAAATACTAATGTATAAGTTGCATATTTTGTTCTTCCCTGACAGCCATCTGGGTCAAAATAGCAAAGATTTGGGAAAGAAAAGATAACATTAGGATAAAGCGGGTCAGTATCATCAACATCTGCCCCTATTTTTGTGATATTTCTGTTGTAGATATTCTTAAATTCAGATAGTGTTGAGGTATTAATTTGCCATTTATCCTGTGGTTTAGTTTCTTTCCATTTAATTTGTTTAAAATAGTTCAAAGCGAAACCTCCATTTGAAATGTGATTTTCTAATGGAATTATAAAAAATTTATTTTTAAATGTCAATAGGCAAACAGAGTCCCCTCACTTTGGTTCTCTCCCGCAAGGGGAGAGAAAGGATGAAAGGAAAAATTTTAAAAGACCCCATCACCCTAACCCTCTCCCGCGGGGTGGAGAGGAGAGAAGGAAGATGAAAAGATTTAAACAATCCCCCTCACCCTTGCCCTCTCCCGCAAGTGGCTGTGTCGTAATTCGGTTTTTATTTGAAAATTTTATTGATTAAATTGCCAAAAAATGGACAAAGGAGAAAGAATATGCAGAAGAAATTAAATGTGAGGGACTATAACAACAAGCAGATGCTTTTGTTTCCTGCGTCAATAGGCGATTTTCTCCCTGATGACCACATCGTCCATGTGGTTGA
>Ga0079998_115397_pt1 | contig 12529 bp, 12 predicted proteins | sample PerSpoBPS_BMetaG_FD_69201 | JGI IMG/M metagenome (GOLD analysis project Ga0079998, IMG submission 69201) | Thermal spring microbial communities from Yellowstone National Park, Wyoming, USA - Perpetual Spouter B (PS_B) MetaG (SPADES assembly)... | ecosystem: Environmental > Aquatic > Thermal... | reverse complement strand
ACTACCTCCTAGAGATAATGGCTAGAGGAGGTTTCAAGCCAAGAGCACCTCCAGGCTTCGATGCTGTAAAAGCTGTAAGGGAGGCTAGGGGAGACCGCTGAGGTAACCGTGCTCTCCAGGCTATCTCAAACTATATGAGCTCTAGGAGGTTCACATTCATATCCCAGGCCATTAACGACTGGAAAGTAAGCCGTAGATAGGCGTTTTCCATGCCAGACCTGCTAACACACTATATGGCAAGCTACCTTGTAGCGAGAGCCCTCGTCGGGCCTAGGCGTGCGCTACTACTAGCTTTTGTGGGGCTCCTACCGGATGTTGACGCGCTACTCCTAGTACACAGGTGGGTTACTCATAGCGTTCCCGTAGTACTCCTAGCCTCAGCCCCCCTACTAGCGTTGACCTACACCTATAGGAGGGGGTACTTTGGTGTTGCTGTGCTAGCTGTGCTACTCTACACCCTGCACATAGCCATGGATTTGTTGACGGGGCTAACACCAGCACTATGGCCCCTAGCGCCAGCCCTAGCATTGAACATAGGGGTTAACGGTGTGTACGGTGTAGACGGTGTCAAGGTAACCCCCGGCTTCGAGGTCGTGGTAGGGCCTGTTGACTTCGCTAGGAGGGATTCAGTTGAGGGCCCCCTGGTCTCCGAGACGGGGCTCATGCTAGCCCTCATTGTAGCTTTGATCTCGTTAGCTGAATATTACGCCTCTAAGGGTAGGTTGTGTGGTAAGCTGGCCTAGAACGCTGGTGTGATATACGGTACTTTATGACTATGAGTGAACGTTCTGTAATGATTGTTGCTGGTACTAGGCCTGAGGTTATTAAGCTAGCTCCTGTTATCTGGTCTCTTGATAAGCTTGGTGTAAACTATGTTTTTGTGTGGAGTGGGCAGCATTACGATTATGAGTTGAGCTGGGTTTTCTTCGAGCAACTGGGTTTACCTAAGCCTCACGTCAACTTGAATGTTGGGAGTAGCTCTCATAGCGAGCAAACAGCTAGGGTTATAGTTGGCGTTGAGGGTGTTATTAGGGATCTTAAGCCGTCCGTGGTTGTAGCTCTAGGTGATACTAATACCACGCTGGGAGCAACGCTAGCCTCAGCTAAGACCCTTACTCCCTTCGCTCATGTTGAGGCTGGTTTGAGGAGCTGGGATAGGACTATGCCTGAGGAGGTTAACAGGATTGTAGCTGATGTTATTGCTGAGGTAAACTTCGCTCCTACATGGCTGGCTGCTGTAAACCTAGTGCACTCAGGTGTACCGATGAGGAAGGTGTACGTTACTGGTAACACTATAGTTGATGTTGTCTATAAGTATGAGAGCTTTGTGGTTGAGGAAGGTGAGAGATTGCTGGATGTGTATGGGCTTGAACCCGAGAGGTTTATCCTTGTTACTGTGCATAGGCAGGAGAATACTGATATGAGGTGGAGGTTGGAGAGTATTGTTAGAGCTCTCGTGAAGCTCTCAGAGCACCTACCAGTAGTCTTCCCAGTACACCCTAGGACTATGGATAGACTTCAGAGGTATGGGCTCTTAGAAGTTGTTAGATCACATATTCGCCTACTCAACCCCCTAGGCTACTTCCAATTCCTAGGATTACTAGCTAGAGCCTCCATGGTCTTAACTGATAGTGGTGGTGTGCAGGAGGAGGCATGCCTTCTCGGTGTACCAACGCTTACCCTGAGATACAATACTGAGAGGCCTGAAACTGTGCTAGCAGGTACTAATGTTGTTGTAGGTGTTGAAGCTGAGAGGGTTGTTGAGACAGCCTTGAAGATCTTGGAGGTGCGAGGTGAGATTGTGAAACGTAGAGGTTGCAATAACATGCTCGGAGATGGGAGGGCTGGTGAGAGGATAGCAGGTATCCTCAAGGATTACGTGGAGGGTAAGCCTACTGTGGAGGAGTCCGATACACGTGAGGATCCATACATAGTCCATGTGCTATTCAACGGCATGCCAATTGAGGGAGCAGATGTTATCATAGCATATGGGGAGGACGGCATACCGACATTTGAGCTATCTAAAGCTAAATGGTACCTACTAAGAACTCCAAGGTCGAAGCTTAAAGGATGGTCGGAGAGCCCGTAAGGGTGCTAGTCATACCTAGTAGTGACTACCTAGGTCACCCGTTCCCACAGAGGCATAATCATTTATTTGAGAGGGTTCATGATGGTAGGGATTTTGAGGTTCACGTTATAAGATTCAATATATTCGGTAAACCCAGGTTGAACTCTAGATGTGTTGTACACGAGATACCATTAGAGCTTAGGATCAGGAAGACAGCCCCATATTACCTTGCCAATGTGGTAAGTTACACCTCCGAGATCTTAAACATTGTGAGAAGAGAGTCTATAGACGTGGTGTTTGCGGGGAACCTCCTACCACCGCTTACATTCTCGCTTATCAATGGTCTTAGGGAGAGGAGGATTCCCGTAGTATTCGATCTCCAAGACTACTACCCTACATCAGCTACGGGTTACATCGTAGATGTTGATAGCATTGCGGGGAGGGTGTTCAAAGGCTTATTTGAGGTAATGACGAGGTATTTGATAGGGAAGGCTGATGTAGTAACGGTTCCTGGGGTGGCTTTAGCCCTCTACGCTAGACGTGTTGGTGCTAGGAGTATCAACATAGTACCCAACGGTATCTCAGAGCACTTCCTCGTAAAACACGATGGCGGTAGGGTTAGGAGAGCTCTAGGCTATGATGAAGGTGATAAAGTTGTAGGGTATATCGGTAGCATAGAATTCTGGCTTGACATGGAGTCTTTGATAAAAGCTATAGCTAAGGCTAGGGGTAAAGGGTTACCAGTAAAACTCCTACTCATAGGAGGTAAACTCCAGTCAGGCTACCCTAGAAAGGTGAAAGAATGGCTAAGCAGGTACGGTGTAGAAGGTGTAACAACATGGCTAAACTTCATACCACACGACCGGGTACCAGAGTACATTGCGGCCATGGATATAGCAACCATACCCTTCAATGTAAGCAACCCTACAGCCTACTATGCTGCAGCAAATAAGCTATGGGAGTACCTATCCCAAGGGGTTACAGTAGCGGCAACACCGATACCAGAGGTTCTCTCATACAAGCACCTAGACTGCCTACACGTCGTTAGAAACACGGAAGACTACATAACCATACTTAGAAGGAGGGAAAGGTGCTGGAGTCCACGTACACGACAACTACTACAATCAAAGCTATGGAGTCACAGTGCTACAAAGCTAAAGAGAATCCTTAGAAAGCTAGCTAACCCTAAGATCAATTAACCATAACCCCGGGCATGAGGATACTTCAGATAGTGCCCCTATACTATCCACACATAGGAGGGGTAGAGTATGTCGTGAGGTCGGTAGCGGAAAGACTCGTTATGATGGGCCACGATGTGACGGTCTTAGCCGGGGAGCCTGAGGTTGAGAGGCCGAGGGAGGAGGTTGTGGGGGATGTTAGGGTTGTAAGGTGGCCTACGTGGAGTCCGGGTGACGCATACCATGTACCGAGGTTGAGGGGGGAGCTTAGGAGGGCGCTCCTAGGGCTGGCAAGGTGGGCTGATGTGATCCACGTGCATAGTGTTCACAGCATCATCTCCATGTACGCTCTAGGGGTTGTGAAAGGCCTAAGTGTTAGGGTTGTGGTAACCCCCTATTACCATGGTACGGGGCATACGCTCTTCAGGAGGCTACTCTGGATCCCCTGGAGGCTTTATGTGAAGGGCTTGCTTAGAAACACTATTACCCACACTGTCTCCAAGCTTGAAGCTGAGCTCGTGGAAAGGGATTTTGGTTGTAAGGCTATCGTCATAGAGAATGGTGTTGACGAGCTAGTCAAAAGCTTCACCTGGAGCCCCGAGGACTACGTGATGTACAGTGGTAGGATTGAGAGGTACAAGAATGTAGACCTACTAGCGAGGATCGTGAAGAAACTCAACGAGAAACACGGGTTAAACCTTAGACTAAGGTTATTCGGGAGGGGACCTTACAGGGGTAGGCTAGAGAGACTCCTGAAAGAGCTAGGGGTTCCATTCGAGATAGGAGATTTCAAACCCTACAAGGAGTACATAGAGACCCTATCCCACGCTACACTCTTCGGCCTCCTATCGGAGAGAGAATCCTACCCGCAAAGCGTTAACGAAGCTAACGCAATAGGAGCCCCGGTAATCACAGCCAAGCCGTGGGGCTTAAACTTCGAAGGAAGACCACGCACACTAACAATAGATCTAAGGTGGAGCGTAGACAGGATAGCAGATGAAGTCTACAGGCTCCTGGAGATAGCTCCCAGGGAGAAACCAGCAAATATACCAACGTGGAGCGATGTAGCGAGAGTATACGAGGAGAGACTTTATAAGGGATAACACTAAAATGCTTCCACCCACTGGAGTTGATGTTAACTAGGATGGATAACGTTATACCGTCTCCTATAGTGTTCGGCGATCTGCTCGTCAAAGCTACCTCCTACCACTCTAATGTGCGTCCTATTACTCTTCGTGATCAGAGGTGTCTAGTTGATGCTTCACTATCCTGGCTCTCAGATCTTCTGAAAGGCTTGCGGAAGCCTCTTGAGAGCCACCTTAGGTGTAACATGATTGTTAAAACTTGGGATGGTTTCCTCTTTATGGTGAGGGCTGGAACCCCTGATCTCTATACCGTAGCTGTTGCTGAAAGGTACGAGCTTGAGAAGTGGTTTAAGCCTCTTGCTAAGGGGGTGGTTGTAGATGTGGGTGCATATATTGGGACGTATACTGTTAGGGCTTTGAAGACAGCGGATCTAGTTGTCGCAGTTGAACCCCTACCCATGAACTTTAAGGCCCTCAAGGTTAACGTGGGGCTCAACGATCATGCGAGGAGAGGTGATGTAATACTGGTTGAGAAGGCTGTAGCCGGGGCTAAGGGGAAGACTCGAATCTTCATACCCCTTAGAGAGATCATCGGAACCTCAGTAGCGACCCTGAATTATATCGAAGGAGCTCCAAGTCTGACTATAGAAGCTGATACCCTTGATAACATCTTACAAGAGCTTGGAGTGAGTAAGGTTGACATGCTTAAGATCGATGTTGAGGGCTATGTGTTTAAATCTCTTCCTGGCATGGTGGAGTCTCTTAGACGGACGAGATGGCTCTTCATAGAACTGATGGGCTCTGATTTACAGAGCGTAACAGTATTGAGAAGGCTAGGCTTTAAACTACAGTCTAGGCATGGGGCCAATTTTCTGTTTAAGAATGAAAATATTCTATAGGGGCTCTTTAAGATCTCTAGGCGAGGTTTTCCTTAGCTAGTGGAATAGGGGTATGTGGTTGTCTACTATATTCATGGTCTTCTCAGGTCTTTCAATAGCAGAAGAGGCTGGAGATGTCAAGATCGTTGTCTCACCTCATTATCACGAAGCTGGTCACACTGCTTTAAGAAGTCTCCTATGGATCTTTTGGAGAAATTGAATTTCAAACTTCTTAATAAGGCTGAGGTTGTTCATGCGGTGAGTAGAAGAAAGGCTTCAATGTTAAAATCTCATTATCCTGAGACAAGTAGAAAGACTATTGTTGTATCAAATGGTGTTGAAGAAGATGTTTTGTGATATAGATGAAGTGAACATGATAGTGATTGCATGGTATATGCTGGCAGAGTCGAGAGATAAAAAGATCTGGCGATTGAGATAGCTAGGAAATTAGTCTGAGATTTATGATAACGGGAAAGGATCTTACAGAGATAAGCTGATGAAATATGCTGAGAAAAGATACAAAAGGATCAGCTGTTTTCATAGATCTACAGCCTAGAGAGACAAGAGACATATCTAAAATGTTGTCAGAAGCGAGGTAACCCTGTATTTGGTAATTGGCGATGTCTCTTATTAATATTTTAGAGATGATTATGTCTCTGTTGGAGAACCAAGCAGACCTGTTAACAATACTAGTTTTTGTACTTGCTTTAGAATTCTTAGTTCTTTTATTTACAATAAGGATGAATCAAGTTAAGGTTAAGGTCTTCTCCGGCTCTACTAGTAGACATTCAAAATTGTATGAAATTGTAGTTTTCCCTATTCTTATCATTCTTGGTCTTATGCTAGCCCTAATAAAGAATTTCATACTATTTGCTTCTTATGATATATCAATGAACTTTGTAGGTCTAGAGCCTTTGTTATCATTAATTGTGGTAGTGTTAATGGTATATTTAGCACTATTAGTTCTTAGGCATGAAACAAAATTCAGTCTCCTCTTACTTTTTTCAATAGTGTTTGGTGTATTATATGTTCTTAATGTCGATCCATTTTCGCAAAAGATCTTTACAGATAGAATTCTTGCCGCGACATACGTAGTAGAAAAAGGTGTATATCCTTCTGGTCTTCTAGACAAGGCATATGATCCTATTCCTTTTGATGTGGCTACTTATAGCTTTCTCGCACTAATCCTCGGAATAGAGCCAGCAAGTATTTTAGTATTTTTTATGTATCCAACAGTTAGCTTGACTATCACATATGCTCTGACATGGTTATTAATGGTGCGATATGCTGGAGGGATTAGGGAAGAACGTAATGCTGTAAAAATAGCATTCATAATAGTTTTCTTATCACAGATATCATGTTGGTCTTTAACGATAACGGGTCACGAAGCTCTATGGTCAGCTTGGCTGCTTATAGCATTAGCTAAATATAGTCTTTTAAAAATCCTAGGAAATGAAAATGCTGGGCGTTCAACAACGACCGTTTTCCTAATATTGGTTTTAGCCTCTTTATTCTATCATATTACGGTGTCAACTATATTATTATCATTAGCAATCGCCTTTATAGTTTTTATGCATATATATGGCTTTCAGACGATTAGAATTAAAGCTCTGCTCTCATTGTTCACCATATATGTTGTTGTTCTATCGTTCATAAAAACCTACTTTATAACAGAGTACCTACTCTCAGCCTTCTTTTCATTATTGAAGTCTATACTTATGCTACAATACTCAGAAGAATTAGCTATATACACACGAGCAGACATTTTGAAAAGCAACAACGTCTACTTAAGGTATGCGCAAATTTCTCCATCTTTAATATTAGCAATAGGTTTAGCCTCGTTCATATTCTATATTGTTAGAATTTTTAGCAATAGAACAGTTGAAGGCAAAAATAATAATGAAATTGTCATTAGTCTATCATTAAGTAGTACTGGTTTTATCTTACTGTTCATGTCTTTTCTATCAATTTTTCTTCGGGGAACAACGTATACCATCACTTTCTTGAGACCTGCTTTGTTCCTATTACTTCTTGGTGCAATTCCCTATGTCGTAGAAAAAGCCAAAGTTATCTGCGGTAAAAGAATATTTCTTCTAATTCAAGTAATAGTATTTATAGTGATAGTGGGGTTAGCTGTTAATGATGTTAGTGTAACTCCAAGAAAAGGGCTATACTCACCATTCCTCTATGTAGACTCCCTTGATATAAACAACCTATGCTACTTGAAGTATGTCGCATACAATAGTGCTGCAGTCATTGGTTATACCGAAGTCCCTATGTACTTACAATACTTAAATATCAAATATAATTACAGTCTTACTACTGTTACCTCAGCAAAGAATATCAGGAATATTTACATGGGTTTATATGAGAATCAGGGAATACAAGGCGACCTACATAGAAGCTTACTTGTATCAATAAATGAGTCCAGAATAAGGCCTATATTAGTTATGCTCGATGAATATTCCCTAAGAATATATGATTCCAATATTTATGTTATTCACCATATCCGCTAGATCTTTTTGACGTATTTCCATATAAGGTGGAGTAAAAACTAATTAACCTCGGTAATACTGTGAATATTGATGTGAGCATAGTATGCTAAGGTTAATATTAGTTTCCTCTGCTACACCTTATTCAGGGAGAGGCACATATACTATTAATTTGTTTAGGGAATTGAAGAAAATGAATAATCTCAATGTTAAACTTATATGGTATCAGACCCCTAAACCCTTACTAAAGCATCTGCATTCATTGCTACTGCTTTTACAAAGCCTGTCTGAGAAACCTTCTGTTATCCACTTTTTAACGGAAGGCCCCTCACTAATAGCTCCACTCATCCCACATGTTAAGAAAGTGGTTACATTGCATGACGTTCCTAATCATTTACATTTGAAAATATTGGATGAATCCATTGATGCATTCATCGTTGTAGGGCTTAATGAACTACAAGCCCTAAAATATGAGAAATTATCCAAGAGGGTTTACTACATACCCTTAGGTGTTTCAGCAGACGTATTCAAACCAATTCCTAAAGAATACGCTCGATCACTATTAGGTTTAGATCCAAAAGCGAAGATCCTGCTTACAACCGATGATGATCCAAGAGTTCGGGCCGACAAGGTTATTGAGGTAGTTTATCTTCTCCGAAAGAAGTATGGATTAGATACCATGCTTCTAATACTGGGTAGACCTTCAAAGAGTATGCAGAAAAAGATTCACGATCTTGGTTTAGAAGGGTCAGTAAAATTCATACATGGGATACCTATGAGACAATTAGTTTACTTGTATAACTCTGCAGACTTAATGCTGTATTTATCGACCTACGATAACTTTTCGTTAAGTGTTATTGAGGCGGCAGCATGCGAACTTCCAGTTTTAAGCACACCCATTGGTATCGTCCCTCTCATTATGAAGAATATGAAGAAATTGCTCATAGATTGGGGTTTAGGTGCTGAGGAGATTTGTGATCGGGTCCATGTGCTTCTTCAGGATAAAGATTCTTTAGAAAAATATGCAAAACTATTGAGACAGGAAGCTCTGAGATATTCTTGGAGGACAACGGCATTAAGGATTCTGCAAGTATACCTAGACATCGCTCGGGATTAAGAGGGAACAAACACGACCTCAGCTACTTCAGAAGACGTTGAACCTCTTGTGTCAATTGTTCTTACAACATATAATTCGCAGGCAATCATAGAGAAAGTTCTAAGAGCTACAGTATACCAAGACTTTCCGCTAGAAAAAGTAGAACTCATAATAGTTGATGGAAGTTCAAAGGATAATACCCTAAAGATAGTCAAGGAATTTGTTAAGCATCATGCAAAGTTGTTCTACGATGTCAAGGTAATTGTTCACGATAGAAACTACGGTGTTTCTAAAGCTAGAAACGATGGGATGAAGATGAGTAGAGGGAGATACGTACTTATTCTAGACCATGATGTAGTCATGGAGAGAGGCGTCTTACATATGCTTTATAGTTTTCTTAGTACTACACCAAGCGAAGTTATTGGTGTTATGCCCTTGCTGGTTCCAACAAGCAGTTTTATTCTCGATAAATGGCCCGTAAAGATTTTAGAGGGGAGAATAACGGAATATTATGCTGTCGCAGATTGTATTCTGCTTAAACGTAACATTATAGAGGTTGTTGGATACTACGATGAATCACTAGGTCCTCCATTTACTATCTTTGAAGAAAGGGAATATGGTGCTCGTATGAAATCAAAAGGCTTTAAGATTTATATACTAGGATGGGTAAAGGCACATCACTATAGTGGTATAGAGGATAAAGAGCATAATGTTAACAAGATAGCCTCTTCACGAATATCATCAGCCATTCGTGCTATCTTAGATAAGAGGTATCGATATGGATTAAAGAAATGGGTTAGAAGCATGCCGCCACTGGACAAAGCTAAGTGGTTTTCATATGCGATCCTTACATTACTATTCATACCATTAACACTAGCGAGTATAGTAACAAGATCATTGTATCCTCTTATTATATGGCTGATCCCTGCACTAGTTCTATTCATTGACGTTCTAAAATATTATTGGAGGCATGAAGTGTTTCACATCTCGTTTGCTTACGCGCTTGTTGCATATATATGGAGATTGATTCGCTCAGTTGCATTAATATTACCTGTCCGTATACGGTATGATCAACAGTATGATCAGAAGCCTTAGATAATATGAAGAGATTTCTCTACATAGGTTCTAATGATGTTTTGGTAAACATGAGCTGAGATTTATAGCTTCTTTGTGTAGGCTTGGAGAAGTAGATGTAGTTGTTTTAGGATCTAGAGTATGTGTTGAGAAGCTTTCTATAGATGGAGTACATATTGTTAACTTTTATGAAGCCCCCGTGGTAGTAAGCTATCTAATAGGCTTAGCCGGAGGATCTCTTTCATGAATTCAATGTTATAAGGTTAAACATTGCTTTAGGTGAGAGGGGAGGTAGTGTCCTCTTATGTCGAAAGTTTGTAACAGCTATTTCAAGTATTGTGGAGCGCGAGAGCCGTAGTGATCTTGTAGAGGTACCTATGAAGAGTCTCGATAGTTTAGTTAAGGAGCTTAACATACCTCGTGTTGATATCGTAAAGATAGATGTTGAAGGAGCAGAACTACAGGTGCTCAGAGGTGCTATCCTCACATTTAAGAAGTTTAAGCCCCATGTATTTGTTGAGGTTAGGAGTTACAATGAAAAGGAGTTTGAAGAACTTATAAAGAATCTTAGCGCTATGAATGTAGATCCCTTTGGGAAAGTCACGTTGATAAGATGCTTTACTGTTATAGAGGTATTCGAGAGGAGAGCGCCTAAGTACTAGGGTGGTATCATGATCAGGTATGATTCAGAGTATACCTTTACATTTCACAGCCCTGGTCTTGAGCCTTGGGTGCTCGGTCTTCTCAGGCAGTTTAAACCTAAAAGTGTTCTCGATGTTGGTTGTGGTCTTGGTTTCTGGGGTTTAATCCTTAAGGGTTATCTTGGTGTTCCTCGTGTTGTCGGTGTTGATATTCATTCTGTTAAAGTCGAACTTGCTAAGATGTTTAATGTATACGATGAGCTTTATGTATCAGATATTAGGTTATTTGATTACCCTGGGTCTTTCGATGTTGTCATAGCTATTGATTCTCTTCACGGCGTTCTCGATATGAATTTGCTTAAAAAGCTTGGAGCTTTTACTAGGAGAGGTGGCTTAGTCGTTCTAACTCTTCCGTATTTACCTAGGTCGATCACCCTAGACGAGTTAGTTCAGGAAGGTTTTGTTGTGTACAGATATCTCCTAAGAGGGTTTATCTTAATTAGAGTTGATAAAGCCGAGGTGCACATAATACCATATGGTCGTCTATGGAAAGCTATTAGTGTATTACTTAAAGTCTTACACCCAGTACTTAAGCTTCTTGGCTTACTCAAACGTGGTTACTTAATCGCCTTTAAGGTGGTTTAGTTGCATCTACATATACCGGTACCAGCTATGAGTGTTATGAATTCAGATGGTCTAATCTATGTAGCTATCGGCGATAGGGTTTCCTGTAGACTTACTGTACTTAAGGATTGTAACCTTAATGAAGAGCTTATACTACAGGGTAGTCCATGCCTTATACTATGGAGTTCCCGTGAGGGCCTCCTAGTCTCCTTAGGTAACACCCTCTACCTAGTCTCAGGTGGTGAGGCTAAACCCGTTCTCAGGGCTAAGCCTGGTAACTGGTTCTGGCATGGTGTTGAGGCTCAAGGCAGGGTTTTCATCCAGGAGTACGGCGAGCCCCCTACGGGTATCTATGTATCAGAGGATCTGGTGAGCTTCAGAAGGGTTGTTTCAAGCAGTGATATAGATCCTCTTTCGAGGCACTTCCACTATCTAGCTTTTGATGGGGAGCGGGAGTTCTTGATAGCAACGCTAGGTGATGGTAATGTTGTTAGGGTTGCAGTCTCACAGGATTATGGTTCTAGCTGGAAGCCTTTGTACAAGGGTCCATGGCAGTTTGTCCCAGTTCTAGTTGATGGTGATAGGTGGGTTTTTAGGCTTCGATAGTGCTATTGCTAGGGGTGGTATCACGGTATACGATGTTGAACGTGGTGATTGGAGCTTCACATTCCTAAGGACTAGGGGTTACCGTTATGCTCAGTTCACCTGCTTGACCAAGTTTGCTGATTACTATGTTGGGTGCCTAGGCTTGCCTACAGCCATCATTGTATCTAGGGATTTAAAGTACTGGTACCCGCTTTACATCGAGAGCACCTCTACGCCTACATACAACTACTTTGTTAACGCCACCATATGGGGTGAGAGGATTGTAGGTGTTACCGGTAGGGAGCTCCTAGTCTTCGATTACAGTGATGTGGAGAGAGCGTTGAGGGGAGAGCCCATCCTAACCCCCTATAAGGCTTACATCGATAGGGTTAGAGGGGTGCTCTACGTAGTGAAGAGGCTCCCGTGGATGCTAAGGCTTTGAAGCCTAGGATCCTCCTATTCTCAAAGCTCTTCTGGCCTGAAGGTGGTGGGGGTGAGCTTGCAACATACCTTATAGCCAGAAGCATACTCTCAAAACACTTCAACGTAACAATAGTCTCGGGGACTGGAAGGCCCGAGCCCGACGTGCTTAAGGTTGCTAGGTACGTTCGCTGGGGTGCTCTCGAGTCCAGGTTCAAGCCTGTTGAGTGGTTTAAGCTGGTAGCAGGCACAAAACACATTAGGGGGCTCGTTGAGGGGGCAGATGTAGTCTACATAGCATCGCATACACTCATACCCCTAGCCATCATAGCTAAGTCTTTGAAGTCGGATGTAAGGGTTGTACTTCATGCCCATAACTACCAGCTCC
>Ga0079998_129266_pt1 | contig 12613 bp, 11 predicted proteins | sample PerSpoBPS_BMetaG_FD_69201 | JGI IMG/M metagenome (GOLD analysis project Ga0079998, IMG submission 69201) | Thermal spring microbial communities from Yellowstone National Park, Wyoming, USA - Perpetual Spouter B (PS_B) MetaG (SPADES assembly)... | ecosystem: Environmental > Aquatic > Thermal... | reverse complement strand
CTAGGAGAAGGGCGGAGATGGGGCGGGAAGGCGCGGCGTTTATGAAACCGGGTAGCTGGATGTACATGACCGAGAAGTAAAATAGATAAAGGCCCGACACCATGAGGCGGAGGTGCATGGCCACGTCGCCCGCGGCGCCATATACGGCGCCGGCCGCAAAAGCCAACGTCGCGAGGTAGAGGGAGACCTGAGACGCATAAAGAACCCAGACCACGGCGTTGTAGAAAGGCAACGGCGGCGACCTCCCCAAGGGCCACAGAAGGGGCATGTAGGTCTGTGGGAACCTGTTTAAAAACATGACCACATCTAAACTATTGAACACATATTAATATACCTATAATCAATGTCAATATTTATAAATGGAAAACATCTATTTCATATGCAGTTTCTCAAGCTCTATTTAAGACTTTGCGACAAGATTCCCCGAGACGCCGTTGCTCACATGGGATTCCGGGTGGGAAACGGGCTGATATACCACATAGTCAAGAGGCCGGGCGGCATTCACGTAGCGGCGGCGCGATGCGAGGAATGTCTCTTCTACAAGCTCATGACGCATTCCTACGTCCTCGGCACTCCCATGATAATAGACGGCAGGTTGCGGGTCATCGTGGCGGATACCCACGCCGTCAGGAGGCTGTTAGGCGAACACGTAAGCCAAGTCATCAAGGCGGAACCGCTGAGCCCGGCCGACGTGACCCTCACCAAGAGGCAGAGAGAGGTCCTCTCAGCCTTGGCCAACGGCCACAACATAAGCTCCGCCGCCCGGGAGTCGGCAGTCTCCAAAGTCGCCGTATATAAGACCTTCAAAAAGACGTTGCGGAAGCTAACCCTGCTGATAAGCTAGCTTCTGCAGGGCCCTCTTCACAAGCCTACAGGCAGTGGGCTTCGAGACGCCGAGTGACTCAACCACCTTCCTCAAGCCGCCTGTTGCAAAGAGTCTAAACGCCTTCTTTTGTCTACTCGTAAGCAGAACTCTTCTCAGCGAAACAAGCTGGAGGGTGAAGTAGGACGAGTGCCACTGTCCCTCCTTAATTTTAAGCCTTTTGGCAAGGGCTCTGGTGTAGAGGAACTTGAAGACGAAGACGCCGTCTTCAAACCTTGGGTGATCCACAAGAGGGGCGGCGCCAAGCAACTGACGCAATACGCAGTCTTTACAGGGCAGGTGGATGACTTTACCGCTCGCTTTAAAGTAATGTACGATTCCATACCTTTGTAGACTAAAACCTAAATATTCCAGATTATCTCTATGCCCTTCTAAAAACATATAAAATTGTTGACAGGGTTTATGCCTTATAACAACGGCTCTCATGAGTTATATTTTAGTTTCTTATTTAAAGATTTTTAGGTAATGCCATTAGCCACAACTTTTTTCCCACGCGCCGTTTCTTTCACACATGTTCCAGGCAGTAATAGGGGTGTCAGGGGCGCTCTCTCTCGCGGCGGCTCTCTACCTCCTGTATATGTACGCGCGCAGAAAAGAGGTGGCAGACGTCTTCGTGGCGGTGGGTCTCGTCGTTTACTTTGTCTTGGCGGTTCTGCTCGCCGCGGAGGGTCTTAAGGCGCTTGAGTCGCCTCTGGCGGCGCCTCTAGGCGCCCTGGTCCCGTTGCTGATATCGCTGGGCGTCTTCAAGCTTGTGTTTCCAAGGCTGTGGCGGTACTACGCCGTCTTTGTAGTGATAGGCATAGTGGCGATTGCCGCGGTGAGAGCCGCCGTGCCTGTAATACACAGCGTGGCGGGTCTCGTCATATTCCTCTTCCCCATATACGCCGTTGCCAAGAAGCTCGTGCCTGTGCATTTCATAGGGGTGTCGCTGGGGGGCTTGACTATAGGCATCGGCGGCGTCGCGCTGGCGTCTGCCGTCATGGCGCGCCCCATCCTCCCGCTTGAGCTTGTGGTGGCTCTACTGCCTTGGATACTGTTGCTGATGGTGATCTTTTTCGCCTACGGATTCGCGCTGGGGCGGAGGAAATGAGGAGACCCGACGAGATTGCGCTCCTCCTCTTTTTCGCCCTGCCGATAATCGGCTTCTTCGGCCTGCTCTCTGGCCCCATCGCAGAGGCCGGCGTTAAAGACCAGCTGGCGAAGTACCTCTCCATAGCGCCTACAGAGGAGGACTTCGCAACTAGGGCCATCATGGCCTACCACATAGCGGCGGCGATTGTGATGGCGGGGACGCTGTATCTAGCCCTTAAGTACGTGGAATACGACGAAAGGCTGAGAGGCTCCGTGTCTGGGCTCGCCACCGCCGGGTGGATAATCGCCGTGGTTTCTGGCTTGGCCTTTGCGTATTTCGGCAGAAGCCCCCTGGCGCACGGCATGTGGCTGGTGGGGCTGTCTCTCATGTTCGCCGCGGGGGTTTTGTTTACATACGCCCTCTCTCCGCTGAGGATCAGCTGGCGGGAGAAGACGCTGGAAAGAGCCGCCGCGTTTCTGACAGCTGTTGCGCTCCTAGACGGCGTGGTCATGGGGGCCATATACGCGGCGCATCTCGGCTTCGCCGAGGACGTAAAAATCTATATAATTGAAGAGCACTCCACGAGGGAGTACAGAGGACTCGCGCCTACCTCTACTCCGCTACAGCTACTCGTGTCGGCGCATGCCCACGCCGCGGTGGCGCTTTGGGCGGCTGCCGTCATGTTTATAGGGCTTAGGTGGTCGCGGATGTGGGAGTGGAAGCCGCGGCTCTACAGGTGGGCGCTTGTGTTTCAGAGCATAGGCGTAGTCGTGACCTTGTTCGGAACTGCTGTGGTGCCCGTGTGGAGACCCATAGCCCACCAGATAATCTTCGGCGGGATCGGGCCCCTCCACATCACCCTGCTTTTTCTCTGGCTTAGGCTCGGCGCCATGCTGAAGGGCGGAGGTTGGCGCGATCCCGTGAAGCTGGGCTTGTTCTTAGTCCCCATATGGATGGTGGTGTTCGTCACCTCCACCGGCCCCATGTTGGCGTCGCAGATAAAAACCCTTAGAGCCGTCTGGCCTCTTGAAGACGAGATTACATACAACGTGGCTCATTGGCACATGCTCGCCTTTGTAGCCGCCTCTGCGATGTTTCTCCTCTACTTAACGGAGTTCTGCAACAGGGCTAAGTACATCTCAGGATGGCTCCTGGCGGTAGGCGGCACTGTGGCGCTTGCCGGCGCCTTCGTGTATGAGCTCTCGCCGATGTTTGTAAAAGGCGCCGTCGACCTCGTCGCGGCGTCAGGCGGCCTAAAGAAGGCGGTACTGCCTGTGTTAGACGTGGGCCTCGCCATGTCCTTTGCATCTTTTGCCCTCTTTACGCTGTGGCTGTTTTATAAACACCTCACGTCGGGAAAAAGAAGCCAAAATCCCTAGTTTTTCCACATCTCAAAACTTTAGACCTACCTCTTGCTGATACTCATGTTAACTACCACACGTAGGAGGTTGCTGGCTACAACCGCCGCCGTGGGGGTTTCTGCCGGCGTGTTGGCGCTGGCGCAGAACTTAGAATACCTCAAGCCGCTTGCCCAGTTTAGGGACACCAGGCTGCAGTACCCAGACAGAAGCTGGGAGGATCTCTACAGGAGGTGGTGGCAGTACGACAAAGTGGCCAGATCCACCCACGGCGTTAACTGCACCGGTTCCTGCTCCTGGAACGTCTACGTCAAAGACGGCCTCGTGGTGTGGGAGCTACAGGCCACGGACTACCCAGATATCGCGGCGGACATTCCCAACTACGAGCCCAGGGGGTGCCCCAGGGGGGCCAGCTTCTCCTGGTACATCTACAGCCCGCTGAGGGTTAAGTACCCCTACGTGAGGGGGGTCCTCATGGACATGTACAGGAGGTATAAGGCGGAGACCGGTGACCCCGTGGAGGCGTGGAGGCGTATAGTGGAGGACCCGCAGAACCGCGCGGCTTATCAAAAGGCCAGGGGCAAGGCCGGGTGGAGGCGGGTTAGCTGGGACGAAGTCACAGAGCTCATAGCCGCCGCCCTTATATACACAATCAAGAAGTACGGCCCGGACAGGATCTACGGCTTCACCCCCATCCCCGCCATGTCGCCGGTGAGCTACGCCGCGGGGGCCCGCTTCATTGAGCTGATAGGCGGCGCCATGGGCTCCTTCTACGACTGGTATTGCGACTTGCCTCCGGCCAGCCCGCAGATGTGGGGCGAGCAGACAGACGTGCCGGAGTCGGCCGACTGGTTCCATGCGCAGTACATGATCGTTTGGGGGACTAACCTCCCCATGACGCGGACTCCGGACGCCCAGATGTACACCCAGGCGAGGTATAGAGGCGCCAAGGTGGTGGTGGTAAGCCCCGACTACAGCGAACACGTGAAGTTCGCCGACATGTGGGTGCCGGCGTTGCCGGGCACAGACGCCGCGCTGGCCCTCGCCGCGGCCCACGTCGCGCTGAAGGAGTACTACGTCGACAAGCAGGTTAAGTGCCTCAGGGAGTACGCAAGGCGCTACACGGACCTGCCCTTCCTCGTGGTGCTGGAGCCGGCCGGCGACGGCACCTACCTCCAGGGCCGCTTCCTGAGGGCGTCCGACGTGCCGGAGCTCAAGGACAAGGTGGGGCAGTACCCCGAGTGGAAGACCGTGGTGATGCAGAAAGACGGCACGTTAGCGGTCCCCTACGGCTCCATCGGCTTTAGGTGGGACGGAAGCGGCAAGTGGAACCTACAGCTGAGGGGCGTAACGCCTGCCGGCGAGGCCGACATAGACCCCGTGCTGTCTGTAATGGAGGTGGGGAGATACGAGAAGGTGCCTGTTAAGTTCATGGCCATGGACTTAGAGGTGAAGGGCTTCGTCAGAGAGGTGCCGGCCGTCAAAGTCGGCGATAGGTATGTGACGACGGTGTTTGACCTGCTGGCGGCTCATCTAGGCGTGAGGAGGGGCGACCTCGGCGGCGACTACCCCGCTGACTACAACGACCCGAAGCCGTTTACGCCGGCGTGGCAGGAGGCCATAACCGGGGTCTCCCGCAACGTGGTGGTACAGATGGCCAGGGGCTTCATGGACACGGCCATCTACTCAAGGCCCATCTTCGGCAGGCCCAGCGACCCGCCGTTCTTCGGCGACGACAATACGCCGTGCGGCGGCCGCGCCATGATATTCGTGGGGCCTGGCATAAACCACTGGTACCACGCCGACTTGATATACCGCTCCGTCTTGTTGCTGGTCCTCCTCGGCGGCACGCAGGGCAAAAACGGCGGCGGCTGGGCCCACTACGTGGGGCAGGAGAAGATCAGAACGCTGATAGGCTGGTCCTCCATAGCCTTCGCCCTGGACTGGGCCAGGCCGCCGCGTCAGCAGAACTCCCCCAGCTACTGGTACGTCCACACGGACCAGTGGAGGTACGACCCAATAACGACGCGTAGCTACGCCGCGCCGTGGGCGAAGAAGTGGGGCAACCTCCACGAGATGGACGCCAACGTGATAGCGGTGAGGCTGGGCTGGTTGCCCTTCTACCCAAGCCTCAACGTGAACCCGCTAGACCTCGGCGCGAGGCTTGTAGACGAGGCGAAGCAACAGAACGTCCAGCAGGCTCAGTGGGGTAGCTACGTGGCTAGGCGGGTGGCCGAGATGTTGAAGAAGGGCGAGGTAAGGCTCGCGATTGAGGACCCCGACGCGCCGGAGAACTGGCCGAGGGTACTCTTCGTGTGGAGGGCGAATCTGCTGGGCTCCTCGTCTAAGGGCCATGAGTACTTCTTGAAGCACCTACTCGGCACAGACAACAACGTCATGAACAAGGAGTGGGCGGTGGAGGAGGGCCTTGTGAAGGAGGTGAACGTTAGGAAGCCTGCGCCGGAGGGCAAGCTGGACCTCCTCGTGGTGCTGGACTTCAGGATGGCCACCTCGGCCGTCTACGCCGACGTGGTCCTGCCCGCGGCGACTTGGTACGAGAAGTACGACCTCTCCATGACCGACATGCACACATTCATACATCCGTTCACCCCGGCGATTGACCCGCCCTGGGAGGCGAAGACCGACTGGGGCATCTTCAAGACCATCGCGAAGAAGTTCTCCGAGCTGGCGCCTAAGTACTTGCCGCAGGAGGCCTACGACGTGGTGCTTACGCCGCTTATGCACGACAGCGCCGCCGAGATTGCCCAGCCCCTCGGCGAGGTCAAGGACTGGAAGAAGGGCGAGGTGGACCCCATCCCGGGGAGGACCATGGCCTCCGTGTCGCTCGTCGTCAGGAGGTACTGGGACGTGTATGACATGTACGTCACCTACGGCCCCTTGGTGGTGACGGCCGGCCTCTCGGCGAAGGGCATACCCGCGTTTAAGCCCGTGGAGCAGTACGCGTATCTCAGGGAGAGGAACGGCCTGACCCCGGCCGCTTCAGACTACGTGAAGGGGAGGTGCGCCGCGGTGGGGGGATGCCCCAGCCTAGAGACCGACAAGAAGGCGGCGGAGACAATACTGGCGGTGTCGCCTGAGTCCAACGGCGAGGTGGCCTACATGGCGTGGAAGAACCTAGAGCCGGTGACGGGGCTTAAGCTAGCCGACATACCGGCTAGAGAGCTCCGGATCACCTTCGACGACATCGTGGCGCAACCCAGACGCGTCACCACGTCGCCGGTGTGGAACGGCGTTGAGGCGCCGGGACGTACCTACTCGCCGTTTACGGTAAACACCGAAAGGCTTGTACCTTGGCGCACCTTGACCGGGAGACAGCACTTCTACATAGACCACGAGTGGTTCAGGGAGCTGGGGGAGACGTTGCCGGTCTACAAGAGGCCGCTGGATCAATCCATGGCGAGGCTCCTGGCCGACGTCGACATGAAGGACTTCTGGTACGAACCTGCTAGGTACCGCGTGGAGAGTGGCGGAGGCAGATTCCTCGTCGCGAGGTATCTGACGCCTCACGGCAAGTGGAACATCCACAGCGAATACTGGGACAACCTCATCATGCTGACTCTGTTTAGAGGCGGGCAGGTGGTGTGGATAAACGACGAGGACGCCAAGTGGCTCGGCGTCAAGGACAACGACTGGGTGGAGATGTACAACGCCAACGGCGTCGTAGTGGCGAGGGCCGCGGTGAGCCCGAGGATCCCCCGCGGAACCGTCATAATGTACCACGCCCAGGAGAGGCACGTATACGTCCCCATAAGCCCCCGCACGGGCAGGAGGGCGGGGATACACAACAGCGTGACGATTACCCATCTCAAGCCGACGAAGATGGTGGGCGGCTACGCGCAGTTGAGCTGGTTCTTCAACTACTACGGCCCCACCGGCGTAAACAGAGACACGTTGGTTGTAATAAGGCCGGCGGGTAGGGTGAGGCTATGAACGTCCGCGCGCAGATCTCAATGGTTATGAATCTCGACAAATGCATCGGTTGCCACACATGTAGCGTGACCTGCAAGAACGTGTGGACCAACAGGCCGGGCGCCGAGTACATGTGGTGGAACAACGTGGAGACCCGCCCAGGCCCAGGCTACCCGAGGCAGTGGGAGAACCAGGACAGATACAACGGCGGGTGGGCCCTCGACGGCGGGAAGCTGAAGCTGAGGATCGAGATAAAGAAGGACTACAAGCCGCCCGGCCTAGACGACTACTACCACCCCTGGACCTACGACTACGAGGTGCTGTTCTCCGAGAAGCAGACAGACCAGCAGCCGGTGGCCCGGCCCATATCGCTGATAGACGGCCAGCCCATGGACGTGGCCTACGGCCCCAACTGGAACGACGACTTGGCCGGGACAGACCTCCTGCTTGAGGACCCCAACCTTGACCCCGTGCAGAAGTCGATCTACGCGCAGTTTAAAGACGTGTTTATGATGTATCTGCCGAGGATCTGCAACCACTGCCTAAATCCCTCCTGCCTCGCGGCCTGCCCCAGGAAGGCCCTCTACAAGAGGGAGGAGGACGGCATAGTGCTCGTGGATCAGAACAGGTGCCGCGGCTACAGATACTGCGTGGCGGCCTGCCCCTACAAGAAGGTGTACTACAACTGGAAGGCCGGCAAGTCGGAGAAGTGCATCCTCTGCTACCCGAGGATAGAGGCTGGGCAACCCACCGTCTGCTCGCTGACGTGCGTCGGGAAGATTAGATACATGGGCATGTTGCTCTACGATGCCGACAAGGTCCTCGACGTGGCCGCCGAGCCAAACCCAACGCGCCTCATGAGGAGGTTCATCGACGAGGTGTTGCTGGATCCCTTCGACCCCAACGTCGTATCTGCGGCGAAGAGCGCCGGGATACCTGACGACTGGATCACGGCGGCCCGGAGGTCCCCCGTCTACAAGATGGTGAAGAGGTGGCAGGTGGCGTTCCCACTACATCCGGAGTTCAGGACCTTGCCCATGGTCTTCTACGTGCCGCCGCTGAGCCCCGTGGTAACCGCCTTCGAGCAGACCTACGGCGCCAAGATAACCGACGTGTTCCCAAGGGTATCCGAGCTCAGGATACCGGTTAAGTACCTGGCGTCTATGTTCACCGCCGGCGACACGGCGCTTGTGGAGCAGGCCCTGAGGAAGCTGATAGCGGTGCGCATCTACGAGCGTAGCAAAAACGTGGCGGAGCCGGGCTTGGCGGATAGGGCGAGGCAGGCCTTAGCCGAGGCGGGCCTGACGGAGCAAGATGCCGAGGAGATGTACAGGCTGTTCGCCATAGCGCGGTACGAGGACAGATTCGTCATACCCACCAACCCGAAGAGATACGCAAACCAGCCACAGCTAAAAGCAGGCATGGCGGGGTTGCCATGAGGAGGCCCGAGCTTCTGTTCCCGGGCATCGCCCTCGCCGTCGCCGTTGTGCTCGCCGCATTGGGCATCGTGGTGGTGACCGCGCAGGAGTCGGCTGTGTTGGTGAAGTTCATAAACGGGAGCCTGCCTGTGGACCCCGCCTCTCCTCTGTGGCCCAAGCCAGCGGATGTGCCCCTCACCGGCCAGACCCTCGTCTACCCGCTGGCCCCCGCTGTTGAGAACCGGGCGGTGTCTGTGGCTACTGTGTACAACGGCACACACATAGCGTTCCTGCTGATGTGGAAAGACGCGACGCAAGACGTAGCTAAGCCGGGCGGCCTCGACGTGTTTCCAGACGCTGTGGCTGTGCAGTTCCCCGTGTCGAAGGCCCAGCTACCGTATATATGCATGGGCACCGTGGACAACCCCGTGAACATAATCTACTGGAGGGCCGGGGTAGGCGTGGAGAACCTGGTGGCCGGCGCCGGGTACGGCCTCAGCCCCCAGCAGAGAGAGGCCCTGGGCCTCCAGGCAACGCCGACCTCGCCGTTGGAGCTGTTGCCAGACTCGGCGCAGGTGGTGCAGGCATATGCAGTATACAAAGACGGGGCGTGGTACGTGGTGCTGGTCAGACCGCTGGGCTCGGTGCATCCGCTGATGAGCTCGCTTGCCGACGACTTCAGCGCCGCCTTCGCCACATGGGACGGCTCCAAGGGCGAGAGGGGTGGCTTGAAGGCCACCAGCGGATGGGTGCAGTTCCGTCTTGAGAAGCGCATAACTGCGGCGCCTCAGCCCACCACTGTGACCGCCACGCAGACCCCCGCTACGACGGTTACACAGACCTACGTCGTGGAGACGACGCCTGCCTGGGCCTGGGCGGTGATAGGCGTGTTGGTGGCGTTGCTGGCTGTGGTGGCTGGTCTCGCGCTCCGCAGAAAGTAAATGTACCTCTTTTTTCTAGTTCTTGAGTTTTTTCTAAACAGGATACTCAACAGGTTCTGGATCTTTGTCCCCGCGACGCCAGCCACACACGCCCTCTTCGTGGGGATCCAGTGGGTTGGGTTTGTATCTATGCTCGCCCTATACGTCTACTCCTTCCTGTTGCTGGGGCACTGGGGCAGGCGGGCTCTGCCGCTTACCGCGGCGGCCCTTATCTTGACGGCTGTGGACCTGGCGTCCTACGTGGGGATCTATATAAAACTCCTCTGGCTCCTTCCGTTGTTTTTCTCGCTCTTCTTCCGGGACAGGCTCAACCTGGCGTTTGGGGTTTACTACGCCGCGAGGGGGGCGGTGGATTCGGCGCTGGGCGGGCCTGGGCTCTACGCTTGGCTGTTTGATCTGGCGTGGGCGTTGTTGCCTCTGCTGGGGGGATTCACGATTAGGAAGTGGGCTGTGCTGGCCGCCGCGGCGGCGTTGGCTATCGTTGCGGCGTCTCCCTACTACATGGGCATGGTGCTCGTCTTCGGCCTCGGCTTGACCGCACCGCTGTTCTTTCCGCTTGCCGTCTTCACGGCGCTTTCCTCCAAGTCTAGGTATTCCCTTTTCCCGCTCCTGGTGGGCCCCCAGGTTCAGCTATCTGTCCACTACCTGGTGCTGGCGGTGGGGATGGGGTATGTTGTACGTGGGGAACTCAAGAGGTGAGCTCTACGTAGTTGAGAGAGGCAGGGCGCGTGGGCTAGACTTGGCGGCTGAGGTGCCTTGGGTAGACGACGGTATTCACTATGGCAACGCCGTGTTGAGGGGCGGCCGCCTCTACAAGCCCGACGGGTCGCTGTTTGGCGAGTTCAACCTCGTGCTTATACCCTACGGCCTGTTGGGCGGCGTATACGAGGCGCCTAGATACGCCGTTGTGGTCCTGGGCGACGAGGCGAAAGTAATAGACCTGGACAGCTGGCGGCCCGTGCACGAGGTGAGGTGTCTGGGGAAGTGGGACTTCACACCTGTCTACCCCTTCGCAGACGTTAAATCTCTCTACTGCACAGACGGCTTCGTGGTTGTGGCGACGCCCGGAGAGTACCGCCTCATACCGGCGCCATGCGGCGTAAGCTTCCACGTGGACATGCTGGACCCCCGCATCTTAATGGTGAGAGATGTCGAGACTGGCGAGGAGTCGATATACACGGTGTTTAAGGCATTTACGTTAGACGGGAGATATCTCGCCACCTACGCGGTGGAGGGGTCAGAAGGCGCCGAGCCCCTCTCCGCGGCCAATGGCCTCGTCTACTACGTCCCCGGCGCTGTTGTGTGGAAGGGCCGGAGAATCGCCGCCACAGACTTCTTCCTATCGACCTACGGCGTAGTCACCGGCCGGCGGGTAGTAGGCAACGCGGAGCTAAACCTGCCCTGCGAGCCGGAATACGTCCTCCTAGACAAATACATATGCAACAAGGAGGTGGCCCGCATAGAGACTAGATAGAGGCGCCAAAATATAGGCGGTCAGAGATCCGCGTATTCCCCATTCAAGGGGCCGATTGCCGCGTTTTGACGAGCTCCAGCAGTAGCTTTTGTATCTCCAGGAGAGTGGTCTGGAGGGCGTCAATCCTCTTGGCCAAATCATCCACTCTCTTAGCCAAGTCGTCAATCCGTTTATTCGTCTCGTCAATTCTGGCGGATAGACCCCTCGCCAAGCCGTCGATCCTTTTATTTGTCTCGTCTATCCGCACAGATAGGCTTCTGTTTATCTCGTCTATTCGTCTGTTTGTTTCGTCTATCCGCGCCGAGAGCGACTTCGCAACCTCGTCTATTCGCGTAGATAAGCTCTTCACTGCGTCGTCTATGCGCTGGCTCGTCTCGTCTATCCTCTTGTTTGTCTGGTCTATCCGTGCCGAGAGTGTTTTGACGATTTCGTCTATGCGTTGGTTTGTCTGGTCTATTCTTTTGTTTGTTTCGTCTATTCTGTGGTCTAGTCTCGCTATGTCGGTTCTTATTTCTTTTAAGTCGCCTACTATGGTGCCGAGGTAGAGGACGAGTACGTCTTCAGTAGACAGCTTCTTACCCTCCCTAATCTTGCCCAAGACATGCTCCACCGCCATCTTAAGCGCATCATAAGCAACACCAGAAACATCACCCACAAACCAGCCGCCGTTCAAGTATAAAAACGTTGTGCACATTGGCGTAGCTAGCAAGGTGGCTAAAAGTTCTGACGTACTACGCTGTTTCAATCGACATGGCAACGTGTAGACATGTGGCGTGAAGTTATAGTTTATCTCGCGGCCGTCGGCGAGACAGTCCGATGAAGGGAGAAGTAGAGTTTGTCCACTGGGCGTCTCAGCGCTTGATGTGCAGGCAAGAGATTGCTACCCCTCGCCCCGACGTCTTACGCGGCGGAAAACATGTTGATGCACGGACCTACGCGCCGTGAACACGTAGAGGAGATGAGCATTATTCAAGCCGCAACGCCCTTCTTTCCATATGAACTACGGCAATAGGCTAAATTATTTACGCTATTTGTACAAGAGAAAAAAATAGGGAAAGTTAGATACCACATGCCACATCAAACATTAATAGCCACGGCGCCTCTAGTAGGCATCTCGATGCTGGCGGTGGCGGCAGTCGTCGAATTCTACAGCGAAGATGTACGCAGTGATTGCCTAGGACAAAATTGCGAAATTGGCTACGCCTACCAGAAGACCTGGACAAAGGTATGGTATGACGATATTGCTCGTAAAGTGGTCAGCCACACCGGCGCCGCAGACATCAAGTCAGGTGGCGGATACTCCTACAGGATATACGCTCAAGGACATCCAAGCGCAGTTGGATGTATTGGCGATCGTTGGAGCGGCTGCCGGTGGATGAGATTAGACTACGACACACTAGATAGGTATGCTGTTGGGCTTTATGCTACTAGGCGGCGTACGCTAAGTTCATATAGAAGTAATGAGTGTTGATATGATGGGCAGGGGTGTTTGGCTCGTCGCCGCGGCGGCCGTGGTGGCGGCGCTTGTGGTCTTTGC
>Ga0079998_112793_pt1 | contig 12620 bp, 16 predicted proteins | sample PerSpoBPS_BMetaG_FD_69201 | JGI IMG/M metagenome (GOLD analysis project Ga0079998, IMG submission 69201) | Thermal spring microbial communities from Yellowstone National Park, Wyoming, USA - Perpetual Spouter B (PS_B) MetaG (SPADES assembly)... | ecosystem: Environmental > Aquatic > Thermal... | reverse complement strand
GCGAATAGTCATCAGACGCCTCAGTACCCTCTCGGAGGCCTCCACGTCTATGAGGCGCTTAGATATGCGGAGCTCCCAGTGGTCATAGGTGTGGTAGCCCTGGCCAGACGGGGCCCTCCTCACCGTCACCATGAGCCTCCTCGTGGGAAGTGGTATGGGGCCCCTCACCTGCACGCCCATCTTCTTCGCTAAGTCCACAATCTCCCTCGCAACCTGATCCACATCTGCGGGGTTGGTGCCGTATAGCCTAATCCTCACCCTTCTCTTAGCCGCAAGAGACATGAAGACCCCACGAAAAGAGGGTATATAAACCTTACCGCCGCAGACGCCGCACAGAGGAGGCGCCGAGACGACTGGGAAGGGGGACGCACCAGCGGCGATGGCCCCCCACGTGCCAGACACGGCGGGGTACGCACGATAGGCGTCGCCATGTGTCCAAAGGCCTGGGGGGCAAGAACCTTGAGGGTTTGTGAAACCCCGTGGGCGGAGCAACCGGGGGTACACAGCCAAGCAGGCGAGGAGAGAGTCCATAGAGAAGATGGCGGACCGCGCCAAGGCGCACGGCGTCAGCGTTGCGATCAGCTTCGGGTTCGATTCAAATAACATCGGCGACTACAATCGTTGCATATGGCATGGCGGTATTTATAGAGCCTAAGCCAGGCGGGGTGAAACACGCAATGGGGTTGAATAACCGCTAAGCCGCGGGTAGCGGCTTGTGCGTGTAGGAGTGGCAAAACTTTAAATTTATTGTGTAGGGGGGCGTATGAGGGATTTGGTGGTGTTTTTGGCGGTGTCTTTTGGGCTGGCGGCGTTGTTAGATTTGTGGTTTCTTTCTGTTAGGAGTAGCGTGGCGGATCTGTATGCGCTTGCTCTATATGGACTTGTATGGGGTTTGCTTCGGATGTATGCGCCGACTGCGGGCGCCCTCTTGGCGATTAAGGCGTTGCGTAGAAGCGTGGTAGAGGAGCTGAAGGCGTATCTGGGGCTTGGGAGGCGTGCCTTGTTCTACTTCTTGCTGGCGCCTCTCGTCGTGTATCTGGCCGTGGGCATATATCTGGCCGTGGGGTTGGCCGTCGGCGTCGTGGACTTGGGGAGGCCCGTGAAGGTTATTGTGGAAGAGACCGAACGGGCTGTAGGGCTTAGGCTCGCGGAAGACGTTGCGAGGCTTGCGTTGGTGGTGCAGATCCCCTTCGCCTACGTAGCCGCCTTGTCCATAAACGCTTTTTTCGCCTTGGGTGAGGAGCTGGGATGGAGGGGCTACCTATACAGGAGGCTGGGCTCTCGGCCCGATCTGAGAACAATCTTCGTCGTCGGCGTTGTGTGGGGCCTGTGGCACGCCACTGCCATCGGGTTGCTGGGTCACAACTATCCACAGCTGAGGTGGGCTGGGGTGCCCCTCTTTGTTCTCTACTGCGTGTTGCTGTCCGCGTTTATGTTGCGGCTGGTGGCCGCGGCAAAGAGCGTGCTTCCCGCCGCCTCATTCCACGGCGCGGTGAATGCGCTGTGGAGCTTGACGGTGCTATTCACGGCGGTGGAGGGGGCGGCTGGGGAGGCGCTCGGCGGGCTGGGCGCCCTAGGCCTAGCCGCCTTAGCCGCGACGTTGATTCTTCTAATAGCAGTGGGCAAGCCGCCGAGGGGTGGTGGGATGGGTGTCGTATAGCATAATCCTAACCTTTCCTCAACAGAGGTATAAATACTTTCGAGAGCACGATCTGTGGAGGGCTAGACGTCTCTGAGACGTGGAACTTGAGAAACGCCAAACGCCGCCTCCCTCTCTTAGTTTAATTTGGGAAAGATTGTGGCATAATTTTGGAAAAATAATATTTGGATAAATCTACGACGTAGCTATGCAAAGAACAGTAATATTCGGGATAGCTGCGGCCGTGTTGGCGGTATTGGGGTACTTGGCCGGGTATTACATGGCTCTGGGTGGACGGCCAGCCACGCAAACGGTCACGCAGACGTTGACGCAGACGGCAACGGCGACGACTACGCACACGACCTACGTGACTCAGACAGTCACCCAGACAGCAACAACACCTTCGCAGATGGCCGAGCCGGCCCTCACGCCGATTTCCTCCTCTACGGTGTCCGTAGAGGCGACGAAGGGAGCTACGGTGAGGGCCGGCCCTATAATAGTGGTGATAAGACCAGGCACCTACGCAAAGATAGGTGATCAAATGCTTCTCAGATACAACTTCTCGCTTGTGATCTACAACGTGCGCAACTTAGCCGCGGCGCCCGACGGCGGAGTGCCCGTGTACGCCTTCGCCTTCGCCGTCAACGGGCTGGTAAGCCCCTCGGTGACGTTTGTAGACGCGGCAGGCAGACCCAGGCCGGTTATTACGATAGTTTATGCCCCTCGCAACTGGTCGAGCTGGACTTGGCTGGGCTACAAGACGCTGGAAAACGGCACACTACTCGGCGGCGGATATGCCTTTGTCAACAAGTGGCACTACCTCGGAGGAGGCGTGTTGGTGAACATACAATTCGTAAAGCCGGTGCCGTGGGTGTTCACGGCCGGTCCCTACGACAACAGACCAGAATTCACAGTTTATAAACCGCCGAAGCTCGGCGTCGCTAGCGGCTTGGTGCCAGTGGAGGTCGCCGAGGCTGTCGTAAACGGCACCGCCGGCGGCGCGGTTAGGGTGGGCAACGTTATCGCGGTGATTCCTCCAGGCACCTACCTCAGCGACGGCCAGAAGACGTACGAGAGGTACAGCTTCGCCCTAATTTACTACGCGACGCAGTCTCTCTCTGGCGTCAACGGCACAGCCCCCCTCGGCGCCTACGCCTTCGCCTCCAACGGCGAAGTGAGCGCCAAGTATACCTTTGTCAACGCGACTGGAGCCCCGTCGCCGATAGTCACGGTTGCCGTACTGCCGACCACAACCACCACCTGGACATGGTTGCCCCCCGGGCCGGTCCCGCAGACGTCGCCGATCGTCAACGGCACTTACAGATTCCCCAATGAGTGGCTCTACGGAGATGGGTACATCGTAAATGTGCAGTTTGTAAAGCCGGTGCCTTGGATATTCCTAGGCCCTAGGTGACTAAAAATAAAAACCCAAGTAAAACCAGTTTTTTCTGTGGATAGACCGTCGAGAACTCAAGAAAGTCCTATACGTAGTTTTGCTGGGTACACGAGGAGGCGAGACCCGCCTCAGGTTATTAATGAGACTCAAGGCGAGGCCTATGAATGCCCACCAGCTCTCAAAAGAGTTGGACATGGACTACAAAACGGTGCGTCATCACTTGGAGGTCTTGGAGAAAAACGGACTCGTGGAGCGGCTGGGCGGGGACTACGGGGCCGTCTACGCTCCGTCGGAGATCCTTCAAAAGAACTGGGACTTATTAATGGAAGTCGCCAAATACTTGGGCCATGACTTACTGGATAGTTAACCTGATCATCGCCGTTGTGGCGCTCGTCTTCTCTGTTCTAGGCCTTAGAAACTACATAAACATAAAGAAAACCCACGTGGGCAGATACATGCTGGCAATCGCTTCGGCCTTAACGGTTGCGTCGTTGATAACGGTCGTCGCCTTCGTCTTCTGGTGGATATTTAGAGGACACGGCCCAGACGTGGCGTTGCCAGCTCTAGTCATCTCGGCATCGCTCGCCGCCTCTTCAATAGCGCTTTACCGCCTATCCTCAATGTGAGCTTTACATACATCTAGAGTAGCAATAGAGAAATAAAAGGGGAGTCCAGTACTCCGCTGGCCCCGTGTTTCTCAATAAGTTTTTAAAGAGATTCTGCAGTGGGCGGTCATGAGTTTCAGCAGGCCGCCTAACGGCGTATATTGGATCAAGACGCCTGTGGAGCTTAGGGCATTTATCAACCTTTTGAAGAAGTTTAGGGGCTACGCCACTACGCTGATCACCCTCTATATTAACTCGGAGAGGCCCGTCCCCGACGTTGTTAACCTGCTCCGTAGCGAGTGGTCCACAGCCGCCAACATCAAGGACAAAACCACGCGGAGCCACGTCCAGGACACGCTGGAGCGCATAATCAACAACCTCAAAGGCGAGGCCAAGGCGCCGGAAAACGGCATGGCCGTGTTCGCCGGGTTCCACATGATCAACCAGGGCAACTACGAGTGGGTTTACTACGTGGTGGTGCCGCCGCAGCCCATCTACACCTTTAAGTACATCTGCGACACGGCGTTTCACACCGAGATTCTGGAGGAGGAGCTACACGCAGGTGTGGTCTACGGCATCGTGGTGATTGAGCGGGGCGAGGCGGTCATCGCCTTGCTGAAGGGGGGCCAGTGGGAGGTGGTGAAGACCGTGGAGTTCTTCGTGCCGGGTAAACACAGCGCGGGCGGCCAGTCGGCGAACCGCTACAAGCGCCAGACGGAGCATCTAGCGGAGGCCTTCTACAAGGTGGTCGCGGAGGAGGTGAACAAGATCTTCCTCCAGATACCGACGCTGAAGGGCGTCATCGTGGCGGGGCCTGGGCCGACTAAGGAGGACTTCCTGGAGGAGGGCGGTCTGGACTACCGGCTCAAGGACAAGGTCCTCGCCGTGGTGCCTGCCTGTTGCGCCAACGAATACGGCGTGGTGGAGGCGATTAAAAACGCCCAGGAGCAGCTAAAAGAGAGCGAGTACGTCCACGCCAAGGAGGTCATGGAGAGGGTGATGTACTACGCCGTCAAGAAGAGCGACTACATCGTATATGGGCGAGACAGGGTGTTGAAAGCCCTAGAGATGGGGATGGCCGAGGCGGTGGTTGTGGCTGAGGAGCTGGGAGAAGACGTGGTGCTGGAGGTGATAATGAAGGCGGAGGAGAAGGGCGTCAAGGTTGAGGTCGTGCCCCGCGGCGTCGAGGAGTCGAAAACCCTCATGCAGGCCTTCGGCGGCTACGTCGCACTGCTCTCCACGCCTGTGTGGGTGCTGGAGCAGCAGATCCAGACGCAGGCCGCCGAGGCGCAGTAGCCTAGCTGAAGACCGAAACGGCAGTTGCGGCGGGGGGCGCCGCCCAAGGGGCGGGACAGCTGTCGTCGTTCCGCCTCTGCCGGCGTCTACAGCCTCGCGAGGAACGTATCCACGTCTATAGCCGCGGGGGATTTCCTCAGAAGTTCGCGGTCTTGCGTGACCAGCGAGAGGCCCAGCGTCTCGGCCACATAGGCGTAGCTCGCGTCGTAGAAGGTCAAGCCTCTCTCTACGGCGACCTCCAAGACCTTCTCTAGAGGAGGGTCGTCCAGCGTCTTCAGACTAGACAACACCCGCGAGAGGGCTCCGGCGGCCTCCCGCCACGGTAGCCTCCCCGCCCTAGCCTCCTTCCACAACGCGTTCCCCACCTCATACACGGTCAAGTGGAGAACGGCAAGCTTCTCCCTATGTCCTACCCACCTGCGGTAGTGGGCAACCAGCCCGTACAAAGCGGAGGCGTCCAGCAGATACTCAACGTTCATCTCTAGATTTACGCACCGCGTCTACCCACTCCTTCTCGGATATGCGGGAAAAGAGGCTTCTCAGCTCTTCGAGAGTCTTGATGAGCTCTTCTTCTTCCCTCCGCCTTATGGCCTCCTCAAGCGCCTTCTCCACCACCTCCCTCACGTCTATCCCGAGCTCCCTCGCTTTTCTCTTCAACTCCTTCCTAATCCTTATGCTTATCACCGTAGTGGACACAGACAAATACAGATCTATGTATATAAACTTAGCGTATACGAGAATCTGTATACGCAAGACGGTTGGAGCGCCAGCTCCACCTGGACTTCTCCGAAGGGGCCACCCCCACTTGCCGAGAGACGGGTCACGGCGGGCACCGCGGCCGCAAGAACAAGCATCAACGCCCCTACTGGCCGGGGGTCGAAAGGTTTTAATACATATAGGCGCGCCTCAGGTATGGACGGGCGTTGCCGTGGGTGAGGTATGGAGGTTGTGGATGTCTGGAAGCGGTACACAGTGGGGTGGGTGCTCCGTGGCGTTAGTCTCGCGGTTGGGGGCTTGGCTGTGGTGTACGGCGTGAACGGCTCGGGGAAGTCTACTCTCGTGAGAATAATGGCCGGGTTGACTCCGCCTACTCGGGGCGGGGTGAGGAGGCCTGGCAGGTTGGGAGTTGTGCTTCAACATCCGATGATGCATCCAGACTTGACCGTGGAGGAGAATTTGAAGTTCTACGCCGGGGCCCTTGGCGTGGGCTATGAAGAAGTGGTGGAGATGCTCGACCTGAGGAGGTATCTCAAGTTTAAGTTTTCCTTGCTGAGCTACGGCTGGAGGAGGCGTGCCGATCTCGCCAGAGCTCTGCTGGGAAGGCCGGAGGCGCTTCTGCTAGATGAGCCGATGCTGGGGCTTGATCAAGAGGGACGGCGCGCAGTGGCTGAGGTGGTCCAGAGCTTTAGGGGGCCGGTTTTGGTGACTGCGTCTTCGCTGTGCGACTACGTGAAGCTGGAAGCCGACGGCTGGTTTGAGCTTAGAGACGGAGTTCTACATCCGGCGGACCCGGCATGTGGCCATACCTAGAGAGGGAGCTTAGGATAGCTACGAGGAGCTGGGATGCGTTAGCCTCAGTTTTGTTGATAGCGTCTGCGCTGGGGTTTATATTCGCCGAGTCCTACGCCGCGGGGCTCGCGGCGGTTAACTTCGTCACGGTTGCGCTCTACGCCTACACGCAGATCCTGAGAGAGGAGGAGCTGGGCACCCTCGACGGGCTGAGACTCCTTAGGCAACCGGAGAAGCTGGTCGCCGCCAAGTTTATCGTGCTTTTCGTCACGTCTCTAGCCACCTCGGCGGTGTACTCGGCCGTTTATTTTGCCACGTCTCTAAGGCCGCCTGAGCTATGGCTGGCGCCGCCAACTGCGGCGTACTTCGCCGCCGCCTCCACCGCCGCAGCCCTCCTCTCCACGGCGGCCAAGTCCGGCGTGTCTCTCTCCATGACTCTAACCGCGGCGTTGATCCTCGGATACTCCATCTCCATAGTCTCCGGCCGCCTCGACGCGGCCGTCTTGGCCACGCCGGCGGCCGCGGTGCTGGTCATCACCGCGCTGAGCCGCACGATACTGCACTGAAGTAGGCCGGTAGTACAACACGCGGAGGCTTCCACGGCTAGATGTACCACTAAACACATAAATCTCCCCCCTGGAAGGGCCGTGATCACTCGACGCCGTTTTCTGATCCTCGGGGTAGGCGTCGCCGCGGCCTTGACGGCTTTGTATCTCTGGCGGCGTGGAGGCGGCGGAGAGGAGGTGGGGTGCGGCGATCCGCCCATCTCCTACGGGAGGGACGAGTGTCCAGTGTGTAAAATGATCGTTGACTACGAGCCATCCTCCGCAGCGATGCTCGTAGAGGAGTTTGGAAGACAGCGCTGGTACTTCTTCGACGACTTGGGATGCGCCGCCGTGTGGTATAGGGTGGTAAAGACGCGGGGAGGCCGCGTGTTGGCCGTCTGTGGACGCGACAGAGTAGACGGCAGGTGGGTGGACTTGAGACACGCCGTCGTGCTTGTGACCGACGAGTTCACCTCAATGAACACAGGCTTTCTTCCCACGGAGCCGCAAAACGTGGAGGACTACAGAGAAGGCCGGGTCAAGTGGGGCCCCCGGCCCGGCAGACTGCTTAAGACGGTCCCCGGGGCTTGTCTTCTGGAGAAGTTCAAATACGGCGACGCTTGGTCTGTGCCGCCTGGGTGGGATGAGGGCTGTTGAGCTTCTGCTCTTGGCGGCGTTGGTCTCGGCCTTGACGATAAACACAAACAACGTGACCATGTCTCCTTCTGTGGAGGGGTACATGGGGCCTGTTGAGCTGAGCGGCGGGTTGTTCGCCAGCTATAAGGTGAGGCCTGCAGACTTCTGCGTAGTGGTAAACGCGAGCAACGTAGCCATTGTGAACTTCTTCGTGAGATGCTCCGCCGGCGTGTTGATCGCCGACTCGCACAACGTGACGATAGCAAAGGGGACAGTCGGGGGGAATCCTCAGCTTCCGGTGTATCTCAGAGGCGCCGGGATATACGTCTACAACTCCAGCAACGTCTTGATAAAAGATGTGGAGATTGAGGGGTTTCACGACGGCGTGTATGTGGAGAGGAGCAGAGGGGTGAAGGTGGAAAACGTCACGGTAGTCAACTCGCGCTACGGCGTACACGTGATGTTCAGCAGAGACGTGGAGATATCTAGGCTCCACGCCCGGGGCAACTACGTCGGCGCCGCCGTCATGTATACGCAGGGCGCCGCGGTGGAAGACTCAGTGCTCATCCACAACGTAAACTGGGCCGAGGGGTACGGGCTCTTCATAGCAGACGTGTCCAACGGCACGTTTATACGCAACAAGTCCATAGGCAACGTCCACGGCGTTTTTATCCTAGTAATGGGGGGCTGGGGCAACCGCACCCAGATGACAGTCGCAGATAATCTAGTGGAGGGGAACTACATAGGCCTTACGTACAGAGGCGTCTCGAGCCCAGATGTGTACATCAGAAACAACACCTTTATAGGCAACTCGATACCCGCCCTATACGTCGACATATTCCTCACAGGGGGCGAGCTCAAGGCCCATATAAGCGGCAACGTCTGGCAGGGCCACGGCTCGACAAGCCCCTACGTGTACCGAAGCGCCTTCGCAGAGGTGTTGGCCAAGTCGGACTTCTTGACGGCCCCCCTGTCGGCGTCACCCGCGAGGTTTCTGGTGGACAGCTTCGCGGTCGGCAACGTGGCTTTCGTAGACCCCAGCCCCAGGCCGCACGAGGCGCCGCCCGGCGTCTGGACGGCCCTGGCCCTACTTCTCAGCGTGGTTTGGCTCGCCGCGAGGAGGCTATGAGGCTTGTGGCCAAGAAGCGCCTAGCCGGGTTTTGGCTCGAGGTAGACGTGGAGGTGGGCAACCGTGTGGTGGTCGTGGGTCCCAACGGCTCCGGCAAATCCACCTTGCTGCGTTGCGTCGCTGGGCTGTGGAGATGTGGATCGGATACAGACGTCAAGTGGCTCTACGTCCCGCCGGAGCCGCATATCCCCAAGAGGCTGAAAGTGGGCGAATACGTGAAGCTTCTGGAGGAGGCGCTCGGCGTCGAGGTCAAGACCGAGCTCATGGGGGTGGACTCCCTCAACAAGAAGATGGGGGAGCTCTCCAGCGGGATGGCGAAGAGGGTCATGCTGGCCGCCGCCTTCTCCACAGACCTCCCGCTAGCGCTGGACGAGCCCACCGCCTTCCTAGACGCCACGTGGCGCGGCCGCCTAGTCGAGCTTTTAAACAACAGAAAGCTCGTAATTGTGGCCACACACGACGTGGAGCTCGTAAATGCCTTATCCACGTGGGACCTTGTGGAGCTCGCCGAGGGACGCGTGGTGAGGGTTGTCCATGCTGGCCACTAGGATCTTCAGAAGGGATCTGGGGGGGACGGCCTCGGCGATGGGAGCCCTCTTGTTGCCCATGGCCGCGGCCTTGGCCTCGCTAGGCGAAGGCATGGGCCCCGCCGTCATGTCGGCAAGCCTCCTCTCGGCCGCCGCCTCTCTCCTCGGCATCTTGTCTGCAGTGGAGGGCGTCATGGACGACAGAGAGGGGTGGATCTCGCCGCTCATCGTGTCGCTTGGCAGACGGAAATACGCCGTCTTAAGAACGGCGGTCTCAATATCGGTCTCCGCGGCCGCGGCGGCGCCCGCCCTGGCCTTCTACGCGTTGTTAAAACCGGCGTCTGCCGCCCCGGCGGCGGTCGCCACGCTTTTCTCAGCCTCGGCGGGGTCCTCCCTAGGAGTCCTCATAGGCCTGGCGGCGCCTACGCGGGGCTACGCATATGCGTGGGGGGTCTCTGCGTGGACAGCTCTGGCGCTCGTGTACGAAGTCGTGATGACGTTTATATCGCTATACTTCCCGGTGTCGGAGGTCGCCGTCGCCGCGTCGCTCCTCGCGAACCCCCTCGTCGCGGCCCGCCTCAGCGGCGTCGTGCAGGCCGACCCCCATCTGCTGACCCTCGGCGCAGTTGGCGACTACCTCTACAAATCCCTCGGGACACACGCGCCGCTTCTCTTCCCAGCCGTAGCGGTTGCGTGGATCTTCGCGACGTCGGCGGCGGCGGTCCTGGCGGCGTCTAGGCGCGACCTATGAAGTGGCTCTACCTCACCATACCCCTGGTCTTCGCCGCCGCGCTGGTGCCCATGGGGGGCCTAAGCCTGGGACACGCCATACTACACCTACTCACCCCAGCCATGGCCGCCGTCCCCCTCTACCTCTCCATAAGAGCATACAGAAGAGCAGGCGGCCAACGCCTCCTCAACCTTGCAACAGCCTTCGGCCTCCTCTTCGCCGGTCAGTCCGTCCTCTCGTACTCCATGTACACAGGCACCTTCATATACTTCGGCGACATCCCGCTGGACCACCTGATCCACTACGTGGCCTTTATCTTCTTCACCATGGCCCTGCTGGGAGACCGGGAACGCCCACACGGCAAGCTCCACCACCCATGGACAAGGCGACATACAGAAGAAGCGGCAGACGACCGGGTGGAGACGCCCGAAGAAATCTACTTGAGCGAGGCTAGGTACCTAAGGGCTATGGGGACTATAGACAGCGCAACTAAGGCCGACGTGAGGAAGACGTAGGGAGGCCCCAGGTGTGTGTATATGAGGCCCGCCGTGGCGGGGCCTACGAGTCTGCCCAGGGAGCCCGCCGATTGCAAAATGCCGAAGCTCGTTCCCCCGGCGCCGTTTATTGAAGACGCTATGGCGAATAAGTTGGAGGCGGCAATGAGCTGGCCAACCGAGGCAAGAGCAGCCCCTAGGTAAAGTAGCGGAAGCTCCCCGGCGGCCAGCAGGGCCAGGCCGATGCCGGTGATCGCTACTCCCACGGCCGCCGCTGTGCCCGACGCCAGCCTGCCCTCCAGCCGCCTCACGGCCATCTGTCCCGCCGCCGTGGCGACCCCCGCCACGAGCATCAAGACCCCTATCTGGCTGGGCGTCATCCGGAAGACGTCTGCGCCGTAATACGACACGAGGCCTTCAAACATGGAGAAGGAAAAGTTGAGGAGAAGCACAGCCGCGGACAGAAGCCCGAGCTCCAGCTTAAACGTCCACTGAACCCGCCCCCTCACGACGGGGATCCGCGTGACGACCGCCGCGGCCGCGACGGACATGGCCGTGGCTAAGAGAAAAGGCAACCTCGGCGCTATGCTGCCGGCGACTCCGCCGAGCACCGGGCCTAGGACGAAGCCTGCGCCAAACGCCATGCCGAAAAGAGCCATAGAGGAGGCCCTGCGCTCGGGCGGCGAGAGATCCGCCACCAAGGCCTGCAGGGCGCCTATGGTCCCGCCGCCGAGACCCGCCACGGCTCTAGCCACCGCCAAAGAAAAAAGCGAGTTGGAGAAATAAGCGGTGGCGTTCCCCAGCGCCGAGAGGAGCAACCCCGAGGCGACTATGCGAGTCTTGCCTAGCCTGTCTGCAAGAGCCCCCCACAGCGGGGCGCTGAGGAGCTGAACCAGCGAGAAGAGAGACACGAGGAAGCCCTGGGCCGCGGCGTCGCCGCCGAGCTCCCTCAGCAGAAAAGGCATGACTGGGATCACCATTCCGAACCCGATCATGTGGATGACCAAGGCCACCAGCAGAACCACCAAGCCGTGCATAGGGACACGTGGTTTCCCCTTTTTATAGTTTTATAGAATGTTATAGACAACCACCAGCAGAGCCGTGAAAAACGCAGACCTGGCAAGCTCCCTCCACCCCATCTTTGTGATGTCTTCGTAACGGGAATACTTCACGTTAGACTTAACTTTTTTCAAGAACTTGTAGAGAGGCTCAGCAGAGGCTCAGCAGAGTAGAAGGCCAGAGAAGCGCCGCGAACACAGCCACGGGGGCCCAGACGTACAGCGCCATGTGGGGCTTTACATTTCTAAAGGCGAGCCGCGACTCCACGTAGTACGCAGTGGCTACGTGGTACCCCACGAAGAGGACGTATACGAGGTAGTCCTTAGGCCCCAGCTGGTGGGCCGCCACTGCCTTAACCAGGAGGAAGGTGGAGGAGAGGAGGGCCGTGCCCGTCACGACGCCCTCAACGCTCCGCCCCCTCCCCCTGTGCATAAGCGCGGCGTATGACACAAAGAAGAGGAGACCTACGGCATAGGCGGTGGGGTTCCACCAGCCGAGGGCCGCCGCGGCTATGTAGGGCAGGAAGCTGAGGGAAGTCAGGGCGTAGAACTGCCTGGGAGTTTTTGCGTAGAAAACCAGGTCGAAGGTAAAGAGGTGGAGGAGATAAGCCAGAGTGGCCAAGGCCAGGGGGAGCGGGGAGAGGTATGGAAGCGAGGTCGCCACGGCCAGGAGATAGCTGAACGTGAGGATGCCCAATACGCTTTTCTCCCTAGGCAACATATGCGGAGGTTCGCTACGCATTAAAAAACTAGCCGGTTCTCCAGGTTAACCTAAGCGGATCGACGCCGTGGAGATCTGGCTTGCAGTACCGTCGAGAGGATCCCGCCCGCCGTGGCAAACGCCGCGCCTATCCATATGAGGTTGACGAAGGGGATCATCTTGACGAGGACGACGTAGCCCCGGGGGTTCAGAGCCATGAGCTCCTCTGCCTCCCCCGCCGTCAGCGGCCTCCCGGCGTATGCCGAAAGGAGGAGCCAGGCGCCTACGGCGTTGCATCTGTCGAGGTTCGCGCGGGCGGCTGTGACGAGGAGGCGGGGCACAGACACGTTGCCCCA